>Ga0208617_1000517_pt1 | contig 11125 bp, 12 predicted proteins | sample CryBogCBE06Nov07_FD_184581 | JGI IMG/M metagenome (GOLD analysis project Ga0208617, IMG submission 184581) | Freshwater microbial communities from Crystal Bog, Wisconsin, USA - CBE06Nov07 (SPAdes) (version 2) | ecosystem: Environmental > Aquatic > Freshwater > Lake | place: Crystal Bog...
CAGGGCGATCGTGCGGTCGCGGTGGTGAGCTCTGTATACGCCGAGCGCGTTGGCGCGTCGCAACCGGCTGCTTATCATGTTGCGAAGGCGGGTTTGAACGCGCTGGTCCGACATGGGGCATGGCGCCTTGGTCGCCTGGGCGTTCGGGTCAATGCGGTCATGCCCTTGACCTATCTGAAACCCGAGAACCGCGAGTTTTACGAGGGCGACGCGGACAAGATGGCGTTCTATCGTCGCCTGGCGCCGCTTGGACGCATGGGGGAGGCGCAGGACAGTGCAAACGTGATCGCGTTTCTCTGTTCCGACAAGGCGGGGTTTGTGAACGGCCAGTCCCTCTATGTCGACGGGGGCGTTTCCGTGGTCTGGCCGGAAGAAACGGCGCGCAGCATGATGGAGGCGGAATGATCAGGTCTCCATTCATCCAATTGTCCTGGCAATGGTTTTGGGGATTCTGACATGAGCGAACGGCAGGAGTCCGCGCAACCGCCCATTCTGGCGCGGCGTTCGAAGTGTCGGCTCTGCGACGGGGACGCCTTCGCTCATGTTCTGCCGGTCCGGCCGTCTCCCATCGGAGACGCTTTCGTCCCCAAGGACAGATTGAGTGAGCCTCAATCGACCTTTCCCCTGGACGCGTATCTCTGCCGATCTTGCGGTCACTTGCAGAACCTCGACATGGTGCGTCCCGACATCCTGTTCGGAAACTACACCTACCGGACGGCCGTTTCGCTTGGGCTGGTCGAGCATTTTCGCAAATATGCGGAGGATGCTGTTCGTGACTTCGCCGTGCAACCCGGCGCACTGGTCGTCGAGATCGGCAGCAATGACGGCTCGCTGCTCAGGGCGTTCAAGGCCGCTGGTCTGAGGGTTCAGGGCGTCGACGCTGCTCAAAACGTCGCAGCCGAGGCGACGGACGCCGGCGTGCCCACCCTTGGCGCGTTCTTCACCGATGCATTGGCTGAGCAGATCAGGTCGGCTCAGGGAGAGGCCGCTCTGGTGTGTGCAAACAATGTTTACGCCCACATCGACGACATGGCCGGCGTTACGCGCGGCATTCGTCGATTGCTGGCGCCTGACGGCGTGTTCATCTTCGAAGTGTCGTATGTGCTCGGCATGATCGACAACATGGCGTTCGACACGATCTACCATGAGCATGTGTCCTATCACGCCTTGCTCCCCCTGGAGCGGTTCCTCAACCGGCTGGACCTGACCCTATTCGATGCGTTTCAGATCAGCTCCAAGGGAGGATCGGTGCGGGCGTTCGCCCAACCGCTATCGACGGCCGCCCGGCCCCGATCGTCCCGCCTGGAGGGACTCTTCGCCGCGGAGCGGGAGCGAGATGTCTTCGGTGAGGCGATCTATCGGTCCTGGTTCGAGCGGATCGAAGAAAGACGGCGTGACGTACAAGCGCTGATCGATCAGGCTCGAGCGAGTGGCAAATCCGTTGCCGGTTGGGGCGCTTCGACGAGCACGACCACGCTGCTTTATCACTTCGAGTTGCAGGACCGGCTGGACTTCATCATCGACGACAATCCCGCGAAGCAGGGCATGTTCAGTCCTGGACGGCATTTACCGATCTTCGGTTCAACGTCGCTCGACGAACAACGCCCCGACATGATCGTGATCCTGGCGTGGCTCTACGCCGACGCCATCATATCCAAGAACTCAGCGTATCTCGCATCCGGCGGACAGTTTATCGTCCCGCTGCCGGACTTGCGCGTGGTGTCGGCCCCGGATCGCTGAGGTGAGGCCCGAGAGACTCTGGTCTTTGGCGACGGGATGAGCCTGAAAGGGCGCTAAGAGTTGTATCTTGATCCGGCGTCGGCTGCGCTTCGGCGCGCGGCGTCCAGCGCAGCGGACAGCGACGCGGTCTTTGCAGAAAATTGCGCCGAGGCAAGTCTCCTCAAGGCGTCAGACATGCCGGTCGCCGATGTTTGAGCGGTGAGTTCAGCGTTCGCCATCGTCCAGTCGTGTTGCAAAATATCCAGGGCGGCCTGGGCTGACCTGACTTGGGCGATCTGTTCGCGGCGATCAGGACGCCAATTCGCCGCTTCTGTTTCAAGAAACGCCCAGTCCTGATCCGACATGCGAAGACCTAGCGCCAGGCAACGCCAGAGGTATTGCAGAATGTTGTCGACAAAGGTTGCGCCGTTCGACGGGGTCATCGACGCGGACTTCTCTCCCGAAACCTGCTCGAAGAGTCCCTTGTCCAGGCCGTGACGATCGCGAGCGTAAGCCATGATCGGAGGAAGAGTCGCTGCGAGGTGATAGAAATTCGCTGCATGCTTTTTTGTATCATCAGGTTGCCATCGATGTATGACGTAGACGTCCTCAAGATACATTGCGGATAAATTGCTGAATGCATCGAGATAATACGCAATCTGAGAATAAAACGACTGACTCTCCACGTAATGTGTCGCGTCAGTTTGTCTCGACGCATTGGTTTCGTAGATTTGCGACGTAAAAAATGACAGTTGATCGATGCCAATTCGTTTCATCATATCGAGAAACGTGTCAAATTTGGTCGTCGGAAGGCTGTTCTTTGCGGCGGTCAGCAGGTTTTCGAGAGTGTTGTCTGCGACGCAGCGATTGAGACTTAGGAACGCGGGGGCGTCACGCTCCAACACGTTGACCACACCGCTTACACCCCCGGGGATCAACACATCATCATCACCAAAGAGCCAATGCCATCGACAACGCGCCCTCCATGGCGCCAGTGCGATTTGACCTGGACCTTCGTTCTGAGCGTTCATGTAGTAGCTGACACATGAGAAACGGTCGGAAAGCGCGCGAATTGCGGCCTGATGGTCTGCCGATGACGCGTTGTCGGAAATGAGGATTTCGACTTTGCGCTCGAGGCCGTCCTTGATCTGTTCGGCGATGCTCGAGACCGCCAGCGCCAGTTCAACCGGGCGGTTGAACGTGGGAATGACGATGGACAGCAACGGTTGCTCAGGCGCGGGCTTGAGGCGGACGTCCGACGTTGCGCAGGTGTAGGGCTTAGCCATCCAGCACTTCCTGGTCTCGCCCGGCACGCGGCGCGACCAGCGAATTCCGCGTCGTAGGCAGTCCGTTCAGTGCTGCTGATTCTTGTATGATTGGCAATTGAGTTGAAGAGCAAGACCCAGTCCCAAGTCCACGCCGGGGCAAGCGGTGCGGCCCACATCACATGGGAAAGGCATAGGGAGAGACTGTCGGTCCAAATACGCCGATTGGGCCCTAGAAGGGCCTTGTCTCATCTGCAGATTTAAAAGGAAGAGTGGCGCGAGAGACGGGACTTGAACCCGCGACCCCCGGCGTGACAGGCCGGTACTCTAACCAACTGAGCTACTCCCGCGCATCTCGAAGCGGAAGCCAAGGCCCCCCGACGAGGCGCGTGACATAGCTCTAGGCCAGATGCACTGTCAAGCGGTATGGCCGAAGCCTCCACAGACGGTTTAGAGTTGGCGGCTCGCTGGAGGGACCTTGATATGTCGACCCCCTTTGAAATCGGTTTCGTTCTGTTCCCTGGCCTGACACAGCTGGACCTGACCGGACCGGCACAGGTGCTGAGCCGGATGAGCGACTCCCGTTGCCATTTTCTGGCCAAGACCCGTGATCTCATCCCCAGTGATTGCGGTCTGTCCCTAGCGCCGACCGTGAGCTTTGCGGAGTCGCCCAAGCTTGATCTGATCTGCGTGCCGGGCGGCATGGGCGTCGACAGCGTGATGGGCGATCCGGAGAGTCTTGAGTTTGTGCGACAGGCCGGGGAGGGGGCTCAGTTCGTGACCTCCGTATGTACCGGGTCGCTCATTCTTGGCGCCGCCGGACTTCTGGTCGGCTACAAGGCGGGCTGCCACTGGGCCTGGCGCGATCTCCTGCCGTTGTTCGGCGCGTATCCGTCGGAGGAACGGGTGGTCGTGGATCGCAACCGCATCACGGGAGGCGGAGTGACGGCCGGGATCGATTTCGCCTTCCGGACGGTGGAGTTGCTCCGAAGTCGCGAGGAGGCCGAAATGCTTCGTCTCGCCCTCGAATATGATCCCCAGCCGATCGGAATGGGTGGAACGCCGTCTACAGCGCGCTCGTCGATCCTGCAGGCCACCCGCCGACGCTATGACCAGATGGGCATGACGACGCGCCGGGAGTCCATCACCAGACTCGCCAAGCAACTGAATGTCTGCGGCGCTTGATAAGAATTCCGCCATTCGGCCTTTGATGCCTGAGCGAGCTTGGGCTACAAGCTCCAGCGAGTCCGCCGAACTGAGGCCGCGATGAACGCATTCCTTTTGCAGTACCTGCCGATCCTGGTGTTCCTGGGCGTTGCCGTCGTCCTTGGATCGCTGTTTATCTTCGGCGCTTGGGCGCTGGCGCCGAAGCGGCCGGATCCCGAGAAGATCTCTGCCTACGAGTGCGGTTTCAACGCGTTCGAGGATGCGCGCATGAAGTTCGATGTGCGCTTCTATCTGGTCGCGATCCTCTTCATCATCTTCGACCTGGAAGTCGCCTTCCTGTTCCCCTGGGGCGTTACGCTGATGAAGCTGCCCCATGGCGCGGGGGTATTCGCATTCTGGTCCATGGCGCTGTTCCTCGGCGTCCTGACGGTCGGGTTCATCTACGAGTGGAAGAAGGGCGCCCTGGAATGGGAGTAGGTCAGGACGAGGTCGCGACAACCGTTCCGGCGGGAACAGGTTCCGGGCTGCTGGTCCCGGCCGGCGCTGCGGGGCGTGCGGGCGTGCAGGGCTATGACCCAAAGCTGCATGATCCTTATTTCGACAAGCTTTCGGGTGTGCTGGCGGACCGGGGTTATGTGGTCGCGGCGCTGGAAGATGTCGTCAACTGGGCGCGCACCGGCTCGCTGATGTGGATGACCTTTGGTCTGGCCTGCTGCGCCGTGGAGATGATGCAGGCGTCGATGCCGCGCTATGATCTCGAGCGTTTCGGATTCGCGCCGCGCGGCAGTCCCCGGCAGTCGGACGTGATGATCGTCGCCGGCACCTTGACCAACAAGATGGCTCCGGCCCTGCGCAAGGTCTACGACCAGATGCCGGAACCGCGCTACGTCATCTCTATGGGCAGCTGCGCCAATGGCGGCGGCTATTACCATTACAGCTATTCGGTCGTACGCGGTTGTGACCGGATCGTGCCTGTGGACGTGTATGTTCCCGGGTGCCCGCCGACCGCCGAAGCTCTGGTCTACGGCGTTCTGCAACTGCAGAAGAAGATCCGCCGCACCGGCACGATCGAGCGCTAGGGAGGGGCCGATGTCCACACTGACCACCACCCAGGCGCTTGTCGATCTCGGCCAATTGATCCTCGACCGTTCCGGCGGTCGCGCCGAGGCGTTTTCCGTCGCGCATGAAGAACTGACGGTGACCACCACCCTTGAGCACTTGGTCGAGCTCATGCGCCTGTTGCGGGACGATCCTGCGCTGCGCTTCAATCAGCTGATCGACCTGTGCGGCGTCGACTATCCGGAGCGCGCCCAGCGCTTCGAGGTGGTCTATCACCTGCTGTCCTACGTGAAGAATGTCCGCCTGCGGGTGAAGCTTCGCACGGACGAGGACACCGCAGTGCCGTCGATCACGCCGGTCCACCCTTGCGCCAACTGGTTCGAGCGCGAAGCGTTTGACATGTATGGCGTGTTCTTCTCGGATCATCCGGATCTTCGGCGGATCCTGACCGACTACGGGTTCCACGGACACCCCTTGCGCAAGGACTTCCCGATGACCGGGTATGTCGAAGTGCGATGGGACGAAGAATTGAAGCGCGTGATCTATGAGCCGGTGAAGCTCATTCAGGAGTATCGCGCCTTCGATTTCCTGTCACCGTGGGAGGGCGCAAACTACGTCCTGCCCGGAGACGAAAAAGCGGGAGGCTAGGCTATGAGTCGGCAGCCATTGCGTTCAGCGACAGCATTCTTCTTGCTGACGTTCTCGACGGCGTTTCTGATGACGATCGGTATCCGGCTGACAGGTTGGTTCACCCGGTCGCCCGAGATCCCGCAAAACGCAATGCGCGACTTGGGGGTCGCCATCATGATCGGCGTAGCCGCGCTGGCGGTCGGAGGAGCCATTCGACGGATGGACGCCGTAGAACTTCGCAGCGCGCTGATCGGCGCCGCGTCGGTGCTGCTGGCGATCCCGACCTCTTATGCTGCGATCAATCACCACTGGGACGCCTCGACCACGGTGGTGGTCAGCTTCAGCGCTGTCTTGTTGTTGACCGGCCTTCTGGTCGCGATCACGACCCGGGGGGAGGGCGAAAGCGCTCCGCTCCGGACCTTGGATTCGGAGTAGGATACCCATGGCTGATGACGCCACACCCGCGCCGGTCGCATTGATCGACGGCGAGGAAACCAAGGTTCGCAAGTTCAACATCAACTTCGGCCCCCAGCATCCGGCGGCGCACGGTGTTCTGCGCATGGTGCTGGAGCTCGACGGTGAGGTGGTGGAGCGCTGCGACCCGCACATCGGCCTTCTGCACCGCGGCACCGAAAAGCTGATGGAGGCGCGCACCTACCTCCAGAACACCCCCTATTTCGACCGCCTCGACTACGTGGCCCCGATGAACCAGGAGCACGCGTTTGTCATGGCCATCGAAAAGTTGGCCGGCATCGAGGTTCCATACCGAGCGAAGATCATCCGGGTGCTGTTCGACGAGATCGGGCGGATCCTCTCGCACTTGCTGAACGTGACGACCCAGGCCCTGGACGTCGGCGCGCTGACCCCGCCGCTGTGGGGCTTCGAAGAGCGCGAAAAGCTGATGATCTTCTACGAGCGTGCGTCCGGGGCACGTCTCCACGCCAATTACTACCGTCCGGGCGGGGTTCACCAGGACCTGCCGCCGGACCTCATCTCCGACATTCGTCGCTGGTGCGCCGAGTTTCCGAGCAAGCTGAACGACATCGATGCATTGGTTACGCCTAATCGCATCTTCAAGCAGCGCAACGTCGACATCGGCGTTGTGACCAAGGAAGAAGCGTTCACCTGGGGCTTCACCGGCGTGATGGTCCGCGGATCGGGTACGCCCTGGGATCTGCGCAAGTCGCAGCCTTACGAGATCTACGCCGACCTCGATTTCGATATTCCCGTTGGCAAGAATGGCGACTGCTATGATCGGTATCTCGTCCGAATGGAAGAGATGCGTCAGTCTCTCAGGATCATGACGCAGTGTCTTGATTTGTTGGATAAAAATCCGGGTCCGGTGCTGACCGAGAATTCCAAGTTCACGCCGCCGCGCCGGGGTGAGATGAAGCGGTCAATGGAAGCGCTGATCCACCATTTCAAGCTCTACACCGAAGGCTTTCACGTGCCGGCAGGCGAAGTCTATGCGGCGATCGAGGCGCCGAAGGGCGAGTTCGGCGTCTATCTGGTGGCGGACGGCACAAACAAGCCCTACCGCTGCAAGATCCGCGCGCCGGGCTTCCCGCATCTGCAGGCGATGGACTGGATGTCCAGGGGGCACATGCTGGCGGACGTCTCGGCGGTGCTGGGTTCCCTCGACATCGTGTTCGGTGAGATCGATCGTTAAACAATTCGAGGCGCGACGTGGCTTGCGGCTTGACCGTTTGTCACAAACGTCGCCTAGTTTTCGTGACGCTTGATTGGAGTGGGACCGTGCCCGAGACGCATCACGCTTGTTTCCAGGAAGAGACCACCGGACGTGAGGTTTGCATCCTGACGGATCGCGATCCTCAAGCGATCCCGTTGCAGCGTCTGATTCAGACGGCTGCGAACATGTTTCGCGTGGCGGCGCATCATCTGCGACTGACGCGCACGGGACCGGGCCGTCCCAACGAGGGTTGAGCCTGTCGCTCCCTTTCGTTTTCCCTCAACGGATGACTTGACCCGGGGGGGCGAGGCTGCGCTAAACGCCTTCGAGCGAGAGCACCCTATCTGAAAGCTGATCGACATGTCCGTTCGCCGCCTGAGCCCGCAGCAGCCTGATGGTTTTTCGTTTTCGGCGGAGACGCTCGAAAAGGCCAACTGGTGGATCGCCAAGTACCCGTCAGAGCGCAAGCCCTCTGCTGTGATCCCCATCCTTTGGTTGGTGCAGAAGCAGGAGGGCTGGGTGTCCGAGCCCGCAATCCGCGCGATCGCCGATCTTCTCGGCATGCCGAAGATCCGGGTGCTGGAAGTCGCGACCTTCTACACGATGTTCCAGCTTGAGCCTGTCGGCAGCGCGGCGCTCATCCAGGTCTGCGGGACGACGCCGTGCATGCTTCGCGGATCAGATGCGCTGCTGGAGCTCTGCAAAAGCGAGATTGGCCCGAAGGACAAACTCTCCGCCGACGGTCTGTTCACCTGGCAGGAGGTTGAATGTCTGGGCGCCTGCGCCAACGCGCCGATGGCTCAGATCAATGATTATTACTACGAAGATCTGACACCGGAGAGCTTGAAGGCGATCATCGACGCCTTCCGCAAGGGGGAGACGCCTGCGGCCGGTTCCGCCATCGGTCGCAAGTCGTCCGAGCCGGTGGACGGCCCTTTGACCTTGACCGACCCCTCGCTCTACGACGGGTCGCGCGCTGCCCCGATCAGCCTACCGAACGCCAAGGCGCCGGCTGAGTGACTGAAGACGAAGCCGCACTCGCTGCGCTCAAGGCCCGATTTCAGCGGATGGCGGCTGTGGTCGGCCTCGCCTTGATCCTCGGCGTCATTGGCCTCTTCTGCTATTTTGTCGGGCGCCAGCCTTTCGGATTGTTCTTATTCGTCGCGGCTCTGGTCGGCGGTTTCGCCGCTCAGGTGTGGTTTCTGGCGGCATTTCGTTCCGCCCGCCATAGGTAGTTGGTGTGTGCGGCCGGTTAAGTCTGTCATCACAGAGACAGACTGCTGCGCCATAAGTCGGCGTCAAGGTCCGTTCCATGTCGGGAACGGAGAGTTCGAGGGGTAGGGCGTGACCAAGCGGGACGGGCCAGGCGATCAGAAAGCCGGATCGGTCGACCCGTCTGCGCCCGTGAACCTGAACCGTTCGGGCCGCGTGGGCGGCGCAAGGTTCGTTCTCAATCTGCTCGGCGCAGCGGCCATGACGGCCATGAGCGGGCCGCTCGGGGCTTCCGGGCGAGCCGATGGGGACAAGTCCGCTTCGGAAGTCGCCGGCGGGGCGAGTTCGGTGTTGGTTTCGGGAGCGACTGGCGCTATGTCGCGTGGCGCGCCGTCCGACAACGGCGAGAGTCGCGGTCCGATCTCTCCGTCACCGGAGGGACAGGCGCCGGCGGATCGGGTCAGGTCCTTCGATACCGAAGATCAGGATCCGCAGCGACATCGACAGTCGGACCTGATCAAGAGCCGGGGGGCGGAGACTAGAACCGCCGCGGCTGGGAGTTCTCGAATGGTCGGTATCCTGGAAGACAAGGACCGGATCTTCACCAATCTCTATGGTCTCCACGACTGGGGCCTTGAGGGCGCGAAGGCGCGCGGCTGCTGGAACGCGACCCGCGAGATGCTGCAACAAGGCCCTGAGTGGATCGTCGACAACATCAAGGCGTCGGGGCTGCGCGGACGCGGCGGCGCCGGCTTCTCGACGGGTCTGAAGTGGTCGTTCATGCCCAAGGAAGTTGGCGCGCGCCCGCACTATCTGGTCGTCAACGCCGATGAGTCAGAGCCTGGCACCTGCAAGGACCGCGAGATCCTGCGACATGATCCGCATCTGTTGATCGAGGGCTGCCTGATCGCCTCCTTCGCGATGCGCGCGCACGCCTGCTACATCTATCTGCGCGGCGAATATGTCCGCGAGCGCGAAGTGCTCGAGGAAGCGGTCAAGCAGGCCTACGAGGCCAAGCTGATCGGCAAGAACAACATCCACGGGTGGGACTTCGACCTCTACGTCCACCATGGCGCGGGCGCGTATATTTGCGGCGAGGAAACGGCGCTGCTCGAAAGCCTCGAGGGCAAGAAGGGCCAGCCCCGTCTGAAGCCGCCGTTCCCGGCCGGCGCGGGCCTCTATGGCTGCCCCACGACGGTGAACAACGTCGAGTCCATCGCGGTGGCCGGGACGATCCTTCGCCGCGGCGCCGACTGGTTCGCCGGCATCGGACGGGCGAACAACACCGGCACCAAACTGATGTGCATCTCCGGGCATGTGAACAAGCCGTGCAATGTCGAAGAAGCCATGTCGATCCCGCTGCGCCAGTTGCTGGAAGAACATTGCGGTGGCGTGCGTGGCGGCTGGGGAAATCTGAAAGCGATCATTCCGGGCGGTTCGTCCGTGCCGATGATCCCGGCCGAACAGTGCGAAACCGCGCTGATGGATTTTGATTCGCTGCGCGAACTTCGGTCCGGTCTCGGCACCGCCGCCGTGATCGTGATGGACAAATCCACCGATCTTGTTCGAGCCATCGCTCGGTTGAGCTACTTCTACAAGCACGAAAGCTGTGGACAGTGCACGCCTTGCCGCGAAGGCACGGGCTGGATGTGGCGTGTCATGGATCGGATGGCGCGCGGGGACGCCGAGATGAAGGAGATCGATATTCTCCTTGATGTGGCGTCTCAGGTCGAAGGGCACACCATCTGTGCGCTCGGGGACGCCGCCGCTTGGCCGATACAGGGGCTGTTCCGTCACTTCCGTCCGGAGATCGAGGCGCGCATCGCGAGCTATCGTACCGGCCGCCCGCACGTTCAGGGTCATTCGATCGCAGCCGAGTAGGCCGCTTCACTCTTGCCTTAGGGCGCAAAGTGTTTCACCACGCACTCGCGCCGCATCGCCAAGTTCTGGGATCTCGTCGACATGCCCACCGCCAAGGTCAATGGCAAAGAGGTTGAGTTCGAGCCGGGTATGACCGTGCTTCAGGTCGCCGAGCTTGCCGGGGAAGAGATCCCGAGGTTCTGCTACCACGAACGCCTGTCGATCGCCGGTAATTGCCGGATGTGTCTCGTGGAGGTGAAGCCCGGCCCGCCGAAGCCTCAGGCCTCCTGCGCGCTGCCCGCGGCGGACAAGCAGGAGATCTTCACCAATACGCCGATGGTGAAGAAGGCCCGCGAAGGGGTGATGGAGTTCCTGCTCGTCAACCACCCGCTGGACTGCCCGATCTGCGACCAGGGCGGCGAATGCGACCTGCAGGACGAGACCCTCGGCTACGGCCGCGCGGGCTCGCGCTTCGAGGAAAACAAGCGCGCCGTCGAAGAGAAGTTCATGGGACCGTTGATCA
>Ga0208617_1000528_pt1 | contig 10968 bp, 11 predicted proteins | sample CryBogCBE06Nov07_FD_184581 | JGI IMG/M metagenome (GOLD analysis project Ga0208617, IMG submission 184581) | Freshwater microbial communities from Crystal Bog, Wisconsin, USA - CBE06Nov07 (SPAdes) (version 2) | ecosystem: Environmental > Aquatic > Freshwater > Lake | place: Crystal Bog...
GTATGGAGAGGTTTGGGTGATGAATATATGGATGCAAGTAACCATAATATACATACTGATGCATATGCTCAAGCTATGAAATCTATTGAAGGATATGAAGATAGAGCAGTAATGATTAGAACAGATTCTTTTACAGGTTCTGGAATATTCCCAGATGAAAGACTAGATTTTGTTTATATAGATGCAAATCATGCTTATGATTATGTTAAAGATGATATTTTGAATTGGTATCCAAAAGTAAAAAAGGGTGGTTATTTAATGGGGCATGACTATATAGCTATGGATTGGTATAATGATCCAAACTTTATGGCAAATGGTAAGGATAAACATATCTATGCAGCCAATGGTTTTTACTTTGGAGTATTTGGTGTAAACCCTGCTGTTGATGAGTTTTGCAAGGAACATGGATATACTTTAACTATAACAAATGAATGGTTTGGGACTTGGATGATTCAAAAATAAATTTAAAATTATGACACCAAAAGAAATTGCAAAAGAATTGCTGGACTCATACGAAATATCGTATGGGTATAATCAAAAATGGGAAGCAAAATCATATGCTTTAAAAGTACTTCACATTATGGCATTAGTAAACAACATAACTTACAAAGAGTATTACGAAATAACAAAAGAATTAGATAAATTATGACACCAAAAGAAAAAGCAAAAGAATTAGTAGATAAATACTTTCTAGCAATAGTAGATGATTCTTGGTCAGACTATTATACAATAGCTAAAGAATGTGCATTAATAGCAGTAGATGAAATATTAAAAATTGATGCTGAATTGACATACGATTATGATAATATTGAAAAAAACGAATATGTTATTCAGACTTTTATTTCATATTGGAAAGAAGTTAAAAAAGAAATAGAATCACTATGATAAATGCTTATGTATTGTATGCTAATGAAAACTATTTTGATTTAGTAAGTGTTTGTGCAAAGTCAATTAGAACTTTTAGTAAATTACCAATTTATGTCTATTTGCTTAATTCAGATAAACAAGTAGAAATTGAAAACACTATTACCAAAAGATGGGATTGCGATATAGATATTGATGAAGATGAATCAATGTATGTAAAAACTTTAGAAAATGATAATTACTATGTAAATAGGGGTAGCAAACGTATTTACAGATTAATTAAAGAAAGACCATTGATTGTAAAGGATGCATTGAAATATGCCGATAATGTGGCTTATATTGATTGTGATTCAGTGGTTACACCATATATTGATAGAATATTTGAATTATTTAATCAGCATAGTTTTTATCCATTTTTTACTGATGGTATTTATGACTTCCTTATGATGAATGGTAGAGGTGGTGCATCTAGTTTTGAAGATTTATCTACCACGTTGGAAGCTCCAGCATGTAAGGTTCTTGGTATTAATCAATATACTCGTAAAAAATATAGAACATCTAATTTATTTGTAGCTGGTAAGAATTGTATTGATTGGCTTGAGGAATGGTATTGGATGGAAACAAATCCTAAAATATTAAATGATCCTGAATATTATGCTCCTTTTCAAGATGAAACTATTGCTAATTGTCTTTTATGGAAATATAACTTTCAAGATGGATTGCCTTATGTTTATACTAATGCTAGCTTAGATAGAATAGATAAAGTATATAATGAATTAGGATTTAATGGACATGATAGATTGATTTCAGAATGGTTTAAATTGCCATCTAAAAAAGAAAATTTACTAGCTTTTCATGGTGAAAAAAGAATAGACATCATGGAACAAATGATTGAAAAACTAAAAAATATAATATGAAAACAGCAATGCAAGAATTAATGGGATTTGTTAATTCATTTCAAGAAGAAACAATACATCCAAGAATATTAAGAGTTAAAATAAAGGAACTACTTGAAAAAGAAAAAGAGCAGATAATTAATTTTGCATATGAAATATTAGAAACTTCAGATGAACATCAAAGTGGGTATGTTAGTATTGAGGAAATCTACAACCAAACCTATAACCAAAACAAATAACCTATGAAAACAGCAGTGCAAGAAGTAATAGAACTTGTAAAAAAATATGATAATAGAGAAATACCATTCAATGTTTTGCTTTTTAATTTAGAGTTATTGCTTGAAAAAGAAAAAGAACAAATAATAGATGCTTATGAAGCTGCAATGGAAAGACCTATTGAAAATTATGCAGAAGCATATTATAATATGAATTATAACCAAGATATAAAATATACATTTGAAAATCTTGATTTAGGAATTGGTAATCATAATAATAATTTAATAAGTACAAGCGATAAAAAAACGAAATGGACAAAAAAATTACAAAATGGATTAACAATATATCAAAGTAAATTAAATAAAAATGAATAAAATAAAATTACTTTATTTAATGCCTCACTGTAGCACAGGAGGAATGCCTCAATTCGTTCTTAAACGTATTCAAACCCTATTAGATTATACTGATACTTTTGAAATATTTGTTTATGAATATAATTATTATGGAGAATGGTTTGTGGTTCAACGAAACCAAATTAAAAATATTTTAGGCGATAATTTCATAAGTATACAAGAAAATAAAATGCCCCTAATGGAAATTATTCGCACTGAAGAAATTGATATAGTTCATTTAGATGAGATGCCTGAATTAATGGGTAATGATAGATTATTTAAAGATTTATATCGTAATGACAGAACATGGAGAATAGTTGAAACTTGTCATAATTCTAGCTTTAAACCAGACAATGAAAAACGATTCCATCCTGATATGTATTCCTTTTGTACATCTTGGCATGAAGAAGTATTTGGTAATATGGATGCACAATTTGTAACAATACCATATCCAATAGATATTATCAATGTAAGTGATACAGATAGATTTGTGGCTAAAGCAAAATTAGGATTTAGGGCTGATAAAAAGCATGTAATTAATGTAGGGCTTTGGACTCCTGGCAAGAATCAAGCAGAAGGTATTGAAATTGCACGCAAATGGCCTAATATAGAATTTCATTTTATTGGTAATCAAGCAGGGAACTTTCAATCTTATTGGGAACCATTAATGAAAGATTTACCAGAAAATGTAAAAGTATGGGGAGAAAGATCTGATATAGACAATTTCATGAAGGCGGCTGATTTATTTATGTTTAATTCTACATTGGAATTGAATCCATTAGTTCTTAGAGAAGCTATAAGTTATGGGCTTCCTATTATTGCTCGGAATCTTCCGCAATATGCAGGAATGTACGATAAGTATATCATGCCAATAGACTCTTACTTAGGAGCATTGCATGGTGGTCAATATTATCTTAGACCTACTAATTTAACATCAGTAAATTTTGCTTTAAGACATGAAGAAGCATATAAAAAGATATTAGAATTACCTATACATGAGCAAAAAGTAAAAATTATAAATCATTATGTTGATAACCCTTATTTGGAAGTTTTAGGTGTATCAGATAGTGATTTTAAGATTATTTTTTATGATGAAAAAGGAATAGTGCAATATGAGAATACTATTAAATCTAATCATTGGGTTAAACTCAATAGGCAATATTATACAGAATGGACAGCTAAAGTTTGGCAAGATGGTGAACTAATTTATGAAAACAAATTAAATCTTGAAGGCAAGCGTGTTTATATAGCATTTGAAAGTAAGTCATTGGGAGATACTATAGCATGGTTTCCATATGTAGCTGAATTTCAAAGGAAACATAATTGTGAAATAGTAGTTTCTACATTTTGGAATAACCTTTTTGATGAAGCCCCAAATATATCTTTTATAGAGCCAGGCACTGAAGTAAAAGATATATATGCCTTATATCACATTGGTTATTTTGATAATCTGCATAAATTACCTGTTAAGCCAATGAAATTATCCCTTCAGGAAGTCGCTGCAACCATTTTAGGGCTAGATTACAAAGAAATAAGGCCAACACTAGCTTATTTGCCAAGTAAGCCTATAAGGGCTAAATATGTAACAATATCTACTAATTCAACATCAGGATGTAAATTTTGGACTAAAAAGGGATGGCAAGACTTAATTAACTGGTTAGTATTTGAGGGTGGATATGAGGTTTATAATGTATCACTTGAACCAAACCCATTTGATAATTGCATACAAATAACTACCCCAAGTCTTGAATCTAAGATGGACTGGATAGCATATAGCGAATTCTTTATTGGGTTATCATCAGGTTTAGCCTGGATTGCAAATGCAATGGGTAAACATGTGGTTATGATAGCTAACTTTACAGAAGAATGGAATGAATTTACTAATAATTGCACTAGGATAGTTAAAAAGGATGTTTGTCATGGTTGTTGGAATAATCCTAATTTTACCTTTAATCCAGGTGATTGGGAATGGTGCCCTATACATAAAGGTAGTGATAGACAATTTGAATGTCATACTACAATAACAGCTGAAATGGTAATAAACGAAATAAAAAAACATGAAAAACTTTAATTGGGGAACATCAGATCCAAGCTTTATAGAAGCAGTAAAAAAAGAAACATTTGTAGATAGAATTTATGAAAAATGCTTTACCGTAGAAGAAGGAGATATAGTATTTGATATTGGTGCAAGTATTGGTATTTTCCCTTATTCTATATTAGATAAGAATCCTAAGCATATATTTTGCTTTGAACCTAGCTTTTCTGAGTTTAAAACATTGGTATTAAACACTAGACATGCACAAGTAACTTGTATTAACAAAGCTATTGCAGGTCATGTAGGAGTATTTGATTCTGAATATGTATTTGATAATGATCAAGACCAAATATATTGTACTACAATTAATCAAGTATTTGAAGATTATAGTTTAAAAAAAATTGACTTTTTAAAAATTGATTGTGAAGGAGGTGAATATGACGTCTTTAATGACGAAAACATTCTTTGGGTATTTAAAAATATAAATAAAATATCAGGAGAATGGCATTTAAGTAATCCACAATTAAAAGAAAAATTTAGACAATTTAGAAATACCTACCTAAGCTCATTAAATTTTGACAAGTACAAGATATTCTCAATAGATGGATTTGATATTACCCATGCAGTATGGTCAGAAGAATTCATTAATTATTATACAGAAGTTATAATACATATAGATAATAGAAAAGCAGGTTTTTAGGCCTGCTTTCTTTTTATATAGTATTCCGCTGCACCCCGATGCGGTGGGGTTGGGGTTGGATTACCATAATTATTTACTTAAATCAGTATGAATATCTGCTATTGTTTGAGATACTACAGCCCATTTTACTGTTGCAAAAAGTTCTTTTAACTTAGCAAAATCAGCATCTTCTAATTCTAATGTAACTTTCTTTTCTAAATCTGCATCACTGAAGTTTTCAGGTTTAATGTCAAAAAGCTGCTTATGCTCATCTATTTTATTAAGCAAACGAAGTCTTTTTACCATTTCATCTACATTAAATCCTTCTTGTGGATTGTTGATAGCTGTTTTTAGCAAATCATAAGTGGTAAAAAATGTATCTCTACCATTAATGTTTTCTTTTGAAACTTTTAAATCAATTGATTTCATAAATATATATTTTAATCAAAATTAGTTTAATTAATTTAATTAAAAAAATATTTTAGATACCACTTGTACCAGAAGTTCCACTAGTGCCAGATGTTCCAGATGTACCTGAACTACCACTTGTACCTGATGTATCAGGAGTTGGCGGTACTGGTGGAACATAATCACCTGTAATTGTTAATTTTAAAGTAGAAGCTACCCAATCCCAAGCATAATTATTAGTTTCATAAGCTAAATAGTCTGTACCTGTCATTGTTAAATTTCCTTGTGCCACTACTGCTCCAACTGATAAATCATCATTTTCTTCTAATAGAGAATAATAAAATTGTGCTTGAGTAGATAAGTTATCACTAATAACATAAGCATTTAAAATTTTAGCTTGTACAGCTGAACCGTTTGCCCATGAAGTTACTGGTTGAATTGTTTTCATTTTTTATATTTTATTTTAATTATTACCAAAGATTATTCCAAGTAGAGCCATTCCACGCTTGCAAAAGATTTGCAGTTGTATCATATACAATAGCACCAGCTATTTTATTATTAATGGCATTCTTTTGCGTTGTTGTCATTTTTGGCGGCACAAATGGAGCCGTAACAACAGCTGACATATCAAGGCCTGCATTACTTAAAACTATTGATGCTTTAGAGTTTACCATTGCAAAATCTCCATGAAGCGAATTTACGCTATCATATAATGTAATAGAATTGCCTGAATTTATTTGCAATAATCCTGAATGGCTTACATCTCCTGTAAATTGCAATTTGCTTCCTGCATTAGTCAATAATACATCCCCAGTAGGAGTAGAAGAACCTTGAAATATTTGAGAATATCCATAAGGCACAGTAACTGTTCCACCATAGGTAATACCACCTGCAGCGTTAATATTTCCAGATGCATAAATACTACCAGCTACTTGTAATTTACTTCCATTATCTGTTGTAGTTCCTATTAATACATTCCCCCCACTTGTAATACGCATTCTTTCGGTACCCAATCCACTATTAGCAGTACTAAATGACATATAAGCACTATTGTTATCTGCTCCTCTTATACCATCAATAAAAGCAAGTCTTTTACTACCAATATTTGTAGATTGATTATTTGTAAAAGAAAGTCTACCTAATACATCATCTGCCGTTGTTGTATTACCAACAATAGAAATACCTGCTCTACCACTACTATTATAAACTGCTAATCCTAATCCTGCATCAATATAATCACTTGGCGAATTTGTTCCTATACCTATATTGCCATTAGCAAGTATGGTCATTGTTGTATTAAATCCTGTTGCAGTTCCAGCAGTTACAGAATTATTTCTAAATGTTGTATTTCCACTTGCAAAATATATTTGTGCTGCATATCCTGTTGTAGTTCCAATCCAGTTACTTCCATCAAAATAAACATTATGTCCTAAAAACATTGAATTATCATCAGTTCTACCTGCAATAAATGCTCCATAAGTTCCCATTGCTAATGGTCGCCAAGCACTGCCCCAATTATAACCTATTGTTCCTAAATTAAGTACACCTGAACCAGTAATTCTCATTTTTTCAGAAATACCAGCTCCTGTTGGTCTTGTATAAAAAACTAAATCAGCAACATCATTAGCAGTATTATCTGACCATACGCTTGCTATTTGCCCTGTTTGTTTTCCTGCACCTGTTGAATCATATAATGCAAAGTCAAAACCTACTCCTGAACCATTTGCAGTAGAAGTTGTAGTATTTGTAAATCTTGCATTTTGTGTAATTCCAGTTGCAGAGCCTGCTTGAGAAAAACCGCCATAGGTTGCGTATATACTACTTGTAAATCTTCCTGTACCATTAACATCTAATTTATAAGTAGAAGGATTAGTTGTATATCCTACTGATACATAAGTACCATCATCATTTATTAAACTAACACCTAATGTATTTGCTCCTGTATATTTAGCATGCCATCCACTTGTACCACCACTTACACCTGTTCCAGATGTACCACTTGTACCACTCGTTCCTGTTGTACCTGATGTTCCTGTAGTGCCACTTGTTCCAGATGTACCATTAATTCCAGATGTTCCGCTTGTTCCTGTAGTACCTGATGTGCCTGAAGTTCCATTAATACCATTAATACCTGAAGTACCAGATGTGCCACTTGTACCAGTGGTACCAGAAGTACCATTTGAACCATTAGTACCATGATATCCAGAAGTTCCAGAACTACCACTTGTTCCACTAGTACCTGTTGTCCCAGATGTTCCTGTAGTACCTGAAGAACCTGAAGTTCCATTTGAACCATTAGATCCTGATGAACCTGATGTTCCAGAACTTCCACTAGTTCCATTAATACCACTTGTTCCACTTGTGCCACTTGTTCCAGAGGTACCTGTAGTACCACTTGTTCCACTAGTTGCTGATTGTAAATACATTACTTGTTGTGCAGTAACAATTACACCAGGAGTAACAGGAACTGTTGGGGTTGTTTGTGCCCCTATTGTTTGTATAGATATAGTTGTACTACTTACAGCAAAAACTAATTGAATATAATCATTAGCTGCTAAAGTAATTACATAATTTATTGCAGCAATTAATGCACCTGAGCCACCATGAGATGTTCCTGGTACATTATAAATTGAATTACTATCAGCTACATCAACACCATTTTTTCTTATCCATACATCAACATTATCTGAATTTGCATCAGAATTAGCAAATTGTATTGAATACTCTATATTGTATGTACCTGCAGTTGAAAATTTAATTTGATTTCCACTTACAATACTAACACCATTAGCTTCAAATTGACTGCCTATATTAATTACATAAGATACAGTTGTGCTTGCAGCTGTTTGGTTAGTAAGATCATAAAATGATCCATAATATCCCAATGCACCTCCTGCCCCATTAACTCCTGAACTTCCTGATGAACCACTTGTTCCACTTGAACCAGAAGTACCAGTTGTTCCGCTAGTTCCAGTTGTTCCTGAAGAGCCAGATGTACCATTAGATCCATTACTACCACTAGTTCCAGATGAACCTGAAGTACCGCTTGTACCAGTTGTTCCAGAGGTTCCTGTTGTACCTGAACTTCCACTTGTTCCATTGGAGCCATTACTTCCAGAAGTCCCAGAAGAACCTGAAGTTCCACTCGTACCTGTTGTACCACTACTTCCAGAGGTTCCTGAAGTACCATTAGAACCATTTGTTCCATGATATCCAGAAGTTCCACTAGAACCAGAAGTTCCAGTTGTTCCAGAAGAACCTGAAGTGCCTGAAGTACCATTTGAACCATTAGATCCTGATGTACCTGAAGAACCACTTGTGCCTGAAGTTCCTGTCGTTCCTGAAGAACCAGAAGTACCATTTGATCCATTACTTCCAGATGTTCCACTAGAACCAGAAGTACCTGTAGTTCCTGAAGAACCAGTTGTTCCTGATGAACCACTACTTCCTGAAGTTCCAGATGTACCTGTAGTTCCTGAGCTACCAGATGTACCAGTTGTACCTGAAGATCCTGAAGTACCTGTTGTACCAGATGTACCTGAAGATCCATCACCTCCTGCCGCACCAGCTAAATTCACATTCCAAAAACTAAATGTTCCAGTACCAACTATTGGTTTTGTAATTATTAAAGATAAAGCTCCAGTTGTTGAGTTATAAGAAATAACTTCACCTTCAAAATATTGAGATGTGCTATTTGCAATAATTACACTTTGAGCTACCGTATATGCTAAACTTGTTCCAATAGTAATATTAATTGTATTACCTAAAACAAGTGTACTTAAATTTATTGTATTTGTAGAAGTAGTTGCGTATTTATCTCCTTGTATTCCTGAAGTACCTGATGAACCTGATGTTCCTGAAGTTCCAGTCGTACCTGATGTTCCGCTAGAACCGCTTGTTCCGCTAGTTCCAGTAGTTCCGCTAGTTCCAGTAGTTCCAGAACTACCTGATGAACCTGATGTCCCACTTGTTCCTGTAGTTCCACTAGTTCCTGAGCTACCACTTGTTCCACTTGTAGCCGATGTTCCACTAGTACCAGAAGAACCTGATGTCCCAGATGTACCTGTGGTTCCAGAAGTTCCAGTAGTCCCACTTGTACCAGAAGTGCCATCTTTCCCTGAAGTTCCAGAAGTACCACTTGTTCCACTTGTACCAGATGTACCAGAAGTTCCAGTAGTACCTGAAGTTCCTGTTGTCCCTGATGTACCAGAACTTCCACTAGTGCCATTAATACCTGAAGTCCCTGATGAGCCTGAGGTTCCACTCGTACCAGATGTTCCAGTAGTTCCAGAAGTTCCAGTTGTACCACTAGAACCAGAAGTCCCACTCGTACCGCTAGAACCAGATGTGCCTATAGTTCCTGAAGTATCAGCTGCGACAATACCATCTACTGCAACAAGAATACCATTCTCGTTTCTAATCTTTAAATCACCTGAAATTAAATTCTGTATCAATTTTAAACGTATTTAAAAGTTGTAGATTTTGGAGAATAATTTATTCTATAATATAATCTTTTTCTTGATATCCCAAGCGCATCAGCTGCCTCTTGTGCTCCAATATAGTATATTCCAGTTGCTTCGTCTAAAATTATTTTATCATGAGCTTTTTTACCATTTGCAGCACCACATTTTTTGCCATTTAAACTAAAGGCTTTTCTCATTTTATCAGACACAACTCTTAATCCACTATCAGAACAATGTTTTTGATTTTCCGATGCTGTCATCCATTCTAAATTGCAAGCTAAATTATTTAATTTATTGCCATCCATATGATTAACTTGAGGTTTATTTTCAGGATTAGATATATAAGCTTCTGCTACTAATCTATGAACTGAAAAATATTTATAATCACCTTCTCCATCAAATAATTGGATTTGATTATAACCAGCATTTGTTACTTTTAACTTAAGAAACTTCATGGTATAAAGGCTAAAAACCTTTCCATCAAGTGTAATTAAATAATTTTCAAATCCTTTTATCTGTTTCATATAATTTATTGTTGTACAACCACACGCACAAACTCATTTGCGTAAAATGCTACATCACTTGCAACAGTTAAACTACCATTGGTTGAGTTCCAAAGAACTTGATTACCTGTTGGAGTTCCTGATGTTAATATGGTACCAATGTTATTACCTTGTCTAAAGGCATTGATTAAACGCTTACCAATTGCTGCAGGGAAATAAACTATTGTTGCTCCCACTGATGCATTAGTTGCATATTCTTTTACGCTATAATCACCACCTTGTCCTGGTATTACAGTTCCACCACTACTACCAGTACCTAAAATTTGCTCTGCAATTTGAAGCTGTGCTCCACATAATGCATAAACATAAAGAGTAAGACCTGGTACTCCACTTAAATTTTGTGCTACTCCATATTGTAAAGCTTTTCTTCCTAAGTAAAGTTGTTGTGCTTTTCTTGGATCAATTGTACCATTGGTAAATTGCTGTTGCTTTGGTATTGCTGCGTTCCAAAG
>Ga0208617_1000530_pt1 | contig 10939 bp, 10 predicted proteins | sample CryBogCBE06Nov07_FD_184581 | JGI IMG/M metagenome (GOLD analysis project Ga0208617, IMG submission 184581) | Freshwater microbial communities from Crystal Bog, Wisconsin, USA - CBE06Nov07 (SPAdes) (version 2) | ecosystem: Environmental > Aquatic > Freshwater > Lake | place: Crystal Bog...
CGGACGGCGGCCTCGGTCGGGTTGGAGGGTGTCTGGTCAAACACGACACAGTCCATGCCCCTGAGCACATCCAGTGCTTTCTGCAGAACGCCGGCAGCTTTCACGCCGGCATCCGTGATGATCAGGGGGCGGACGATGCCGAGCCGCTGACATTCCTGTGCAAGCAGGCGAATTGCGCCGAAGTCGAACTGGATTTGTGTGATGTATTGAATGAGTGCCATGGTGCGAAAAGTCCCGTCTCCAAGGTAGCATCGGAGTTGACGCCACTGCCAAATTGTATGGACAGATTGACCCCCGCCATGCGAAGCCTGCTCGACAAGATGCGAAGGGCGGACCGACCTGCGTTTTATTCCTTGACGGCACCGCAGGCACGCGCCATATATGACGCGGGCGCCCAGATTCTTGAAGTACCCAAAGCTGCGCTGGCGAGGGCGGAGGACATACACATTCCTGCTCGGGATGGAGTTGCCTTGCCCGCCCGACTTTACGCGCCCGATCACTCTCGGTTGCCGCTTTTGCTCTTTTTCCACGGGGGTGGCTTCACCATCGGAAGCATCCATACGCATGACAACCTGTGCCGGGAACTGGCACGGTTGGGTCACTGCGCCGTGATTTCCCTGGATTACCGCCTCGCCCCCGAACACCCGTTCCCCATTGCGGTGGAGGACTGCTGGGATGCACTCCAGTGGATCGCCGACCGGGCTGGAGGCCTCGGACTGGACACCAGCCGCATCGCCGTTGGGGGTGACAGCGCTGGCGGCACCCTCGCGACCGTCTGCGCAACCCTAGCCCGCGATGCAGGCATGGGCTTGGCATTGCAAATCCTGTTCTATCCTGGTTGTGCGGCACAGCAAGACAGTGCATCCCACCAGAAATTCTCGAGTGGCTACGTGCTGGACAAGCCCCATATCGACTGGTTTTTCAGCAACTACCTTCCCCGCGTGGAACAGCGCAGCCATTGGTGGTTTGCCCCGCTGAACACGCCCGACCTTGAAGGCGTGGCTCCCGTCTGGATGGGCCTGGCCGAAGTGGACCCCTTGGTGGATGAGGGCATTGCGTACGCCGACCGGCTGCGGGCCGCATCGGTTGCGGTCGACCTCGCCATCTACCGCGGCGTGGTCCACGATTTCATCAAAATGGGCCGTGTCATCCCGGAGGCCCGCCAGGCGCACGCCGCTGCGGGCAAGGCCCTGCTCAGTGCATTTGCAACCCCGCTTCAACAAGGACACTCCCCATGAACCGATCCGAGTTTCGCTGTTTTCACCGCCTGCGCGTACGTTGGGCCGAGGTGGACATGCAAAAAATCGTTTTCAATGGCCATTACCTGATGTATGTTGACACCGCAGTCGCGGACTACTGGCGCGCACTGGCCTTGCCCTATGAATCGGCGATGCACACACTTGGAGGAGACCTGTATGTCAAGAAGGCCACCGTGGAGTATTTCGCTTCGGCGCGCTATGACGACATACTCGACGTAGGTGTGCGGTGTGCCAGGGTGGGCAGCAGTTCCATCCAATTTTTTGGGGGGATTTTTGCCGGTGACCGTCTGCTGGTTTCGGCGGAATTGATCTATGTGTTTGCTAATCCGGCAACACAAAAGTCCTTGCCGGTTCCCGATGCGTTGCGCAAGGTGTTCAGCGGTTTCGAAGCCGGGCAAGCCATGACCTCGCTGTCGGTCGGCAAATGGGACGCGCTGGGCGGCCTCTGCGGTGCTGTCCGGACCGAGGTTTTTGTCGAGGAGCAGGGCATACCCCTGGCTATGGAGTGGGATGATGCTGACGCCGGCGCGACCCACGCCCTGATCACCAATGGATTGGGTCAGCCGATTGCAACCGGAAGGCTGATCGACCATGCCCCTGGCGTGGGACGGATCGGGCGCATGGCCGTGGTGCGGGCCTTGCGCGGATCCGATCTGGGGGCCAGCGTCCTTGAGGCGCTGGTCCAGGTTGCAATCAAGCGAGGCGACAAGGAACTGCTTTTGCACGCCCAGTGCAGCGCGCAGGGATTTTATGCCAAGGCAGGATTTTTGCCGCGCGGTGCGATTTTTGAAGAAGCGGACATACCACACGTGGAGATGGTCAAAATCCTGTAAACAGCGCTTGGGCATGCTGCATTGCGGCGACAATAACCAGTTGCCCGGCTGATCATCCGGGCGAATGCACCCCAACCGTTCTCATGGCCAAGAAAAAACGCAATTCCCCGCCCAAAGGGCCATCCAACAACCCGGCCGGGCACGGCGCCAACCCGTCAATGGCGGCAGCCGACCGGCCGGCCAAAGTCTCTGCAGGCGTCACGGCGGCCAAGATGCTTGCTGCCTTGCCCGGGGAAATATCCCGTGGCGACTGGACCGTCATCATTTTTGCGCTGATGATGTTTTTCGCCCCGGCTCTGGGCGTGCCGCATGAGGAGATGCTGCAGGACACGCTCAAGTCCATCATCGTTAGCTTTATGGGGCTCGGTGCCTTGCTGCTTTTTTTCTGGCGCCAGCGCAACCGGCGCGAGGCGGTGCGCTGGCACGCAGTGCTGTGGATACCGCTTGCCCTGATGGCGTACGCACTAGGAAGCATGGTCTGGTCGCACGCCTATCTCGGTGGGGTTGAAGCGGTTCGCTGGTTTGTATTTGCCGTCATCCTCTGGCTGGCAGTCAACACGATCAGCCGGGAGCGCCTGGATACGCTCTTGTGGGGCATCCACCTTGGGGCATTTGCCGTTGCGCTCCTGGGTGCTTCGCAATTCTGGTTTGATGTCCGTTTCATCCCGCAGGGCCCCAACCCGGCCGCAACCTTCGTGAACCGGAACTTTGCGGCCGAATTCATGGCCTGCACTGTTGCGGTATCGGGCTACATTTTGGCGAGAAGCCGCTCGACGCCAGCCTTGGCATTCCTGGCATTCAGTTTTGCATTTGACCTCGTCTTCATGCTCATGTGCGGCACACGCTCAGCCATGACGGGGGCGACACTGAGTCTGGCGGCGCTGGCCGTTGGCCTTGTTCTTTACCGCAAGAAGTTCGCATTCCTATCGTGGGACAGTGGCAAGCGCATACTGGTCGTAGGCGTTTTCCTGGCTACGCTGGTCGGCTTGGGATTCATCAAGTCGGGCAACCCGGCTGCTGAACTCAAGGATTTGAGCGCCTGGCAGCGCGGCCTGGGTCGGGCGGCGACCATATCCGTCAACGATGGCTCGTTTGGAGTCCGCCTGGTCATGTGGAAGGCCACCATGCGCATGATTCATGCGCGCCCGCTGTCGGGCGTGGGTGCGGGAGCGTGGGAGGTCGACATTCCACTGTACCAGGCAGCTGGCTCCCAACTCGAAACCGACTATTACGTCCACAATGAAATCCTCCAGCTTCTGGCGGAATATGGCATCGTCGGTTGGCTGGTCCTGCTCGCCCTTTTGGGTTATCTGTTGCTGGCGGCATGGCGAACGGTTGCCAATCGATCGGACGAGGCCCAGAACGAAGTGCCCATCCGCATGGTCGCCCTGTGCACCTTGCTGGCGTTTTTGACGGTCAGCAATGCGGGCTTTCCTTGGCGGCTAGCAGCCACCGGAGCGCTTTTTGCCTTGTCGCTGGGCATTTTGGGCGCTTCCGATGCACGCCTGGGGTATCGAGGGCTGGGCTCCAGCGCCCGCCTGCCCTGGAAGCCCAGCTATTCCCAGATCGGTGCCGTGGTGACCATGGTGTGCCTGGCGCTGGCAGCCTACATTACGCAGCAGGCAGCCGAATGCGAGCAAAAAATCGTCCGGGCCGTCAAGATGGCGCTGGGTGTCAGCCAAAGCGGCGATTTCAACAACCCGAAATGGGACAAGAACAAGGTGGAGATCCTGCGCCTGATCAAGGAGGGAACGGACATCAATCCCCACTACCGCAAGATCACGCCCATGGTGGCCGACGAATTGGCCAAATGGGGGGACTGGAAAGATGCCGTCTGGGTGTGGGAGTCTGTTGTCTCTTCGCGACCGTATGTGGTGGCGATTTTGTCCAACATCGCGCGCGGTTATGCCACCATGGGCAACAACGAGAAGGCGCTGGAGTATCTGGACCGGACCAAAAAGTTGCAACCCACGGCTTCGGCTGTGCGATCCCTGGAAATCGTCCTCAAGAGCCGTACGGGTAAAGAGGCCGAGGCTGCGCAACTTGCCAAACAGAGCATGAGTGAAGGTATCTATGACTACGATCTGGTCAATGCCGCCTATGTGCTGGGCATCCGCAGCGGCGACTGGAACCTGGCCATCCAGGGTATGGAACTGCGCAACAAGGGCTGGCCGGCACAGGCCGTAGATGGCTGGATGAAAATCGGCGCCATTTACGCGCAACAACTCAAGAATGAACCCAAGGCGCTGGAGGCCTATCGCCAGGCTGTTGCGATGGCTCCCGACAAAGACGCCGTGCGCAAGGCCATTCCGGCCGATTTGCAGGGCAAGCTATAGGCCACTGGACCGGTTCTGGGCTGGCCAAGGCAGCGATTCCTCCCTGGGCCAGGCCGGCCCCTGGTGCGCCAGTTCCCGAAACCGGAGGAGCCCGGGAGCATCCCCGGGAACATGCAGACCGATCACGGCGCTGCAGCGCGTGCCATAGCCCGGCAGGTCGACAAATGCGCTGGACAGTGCCAGCTCGCGCTCCAGCCCCACGCCGGTGTCTGGCAAGTCCTGCACTGGGGCTGGCTCGCGACTACTGAGCGGCGGCAACAGGCGCTCAACCAATCCCTCAAAATCTGAAACCCCTTGGTCCGTGCTCAACGTGGATTGCAGCGCCGCTTTCAAGGCCAGGGTTTTGGGCCAGGGCGTATCGAGCGCGGCATTGGACAGGCCGTATATCCCTGGCACCAAAATGCGGCTTCGCAGCGGGCTGCGCCGGCCATCTTCCATGTTGCTGGCCCAAACCCACTGACCAGTGCACCAGTCGCCCACCACCAGATTGAAACCACCAAATGATCCCGCCTCATCAGGCAGGTTGAGGGCTTCGCAATAGGCTTCAAAGCTAGCGTCCCCGTCCAGCCAACGGGCCACCAGTTCGCCCCGGCTGCGCGGCCCGGTCAACGGCTGAGGGATGCGCACATTGGTCAACATGGCAACGCGCCCACCCTCGCTCACACCCAGCCATGCGCCGCCATCACGCAGATCGCGTCCCGAAACAATGGTGTGTCCGTTGGGCCCTCGCCATCGCGCCAATGGGGCCGTGGGGCGGGTGTGGGCTTCGTCACGGTTCGACGCGATGACCAGCGGCCAATGGGCATTGGCCTGGATGGCAAACGCGATCAGGCACATGGATCGACTCAGATGTCTTCAAGCAGGGGGTAGGGCAGAGGCATCAGGCTGACGAGCGTTCCCCCGCTGGTGCTCAAGTTCCCCGATTCGGTGGCAGTCACTTGCAATACGGCAATGGCAACGCAGGCGCCGTCCTGCGCCGACGCAACCTGAACCACTTGACCGCAGGCCTGCTCCGGTTCACCGTCGTGGAAAATTTCCTGCGTAGGCAGAAGCGGTGCATTTGCATGAACAATGAATGCGCGGCGCTTTATCACGCCGCGAAACTGGCTGCGGGCGACGACTTCCTGGCCTGGATAGCAACCTTTCTTGAAATTGACCCCGCCGACAGATTCAAAGTTGAGCATTTGGGGGACAAATGCATCGACCAGTGGCGCGCTCAGTGTCGCCACGCCCGATTGCACCTCGCCCCAGGCCCAGAGCCCAGGGGCGAGCGGGGAGCCAAGGGGTGCGGGCGCTTCGGCTGGGGCAAGCCAGAGCGCGCGGACCTGACCGGCCGCCGGGTGCAGTCCGACCATAGTGGCGGATTCCAGCTCGCGCTTGGCCAGCACACCGAGGTTATTTCCAGCCAGGGCATGGACCGCACTGCCGATACAGCCCCAGATCTGGAAATCGGCACTGGCATCGCTGAGCTGGACTTTGGCCCGTAATACAAACATGCCCAGGCGCTTGAGCGTAGTGGCAAGCAAGTCGGCACTGCAAACCAGCAAAAACCCGTCGGCACTGTGTTGAAAACCGACGAAGCTCGCCAGCATCCGCCCTTTGGCGGAACAGTAGGCCGCGAGCCGCGCCTGGTCGGGCTTGAGCAGAACGAAGTCCTGGCTCAGCTGCCCTTGCAGGAAGCTTGCAGCGTCGATGCCCTGGGCGCGAATCACGCCCAGATGGGACAGCCGCACAACCCCATCAAGCGCCGACAACGGGGCATCGGCCTGCAGGGCGGTCGAATTGGGGGAGCGGTCGTTCATACCTGAATTATCATCGGCCCTGCATTCGCACACCGCTATCAGGGCTGTCCATTGTTCAAACGTGCTGTTTACGCCCTTGTGGCGCTGGGTCTGGTGGTCGGACTCGCCTTGACTTACTGGCTCAACCATCCGCTGGATCTGGCCAATCCCTCCCGTGACCTGTCCATCGAGCCGGGCACCTCACCCCATGGTGTCGCACAGGCCACGGTCGATGCCGGTGTGCGTGCACCTGCCTCGGCTCTGTACTGGTGGTTCCGGCTGTCGGGTCAGGCACGCAAGATCAAGGCGGGCAGCTACGAGATCGAGCCCGGTACCACGCCGCGCAGCCTCCTGCGCAAGCTGGTCCAGGGCGAAGAGTCCTTGCGTGCCGTCACCCTCGTCGAGGGCTGGACCATGCGGCAGGTCCGTGCTGCGCTACAAAAAGAAGAGCAGCTCACGCATGATTCAAGCGCTCTGACAGATGATGTTCTCATGAACGTGCTGGGCAGGCCGGGCATCCCGGCAGAGGGCCGTTTCTTTCCCGACACCTATACCTATGCGAAAGGGTCGAGTGATATGGCCCTCCTCCGGCGCGCCCTACGGGCCATGGATCGCCAGCTGATGCACGCCTGGGAGTTGCGCACTCCTGGCTCCCCCTTGCGCAATTCCGATGAGGCCCTGACCCTGGCAAGCATCATCGAGAAGGAAACCGGCCGGCCCTCCGACCGGTCGCAGATTGCCGGCGTTTTTACCAACCGCTTGCGTGCGGGCATGTTGTTGCAGACCGATCCGACCGTCATCTACGGCCTTGGCGAAACCTTCGACGGCAACTTGCGCAAGAGGGACCTTCAAACGGACACGCCCTGGAACACTTACACGCGGGTCGGGTTGCCCCCCACTCCGATAGCCATGCCCGGCAAGGCAGCTCTGATGGCGGCCGTTCAACCCATGCCCACCACGGCGCTTTATTTTGTAGCCAGGGGCGACGGCACCAGCCAGTTCAGCGCCACGCTGGAAGAGCACAATCGGGCAGTGAACAAATACCAGCGCGGACCCTGAAACATGCCTGAAGGCCTATTCATCAGTTTTGAAGGCATAGACGGTGCCGGAAAATCCACCCATATTGCCGGCCTGGCCGAGGCGTTCAAGGCGCAGGGGAGGGTGGTGACCCTGACCCGGGAACCCGGCGGAACTCCCTTGGCCGAGAAACTGCGTGCCATGGTGCTGGATGACCCGATGGACGCATTGACCGAAGCCTTGCTCATCTTCGCTGCCCGGCGCGACCACCTGCATCAGGTCATCGAGCCTGCCCTGGCGCGCGGCGAGGTCGTGCTGTGCGACCGATTTACCGATGCCACCTTTGCGTACCAGGGTGGTGGCCGGGGATTTAACCTCGATGTGCTCTCAAAGCTGGAGCAATGGGTGCAGGAAACGCAGGGTCCATCGGGCAGTTTTGTCCGCAATCCCCAACTCACACTCTGGTTTGATCTGGGCCCCGAACTGGCGGCCCAGCGCCTGGCCGGCGCCCGCGTGCCGGATAAATTCGAATCCCAGCCCGTCGAGTTTTTCCGCAAGGTGGCCGCTGGCTATGCGGCCCGTGCGGCCGCTGAGCCGCAGCGTTTTGTGCGCATCCATGCGGCTGACGAGCGGCACAAGGTATGGCAGCAGATCACCGCCGTGATGGTGCGGCGCGGCTGGCTTGCCATCATGGTCGCAGCCAATTCCGGGCCGGGCAACTGATGGATTCCGCCATTGCCACGCCGGGGCCTGCCTTGGCGCCCTGGCTGCAAGCCCAGCTCGGCGGCCTGCTTGGGCGGCGGGCCCATGCCCTGCTGCTGCAAGGTCCGTCCGGTCTGGGCCAATATTCGCTGGCTCTGTCCCTGGCGCAAGCATGGCTGTGCGAGCAACCCGGGGAGCAGGGCGCCTGCGGCCAGTGCGCAAGCTGCCACCTGGTTGGCGCACGGGGCCACCCCGATCTGGCGGTGCTCATGCCCGAGACCACGCTGCTGGAGCTGGGCTGGCCGCTGGACGAAAAGTCGATGGACGAAATCGAAGCCAAGAAGCGTAAACCCAGCAAGGAAATCCGGGTGGAGGCCATGCGCCAGGCCATCTTGTTCTCACAGCGGACGGCTTCGCGGGGCCGTGGCCTAGTGGTGCTGATATACCCCGCGGAGGACATGAATGCCGTTGCCGCCAATGCCCTACTCAAGACCCTGGAGGAGCCGCCCGGCGACACCCGCTTCGTGCTTGCAAGCGAGGCTGCGCACCAACTCCTGCCAACCATCCGGAGTCGCTGCCAGACACATGCGATGGCCTGGCCCGCAGCCGACGCAGCCCTGAAGTGGCTGCAGTCCCAGGCCTCCAGTGTGCCGGGGCTGGCCAATCCGTCCGTAGCGCAAAGCGTCTTGCGGCTAGCCGGTGGCCGGCCAGACGACGCCCTGGCATTGGCCGGGAACGGTCCGGACGCAGAGCAATGGGCCCGCTTGCCCAAAGCAGTCGCTGAGGGTGACGCCACAGCGTTGGCGGGGTTTGAGCCTCTGCAGGCCGTGCAGGTTTTGCAAAAGCTTTGTCACGACCTGTGGGCTGTCCGCGTCCAGGCCGAGCCGCGGTTTTTTGCGGCTATCAATCTGCCTGCCCCACCGGGCCCGCGTGCGCTGGCGCGCTGGACCCAAGCGCTGGCCGCCAGCGCACGAACCGCCGAACACCCCTTCAAGGCGGACTTGATGCTGGAAGACCTGGTCAGCCAGGCCCGGCAAGTTTTCCGGTCCAGCCCTGCTGCAGCCAAAGCGCGTCCGGCTTAAACTCCATCCTATGAGCACCGCAGCCACTCCCAATTCCACGCCCCGCCCGAGCGTCATCCAATTGGCCATCAAGGAAAAGGCCGCGCTGTATGCCGCCTATATCCCCCTGTTTACCGAGGGCGGTATCTTCATCCCCACAACACGCGACTACCGCCTCGGTGATGATGTCTACGTATTGCTCTCATTGCCCGAGGATCCTCAGCGGTACCCGATTGCGGGCAAAGTGGCCTGGGTGACGCCGGCCAAGGCCGCCGGCAATCGCACGCAGGGCGTCGGGGTCCGCTTTCCGGCCGACGAAAAATCACGCCTGCTCAAGCTCAAGATTGAGGAAACACTGGGCAGCCATCTGGCGTCGGAGCGGCCGACCCAGACCATGTAACCATGTTTGTTGACTCCCACTGCCACCTGAGCTTTCCCGAACTCGCTGCAAAACTTCCCGAAATTCGCATGGCCATGCACGAGGCTCAGGTAGACCGTGCCCTGTGCATCTGCACCACGCTCGAGGAGTTTGATTCGGTCCATGGGCTGGCTATGGAGTATTCCAACTTCTGGTCTACGGTGGGCGTCCACCCGGACAACGAAAACGTTGCCGAACCCGACGTTGCAGATTTGCTGGAACGTGCGGCGCGGCCACGCGTGGTGGCCATTGGGGAAACCGGACTGGACTACTACCAGATGGCTGAGCGCAAGGGTGGCCGAAGCCTGGCCGACATGGAATGGCAGCGTGAGCGCTTCCGGGTCCACATTCTGGCTGCCCGGCAGGCACGGCTGCCGCTGGTTATTCATACCCGAAGCGCCTCAGCAGATACCTTGGCGATTCTGGATGAATTGGGTGAAAACGGGGGTGGCGGGGCAGCGGGGGGCGTTTTCCATTGCTTTACCGAGAGCATGGAAATCGCCCGCGCAGCCCTGGATAGGGGCTTTTACATTTCTTTCTCGGGCATCCTGACCTTCAAAACAGCTGCGGATTTGCGGGAAGTTGCGGCATTTGTCCCGATGGATCGACTCCTGATCGAAACCGACAGCCCCTATCTGGCACCTGTTCCCCACCGCGGCAAGCTCAACACACCCGCTTGGGTTCCCCTCGTTGCCAAGCAGATCGCCGAACTGAAACGGCTTCCGATTGAACAGGTGGCGGAGCAGACAAGCCGTAATTTCGAGCATTTGTTTGCGCGGGCCCAATCATGAGAAATTACATTAGAAAAATCATATATCTATATGTTTTTATTGGATATTCATTCGCGATATCCGGGTCATTTGACGATTTTTTCAAGGCCATACGGCTTGATGATGGCAATACCGTTCAGGCCTTGCTGCAACGGGGTTTCGACCCCAACACGACCGATCCGAAGGGGTACAACCCCCTGTTTCTGGCCCTGAGCGAATCGTCATTCAAGGCCGCCAATGCGCTGCTGAGTTCGCCGGACACACAAGTCGATGTTCGCAACAGTGTCGACGAAACCCCCCTCATGATGGCCGCACTCCGGGGTCAATTGGCCCTGGTGCGCCTGTTGATCGAGAAAGGAGCAGACGTCAACAAGACGGGCTGGACCCCATTGCACTACGCTGCAACCGGTGGGCACACCGAGATCATTACGCTACTGCTGGAAAACCACGCCTATATCGACGCCGAATCACCCAATGGCACGACACCCTTGATGATGGCGGCCCAGTACGGCACAGGTGCGGCTGTCCAGTTGCTGCTGGACGAAGGAGCAGACCCGATGCTCAAAAACCAGTTGAATCTGACCGCACTGGACTTCGCCGAACGAGGCCAGCGGGTCGATGCCGAGGCCATCCTGTCACGCGTCATCCAGACCCGTCCTGCACGGGCACCTTGAGCCGCAAAAGGCCGCATGAAGGCGCTCAGTACGTCCAGGTTGTCAAAATGGCAGCCAGTGGCTGTGATGAAAAACCATTGGCCATCGG
>Ga0208617_1000531_pt1 | contig 10923 bp, 5 predicted proteins | sample CryBogCBE06Nov07_FD_184581 | JGI IMG/M metagenome (GOLD analysis project Ga0208617, IMG submission 184581) | Freshwater microbial communities from Crystal Bog, Wisconsin, USA - CBE06Nov07 (SPAdes) (version 2) | ecosystem: Environmental > Aquatic > Freshwater > Lake | place: Crystal Bog...
CATCACCGGCTCGTAATCGTCCCGATACCGACGAAGCAGCGCGGCGAGGTAGGGCGTCAGCCGCTCACGGAAGCGCAACAGACGGCGGACGTCGTCCAGGACTTCGGCATGCATCCAGGGCTCATTGACCGTCCCGTCATCGTTCCAGGAGTGTATCGAGAAGCGCGGCATGAACACGCCGCACCCGACCCAGCGGGCGAACAGCTCCGCATCCGGTCGCGGGCCTGCAAAGCCGCCGATGTCGTGGCCGATGTTCGACACCCCCGACAGGGAAAGCCCCAGACCCATCGGGATGTTCCAGCGCAGCGTCTCCCACGAGGTGTAGTTGTCGCCGGACCAGGTCTGGGCGTAGCGTTGCATGCCCGCCGCGCCCGACCGCGAGACGAGGAACGGCGTCTCTGACGGCGCGTGCTCGACCTGCGCCTCCCTGGACGCCTGCAGCATCAAAAGGGTCTGCAGCGGCTTCATCTCATGAGCAGGAAACGGCTTGCCGAACCCGTGCGCGAGCGCCGCCGGGTTGCGCACTTCGTATTCATTATTGTCGTTCCAGGTCGCCGCGATCCCATAGTCCAGGAGGGCCCGGGTGACGTTAGCCTTCCACCAGGCCTTCGCCTCAGGGCGCGTAAAGTCGACATAGACGCCCGGCGCATCCCAGAACTGTTCCTGCACCGGCGCGCCGTCCGCGTCCGCCAGCAACAGCCCCGCCTTCGCCGCATCTTCAAACTGCGGGTGATTGAGCAAAAGGGCGGGCTTGATATTGGCGATCAGCCTGACCCCCGCATCGGCGTAGCTCTGCACAAATGCCTTCGGGTCCGGGAACTTGTCCCGGTTCCAGTGGAAGACGTAGCGCTTGTCGCCGATGGACGTGTAGCCGGACGACAGGTGAAACGCCGTACACGGAATATCATGCTCGGCGAGGCTCGCAAGGAACCTCGCCATCTGTCCTTGCGCGTCCGGCGCGTCCGTATAGCTCATGGTCGAGCCGGAATAGCCCAGCGCCCAGTCCGGCGTCGCTGCAGGCTTTCCCGTCAGCCAGGTAAAGCGCCTTGCGATGCTCGAAATCTCGGGCCCAGCAATGACATAGAGATCAAGGTCCCCGTGCTCTGCTTCGAAACTGCGATAGGGTCCGTGATAGTTGCTGTGCTCGCAGCCGAAGTCGAAGGCGCAGTCGCTCAACGTGTCGTAGAACAGGCCGACCGCCGCGCCGGTCTCGGGCTTGCGCGCGATGTAGAACGGAATGTGCTTGTACAGAGGATCCGACGTCTTCGCATCGTATCCCATGGGGTCAATGTTCTGCAGACGGAACCTTCGCCCCGACCTGTCCATCGCCCCGCTGCGCTCGCCGAGGCCGAAGATCTGTTCTCCCGGCATGCGGGCGAGGTAGTGGCGGACGATCTTCCCGCCCCACCAGCCAAAGTCGTAGGCCTGGGTCGGGCGGTCGCGGGCGGCCTCGACCCAATGATCCTCCCGCCGCACGAACCAGCGGCAGCGCAACGATTTGAGGGCGATCTCCACACGCAGGCGGTCCGTCTCGACGGAGAGCCGCCCCTCCCCCCGCTCCAGCCGGTAGGCGGGGCAGGAGAAGCCGGACAGATCGAACCGGTCCCGCCCCTCATAGGCGACATCGTCAGCGCCGGGGGCCACGGTCCAGCTTCTGGGATGTCGCAACACTCCATCCGGCAGAACCATCAGTCGAAAAATATCGTCCTCAAGCACAAAGAGGTGGGCCACCGCGCCGGTGTCGCTGTGCAGTGTCAGCCGGCCGACAGCCTCTTCGGCCACGAAGAATACGGGAGGATTTGCAATATCGGCCTTGCGCATCAGGCGTCCTTCTCCAGCGAGGTCACGCCTCGCAGCAGGATCACCAGCGCAACGACGCCGATCAGGTCAAAGGCGCCCAGACACGCAAACAGCGGCCCATAGCCCGTCGTCCCGACTACCAGCCCGATCAGCAGCGAAAACAGCAATCCGCCTGTCCAACCGGCCGAACCCACAAAGCCATTGGCCGCGCCCAGCGTCTCGGACGAGAAGAGATCCGCGCTCAAGGTGTTGATCGTCACGCTGATCATCTGGTGTGCAAAGCCTCCGATACAGAAAAGAGCGATGGCGAGATAGGCGTTCCCCGCCAAGGCGATCAAGCCCGGCGCGATCATCAGCACAGCGCCGAGCGCCATCACCGCCACGCGGGAGGGGATCAGCTTCAGCCCGAAGACGCGGATGAACACCGGCGAAAGATAGCCGCCGATCACCCCCCCGAGATCCGCCGCCAGGAACGGCGTCCAGGCGAACAGGGCGATGGATTTCAGATCCATGTGTCGCTCGGTCGCGAGATAGAGTGGGATCCAAAGATTGAAGGTCTGCCAGGCGGGCTCGGCGAAAAAGCGCGGCACGGCCAGCGCCCAGTACCGGCGTGAGGTCAGAATGGTCAGGGGGCGAACGGGCTTTGGCCGTTCCTTCGCTGTCTCGGCGGGTGGGCTGCGATACAGCGCATACCAGAGTGCGGCCCAGACGAGACCGAGCAATCCCGACACGACGAACGCCGAGCGCCAGCCATACGCGAGTGTCAGGGCAATCGTCATGGGCGGCGCGATCATGGCGCCCAATGACGTGCCGGCGTTGAACCAGCCGACGGCCTTTGACCGGTCCGCGCCGGTGAACCATTCGCTGACCGCTTTCATTCCGGCAGGGACCGCCACGGCCTCGGACGCGCCCAGCCCCGCGCGCAGGGCCATCAGTGCGCGCCAGCCCCCCGCGCCCGCATGAAAGATGCCGATGATCGACCAGAGCGCGGCGAACAGGGCGAAACCAACACGAAGGCCCAGCCGGTCAAGGACGAAGCCGCAGACCGGCTGCATCACCGTATAGGTGATCTGGAACGCAGCGGCGATGTAGCTGTATTCGTGCGCGCCGAAATGAAAGCTCTTCTCCAGCTGGGGCGCGAGCAGCGCCAGACTGTTGCGCGAAAGATAGTTGATGGCTGTGCCGAGGCTGACCAGAGCGACAACGCTCCAGGCCCAAAGTCTGGATGTCCGGTTCACCGTGTGGGCGCCTTCCGTCGGCCCATTTTTGTCATCACCGTCAATAATCCTCGCGCCGTACGTCCAACAGGCTGGCATGGGGCGCTTCACATGGCAAATCGGCGGCTGAACCGGTCGTCATCCCGTCGCAAAACAGTGTCATTTTCTACACAGCCCCCTAGATAAATGCGCCACACTCCCGGCGAAGCTGGGGCCGTCCCGCCCCACAACTTGACACTCTCGTGACACGATCCATTTTGCGAACCGAGGGGCGCATTCGAATCTGTGAAAGCCACAGTTCGATTTCACGACGTTCCAATGACTTCAAGAACAGCGGGAAGGTTTATTGACATGAAGAACACGTTGCATCGCGGGCTCTGGCTTGCGGCGGCGTCGACAGCGGTTGCTGGCCACGTCGCCGGCCCTGGCCGCCGCGTCGAACGACACGGTCACGGAAGTGATCGTCACCGCACAGAAGCGCTCCGAAAACCTGCAGAAGGTGCCCTTGGGCGTGAGCGTCGCCGGTCAGGAACTGCTGCGCGACAACGCCATCGGCAATGCGGAATCGCTGGACCAGGTGATCCCGTCGCTGACCTTCAAGAAGGGCACGGCCAATGTGAACTCGACCCTGTCGGTGCGCGGCATCGGCACGCAGTCGTTCTCGTCCGGCGCTGAGCCCAGCGTGTCGACCGTCGTAGACGGCGTGGTGTTCGGCCGCTCGGGCATGGCCGTTCAGGAATTCACCGACCTCGAGCGCATCGAAGTGCTGCGCGGCCCCCAGGGCACCTTGTTCGGCAAGAACTCTTCCGCCGGTGTGGTCAATATCATCACCAAGGGCCCGACCAAGACGCTGACCGGCGATGTATCGGTGGCGGGCTTTGACGGCGGTGAATTCCGCAGCGACTTCAACATCTCCGGCCCCGTGAATGACAAGATCGGCTTTGCGCTTTCCGGCGTCGCCGGCGACTTCAAGGGCAATATCTTCAACGCCTACACCAACAAGTGGACGAACGGCTATCAGCACTCGGGCCTGCGCGCCGCGTTGACCGATCAGATCACGCCGGACCTCCTGGTCACGCTGCACGCCGACTATGTGAAGTCGAACGACAACTGCTGCGCCGACGTGCTTGGCCCATACGTTGGGGGCAGCCCCACGCCGATCAACAACGTGCTTGCGCCGTCGATCCTTCCGGTCAAGGCCTACTGGGGCTCCAAGAAAGTCTATGACGACCTGACCCCCGGAACGGTGGACGGCAATGGCGGTCTCTCGGCCCAGATCGACTATGACGTGAAGGGCTTCCGCATCACCTCGATCACGGCCTGGCGCGACTGGCGCAACAAGCAGATCCGCGACGGGGATTTCCACGCGACCAACAGCAACTACGCCAACTCGATCGACGTGGCGGACCGCGACTATGGCGCGCTGAACTATGATCAGTACAGCCAGGAACTCCGTCTCGCGACGACGGAACCGGGCAAGCTGCAGTATGTCGTCGGCGCGTTCTTCTGGTACACGCATGAAAACGACTGGTTCAACCGCTATGTCGACCAGTGCACGGCCTCGACCTCGCCGGTTGACGCCAGCGGCTACGCGCCCTGCACGCCTACCACCGGCAACGTCATCCACGCGCAAGGCCCAGCCGCATGGAGCACGGCGTTCGAAAACCAGGCTGTGTTCGGTCAGGCCACGTATGAGGTCACCGACAAGCTGAAACTGATCGGCGGCCTCCGCTTCGCCCACGACACCGTGCGTTACTCACTGTCCCGCACGCGGATCGTGACGGGCACGGGCACGCCCGCCGGCATCCAGCCGACGGTGTCGGGCCTTGCGGAAAAGGCGGACAAGACCGGTGTTTCGGGCAAGTTGGGCGCGGAATACCAACTGACGCCGGACCACCTGCTCTACGCGACCTATTCGCGCGGCTACAAGGGTCCGTCCCTGAACGACTTCTATAGCGAGAACGTCTCCAATATGGGCACGATCCAGCCCGAGACCTCGAACGCCTATGAGGTGGGTGCGAAGAACCAGTACTTCGATCACCGCCTGACCATCAACGCGGACGTGTTCTGGGAAGACTTCTCGCACTTCCAGGCCAACACCTTCGTGCTGCAGGGCACCACGACCCTCGTGACCCTCGGCGACGCGGGCGACGTTCGGGCGCGGGGCGCGGAATTCGACGTGTCCTGGAAGGCGACGTCAGACCTGACGTTCAGCGGCGGCTATACCTATGACGATGCGACCATCGTCACCTATAACTGCACCGCAGCGCAGTCGGCCTACACGGCGGCGGCGACCACGTCGAACCAACTGAACCTCGCCAAGTGCCTTGCGCACAACGGCAAGCCGCTGCCCTTCGCGCCGAAGAACAAGTTCAACGTCACGGGCGTCTATAATGCGCCCCTGCCGCAGTCCGTGCCCTTCGACCTGAAGCTCGCGACCACCTACACCTACACCAGCACGATCAACTTCGACCTCGATCAGTCGAGCCTGGCGCGTCAGCCCTCCTACGGTCTGTGGGATCTGACGGCGACCTTCTCGACCAAGGACGGCCGTTATCGTCTGGCCATCATCGGCAAGAACCTGACGGATCAGTACTACACAACCTTCGTCACGCCGGGCGGCGCGGGTCCGGTCGCGGGAACGCTGGCTCCGCTTCAGGCCGGGTCCTTCACCCGCCTGCAGGTGCCGCGCGACGCCCAGTCCTACTGGGGCGCGAAGCTCACGGCGAGCTTCTGATCCTGACAAAGACAAATCCCGCCTGACCTTTCGGTCGGGCGGGGTTCTGCAGACAAGACTTGGGCCGCTCCGGATCACCGGAGCGGCCCATTTGTTTGGCGGAAGATGGGAGCCGGTCGGGCTCAGCTCATGATCGCATCCAGAGCGGCGCTGAAGGCGATCATGTCGTCCTTCGATCCCACCGTGACCCGCGAGACGGTCGGCCAGATCGGCCAGGAGCGGCCGATTTCCACGCTCTGACCGCGGAAGGCGACCTGCATGTCCTTGGCCGGCTTGGTCTTCCAGTCGATCATGAACATGTTGGCGTTGGTCGGCACGTAGGTCAGCTTGTGCTTCTTCAGAGCCTCGAAGGCGATGGCGCGGTTGGCGCGCATCTCTTCACGCCGGGCGGCGATCAGGTCCTTGGCGGTCAGGCTGGCCGTGGCGCAGGCGAGCGACGGGAGCGGCAGAGCGCCCGATTGCATGCCGCCGTCATAGCGCATCATCTTGGTCAGCACGTCCGGACGCGCCATGATGTAGCCCATTCGCATGCCCGCCATCCCGAAGATCTTGGAGAAGGTGCGCATGACAATGACGTCCTTGCCCGCCGCAGCGAGGTACGACGCCGTCGGCACGTCCGCGAAGTGGGTATAGGCCTCGTCGACCAGCACCATGGAACCGGCCGGCTTGTTGGCGACAAGCCATTCGATGTCGGCCAGTGGCGTCACGGTCCCGGTCGGGTTATTCGGCGTGCAGATGTAATAGAGCCCGGCGTTCGGGTTCGCTGCCAGCATCGCCTTCACGTCATGCGTATAGTCCTTGGTGAGTGGCACACGCGCGACCGGGGCGCCCAGCCATTCCGCTGTGCGACCGGCGAGTTCGAATGTCGGATCGGCGGTGACCAGCCCGCGCGTCGGCGAGCAGTAGGACACAACCGATCGGGACAAGGGATCGCTCGAGCCCGGCCAAGGCGCGATATAGTCCGCCGGGACGCCCTCGATGGCCGAAACGGTGCGGCGGAAGTCGCCATGCTCGTCATGCGGGGAATAGCGGTTGCTCGACGCGATGATCGCCGCCGCAGCGGCCTGACCCGGGGCGAGCGGTCCGGTCCAGCATTCGTTCGCGCCAATGCGCACCTTGGCCGACGGCGCGGCGTCGGGGTGTCCAGCCGAGGCGAAAGCGGGCGTGCCGCGGCTGGCGGCCAGCATGCCGACGCCGAATACGGTCGCAATCCCCGCCAGTTGTCGGCGTGAATAGCCGCGGTGCAGCAGGTCGTCCTTGGCTTCTTCGCTCAAGAGTTTCGTCATTGCGGCAGTCTCCCGTTCATGTGGTGTTTCGAGTTGAACATTGCGCCCCGGCGCACGGACAGGTCCGGGTCAGATCTTCATGGCGTTCTTGAACATCAGGGCGGAGATGAAGATGAGATAGAGGCCAAAGCTTCGCTTCAGCACAGGCGAAGGCAGGCTGTTCGCCGCCGCGACTCCTAACGGCGCCGTCAGCACCGACATGGACGCCACAGCGATCGCAGCTGGAAGGTTGACGTAGCCAAGGGATCCCCACGGCAAGCCTGCTTCCTTGAAGCCGATGATGGCGAAGCCGATGGCGCTGGGGATCGCGATCAGCGTGCCAATGCCCGAGGCGGTCGCGACGGCCTTGTGGATCGAGCGCCCGCAAAGGGTCATGACCATGATGGCGATGGTGCCCCCGCCAATGCCCAGAAGGGAGGAAAAGGCCCCAAGACCGCCCGCAATGCCGACCCGCATGGCGCCCGACGGCATGTGATCGGTCAGCACCCGGTCACCGAGCTTGGGCACGAGGAAGTTGATGGACATCAGCATGACCCCGCCGGCGAAGATCAGGGTCAGCACCTTGCCGTCCACATGTCCGGCCAAAAGCACGCCAACCCCGTCGCCCAGCACGATCCAGGGCGCCCAGCTTTTCAGCACTTCGAAATCGACGGCCCCGCGTTTGGCATGAGACCGCACGGAGCGGATGGACGTGACAATGATGGTCGCGGCGGAGGTGCCGATCGCGATGTGGGCGTACTGGGCGTGATCGCCGCCCAGCAAGGGCAGTACGATGAACAAAGCCGGCACCACGACAAATCCGCCACCGATACCGAAGATGCCAGCCGCGAAGCCGGCCAGCAGACCCGCCGCCAGCATGGCCACCAAGGGCGCCGCCCAACCGGCGATCCCTTGGGCGCCTGGTGAAGGCGCTGCAGCGGAGGGTGACTTGGCGACGCCCTTCGCCACAGGCGCCGCGATCGGGCCCGACGACGCTGACGCCTGGACCAGTTGGCCCGCAGCCTTCACGGCGCCCGCCGGACCGGGCTGGGCCACCGCCTTGTCCCCCAGCGTCGTCGTCGCCAGAACGAGAAGTCCCGCCAAAACCCAGCTCAACAATCGCTGGCAACGCACATTCGCCATATCAAGCATCCACCGAACAACCCAAGGCGCTCTCGAATCCAAGCGCGCTCCAAGACCTTAGAACGGCTGAACGCTCGTTCAGAAAAACTTAGCTGGGCGCGACCGAAAATCAGCCCCCACACGCTCACAAACGCGTCAACTGCCTCGATAGGCGCCTTCGTTTCCGACACCGCCGGATTTTCCGCCTTCTCAAAAAGCAGACGGCCGCCGGAGAGGTCCCCGGCGGCCGCTGTGTTCACAGTTGGAAGTCTCCCCTTAGAAGGAGAAGGTGGCTCTGGCGTAGTAGAAGCCGCCGTTGATGCCCCATGGAGTGAGGCCGAGCGGCGCGTCGTAGACGTTGGAGCCGTCGAGCGGGCCTGACGCCGTCTGCGGCCGGTTCTTGGCTTGCACGTCGAAGAGGTTGTTGGCGCCGACGGCCAGCTTGAGTTTCGGCGTCAGGGCATATGAGACTTCAAGATCGGTGATCCCCGATACTGGCGAGGTTTCCGACGCGTAGAAGCCACCGTTGATGCTCTGCAGATCCGACGCCTTGCCATAGATCGTCTCCCGGAGGTTGGCCGTCCACTTGGACACGGTCCAGAGGGCGCCAAAGCCGATCTTGGCCTTGGGCGAGGCGGTGGTGAGATATGACTGGGCCGTGGGGCTGAAGAGGGGCTGCGGAAGAACCTGAGCCGGTGTCGCCGCCACCTTGGTGATCTTCGTGGTGTTGAAGTTCGCCGAAGCCGACCAGTCCACGTGTCCGAAATCACCGAAGTCCGTGGAATAGTTCGCGGTGATTTCGACACCCGACGTTTCGGTGTCGACGCCATTGGTGAACACGCTCACGCCAGCGTAGGTCACGGTGGGGTCCAGCACATTGCCGTGAGCGGCGATGGCCGTCAGAGCATATGCGGAATTGTTGGCCCCGCCGAAGCCGAAGATCGTGCCGGTGCCCACGATCCGGTCAGTGACCTTGATCTTGTAGACATCGATGGTCGCTGACAGCTTTGGAATCGGGTGCGCAACAACACCGAAGCTGATGTTGTCCGACTTCTCCGGCTTCAGATTGCCAAAGCCCAGGATCTTCGCGGCCGCCGAGTTGGCGGGCAGCTGCACCACCGCCGACGTCGGCGAGACGTTGGTGGCCGAGTAGTACTCTTCCGCGAGGGTCGGCGCCCGGAAGCCGCTGCTGATCGTGCCCCGCACCGCAAGCGCCGGCGAGAAGTCGTAACGGCTGGTCAGCTTGCCGATGGTGGTGTCGCCGAAGTCGGAGAAGTGCTCATAACGCACCGCGCCGTCGAGGCTCCACGGCTCCACAGGATGCACCGCCAGATCAAGATATCCGGCATAGCTCGTCCGTGCGTGAGCGCCGGCGTCGCTGGGCTGGAAGCCTGGATAGGACTGGCCGCCTTCCTTGTAGATCGAGGCCGCGTCGCCCGAGGTGATCGCGTAGCGGTCGCGGCGGCTTTCACCCCCGAAGGCGACCGTCAGCGGCGTCGCCGCCCCGATATCGACCTTCTTGGTCACATCAAGATTGGCGGTCCACTGCTCGGACGTGAACGAGCCGTCGTAGAAGTTGGTGGGCGTGAAGTGTGTGTCGATATAGAGGGCCCGGTTGGCCGAGTTCAGGGTCGAGATCTTGTTCTGGTCGGTGCCGTAGGTCAGGCTGGCGTCCCAGGCGAAGCCCGAGATCTCGCCCTTGGCGCCGCCGGTGATCCCGTAGTCGTCCTCTTCCAGAGCCTCCTTGGGATTGAAGCCCTTGGGCGCGAAGATCAGTTCGCCCGCTGCGGTATAGGAGCCTGCCACGCCCAGAACCGGCGAGGCGATCACCTTGCTCGGCACCCGGTAGTTTTCGAAGGCCTGCGCCGTCCGGTGGCTGTAGCTGCCGAAGCTGTAGAGCTCGACAGACCCAAGCTCATACCCCGCGTTGTAGGTGAGGTTGGTCACGCGGGACATGGCGTCGCCGACGATGTGGTTCACGTCCGGCGAATTTGGAAGTCCGCTCGGGTATTTGGACGCCAGACCGCCGCTCGCGGCGGGGTTGATGGTTCCGTCCTCAAAGAAGATGCGCTTGTCGGCGCCGCCGCGCTGGCTGTAGTTGTGGTAGCGCGTTTCAGCGGTGAGGTTCAAAAAGCCCTTGTCGCCCAGTGCATAGCCGGCGTTGATGGCCGCCTGCGCGGTCTCGCCGTCGCCCTTGTAATATTCGCCGCCTGTCACGCTGGCCGTGCCGCCCGAAGAGCTCTTCTTCAGGATGATGTTGACGACGCCGGCGATGGCGTCCGTGCCATATTGGGCGGCGGCGCCGTCCAGCAGAACTTCGACATGATCCACCGCTGCGGTCGGGATCAGGCTGATGTCCGCAGTCGCCGCGCCCTGGTAAGGCCCGCCGAGGACGTGAAGGTTCGCGGTCGGATGGCGGCGCTTGCCGTCCACCAGAACGAGGGTGTCATTGGGGCTGATGCCGCGCAGACGCGCCGAGAGGGTGAGGTTCGCCGTGTCGCCGCCGAGGGATTCGGCCGTGAAGGACGGCACGTTCTGGGCGAGGCCGGCGATCAGGTCCGGCTTGCCGACCGCCTTCAGCGCATCGCCGCCAACCACTTCGATCGGCGCGGCGCTGTCGGCCGCCTTCATTCCCGTCGTCCGCGTGCCGGTGACGATCACCGCCTGCACTTCGGTCGAGTCGGCCGCCGCCGCCATCGCGGATGACGTCGCGCCGAGCGACGCAGCCATCGCGACCGCACTGGCTCCTGCAAAAAGTTTACGCATTTTTGGATCCCCTGCC
>Ga0208617_1000543_pt1 | contig 10888 bp, 14 predicted proteins | sample CryBogCBE06Nov07_FD_184581 | JGI IMG/M metagenome (GOLD analysis project Ga0208617, IMG submission 184581) | Freshwater microbial communities from Crystal Bog, Wisconsin, USA - CBE06Nov07 (SPAdes) (version 2) | ecosystem: Environmental > Aquatic > Freshwater > Lake | place: Crystal Bog...
TAGGGCTAGATGACAGCGACCTAGAAGATAAACTAAAAGACATGGCCAATGTTGATCCGGAAACTGATGCTCTAGAAGTATTTAAAATTTGGTCCAACGATAACTATCCTGAACTAGCCGTGGCATTAGGAATGAGCGACACCGGTGAACAACCACAGGCTGATGCACCTCCACAAGAAGTTGGTACTCCGCCTGAAGGCCAAGAGCAACCTGCTGCTGAAAATGAAGAAATGGATGGTCCTGCTAACAAGACTATGCCTACTCGTGAAGCAGTGGTCAAAGAAGTTGCTAAATTGGTTAAGAGCCGTTACAATCAAGACAACCCAGAAGTTGGTCCATTCAATGGCAAAGAAAACATTGCTCTTGATGTTAAGAAAAAGATTGCCGAAATGTTTGGTGATAAGGTCGGCGAACAAGCCGAATCCCTAGCCATGCAATTTATGGAAAAACTTTCCGAACACTGGCAAGAAAAACACGGCCAAGTTAGCCAAGATGACGGCCTAGCTCGCCTAAAAGAGTTGCTGGGTAATGTTAAAACCAAGGTAGAAGACATTGATCGTCCTGCCGGCGGAGTTGCTACAACACACGGAATTATGCCAGCTAATGAAGATATTTCTGATATTTTGAAACTATCTGGTTTGGCAAAATAACATCATAAACTGGCAACTTAACAGGTTGCGATGATAAATAAAAGTGCGTACAATTAGTTGTATGCACTTTTTCTTTTTAGTCAGTGGGCTTTAAAGGAATGGCATATAAAATCATTTATTAAGGAAAAACATTATGGCAACTTTAGCAGAAATCCGCGCGAAGCTTCAAGCTTCTTCTCAACAAAACTCCAATCAAGGCGGTGGAGATAACGCAATTTACCCTCACTGGAACGCTCCAGAAGGATCAACTACTACCGTTCGATTCCTACCAGACGGTAACCCAAATAACACTTTTTTCTGGCAAGAACGTAACTTGATCAAGTTGCCTTTCGCTGGCATCAAAGGTGAAACAAATTCTAAACCTACATTTGTACAAGTTCCTTGTATGGAAATGTGGGGAGAAACCTGCCCTATTCTAACTGAAGTACGTCCTTGGTTCAAAGACAAATCTTTAGAAGAAATGGGTCGTAAATACTGGAAGAAAAAGTCTTACTTGTTCCAAGGTTTTGTCACAGACAGCAAACTACAAGAAGATGGCAAGGTTCCAGAAAATCCAATTCGTCGATTCATTATCGGCTCACAAATTTTCAATATCGTCAAGAACGCATTGATGGACAGTGAAATTGAAGAATTGCCAACAGACTATGTTCGTGGTTTGGACTTCAAGATTGCTAAGACATCTAAAGGCGGTTATGCTGATTATTCTACATCAACTTGGGCTCGTCGTGAACGTGCTTTGAGCGAAGCAGAAAACGCAGCCGTGGCCCAATATGGCTTGTTTAACTTGAGCGATTTCTTGCCCAAGAAACCTGGCGAAGTTGAACTTAAAGTTATGAAAGAAATGTTCGAAGCATCAGTAGATGGTGAAGCATTTGATATGGAACGTTGGGGTCAATACTTCAAACCAGCAGGTGCTGGCGGCAGTGGTCAAACTACAGGAAGCGCTCCTACAGCGTCCCCAGTAAGCCGTCCTGCTCCAGTAGCAGCACCTATCGATGACGACGATGTCCCTTTTGAATCAGCGGCACCTGCTCCTTCAGCACCCTCATCAAGCGGTGATGCTGGTTCACGTGCCGCAGACATTCTAGCCAAGATTCGCAGCCGTCAACAATAATTAGGAGATAGATTATGGTAAAGAGTTTCGATATCTCGAAATTCCGTAAATCTATCACTAAGAGTATTGATGGTTTAGGAATTGGTTTTAATGATCCAACAGATTGGATCTCAACTGGTAATTATGCGTTGAATTATCTCATCAGTGGTAGCTTTAATAAAGGCGTGCCATTGGGCAAGGTAACAGTATTTGCCGGAGAAAGTGGTGCAGGTAAATCATATATCTGTTCAGGTAATTTGATTCGCCATGCACAAGAGCAAGGCATTTATGTTGTCCTAGTTGACTCAGAAAATGCGTTAGACGAACAATGGTTGAAGAATCTGGGCGTTGACACCAGCGAAGATAAACTTCTAAAATTGAATATGGCTATGATCGATGATGTGGCCAAGACAATTTCTGAGTTTATGAAAGAATACAAAGTAATGAACGAGGACGAGCGTCCCAAGGTCATGTTTGTTATTGATTCGCTTGGTATGTTGTTAACTCCTACTGATGTAAATCAGTTCGAAGCAGGTGAAATGAAAGGTGATATGGGCCGTAAGCCTAAAGCACTTACATCGCTGGTTCGTAACTGTGTTAATATGTTTGGGAGTTATAATGTCGGAATGGTTTGTACGAATCACACATACGCTTCGCAAGATATGTTCGATCCAGACGATAAAATTTCTGGTGGACAGGGATTCATTTATGCATCTTCTATCGTGGTTGCCATGAGGAAGTTGAAATTGAAGACCGATGCAGATGGCAACAAGACTACAACTGTAAACGGTATTCGTTCAGCCTGTAAGATTATGAAAACACGCTATGCAAAACCATTTGAAAGCGTTCAAGTTGAAATTCCTTACACCACTGGTATGAGCCCTTTTAGTGGTTTAGTTGACTTGTTCGAAGCCAAAGGCTTGTTGAAGAAAGAAGGTAACAGTCTTGTCTATACAACCAAAGATGGCGAAATTATTAAGCAATTCCGCAAAGGTTGGGAGAAGAATGAGAAAGATGGCCTTACTACAATCATGGCCGAATGGGATGATTCTGAAGTAAGTGCTGTAGTAACCACAGAAGAGTCAGAGGAAGCATAATGGAAGAAGATCAAATCATTGGAATTTGGGATGTATTCAAAGAATATATTCCTGAGAAAAATAAAGATACTGCTGCCAACCACTTTGTTGACTTCTTAGTCGGCCAAGATATTGAAAGTAGTGTCCTACAAGGTCTTGTAGGCTACGATACTCACCTCGACGATGCCATTGAACTAGTGTTAGGCGATGAAGTCGAAGAGGAAGAGGAAGAAGATTACTCCTACGACGACGACGAGGACTATTGATCGTGACATGGTATGCTAAAGTATCGAAAGATATAGCATATCTCCCAAACTGTTTAGATCATTTCTACAAAGAACTAGAAGACGCGAGGTTAGAGGTCAAAATCCACGGTAATGTGGAGAAGGCCTCTGCTTCGTTGCCTGGTATTGTAGAACAACGATTTAATCAACTACAAGAGATTGAAGCTATTCTAGAGTATCTCAATATTGAGCTACGTCGTATTCGCTCTAAGACTTTTAGAAAGTATTTAGAGAGCTATGCTCGCGCTCTAAGTGCCAACGAAGTTAGCAAATACGTTGAAGGTGAAGCAGATGTTGTTGATATGGAAAAAGTCATCAACGAATTTGCTATGTTGCGTAATCAGTGGCTAGGCATTATCAAGGGACTTGACATCAAAGGCTATCAAATTAACAATATTATCAAATTAAGAGCCGCAGGGCTTGAAGATATTACTCTGTGAGTGTATAATAAGTTATGAATGTAGAAGACTTAATCATAGGACTGTTTAGATGCAATTGTGATCTCAATAAATGGGATAGTGATGTTGTATCTAGTTTCTATGAACAGCTAACTGACGGCTTAGGCTTCACTGAAAAGCAAAGTCTTTTGGCTATTAGGATACTTAAAAAGCATTCTAACGAGCTATCCTCAAAAACTGGTGTAGATGTTGCTGCTTTGATTGAAAATCCGGTGTTTAGATTGCCTGTACGTAAAATCAGCAATGCCAAGACAATGAACATTGTTGAAATTGAACCACATAAACATTTTGTCGAAGTTCGTTTCCCCTACAACGAAAAATATATTGCTGCCTTTAAGAAGGCCAAAGACATGCAGGTCAGCGGAGTGTGGGGTGCTGATGTAAAAGCCTGGATTTTTCCGGTATCTGAGGGAAATTTGCGATTTTTAATAAATTTTGCCAAAGAAGAAAATTTCACCATCGACGAAGAACTTGAAAAATATGGCCAGGACATAGAAAATATTTTGTCTAACATAGACAACTATATTCCCGCTTTAGTCATAGATAACAAAATACCAAAAATTGTGAATTTTCCTGAAAATTTGTCAAATTTAGAAACCACTGATATTCGTGGTGCGATTTTCGAAGCCAGGAAATTAGGTATAATGGTTTGGGACGAAACTATTTCTAACTACATTGAAAGTGATCAGGTGTCGGAATTGTTAAGAAATTTCTTAAAATCTGATCCATCGGAAAATTTCCAGATTTTGAGTGAAAATAATGACATTTCTTGCCTAACTGAAATCCTATTAAATCTCGGACCAACCTTGTTTGTTTTGCCCGGTGGCTCCGAAATAGAAAAATTGGCAAAAACTTACGAATACTTAAAAACTATCGATATTGCCAATGACGAAATTAGTGTGATGTTTAGATTGCCGTCAGCAACCAGTCAAAATTTCAATGAATTTGTAAAATTTAATCAGTTGAATAGTCCTATCACTAAAAAAACTAAAATTGTTTTCATCAGCGGAAAGCTGCCCAAGACAATTTTGAAGAGTGGCATTAAATTTCACAGCGTGATCAATCTAGGATTTTACAACGCTCACTATACAATGAAAGAATACCTAAAAAATCAGGAAAATTTGGTATCTTACATTGATAAAAAATATAAGAAAGAGTATCCCTTTGCCTTCCTGTAAAATTACCATACTCGACGAAGTGAATGTCAAGATTGCAAATCTAGATCTCGACACACGCAAGGCCTTGGTTAAAAAATTCAAATACGAGGACCCTACCGCTCGCTTCAGACCGGCCTATAAATTAGGTCGTTGGGATGGTACTGTGAGTTTCTTTGGTCTTGGCGGTACTACCTATATGAGTATGTTGCCACAAGTTTTAGAATATTTAGAATCACACAACTTCTACATTGAACTCGAAGATCTGCGTACTCCTTTAGACCTAAAATTTGATGAAATTTTCGTGGATTTTTGGGGTGAAAAAACATGGCCAGTTGGTCATCGTTTTGCAGGACATCCTATTCGTCTGCGCGAAGATCAAGTTGATGTTATTAATACTTTTCTTAAACATCCGCAGAGCATACAAGAAATTGCTACAGGGTTTGGCAAGACAATCACCACTGCAACTTTGAGTAAAATTTGTGAAAAATACGGTCGAACAATAACCATTGTTCCTAACAAAAGTTTAGTAGAACAAACTGAAGAAGATTTTGTAAACTGCGGATTAGATGTCGGAGTTTACTACGGCGACAGAAAAGACCTAGACAAAACACATACAATCTGCACTTGGCAAAGTTTGAATATTTTGGATAAAAATTCCAAGAATTGGGATGAAGCAGCCAGTGCAAAAATGGAGATGTTATTAGCGGATGTTTGCTGTGTCATGGTGGACGAAGTTCACATGGCCAAAGCGGAAGTACTAAAGACCTTGCTAACACGTAATCTAGCCAGTGCTCCTATTCGGTGGGGACTAACTGGTACCATACCCAAAGCTGACCACGAATTTCAAAGCATCAAAGCCAGCCTAGGTGAAGTTACAAATCATGTATTTGCTCACGAACTCCAAGAAGCAGGCGTGCTGAGTAATTGTCATGTAAATATTATCCAGACTGCAGAGTGGAAAGAATTTAAATCCTATGCAGAAGAATTAAAATATTTGGTCACAGACGACACACGAATGAATTATATGTGTGACCTAATTAAAAACATAGCAGAAACCGGCAACACACTTGTTCTAGTTGGACGTATTGAGTCCGGTAAGACCATGGTTCAGAAAATTCCTGATAGCGTTTTTATTAGTGGCGAAGTAAAAACTAAAGATAGAAAAGAGGAATATGATGAAGTTAAAACGGTTAATAACAAGATCATTGTGGCGACTTATGGTGTGGCCGCTGTGGGTATTAATATCCCTCGTATTTTTAATCTGGTTCTGGTGGAGCCCGGAAAGAGCTTTGTTCGCGTTATACAATCAATTGGCCGAGGTATTCGGAAAGCCGACGACAAAGACCACGTCGAAATCTGGGACCTAACTGCTGCTTCAAAATATGCCAAACGGCATCTGACAGAACGTAAGAAGTTCTACAAGGAGGCTAAATACAACTACACGATCCAAAAAGTAAAATACATATGATACAATTTTTAGAAAACAAATACAAACAATGGTATGAAAATATTGTAAATTCTGCTAAAATTAGAAATACAATAGGTTATACTGAAATACATCATATTATTCCAAAAAGTTTAGGAGGATCTGATAGTACTGATAATTTAGTAAGACTTACTGCTAGAGAACACTTTATTTGTCATCTGTTATTAACAAAATTTACAACAGGTAACAATAAAAGATTGATGAGTTTTGCATTGGGGAAGTTTATACAAAATTCACCACTTCAACAAAGAGATTTTAATTCTTGGGAATATAAAAAAATTAGAGAAAGCATATCTGAAGCTAGAACAGGAAAAAAACATTCTGAAAAGACAAAGAAAAAAATGTCTCTAAAAAAGAAAGGGCAAACACCTTGGAACAAAGGGAAAAATATTGGTCCATGTACTGAAGAAAGAAAAATGTTATTATCTAATTATTGGAAGGGTAAACCTAAGAGTGATGAACATAAATTAAAAATAAAAAAAGGAAAGATAGGACATAGTGCTGGAATGACCGGAAAACAACATTCTGAAGAAACCAAAAAGAAAATGTCTGAAAGTATGAAAGGATTGAAAGGTCCTCAAAAAAGATTTGATATATGTCCTACCTGTAAAGAAACAAGTGTAACAGCAAGACATATAAAATTTTGTAAAAATAAAAGGTAAAATATTAAAAATGCAAATTCTAACCCTTGAAGACAAGATTTTTTATCTTAATGACTTACCTGACGAAATTGATGAGGATCTGCGATTTGCTGTACTAGACAATAGCGACAATTCTAATCCTGATCATTTTTTTATTCCCTTGATCTTTTTAGAAAGTTTTACAGGGCCTGCAGCAGTCTTAAAAATTGGCCCACATGAACTTACTATGCCATTAGACTGGTGCACCATTGTAGGAGATCCCGAAGGACCTGATATGGAAGTATTGCCGCTCACCAGTCTAAATGATCGAGGATTTAAAACGTTCTGTTTCAATCCATTAAGTGGATTCCGTCCGGAATTTTTAGAGATTGATATCTTAGATGTATATCAAGATGTCAAATGGTATTTTCCTAAAATGCGGCCTGGGCAACTTCTTTGCACACCATTACATGCAGGACCTAAACCATCATGTGCGTATTTTGTTAAAGAAGTTAGTCGTCAAAGTGAGATTGTAGATTATACTAAATGTTGGTAATATATGGGCTCACTCAAACCAAATGCTACCTATACATACGAAAGCTCTAATGGGGTTGTATATCGGCGAGAGTTTGGTTCTGATCCTACTACCCGAGAGGTAGTAGGTCATGCCTACGATCCTCGAACCTATGACGGTCGTCCTCTGCATGACCATATGATGGATGACAAACTTTGGGGCGATATAAGAAGAGCAGCAAAGGATAATCCCTCTTTACAAGAAGCATTAGAACGTGCTAAAATAATATATTACCTAAGTAAAGAAGATGGCAGCAAAACTTGATATTAAACGTGAACTAAGTGCAGTTGATCATAGGAATTATGATTTCTATGATAATCTCACTGATGAAGAAAAGAAGGTATTCAGCCCTTATATTCTAATGCGTTATACATCAAATGTGCAAGGCGATAGGGATATACAAGAGTGGTTTTTAGAAAGAACTAACGATCTAGTTAATAAAAATCATTGGGATCTAAGTAAGAATCATAAAGCATTGCTGTGGAAATTATTTGCAGCCACGGGCGCAGGTATAAGTTGTTATCACCCATACCTAGCAGCAGGTAAAAAAGAAAAAGCCAACAAGATTGAAAAATTGTTGTGCGAATTACACCCTGCTATGAAGATGGAAGATATTAAACTTTGGGCCAGTATGATGGATAAAGCTGACCGAGAAGAATTGTTTGACCAAATGGGTTTTGATAAAAAGCAGCGAAAGGAATACGAGTGATAGCACTAGTATCACAACCTTTCAAATGTGTTCACTGCAATAAAAATTTTATGCAGGAAAAAACTCTTGTAGCACACATGTGTGAACGAAAACGTAGAATTTTACAGAAAAACGAAAAACGAGTGCAGGCAGGGTTTATGGCCTTCAATCGTTTCTGGACCACTGCACAAGGAAGTAAAGCAAAGACCTATGAAGAATTCTGCGACACCAGTTATTACAACGCTTTTGTTAAGTTTGGCAGCTTCATCAATAATACTAATGCTCTATACCCTGATAAGTTTGTGGATTGGGTGATCAGGAGTGGCGCTAAACTTGACCATTGGTGTAGAGATAGTCTATACGAACAGTATTTGTATGAAACCGTAAAGACAGAACCAGTTGAAGCAGCAGTGCAAAGAACACTACAGACCATGATGGAATGGGCAGATGAACATGGTGCAAATTTTGCACATTATTTTAGGTATGTGAGCTTGTTCAAAGCTGTACACGATATCAAAAATGGACATATCAGTTGTTGGGTTATTTTAAACACCACAACTGGTAAAAAGATGATACAGTCAATGAGCGACGAGCAGTTGAATATGATTGCTCCGGCATTTGATGTTCCTTATTGGTTGAAGCGATTTAGAGAGCTACCAGCAGATGTAGCACTAGTAAAAGAAATATGTGAAGAGGTAGGAATAGAATGACACAATTATCGGGATTTATAACCAAGGGCTGGGGCCGTGAAAATATTTGGGCTACTAACGACAAGTATTGCGGTAAACTATTAGAGTTTAATCAAGGTGCTAGATTCAGTATGCACTTCCATGCCGAGAAAGATGAAACTTGGTATGTATTGAGTGGCAAGTTCAAAGTTATCTGTATCGATACAAAGAACGCTGGCCAATATGAAAATGAATTAAATGTAGGCGATGTATGGCGTAATGAACCCTTGTTGCCCCATCAAGTTATTTGCCTAGAAGCAGGTACTATCATTGAAGTATCTACACCCGATTCGGTTGAGGACAACTATCGAGTAATGAAGGGCGATAGTCAGAAATGAAAATTTTAATCACAGGTGATCAAGGATTCATTGGGCAAAATATGATCCAATCTTTGAGCGACCATGATTTAAAAATGTTCGAATGGGGTGAGAGTTTTCCCGATGTTTCTGGTTTAGATTGGGTCATACATCTAGGTGCTATCAGTTCAACTACTGAAAAGAATGTCGAAAAGATTTTAAATCAAAACTATGATTTTAGCTGCTGGTTATTACAAGAGTGTTTTGAAAAAGGTGTCAACTTCCAATATGCTAGTAGTGCTAGTGTCTACGGTCTTAATCAAGATTTTAGAGAGAATGCACCTGTAAATCCTTTAAGTCCATATGCCTGGAGCAAATACCTATTTGACCGATATGTATTGGAACATGATTGGACTGGCATATTTGTACAAGGCTTCAGATACTTTAATGTCTACGGACCTCACGAAGATCATAAAGGTAGTCAAGCAAGTCCATTCCATCAATTTGAAAAGCAGGCCAAAGAAACAGGTGTTATAAAATTGTTTGAAAACTCAGATCAATACCTAAGAGATTTTGTACCAGTTGAGCAAGTATGCGATGTGCATCGTAAATTTTTCGATGTATACGAAAGCGGATTGTGGAACGTAGGTACAGGGAAAACTATGAGCTTCAAAGAAGTTGCGGATCTATATGCGATTATGTATAACGCTCATATAGAATATATTCCCATGCCCGATAGTGTAAAGAATCAATATCAAACCTATACCTGTGCAGATCTAACAAAATTAAACAAACATTATATTGTTCAATAATTATGAATAAAGTATTACTAATAGGCGATAGCTGTATTGACGAATATAAAATTGGAACAATCGATAGATTAAGTCCCGAAGCACCTGTGCCTGTGTTTAAATTAGTAGAAACACAAACGGTTCCAGGCATGGCCAGTAATGTCGATCTTAATTTGAAAAAACTAGGTATTGATACATATTTTGTTCACAACGCTGAGGAAATTGTCAAGACCCGTTACATCGACAAGCGATCGGGTCAACATATGATTCGAGTAGATGTAGAGTCTACAATAACACCGTGGCGCGGCGAGTTATTAGAACCTATTGAAAGTTTTGATGCTGTTGTTATTTCTGATTACAACAAAGGTTTTCTAACCTACGAAGCCATTGAAGGCATTATTAAAGCAGCAAAATGTCCTGTGTTTATTGATACAAAGAAGACTCAATTAGCCGATATCAGTGCCAGTCATGTTTATTTTAAAATTAACGAACTGGAATATAAAAGCGCTCGTAGCCTTCCTAGCAATTTGATTGTTACCCTAGGCGATCGAGGTGCCATGCTTAAACTTCCAGAAAGCGAAACGCTGTTTGAAATTAATCCTGTCGAAGTTAATGATGTTTGTGGCTGCGGAGATACATTCCTTGCGGCATTGGTTACTCAATACCTATTGACAAAAGATATAGAGAAAGCTATTATATTTGCTAATGCGGCCGCAGGTATTACTGTACAGCACCGCGGAAACTACGCACCCTCATATGAAGAAATTAGAACTGCCGGATATTGATGTCGACCTCCTGAACAGACAGCAGATCCTTGATGTAATCAAACATGTCCCTGCTGCGCTTGGAGATGGAAAGAAGCACAATACCGGCGTCTATTGCCAACCTATTCCTGTAAATCCCCTAACAGGTTGTGCTAGCATTGACTATAAAACCGCCGAGGCTCGCGGATATTTTAAGATCGACTTCTTAAACGTCAGTGCCTAT
>Ga0208617_1000546_pt1 | contig 10858 bp, 9 predicted proteins | sample CryBogCBE06Nov07_FD_184581 | JGI IMG/M metagenome (GOLD analysis project Ga0208617, IMG submission 184581) | Freshwater microbial communities from Crystal Bog, Wisconsin, USA - CBE06Nov07 (SPAdes) (version 2) | ecosystem: Environmental > Aquatic > Freshwater > Lake | place: Crystal Bog...
CAGCGTCTTGGAGTCCGGGTGCAGGGCGAAGGCGCCGGTGGAGGAGGTGACGCCTGTGCTGACCGTCTCGCCCGTCGTCAGGTTCTTGACGAACAGCTCGAAGACTTCCGAACCCTGGTTGTCCACGGCATAGACGAGCAGGTTGTGGTCATCGGTGTGCTGCACCGCGCCGACGTCGTAATAGGCGTGGCCCTGGGCCAGCTCGTCGACGTTCAGCAGTACGGTCTCGTCCACACCTTCCGCGCCGCCGCGGGGGCGGCGGGCGTAGATCGGGTGCTGGCCCCCTGTCTCATAGCGCGCGTAATAGTCGTAAGGCCCATCGGGGGAGGGGAGGGAGCTGTCGTCCTCCTTCATCCGCCCGCGGATCTCGGAGACAATCGTCTCCTGCAACCCTTCCGTACCGGCCAGCACGGCCTTGGTGTAGGCGTTCTCGGCCTCGAGATGCGCACGGATGTCGGGCCGCACGAGACTGGGGTCCCGCAGCAGCTTCTGCCAGTTCTCATCCTTCAGCCAGGCGTAGTCGTCCGTCCGCTGACGCCCCAGCTGCGAGATGACAACGGGCCGCTTTTCGGCGACGGGAGGCGTCGGAAGCTTGGACATGGCGGCCTTTTTCTGAACGATTGGGCCGCCCGTCGAAAGATCAGGCGGCGCCGGGGATGAATTTCAGAGCCACGCCGTTCATGCAATAGCGAAGCCCGGTCGGCTTCGGCCCGTCGTTGAACACATGTCCCAGATGACCGCCGCAGTTTGCGCAGAGAACTTCCGTGCGCACCATGAAGAGGCTTGTGTCGGACTTGGTGACGACCGACTGGGCGTTCAACGGCTGCCAGAAGGACGGCCAGCCAGTGCCGCTCTCGAACTTCGTGCTCGATGAGAACAGAGGCCAGTTGCAGCCCATGCAGACAAAACGGCCCTGCCGGTGCTCATTGACCAGCGGGCTCGTGAAGGGCCGCTCCGTCTGAGCCTGGCGCAGGACGAGGTAGGACGGGCCGGGCAGGCGCTTCTTCCACTCGGCGTCGGACAACGCATAGCGAAAGCTCATCGGGGTTTGGGACTGGAAGAACATGTTCGGATCGCCTCCGACCGTGATCGGTCTTGAAGTGAATACGCGCGCATCTGCGGAACGGTTGCAACCGTTCCGCAGCAAAAGTTCGCATCAGCCGGCGTAGATGACACTGATCGTCTCGGCGACGCAGGCCGGGCGGGCTTCTCCCTCGATTTCGATGGTGCATTCATTGGTCATCTGCAGCCCGCCGGCCTTTTCCTCGACGCCGATCAGCTTCTGGCTCATCCGCACGCGCTTGCCGACGCGGACCATGTTCGTGAAGCGCACCTTGTTCGAACCGTAGTTGATGCCGCGCACCACGCCCTTCACCCGCAGGATGTCCGCGCCGAGGAAGGGGATGAGGGACAAGGTCAGGTAACCGTGAGCGATGGGGCCGCCCATTTCGCGGTTGGCGCGCTCCACATCCACGTGGATCCACTGGTGGTCGCCGGTCGCCTCAGCGAACTGGTTGACCCGCTCCTGCGTCACCTCGACCCAGTCGGAAACGCCGACCACCTTGCCGATATGATTTTTCAGGTCGTGATAATCCACTTCGAACGCCATGTCTGATCTCCCTATGGGTTTATTCCCCAGCATAAAGGGATTTTGGCGGGGGAGGGAAGCGCCCGGCGCGGCGACCTGTGAAGCTGCGCTTTCCATTCGGCGCGCGCGGCGTCATTGTGTACGGCTCACGATCCGCATTGAAGGAGGCGCGACCATGTCTGACGAGACGGAGGGTTCGGTCGATCCGACGCGTGAACAGTTCAAGGCCTTCATGCAGGCGCCTCAGGATACCGAGATCCAGATGCTGAACCTGATCCGGTTGCGGGATCTGGCCGCCTATCCGGAAGGCCATCCCGATCACGGCAAGGGTCTCACCGGGATTGACGCCTACCGCGCTTATGGCCGCACCACGGCGCACATCTTCAAGCGCGTCGGCGGGCGACAGGTGTGGGTCGGACGGCCTGAGGCGGTGCTGACCGGCCCGTTGACGGAGCATTGGGACATCGCCTTCATCGCCGCCTATCCTAACAGCCTCGCCTTCGCCGAGATGGTGCGCGACCCTGAGTACAAGGAACTGGTCAAGCACCGGCAGGCGGCGGTCGCCGACAGCCGACTGATTCGCTTCCTCGCCGTAGAGCCCGGTGAAGGCTTCGGCGAAGCGTGAGCGGCCCGCGGCCCGGCATGCGGTTTGACGATCGTCTCTTGGACGAGATCAAGTCGCGTCTGCGCCTGTCCGACGTCATCGGCAAGTCGGTGAAGCTGCGGCGCGCCGGGCGGGAGTGGGTCGGCCTGTCCCCCTTCGCCAAGGAGAAGACCCCGTCCTTCTATGTGAATGACGAGAAGGGCTTCTTCCATGACTTCTCCTCCGGCAAGCACGGCGACCTGATCGGCTTCCTGCAGGAGACCGAGCGCCTGAGCTTTCGTGAGGCGGTGGAGCGGCTGGCCGTCGAGGCGGGCGTGCAATTGCCAGCGGAAGATCCGAAGACGCAGGAGGCCGAGCGCAAGCGCCAGGGCCTGACCGACTGGCTGGACCTCGCGGCCCGCTGGTATGAGGCCGAGCTTCGCCGTCCCCACGGCGCCGCGGCGCGGGCCTATCTGGAGCGGCGCGGCCTTCCGGAGGCGGAGTGGGCGAGGTTCAGGATCGGCTATGCGCCCGGCGGTCGGTCGGGGTTGAAGGACTATCTGATCGCCAAGGGCGCGCGGCCGGCCACCCTGATCGACGCCGGCCTGCTGATCGCCACGGATGACGGCAGCGCGCCTTTTGATCGTTTCCGCGACCGGATCATGTTTCCGATCCTCGACAGCCGGGACCGGACGATCTCGTTTGGCGGGCGGGCCCTGGATCCCGAGGCGCGCGCCAAGTATCTCAATGGGCCGGAGACCGGGGTCTTCCACAAAGGCGCCACGCTCTATGGCCTCGGTGAAGCGCGCAAGCTGTTGCACCTCGCCCAGCGGGAGGGGGAGGCGCACCCTGCCCTCGTGGTGGTCGAGGGCTATATGGACGTGATCGCTTGTCAGCGCGCAGGCGTCGCCGCTGTCGCGCCGCTGGGCACCGCGCTCACCGAAGAACAGATGGAGCTATTGTGGCGCAATCACCCGGAGCCGACGCTGTGCTTTGACGGGGACAAGGCGGGGCGCCGGGCCGCCGCCCGGGCCATCGAGCGCGCGCTGCCGCTGCTCAAGCCGGGAAAGTCGTTCCAGTTCGCCCTCGTCACCGGCGGCAAGGACCCGGACGATGTGCTGCGGGAGCAGGGGCCCGCCGCGCTGAAGGCCCAGCTTGCCGAGACCAAACCCTTTGTTGAGCAACTGTTTGAAGACGCCGTGGCGCTGGAGCCCCTCGACACGCCAGAGCGACGGGCAGGGCTGAAGGCGCGGCTTCGCAACGCGGCCGCGGCGATTGCCGACAAGGATCTGGCGCAGGCCTATCGTGACGATCTGCTTTCGCGCTTTGATGCTGTGGCCAGACCGCCAAGACCCGCGCAGGCGCAGCCGCAAAGGGCTGAGCAACCCGCAGGCGGCGCGCCGTATCCTCGTCGTGGGCGGTTCCGATCGGATATGCCGCCGCCCCTCGCGCCGCCAACACCCGAAGGCAAGGCCGCCGCGATGAGCCTCAGCCGCAGGTTGAAGGTCGTGCCGGCGGCGATTGCGCATTTTGCGATCTCCCATCCCGAATGCCTCGACCCGTACATCGAGCGTCTGGCCGACACCGGTTTCGGCGATCCGAACCTGAGCGGTTTGGCGAAGGAAATCAGCGCGCTGTATGTCAGGTTTCCCGGCCTTGACACATCGGTGTTGACGGGCCATCTGGAAGGTCGCGGACTAGGCGGCGTGTTGAACGATCTCAAAAAGGCGGCGCAGCAATCACGAGCGCCCTTTTTGGACGTAAACCGGCCGTACGCAGACGCACGACAGATCTGGTCTCGCGCTTTCGATATGGTGATTGAGCTTGCGGAAGTGGAAATGGCCCTTGCTGCGGCCAAGGACGACATGAGCCGCACTCTGGATTCCGTGCATTTGCGAAGCTTGAGGGGTCGCCAACTGGCCCTGCAGAGCAGTCTGAATGACGGCTCCATATTCGCTGATCCAGCCGCATAATCTGCGACGGGTCGCAAACGACAACTTAAATCCGGACCGGCTGGACGCCAGCGGGAACGGACGGAGGTAGAACCGAATGACGACGAACACGGCGGAGACGCAGGAAGCCGACGCCCCGCATGACGGGCCGCTGCTCGATCTCACCGACGCCGGCGTCAAGAAATTCATCAAGCAGGCCAAGGCCCGCGGCTATGTCACGATGGACGAGCTGAACAAGCTCCTGCCGTCGGAGGAGTTCACCTCCGAGCAGATCGAAGACACGCTGGCCATGCTCTCCGAGATGGGCATCAACGTCATCGAGGCGGAAGACGTCGAGGCGGAAGGCGGCGGCGAAGTGGCCGTTCGCGAAGACTCGGCCGTCGTCGAGACCCCGAAGTCGGAAACCTATGACCGCACCGATGATCCGGTGCGGATGTACCTGCGCGAAATGGGTTCGGTCGAGCTTCTTTCGCGTGAAGGCGAAATCGCCATCGCCAAGCGCATCGAGGCCGGTCGCGACACGATGATCCGCGGTCTGTGCGAGAGTGCGCTGACCTTTGAAGCCATCATGGTGTGGCGCGACGAACTGCGCTCGGGGCGGATCCTGCTGCGCGAGATCATCGATCTCGAACAGACCTATGGCGGCGGCCAGGTCCCCGGCGCTGCGGCGCCGGGCGCCGAAGGCGAAGGCGTTCCGGTCCCCGGCGAAGCTGTGGAAGGCGCAGCTGCGCCCACTCCCGGCGAAGGCGAGGCTGAAGGCGACAACGACGAAGAAGATTTCGACGACGGCGCCGGCCCCAGCGTCTCGGCCATGGAAGCCGAGCTGCGCGACGGCGTGATGGCCACCCTCGACGCTATCGCGCTTGAGTTCGAGAACTTCCGCAAGCTGCAGGACAAGCTGGTCGAACAGCGGCTGCGCGGCGCCGATCTCGCGGCCTCCGACCGGGCGGCCTACGAGACGCTGGCGCAGGCGATCACGCTGCACCTGAAGACCCTGAAGCTGAACAACAACCGTATCGAGGCGCTGGTCGAGCAGCTCTATGCGATCAACAAGCGCCTGATGGCCCTTGAAGGGCGCCTCCTGCGTCTCGCCGAAAGCTATGGCATCTCGCGGGGCGAGTTCCTGAAAGCCTACCTCTCGTCCGAGCTGGATCCGGACTGGATGGAGAAGGTGCGCCAGCTTGGCGTGCGCTGGACCAAGTTCGGCGAGAACGAAGGCCACCACATCACCGAGATCCGCGCCGACGTCGCGGCTCTGGCCACCGAAACCGGCGTGCCGATCGACGATTATCGCCGCATCGTCCAGACGGTGCAGAAGGGCGAGCGCGAAGCGCGTCAGGCGAAGAAGGAAATGGTCGAGGCGAACCTGCGCCTCGTGATCTCCATCGCCAAGAAGTACACCAATCGCGGCCTGCAGTTCCTGGACCTGATCCAGGAGGGCAACATCGGCCTGATGAAGGCGGTCGACAAGTTCGAGTACCGCCGCGGCTACAAGTTCTCCACCTACGCCACCTGGTGGATCCGTCAGGCGATCACGCGCTCGATCGCCGACCAGGCGCGCACGATCCGCATCCCGGTGCATATGATCGAGACGATCAACAAGATCGTCCGCACCTCGCGCCAGATGCTGCACGAGATCGGACGCGAGCCGACGCCGGAGGAGCTGGCCGAGAAGCTGGCCATGCCGCTGGAGAAGGTGCGCAAGGTCCTGAAGATCGCCAAGGAGCCCATCAGCCTCGAAACCCCCATCGGGGACGAGGAGGACAGCCACCTCGGCGACTTCATCGAGGACAAGAACGCCGTCCTGCCCATCGATGCGGCGATCCAGAGCAACCTTCGCGAGACCACCACCCGCGTGCTCGCCTCGCTCACCCCGCGGGAAGAGCGGGTGCTGCGCATGCGCTTCGGCATCGGCATGAACACCGACCACACCCTTGAGGAAGTCGGCCAGCAGTTCAGCGTGACCCGCGAGCGCATCCGTCAGATCGAGGCCAAGGCCCTGCGCAAGCTGAAGCACCCCAGCCGCAGCCGCAAGCTCCGCAGCTTCCTGGATAGCTAGGGGTTGCGCCCCTGGGCGCGACTCTCGTCCACGCCTTATCCGCCCGGCGGAAGACTGCTGTAAACTGAAGACGGATTTAGTCTTCAGGAGCCACCCGTTTGTCCCGCCGTTTGGATACCTATGCTCCGCAGGATCAGCACCGGATCCTGTTCGCTGCGACCCTTGCCGACAGCACATCCCGGATCACGGCCCTCGAGGCCGAGGAATCGGCGCGCCGCGCCCGGCGTCACTTTGTTATGGGCAATCTCACGGAAGCGGCGCTGGCCGACCGGCTTGCGCAGCAGGCCAAGGCGCGCCGCGCGGCCGCAGACGCCGCGTTCTGGCGCCGCCACTGCGAGCTCAAATTCAACCCCGATCAACCCAGGGACGACCACGGCCGCTGGACGTCGGGAGGTGGAGAGGCCGGAGCGCCAGCCCCTGCCAATCATTCAACGCTTCCGGTTGGTGTAGACTGGAAGTTCATCGCAGAGCGTGAAGGTTCGCGTACTGACAGCTATGTGCCGTTAGACAAAAATAAGCATCCCGACGCGAACAGCGGCGTCACGATTGCTGTCGGTTTTGACCTGGGCGGGCGTAAAGTGACTGACCTTCAAGCTCTTGGGCTATCGAAGGACTTGACTGAGACACTAACACCTTATCTTGGACTTCATGGCCAGGACGCACAGAATTATCTAGACTCTCACCCGCTCAATATAACCGCCGACCAAGCGCAGCAAATAAATACGTCTGCATTCAATTCATATTACAATGCTGTTTCTAATAATTATAATAACGACAATGTTATCGGTGTCCGATTTGTGGATTTGCCGCAAGGCGCGCAGACTGCGATTGTGAGTGTGGCCTATCAATATGGAACGAACCTGTCCGTTGCGACCCCCAATTTCTGGACGCAGGTGACGAACGGCAAATGGCAGGAGGCGTACGATAATTTCATGAATTTTGGAGATGGCTATCGAACCCGACGGCAATTGGAGGCAGGTCAAATGTTGCAGGCTATACAGACTGGTTTATTGCCGAAAGCCCGTCAAAATGCAAATTAAGCCGTGAAATACTTTAAAAAAACTTCCACTACCAAATTCGTCTGTACACTTGTTTCAATCTTTTACTTGGGTGCTCAGGGCGCGCCTGCCGTCGCTTCCGATGTTGGCAGTGTAAGAATTCCGATGCAGGTCTTGGTAAAATCCTTAAGGCGCGATTTTGGCGCGATGCGCGGAAGTTACCTCATGCCTGGGGCGCTCGTAAGTGAACAAATTCTCGAGTCTATGGGGGTTCCAGATCAGACATTCGGACTGTCCGATGGAAATTATCTCGTATCTGGCTGCCGAGTTCACAGTTGTGATGAGAAGTCGGCCATAATTGCGAATTCCGACGGGAAGCCGATGGCCTCTGCTCTTATTCATTTTCACTGTCATGTGGCAAAGCATGGCGTCGTCAATTGTGATGTCAGCCCCCGTCTCACACTATTTTTGAAGCCCAGCAGCGATCAGATCATTCTGTCGCAGGAATTGGAGGCTTGGGCGAAAAGCAAGGCTGCGATCGGTTCTGTTGAGACGCGAATGCTGCGTTAGGACCAGACACGGATAAACAGGTTCCTCAGCCCTTCACCTCGACCTTGAACTTGTCGGCGTGCAGGCCGACGGCGTCCTTGTAGAAGGCCTGGATGGCGGGGATGTCGGTCTCTGCGCTGCCGGTGGGGTGGAAGACGTTGGCGATGCGCACGGTGCGGGTGCGATAGTCCAGCACGGCGATGATCAGCGGAACTCCGGCCTCGCGGGCGATATGGTAGAAGCCGGACTTCCACTCGCGGACGAGGCCTCTGGTGCCCTCGGGCGGGATCAACAGCAGCATCTCGTCGCGTTCCTTGAACGCCTTGACCATCGAGCTGACCATATTGTTCGAACCGGACCGGTCGATGGGCACGCAGCCCAGCCAGCGGACGATCCCGCCAAAGGGGCCCTCCGTCAGGCTCTTCTTGCCCATCCAGCCCAGCTTAACCCGGAAATAGGCGGCGGCCGCCAGCATGTAGATCCCGTCCCAGTTGGAGGTGTGGGGCGCGGCGACGATCACCGCCTTGGGATCTTCCGGCCAGTCGCCTCTGATCTTCCAGCCGCACAGGTCGAGGTAAAAGCCGCAGATCAGGCTGGCGAGGTCGGACACCAGCCCGCGTGACCTGGCGGGGCGACCCTTGGGTTCTGAGGTCATGGCCGCGTCTCCTCCATATTTTTGCGATGCCTTAGCCGCAATCGCCTATACGGACCAGTCCCCTTGATTATGGGCGCTATGGGTTGCGGCTTTCGGTAGCGGCAGCCCGATTAGGGGTTCCCTTCCTGGCGGTTTGCGCTATATCCGCCCCGCAAAACGGAGTGATCCATGCAGATTCGCGAAGGGCTGACCTTCGACGACGTTTTGCTCGAACCCGGCGAATCCGTCGTGATGCCGGGCCAGGTTTCGACCTCGACACGTCTGACCAAAACCATCCCGCTCAACATCCCGCTGTTGTCCTCCGCCATGGACACGGTGACGGAGAGCCGCCTTGCGATCGCCATGGCGCAAGCCGGCGGCATGGGGGTCGTGCACCGCAACCTGACGGTTGAGGAGCAGGCCGAACACGTCCGCGAGGTCAAGCGGTACGAAAGCGGCATGGTCATCAACCCGATGACCATCCACCCCGAAACCACCCTCGCCGAGGTGCGGGAGATCAAGGCCCGCCGCCACGTCTCCGGCTTTCCGGTGGTAGAGCGCGAGACGGGTCGTCTGGTCGGGATCCTGACCAACCGCGACGTGCGCTTCGAGATCGACGGATCCAAGACGGCGGGGGAACTGATGACCCGCGAGAACCTCGCCACGGTGCGCGAGGGCGTCACCCAGGTCGAGGCTCGGGCCCTGCTTCAGCGCCGCCGGATCGAGCGACTGATCGTTGTCGACGATTCCTACCGCGCCGTCGGGCTCATCACCGTGAAGGACATGGAGAAGGCCGAGGCCTTCCCGGCCGCCGCCAAGGACGCCCGCGGGCGCCTGCGCGTCGGCGCCGCCTCCACCGTCGGTGACGCCGGGTATGAACGCTCCATGGCGCTGATCGAGGCGGGGGTCGACGCGGTCGTGATCGACACCGCACACGGACATTCCGTCCACGTCGCCGACGCTGTTCGCCGCATCAAGCGCGAGAGTAATTCGGTGCAGGTGATCGCGGGCAACGTCGCCACCTATGACGGCGCGCGGGCCTTGATCGACGCCGGCGCGGACGCGGTGAAGGTGGGGATCGGGCCGGGCTCGATCTGCACGACCCGCATCGTCGCGGGCGTCGGCGTTCCCCAGTTGACCGCGATTTCTGATGCGGCGCGGGCGGCGAAGGACACGGATGTGTGCATCATCGCCGACGGCGGCGTGAAATTCTCCGGCGACCTCGCCAAGGCGATTGCAGCCGGGGCCAGCACCGTGATGATGGGCTCCATGTTCGCGGGCACGGAAGAAGCGCCGGGAGAGGTGTTTCTCTACCAGGGCAGGTCCTACAAGTCCTATCGGGGCATGGGCTCGGTCGGCGCGATGGCGCAGGGCTCGGCGGACCGCTACTTCCAGAAGGAGGTGTCCGACACCTTCAAGCTGGTGCCGGAAGGGATCGAGGGACAGGTCGCGTTCAAGGGCCCGATCTCCAATATTCTGCATCAAATGGTCGGGGGACTACGCGCCTCGATGGGCTATGTCGGCGCCCCGACGATTGAAGACTTCCAGCGTCGCGCGCGATTTGTTCGCATTACAGGCGCAGGTCTTCGCGAAAGTCATGTGCACGATGTACAAATTACCCGAGAAGCGCCCAACTATCCAACACGGGCGTAAATACGGGAGAGACGTTCATGACGACTGCATTGACCCTGGTGGTCTGGTCACTGATCCTGGCCTTTATCCAGATCATACTTTTCGACGTTGCGCGCACCAGCCAGTACGGGCTGAAGTGGAATACCGGACCGCGGGACGAGGCCGTCCCGGAGATCAGCCCGATGGGCGGGCGTCTGAAGCGGGCGCAGGACAATCTGTTCGAGACGTTGCCGCTGTTCATCGCCGCTGTTCTGGTCGCCCACATCTCCGGGCGCGAGACCGAGATGGTGACGCGCGGCGCAGAGATCTGGTTCGCGGCGCGAGTGGTCTATGTGCCGCTCTACGCCTTCGGCGTACGACAGATCCGGTCGCTGGTCTGGCTCGTGAGCATTGCGGGGCTCGGGATGGTCATCGCCCCGCTCGTCATGCCGTGACGCCAGGGGCGCGGCTGGCGGCCGCGATCGAGGTTCTCGATCTCATTCGCCACGCCAGAGCCCCGGCGGACGGTGTGCTGAAGGCCTGGGGGCGGGAGCACCGCTACGCGGGCTCCGGCGACCGTCGGGCGATTGCGGAGCGGGTCTACACCACCTTGCGGGCCCGTATCCGCCTGTCTCACCGGATGGGGGCGGAGACGGGCCGGGCGCTGATCCTCGGCGCGCTGGCGGGCCTCGACGGTCTGTCGCCCGACGAGATCGACGCGCTCTGCACGGGCGGCCATAGCCCGGCGCCTCTGAGCGACGCCGAGCGGCGCGCCCTGACCACGCCCCCGCCGACTGCGCCTGACTGGGTGGAGGCGGGAGTTCCGCAGTTCATCGCTGAGACCTTCCAGCGTCAGTTCGGTTCTTCCTGGCGGGACGAAGCCA
>Ga0208617_1000551_pt1 | contig 10814 bp, 16 predicted proteins | sample CryBogCBE06Nov07_FD_184581 | JGI IMG/M metagenome (GOLD analysis project Ga0208617, IMG submission 184581) | Freshwater microbial communities from Crystal Bog, Wisconsin, USA - CBE06Nov07 (SPAdes) (version 2) | ecosystem: Environmental > Aquatic > Freshwater > Lake | place: Crystal Bog...
GCGCGCTCAAAGGGTAGAGCTGCAGCTGCATGGCGGGCGCGCTTGTTGCAGGCGACTGCTGCTGGATGACGGGCGCGCTCAAAGGGTAGAGCTGCTGCTGCTGCATGGCGGGCGCGCTTGTTGCATGCGACTGCTGCTGCACGACGGGCGCGCTTGGAGGGAAAAAATTCTGCTGCTGCACGGCGGGTGCACCAGTTGAATATAACTGCTACTGCATGACGTGCGCGCTTGTTGCATGCGACTGCTGCTGCACGATGCGTGCGCTTAAAGGGTACGATTGCTGCTGCAGGGCGGGTGTACTTGGTGGAAATAACTGCTGCTGCAAGACGTGCCCGCTTGCAGGGTACAACTGCTGCTGCTGCTGCATGGCGAGCGCGCTTGTTGCATACGACTGCTGCTGCACGACGGGTGCGCATGGCAGGTACGACTGCTGCTGCTCCTGCTGCTGCATGGCCGGTGCGTTTGTTGGATACAGCTGCTGCTGCACGACGGGTGCGCTTGCAGGGTACAACTGCTGCTGCTGCACGGCCGGTGCATTTGTTGGATACAGCTGCTGCTACAGGACAGGTGCGCGTGGCGGGTAAAGCTGCTGTTGCAACATCGGAGGTGTCGAGTAATAAAATGTTTGTGCAGCTTGCACTTGCGGGGCGGGGGGGTAATATGATTGGGTCACGGTCTGTGACGCTGACGTAGGATAGTACATCTTTAAACAGGTTAAGTAAACAGCGATTACAAGTCGCAGAAAGTAAACAACGATGCTTACTTACTTGCTCTAGTACAGTTGGCTTACCAGCCTGGCATTGGCCCAAGATAAGTTGCTGTAAAAATGTAACCTGATTTTCCGCTTGTTTCTGAACGTTCTCTTGCTGTTTCAGCATAGAAGCTATCCACATTTCCCGGAACTGGCTGCCCTCAGCATCATCGTTGCTTGGTTTGGAGGCCAAGCCACCAATAGCACTGAAAGTCTTGTACTGCTGCTCCACGATCTTGTTGTGATACTCGAGCTCCTCCCCAAGCTCCTTCAAGGCACAAGACACTGTGGCCTTGCCCCTCCTACGTACAGACAGAAAGAGAACGCAACATTCTAAATTGTATATTTCTACTAGAATTACTTGGCGGGCGGAATCTCTGCCATAGGTTCGTCGTCATGGCGCTCACGTAACCCGCCTCGATTTGGATTTTTGACTGGTGCTATCTCTGCTTTAGCTTCGTCTTCATGGCGCTCACGTAACCCGCTTCGATTCGGATGCTTTACTGGCGCTATCTCTGCAATTATTTCATCACGTTATGGTCGTAACGATACTCATGTTAGAGTATTAGTCATGGTAAAGTGCTATAATTGATTGCAGAAAGGCGATTCAGCAAAAGGAAGAAAAAAAAACGTCTGCTTTCTCCTTAATACCACTGATTGAAAGATCTTCATGGCGCTCTTGGAAACCGCTTCGATTTGGATGATATAGCCCCGCAAGTCGCGCTGACGATCTGTTAACTGCATTCCGACGTGGTGGAGATTCATCGTGGTTTTCAGCTGGACAGGTGGACTCGGTATCAGAATTAATTAGGTCATCAAACATCGGAACCGGAGATTTAGTCCTCGAGGTCGCTTGTGAAGTAACTCCGGCCTTGATACGATCGGATTTCTTTGGCGCCTCTCGTGGGACTCGGCCGTTTTTATTGCTCGAGGCCTGGCTACCCCTAGAGCTGCTTACTCTACTACTTACTTTGCCCTTGCTGCTCTTTGTATTTCCCTTAGAGGGGCGGAGGTCACTAAAAAATATAGATAAAGCTCCCTTTAGCAGTTTGCGTAACGTCATCAGCGCTTACCTAAGCTTGGCGGTATGCATAGCAACCGCTGAGCTAGTGAGCCTGGTTTCACTAGTGGAAACGCTTGGAATTGGTGGATGATCGTTATCCAAATCACCAAATACAATCTTGGGTACTACATAGTTCTTAGACTTTCCCACACCGTACCTGAAACAGGTGTGGTTAGAAAAGATATAAAACAATATTTTGACCTGCACATACCTGGCATCATACCTCTCAGGATCAAAGACAGGATTTGAGGTACAGCTTGCTCGATCTTTTAAATAGCATTGAAGTACTGTTTCAAGATCGAACGGTATTGTCGTATCGCAGTAGAAGTGCGCTTTAACACCTTTTTCCTGTCTTATCAATTTTCCCCAGCACTCTAACTCCTTAGTTTCTAGAAAGTAGACATAATGCTTCAGCCTTCCACAGTTCCCGAAGTACGAAGAGCACAAAACGTATTTGAGGACTTCGTCTTCAGCTAAGGTGCATCGCAAGCCACAGAGTCCCATGACTAAAGTGTCATGAGTACCTACAAACAAGACAGAATTATGCTAGAGGCGTAGTGTAAATTTATTTGGTTAAACTAATGAATTACATTAAGACTTAATATACTATTTAAATTAAGTAGTGATTCAGCTTACGTCGACACTTGTTTAGCACAAATGCGTGAAACTCCAACACGTACGCATGGAATTCTATGGAGATATATCGCTGCACGTTTTGATCTCCAAAGAAGTTCTTGCAATAATAGTGCCTAGACGCAATCCTTCTGTTATGTGTTCTGCTCTTCTTACGTTTCCCGTAGCCTTTTCCCTTTACCTTATAAAACTTGTTAGCTGCAGTTATAACAAGAAATCACAATATGATTAGTAAGTAACAGGCGTTTAAATTAGAACTTACCCGGAATCAGTGTGAACACTCTTTTCTCAACTCCTCCGCCCGGAGTAGGCAAGGTTACGGATTCCTGCTGAGACTTGAATGCAACAATAAACTCTTTATTTCTCGCTTGTAACACGGCGATCATATTGGATTCCTCCTCGGTAGGTGTATCACCCTCAAATTCCTCCTCCATTAATTCGGAGGAGGTATCTTCACCCGAATCTTCCTCCAGATGATTCTCCTCCGAAGGAATTTCACCGGGCGAAACTCGTGAAGTAGACTCCGGCTCGACAATAGTATCACATGCACTTAAAATTTCGTTCAGTGCTGTATTGTCAGGTGTTATGCCCGCAATAGAGGATTGACAAAGTTCCACAGAAACTCCTGTTGTAGTATTCTCTGCAACATCTGTGACAGTCTCATCAGCAGGCTGTTCTTGATCCGAACAAGAAATGCAGTTCAACTTGAACGGATTCTGAGAAACCGGGTGGTCATCATGTTTCTTAACAACAACATACTTCTCCTCAGCAGGTACGAAAAGCTTCTCATCCTTCTCATCCTTCGTAGCCTCCGCTTCTGAAGTAGCCAAGCATGAATCTGCTATGGTAATCGCAGCATGACTATTTACTTCCTCTGAGGACAACGCAGCGGAAAGTACGCGATCGTCGTCTTTCTCTTCAAATGGTACAGCCACAATTTTAGACACTGATGGCTGCTTCATTTTTTGAGGGAGAGGTTTCTCGCATTTTGCAGGAACATCTGATTCACCACCATACAAATAGTCATAAGGAGGGAAGAGGATACTAAAGTTAAGAAAACTGCACCTAAATGAGCTGGGTTTCGCTGATGTTTAGAAGTCCGCAGATTTCTTTCCTTGCGTTCCTTTACACATTCACGACATTCACCGAATTCGCGACCGAAATCGTCCTCTGGATCAAACTTCTTAATGGTACAACTCGTGCACAGCTCAAAAACACTCTAGGAGCTGTCAGAGCACTCACACTAGAGCAGTTTTCGAGGAAGTATTCGCACCGTTTTTGAGATTGTTATCATCAACGTTTTCCTTGCACAGACGACAGCGAAGACCTGAATTGAAGCGAGAAAGTTGAGAATAGAGGTATGGTAGATTACTGTCATCAAAGTTATCAGTATTTACCTTTAGGATTCGCAAAACCGATTTCCCCAATGCATATACAACAGAGTTTTGCCCCACACGCGCAAGAATGAGTAAAATTGCTGGGGTCGAACTCTGGTGGAGCTCGACATAGCTCGGCGGGGTAACACAGGCAAGAAATTTGGCTCATAGGATTCATCTTATCTTCCAGTTTCAAATTTTTAAATTTAATATTTCTGCTTAGATTGACTAATTTTTTATAAATGACTGTGTCATATATTTAACTTTTTTCCAAATTTGAAAAAAATGCTTGGAGTTAGAAGTTCTCATAGTCCTCATCCAATTAAGCATGAGAATGCGCACCGCGAGGTATATAGGAGTTCAATGAAACACATTTGCACGAAGCAAAATTCACCTAAATTAATTAAATTTAAGGTTCCCTTCAAAATATTCTGCGTTCGAAAGTAAGAGATATGAAATGCCATATATCTTGGGTACAAACAAATGCACGCGAAATCGGAAACCCATGGCATTTCAGTAAATGCCGTTCGGTGAGTCCAAAATAATGCCCAGAAATTCCGTTCCCTCGGTATATACTAGTTGCTGACAGTGTCATAAACAGCCTTCAATGCAGAAATTATCGAAATTCTCAAAATCTAGCGAATCGGCTAAGTTTTAATTTTGTGGTCAGAAGCCTCTCCAGCGGCTTGACAGGGTTGAAGAACGCATTTTAGCTGCAAAGGACTAAAATTTGTTAATTACAAGAATATCAACAAATTTTCACACAACAAAATATTGACTTGTGTCTTCATTTTTTTACTTATTTTGTCATGTGACTTTTTTCTCAAAATAACTGTTATTTTTCAAAAATTCTCACGATCAAGGTAATTGGATCTGCATTTACAACATGATCCTTATTCTCGTTATTAGCTCGACAGAATAATATAGTGCATATCAACTTTACGTCGGTCAATTCTGTTTGAACGCGTAAAAGTACATCATTTTGCAAGAAGTCCATTAAACTTTTTCGTGACATAGACATCAATTTCTCTAAAATTCGGTGTCAAATTACTGATTCTACATTAATTTGGTTCATTCTAGAGTGTTTTCGGCATTTTTTTGAGATCTTGTTTACTGTATTTATCAAGCAAAATAAGTACATCATGCTTCGAGCAGCTGCTGTTGACAGAAAGTACCTAAATATTTGTTTTTCAAAGTGCTGCAATAAAAAGTGTTTGCCGGTCAACGATAATGACGGAAACTATGATTTGGATAAAACTACAAAGATACTTAAGTATTGCGAGATGCAGATCAACGACGTCACTGGTTCGAGAAAGGAAAGTGTTTCTTGGTGGATGCAAAAGCTTAACGCTTGTTTTTCGTCAGTGAGCTCTCATGGGCGTTTGGTATTTAAGTATCACCTAGGTGGTATCAATCCTCAAGATGATTTGAGAGTTACTGATGTTTGCCAGAAAACTTTCACGAGGGCGTATGAAATAACGCAAGATAAGCTAGAACATTTTCAGAAAATATTCAAAGAGAGAAAGTGCCTAGCAGCCGACAGATTTGATATTAATGGTTTGCCAGTCGAACCACCTCCAAATATTGACAATTTAAATGAAATAGGTGGTGGCAACGGCAGAATAAAGCCTCTTAATAACATACATGAAGCTAAAGCTTTGGTGATTGAGGATTACGATCTGGATTCTACATGCATAGACACGGTAATGTGACTACTGCTACTATTCTAGTACTGGAATATTTTCTCTAACCCCCTGCTGCCGCATTTCAGTTACAAGCCATGGTTGTTCCAGATACAGAGGAAGCTATTCACTGCTGGACGTGGATGAAAGAATACTTTAGCTTAACAGGTACTGGTGCAACAATCGTCAGTCGTCATTTCCGCTACGTATTTCGTTTTAAAATGAGGAAAACTTTACTATACTGTTCTACCAATTCCTCATGATATTAAATTAGGGGAACCCATGCCAAACAGCGCTGGTGAGGTTCACTTGGGCGATCAATAAACCAGCTACTCGGTGTATCAGGATTACGTTCGCGATTTGGAGGAGCAAAATGCCTTAGGAAATGATCAGCAAAGAATATTATGTAGAACCCAATTCAATAAATTATGGGATGCTATTTTTCCATATGTGAAAGTTAGGAAGTTTAAACTTGTTTCTGGTAAATGTAATATGTGTGCCATGCTTAGTGAGATCAGATGCAATGCTACGGCATCGGGGAAAAAGCACATAAAGCAGAAGGTGAACGAGTTAATATTATTGCATCGCAGTTTCTACATGAAGGAGAGACAGCTTTATTATGAGCGTAGGTGCGACCTTAAAAAATGAATTATTGACCGCGCAGAATTTTATTACAACACACCACTTTTGCACTCTTCTTGTCATCATGTGCAGGCGATTAGCACGCAAAAATCCACAGGATTATATGAGCATTATAACCGACGGAATGGCTCAGGTGCATTGTGAGCTTCCATGGCAGGCAAATTTGACAACATTCCCAGAAAAGCTTACGCAGTATTTCCAGGGAGTCCTGGAACATGGTCGTAAAATTAGCATATTCCGTACGTTCGAAAATGTTGGAACTGGTAGTAATTTAGCTGTACATAGTATGTTGCGTGTACTCGAAAATAGGTAATACCTTTAGTTTTTAAGTGTGCCGTGCTTCCTCTACTATATATACAAAATGGTTTTGCATTCAAGATATATTCAAGATGGAGGCAAGCTGCCCGACACTATATTTATTCAAATAGATGGTGGCGGCGAAAATACAGCGAAGATTACGTTAGCAATGTGCGAACTTCTTGTTGCGAAGGGCTTGACAAAGAAGATTATTGTAACAAAGCTTCCCGGAGGTGAGTAAATACTATTGTTACGCACTGTGGGAGACGTAAATAACGCCTTTATATTGTGTTTATATTTTCGTAGGTCACACTCACGAGGATATTGACGCTATATTTGCGCACATTTGGAAAAAGGTACAAGGCAAGAATTGTTTGACCCCGCAAGCTTACCGGCGGATTGTCGAGGAAGCCTTAACAGCAGCGGGACGTGCCGAAAAGGACTCGCAAGTTTATGACCTGTTTGCTATTCCCGACTACATCAAATTTCTAACGCCAATGCTGGGTAAACTCGAAGATATATTATATCGTAGAAGTAGGCCTAATATACTACATTGTTGTTGGCTCTGTCTAGATAAAAAGTTTTCTCGCTATTGCAAGATGAATTACACTCAGCACCAGTTCAGTTTTGAAAAAGCAGATGAAGGGGTATGTCAAGTTGAATATGGAATAAAAATGATAATATTTCTATGGCTTTCCTTCATTTTTATGATCATCGTTTTAGGTGTGCGCCAAGTACCCACTAGGAGTAAAGGTGCAGTACAGAAGATATGCGCAAGATGAAGCTGTAGATCTCCGAAAAATGGACGCTACTGCAGAGGACTTTGACGAGGAAGTTTCCATCTCCGCTCACATTGTTGAGTCTGTTTGGCATTATCAAGACGGATCTGGTATATCTCTGTTTAAAGAAAACGCATCACTAGGAAACGAAATTACGGTAGCCCCTTTCAACAGCGGATCAGCGCAACGATATGAAAAGGTAGACGACCAATAATTCTGATTTCTGCTGAAGTGATACGACCAGTTTTAAAGGTACTGGAGGAGGTTAAACTACGTCATGTCATCAAGACTGGGATAATTTTACTCCATTGGTGCCCATCTCAGATGACTCAAATGAGTACGTTAGTAAGATTCTTGGAGGGCACCTGCATATACCTTTCAAGTGCATATTATTTGATGGAGCGGAGCTCAGTACGAGCGGATCAGTTGAGGTAGTAAATTTATAATACGTTAGTAAATGTACTTGTCACAACTGTTCTCCCACAATTGCTGCGTATCTTGATTCTTTCTAGGCTCATATTGTCGGGCGCAGGGGTTTGCGCCCTGGTGAGCTCCCCCGTGAAAGAGCACCTGCATGCGTAGCAACACGTGACAGGAATCAAAATATTTTGCGCGGGGAGCAAGCTGCAAAGAGAGCTGTTAGAGCCGCTCGAAAGAGCGAGGAAGCAGAGAAGAAAGAAGGTTCAATATCGACATCAGCCAGGAAGCATACTGATCAAAGTAAGACGGACTTGGGCGTTGGTAGTAATAGAGGACATGTGATCAACAGAGATCACACTTCTGGTGCCGGGAGGGGTCAGAGTAGTGCCGGAAGGGTCAGAGTAGTGGGAGTCGAGGCAGCGGGAGACAGACGATTGGGGGGCGGAGCAGTGTGGATACAGGTAGTAGAAGGCAGGGAAGTCAAGCGCAGTCCAGTAGGGGGGCGGAAAATAAAGAACAGGGTAGTGGGGGGCGGTGCAGTGTAGCTCAGAGCAGTAAGGGACAGGGCAGTTCAGGGCGGGGTGGGGAGCGGGGCATCGGGAGGCAGAGCAATGGGGAGCGGAGCATCTGCAATTGGGAGCCTGAATATGGGGGGGAGGGGGACTGTAACGTAGTAGAACAAATAAGCGATGCGTATCAAGCTGCGGAGCCTAAACGACGCGTATATCCGGGAACAGTATCAGCTGGTAGAAATCGCGAAGCTTCAGCCCAGCGGCAACAACAGTCAAATTTTCTTTTAACAAGTTCCCTAAACGCTTCAATCGCGGAGCCAAAGTTGAATGAAAGCGTCGCTCAGAGCAAAACGATAGATTCTACGGAGGTATATAGCGCGGATGAAGATTCTTCGGAAGAGGATGATCCGGCAAATTGGGAAGGAAAGCCTACAGTAGCATGGAACGAAGAAACTATGACTGTTTTTAATAGGTGGAGCAGCAGCAGTTCTATAGGTGATGTTGAGCAAGAGCCCCAGGTCGAGCTTCTTGAAGAAAGTGTTACTAAACCTGCTATTGAAAATGCGATGCCAAAGGGGGAGTGTTCGCAGGCAGGTTACTTGTTCCATTGAACTATTACAAATCGTTTAAGAATCAGCCATAACTAGGTACAGGTTAAGTAAACAGAGTTATCTAGTATTTGAAAATTTGTTAAGTCTTATATAACTCTGCTTACCTGACCTGTATCTTTTGACTTCTTGCGATCTACACATACACATCCTATTTTAAGTGATAGGATAATAAAATAATGTGAAATTCAATTGCCTTAGGAAGCCGGATTGCACCAGCGGAATAAAAGGCAGAGATCCCCTACAGCACCTGAAACTATTAAGCGATCAGCAATTACTAAAGAACTATCGGTGAGAAAGTTTTATGTTTTCTCGTTTATTCGATTATTAGTCCTATTTTTTGAGAAGCATGATTCAACTAGAGACCGTCGAGAAACGTCTGCATCGCCTCCAATAATCTCTCTAGCCAAGCAAAAGAACTCGAGTATTTTTCAGCTTAGCAGAAAAGCAAAAGTAGAGGCTGTGCGCAAGCTTGGTGGCGGAATGTCTGTAACAGTGGAGCTACCCGGAAACGCTACAAGTGCTAAGCTAACTAAAGCCCACTATCGCAAGCATGGTTCAGCCCTGGTTGGTTCGAAACTGAACGTATGGTATCCTGATGATACCGAAGCTGGTGGGACCCACTGGAGAGGCTGCGTTCAGTCGTATTACGGAAGCCAGCGATGGAAAGTTGTTTTTGAGGATGGATCCTATACCAAGGATTTGAGCTTGGACCAAATCATTGAATCGATAGTGAGTGCATATTAAATGAACGACGATATATCTAAAACTTATTCTTGCTTTAGGTGTACAACTGTGACGAGAAGAAGGATGACTCGGGCGATCTTGACGACGGAGAAGAAGAGGATTACGTTGAAGCGACACGCGACGATGGAGCTGAAGAGTCGGAAGACGACAACGCTGAATATGAAGATGAGAATTTGGTAGCTGCATCATAGTTGCGCTATAATATATTTTGAGATTAAGTTTACCCCTACAGCCTAATTTAATGAGTGTCATTGTTATCCTGACTTGTACACGTTATTCTCATGCTTCTACACGTTTGTGCCCCGTTCTCACCAACTACCACGAGTTACCTGATAAAACCTTTTTAGATCTGTATAGCTATGTAAGCTGAGTCCGAGAAGGATATAGTTTACTTCATGGGCACCGTTTACGTAATAGATATAGCGAAAATGTTCTGACTAGTACACGTTCTTATCATTCTCCTGCACGTTTGTGCCCCGTTCTCACCAACTACCACGAGTTACCTGATAAAACCTTTTTAGATGTGTATAGCTATGTAAGCTGAGTCCGAGAAGGATACAGTTTATTGCATAGGTATTGTTTGCTCGACTGTTAAAGTAAAACAAAAGTCAAGCATACGCCATACTAGATTCGTGTCTACACGATTAAGCTACTTGACTGCTAAAAGCCCTCACAACCCTAACTTTTAGGCCAGTTGGCATTCTAACTCACTATTGAGTCTAAAAGATAAAGGAAATTCAAAACGATGAACGTTTCTAAGGGTATTCAACTTTGATCGACATACTTACCGGGTTTTCCAGACTTACCGGAAAACTGAAGTGACAACGCTTTTGTAGTCGCTCAGAATCCCGACTGTGTGTGGCTTGGCTTCCTTCCATGACGTGTAGACCCCGGGTACATGTCCAAGGCGGACCCCGTAGAAGACCGTGGGTTCTTTGGTCGGGCGGGGGGTGAAGGGTTTGTACTTGCGCTGCAGAAGTCGGAGGACGGCGGGGTCCACGGAGGCATTGTTTGAGACGGCTTCAATATACTTGGCTTGCTTCCGGGCCTCCCAGAGAGCATCAACACGTTTGACCAGGGATCGTGAAACGTCTAGGAGCACGGCAGTAATATGGCTTCCGACGAGTCTGTGGAAAGAAGGACGGTGGAGAGTGTCTCCAGTTGTGCCGTGTTCCAGTTCCCTAGACAGATGCGATGCCCTTCCGAGGAGAGAACCAATTGGGTGATCATGGGTAGTAGGCGTTGCTCGAGATCAGTGGTCACGTGGTACTGGGCAAGTTGTTCGTTGTAGACATTTTGGCATT
>Ga0208617_1000555_pt1 | contig 10755 bp, 18 predicted proteins | sample CryBogCBE06Nov07_FD_184581 | JGI IMG/M metagenome (GOLD analysis project Ga0208617, IMG submission 184581) | Freshwater microbial communities from Crystal Bog, Wisconsin, USA - CBE06Nov07 (SPAdes) (version 2) | ecosystem: Environmental > Aquatic > Freshwater > Lake | place: Crystal Bog...
CTGGCAGTGGTGGCGGTGGCGGTGGCGGCCAGTCCGGCGTCGGAAATGGTGTAGGCGGTGCAGGTGCTTCAGGTGTGGTCATTATATCAGTTCCAACAGCAAGTTGGATTGGCACCTACACAGGTACAGCCACGGTGATTACTACAGTGGGCACTAGTACTGTGCTGATATTTAAAGCCAGCGGAACCTTTACTGCTTAATAAATACAGCACTATGCACATTACTGAACTACTAGAGAGTATAGAAGGACTTGAACACCATAAGAAATTGTTTATGGAAATGTTTAAGAAATTCTTACCTCTAGCCATGCACTACATTAAACTTAAATCTTTACCCAAGATGAAGTTTGAAGCACACATACATGATGATGTGCAGCCTACATTTGGCAAATATGACACCGGGGAGCGCACCCTTTATGTGGCATTGTTAAATCGTCACCCTAACGATATTTTAAGAACAATTGCTCATGAACTTGTCCATTTTTGCCAAGACACTCAACACAAATTAGAACCTGATAGCGGTACTACCGGTAGCCCACATGAGAATGAGGCCCATGCCGTCGCTGGTGTGGTCCTTCGCCATTTTAATAAACTCTATCCCGAGTACCTATCGGCTAAACCGATAACTGAATAAGAGAAAGCACCTGAAGGTGCTTTCTCTTTTCATACTATATTATAATGGCTACGCCACTTTATATTTTTATTGAATAATATTTATTTCTTTGTGGTGCTGCTGGCATTTACAAAGGCATACATCTTTTCAGCAGTTTCCAATACTTTGTCTAGTCCTGGAAATTGTGGCATCTCAACTGATGTAATAACTTGACCAGTCTTGCTGTCGCGTTCTGCTTTAAGTTCCCAACCTTGGAAAGCAACGCGATATTCAGTTTCTACTAGGTCTTTGGCCATGCCTAGAATGTCGCTTCTAATTTCATATCCGTTTCTGGACTGGTTAACTTTAAACTCTGGTAGTTTAGGTGTTTCGAATTTTGACATATTATATTCTCCTTATGTGTGTTTAATGTCTGTGTAAGCAGTATAAAACTTAACTGCCTATATATTTATTATACAGCAATATATCTGTAATAAATCTAATCTGACTAAAATAGCAGACTAGGTTTTGCCAGAGCACGCTTGCTCCAGTAGTCCCATACACCTAGCTGTGTGTCTACAGTCTCGCCTAGGTAAGCACCGAAGTCAGCAGGTGTTAGTTTAATATCTGCCAGTGCTTCGTCGCATTCGTTCTCAACGGTGATGCCATACTTGCGGCATAGGTGGCGAATCTTGCTGTTAGAACGCAAGCAGACCATACATCCATCAAGATACCCGTGTATTCTGCACCATTGGATACATCGTGCCATTAACCTATTGCCTAGGCCTTGTCCTTGATAGTCTTTATGAACGCTGAAGGCCAGTTCCATCTTACGACCTTCTTCCAAGGCAATGTGCCCTACAGCAATAAAATTAAGATCGCTGTCTTCGATGGCAAATAGAATATGATTGTAGTGCTTGGCTTCTACACCGTCGCAGAAATTGTCAATTACAAGATCAGAGACTGGATTAGCAAACCGAAGTGTCCTAGATTCTGCATCCAGGGCTTTAAGGTGGTCGCGATATTTAGAGTACTCACCTTGTAGTACCCTTCTAATAGTTTGGCCCGGCATAGTTCAGCCTTACTTAACATTGGCAAACAGTTCTATAGCCAGAGCCATTTGTGTGGCGTAAATTGCTAGGGCAGTTACTAGGAACCAGCTAGATTTCTTAAAGATTTTGCTGATCATAGATAACTCCCACGGCGACTCATACGATCGTACTGGCGAATATAGTAGTCTACTTCGGCAGCATTGGTTGGGTTTTGAGATTCAATAAAGCGCTCTAGATTGTTTTCTTTTGAGCTAAACATTTCGCCTAGTTTTGCTAGGGCTAATGTAATATATGTTAACATTTTGTGTTTCCTTTTCTGTGTGTTTTGTCTTCGGTAGAAAACATATTGCGGTTTCTACTGATGTATTTAGTATAGCATGTGACCTATTTCTAAATAAATAGTTATATGAGTATAGAATCAAGAGAATATGCCAAATTCAAAAGAAAATTTGTTGGACCAAAAATTCCAAAAAAGATACAAAAGGCACGGGGAATCTGGGGAACACCACCTATGCCTGGTGATAAGCCAGTAGTTTACAGTAGCGGAAAGAAAAAAGGCCCACCAGCAAAAATAGATGATTTCAGAAGTGTGAGATTTGGGAATAATTTAAAACATTATATAACACCTAAGTGGGCTAATAAATCAACTATTAAAAAAATTTACGAGGATGCTGACCGTATTACACAAGAAACCGGGATAAAACATCAAGTAGATCATATTATTCCTGTAAGAAGTCCTCTAGTATGTGGGTTACATGTTGAAAATAATTTAAGAATTATATCAGCAGTAGAAAATATTTCAAAGTCAAATTCCTTTGTAATAGAGTAACAGTATGTTATACTAAATATTACACAACCAAAGGAAACAGCCTTGAAACGTGTCACCCGCAGTCTGCTAGAAGAACTTAATAGTATCTCTGAACGTAAAAATGGTGAAGCCATCATCGAAGCTCGTGCTACCCACGTGATCGACAGCGCTATTAACCTATTGACCCTAATCAAAGAGAATTTTAATCCAGAAGAAGCCTACGAACTAGAACGCAGACTTATCAATTCAATCAAAGGCGGGGATGCTAGTAAATTTACTCGTAGTATTCGCAAACTACGCGACAATAAAGAAACTGCTAGGTCTTTTAAGATCATCGAAGGTGATCTAAAAGACGAAGATTAAACTACCATTATAAGTATTTTTTTCCAAAAGACATAAATACTACTACAGAAACACTCCGGAGCGGAGTGGACATATTCGATTAAAGGAGATATATTATGTCAGCAGGAATCACAAGAGTACACGGAACAGCTATTATTCCATCACAACGTCCATCTACAATTAGCTTTTTTACAGCTACTTTCCCAAGCATGGACATCCACACCAGCGAAGCTGGTGTTGTTAACGGTGTTTTCGACCAAGTATTTCGTGTAGCAGCCAGCAGCTTTGCTACAGTTGCTATGATCGGTACACCAGCTTATGCAGCTTCTAACACAACCATTCGTTTCGCTCTAGAAGACACTGGTACAGTTAGCGACACAGGTCAACCAGCTCCAAGCGGTCTAGGTCTAGGTTCTAGCGAAGGTAACAGCTATGGAACTACAGCATTGGCTCTACAAGCCGCTATCCGCGCCTTGGGTGCTTCGGTTGGTCCTAACGGTGTTGACTTAACTAGCGTTACAGTTGCTGGTTTTACACTATAATCTAATCTAAACATTAGATACAAAAGGGAGTTTTTTAACTCCCTTTTTTTACGGCTATAAATATGTTATATAGGTAGTTTATGTATACATTTGAAATTAAAACCTTGGTTGATGTTACCAACACACAGGTGGCTAGACCTAACCAAGGTTCTCCACTGGAGTACGACCAAAATAGAAATTTTATTACACTAAGACAATGTGTAGAATTACGCAGCATTGTGAGTTATCAAGTCCCACCCCAGGTTGAAAAAATTGATCTAAAGGAGTTGGGCTTTGGCACTGACTATAAAGGTAAACATCGTGTGTGGACATTTTCCTTTAGTCCCGATCGTGATGGTGTGTATACCACGGCTGCTGGAGATATATTGGGATTGTTACTCGATGATCTAGACGGTGTGCCAATCATTAAAAATCTTACAGAAACGGTAAATATTGACAAGGCGATCTTTGACTGCAAAGATATCGCCGCTAAAAATACAATCATCAAGGCACATTTAGGCACAATCTAAGGCACCGTACTACTCAACTGAAGGAGCTACCCAAATGTCCACCGGACCGATTATTGATATAGAAAAAACAAACCTAGAAGCGCACGTTGACCTGTGTGCCCAACGTTACAAGAGCCTAGACGACAGATTGACTTCCATCGAAGGTAAATTTGATTCGTTAAAGAAACTAATCGAAGATGGCCACTCTAGTATGACCAAGGTCATTATTGGCACTGCTGGCACTGTTATTACAGGTGTCCTAGGTTTAATTGTTGTAATACTACAAAAACATTAAAATATGAAAATCAGAGAATTGTTAGAACAAACAGTCGCACCAGTGCCTCCCGGACAGGCCAGTGGTGATAATCCCACAACACCTACAGAAGGTCCACCTAACACTTCTAACACACCTCAGACAACACAGCCTACAGGTACAGCACCTGCAACTCCAGCAGGGCAAACACCACAGCCTACACTAGGCAATCAAAACCCTCAATCCCCTGCTCCCGGACAACAGGGTAATCCTGCTACACCACAAGTTGGTAAGCCAATGGGCCAGCAACAACAACCTAATCCACAGCAGCAACAAAGCCAACAGCAGATGACTCAGTTGACACAGCAGATTCAAGCACTACAAAAACAACAACAGGCTCTACAACAAAAGTTAGGCCAACCTCAACAGGCACAGGTATGAAAATACATCAGCTATTATCTGGCCTAGACATTCCAGTTAACAACGAAGAAAACAAGTTTATAGAACGCCACGAGCGTGTGCAACTAACCAGCTTAGACGAGCACGATCAATGGCTTGCCCAGGGTTTAGTACGCAAGGGTATCTATAAAATAAGTAAAGATAGTAATTTGTTAATAAAGAATGTCAATGAAAGAGATATCTGAAGATCTATACCAAAAGATACTGAACGCAACTCGCGAGATTCAAGCCGAACTGCGAAACAAAGGTCTAGTGGTTCCTGTTAAATTGCCTAGAGGTTATATCAAGATAGGTGATTATACCATAGTTAAGAATCAAGCAGGATGGTATAACATAGTGGATGCTTGGGGTGATATAGTGGTCAAACAGATCAACCTACCACAGACCGCAGCAGTTGTGGCTAATAGTTTGGCACTGGGTAGAATGTTAGACACCGATCTAGTCAATGCTGATCGTCAATATGGCTATGCTCTATTTGAAGAACAACTACACGATCGTGCCATTCGCTCAAGCAGCAAGAAGTCTCTCGATAACTATCACATCAGCGTAACAAAATTTAATATTGCCCGCATCAAGAAGGCAGAATACAAAAAGACCATAGTTAACAGTTTTGACAAACTTTTAAAACTCGTATAAATAACTTAAACACTTTTTGGAAACCCTATGAAGACCACTGACTTTAACAAAACAATGACTAGTTCTCATCTAAACGAGAACCTAGAAAAACAATTCGGTGCCCGTGTTAATTTAGAAAAATATGGTCGCGAACAGTTGGAAGACTTTCGTAATAAACTACGTACTCGTATTTTCCAACATGAAGGTGCTGCTAAGTTCAATGATTTATTAACCAACGAAACTTACCAAAAAGATAAAGCAATGTTAGAATTGCTCAACACAAGGATTAAAGAAATGCTAGGCGAACAAATGCAAAAACTGCGCGACAAGATCGACGCACTAACAGAAGGTAAAAAAGGCGTTAAAGTCGCCAAACATCCACAAGCATCTAAAGGTGCTAAACCAGACTTCCTAGATCTAGACAAAGATGGCAACAAAACAGAACCAATGAAGAGTGCTGCTAAGAGTGCCAAGGTCAAGGAAGGTGCTAAACCAGATTTCTTAGATCTAGACAAAGATGGCAACAAGAAAGAGCCAATGAAGAAGGCTGCTAAAGACGCTAAAGTTAAAGAAAACTTTGACGGTGATCGTAATGCCGATCAAGATACTCCTAGCCGCTTCAACAAGAAGAAAACATCTACCGGTACAGTACACACCAAGAAGTCTAAAGAGTTTGACAAAGACTCTAGCGACTCTGGTAAGAAAGACACCAGCCACCTACAAGGTATGCTAGGTGGTGCTCCTAAAGCTGCTGTTAAAGGCCGTGTACACAAGATGAAGGAAGGCATGAAGCATCCCAAAGATTGCGACTGCAAAGAATGTGCTATGATGGAACGTGACGAAGGCAAGCATAACAACGGCAAGACCACTGGCTTCAAGGCAGTGGCTAAAAAGGCTGCTAAAGAATATGGTTCAAAAGCCGCCGGCGAACGTGTAGCAGGTGCTGTTCGTGCTAAAATGGCCAAGGCTGGCAAATTAGAAGAAAGCCAATTCAAACACAATGTTCGTTTTGTAAATGAAAGTTTAGAATTCTATCTAGCTGAAGACGAAGAAGCCAAAGCCAAGACAATCACAGCCGCCGGTGATATCGTTAATGATTATACCAGCTGGATGCAACGTGTTGGACAATACCAAACCAAGGCTCTTATTGAACTAGCAGACAGCATTCGTGCTGACTTTGGTCAAGAACAAGCCGAAGCATTCAAACAAGTTGTTGCTCCTGCTTTGAGTGCTACACTAGAAACACTAACACAACAACGTGAAGCTATCAGCAATGCTGTTGCTGGCCTAGCAGGCGGCGGCATGCCAGCTGCTCCTATGGGCGCTGACCCAATGGCTGGCGGTATGCCCGGCGAAGAACCTGGTCTAGATATCGGTGCTCCTGATGCTATGAATCCAGGCGATGAGTTTGGTGCCAGCGATGCTGCTGTTGGCGGACCAGAAACTGCCGGCCGCGGTCTTCGTGAAAGCCGTCAACAACGCACAGCTCGTAGACTAGCTGAAGCACACAGTATCATTGCTCGTTTAGCAAAATGAGATTGTTTGAAGTTGACCAAGGAGGATCTAGAGAAGTTCTAGCCGTCCTCCAAGGACTAGCTAATAAACCCGGACATCAACAGGCCAGTGAACTACCTTGGCCTGTTGTTCAAAATATATTAAGACCTTTTGCCCTAGGCATCAGCACACCTGATGGATTGATTGCTCTTAAGAATCAAATTGATCCACAAGGTGATGTTATCAAAGACATCAAAGATGATGGTACAGTTATTCTAAACACCACTGTACAAGATCCAAATGCTCCCCAAGAACCCTCACAGGGCGTTCAGGGTGGCGGCGGCGGTCCTGGTGTAGATTCAATGGCAGCTCATAACGCTAAAACAGCCTTTAATTAAGCTATAAATACGCTGTAGAGGAAGAATATGAATATATCTGGCGGTATTAAAATTAGTGGTTCGGTCGCGGTACAATGTAATCTAACACCACCGAAGGCCCCTACAATAAGTTCGGCTATTTGGAATACAGGTACTACATCTACCCAGGTAATTTATACGTCACCTGCCAATAACGGTGGTTTTCCTATAACTTCTTATCAAATAAAATCAAACTGTGGTGCGATATCTACAACATCAAACTCTGCAGGCACAGTTACACTCAATGGCTTAACTCCTGGTAATACCTATACATTTAAAGTTGTTGCAATTAATCTGCGAGGCCCTGGCTGCTATTCTTGTCAATCTAATTCAATCACAGCGGGCACAATTCCCGGTGCACCAACTGGTGTCAGTTCTACCGCTACGTCTTGTGCAACACACGCAGTTGTATCATACACAGCACCCGCTAATAACGGCGGATTTCCTATTACATCCTACACTGCCATTAGTACACCTGGTAATATTACAGCCACTGTGGCTACATCAGCATCTGGAAGTATAACTGTATTAGGGCTAACGCAAGGAAGTTATTACAGTTTTAATGTCTATGCCACAAACCTTGTAGGCAACAGCGCTCTATCGTCGACTTCGACATCGGCACCGGAAGGTGTGGTGCCTAATGCTCCGACAGGTATTAGTGTTACAAATACAATAGGTACTACGGTTGCTACTGTATACTATACAGCTCCCGCTAGCAACGGTGGTTTCCCTATTACATCCTACACTGCCATTAGTACACCTGGTAATATTACAGCCACAGTGGCCACATCTGCTTCTGGAAGTATAACTGTAAACGGATTGAGTTTAGGTAGTAGCTATACCTTTAAGGTATATGCCACAAACTTAATAGGTGATGGTGCACAATCAACAGCATCTAACACCATACAACTTGCTACACTTCCTGGTGTTCCTACCGGAGTCAGTGCCACTGCCGATAATTCTACTCAGATTACTATAACTTACACTGCACCTACTAATACGGGTTATACAAATATCACATCATACACAGCAGTTGTCAATCCTGGTAATATTATAACCACGGTATATACTTCAGCATCCGGTACGATTGTAGTCGGTGGCTTAAATCAAACCACGACATATAGTTATAGGGTATATGCCACTAATGCCGTAGGCAACGGACCGGCATCTAGCACATCTACAGTGACTACTCCTGTTACTCCGCTTTCTGTTAATTACCTAATAGTTGCAGGCGGCGGTTCGGGAGGACTTGGTGTAGGTTCAGGTGGCGGTGCAGGTGGATTGCTTGCAGGGACTGTAACATTAACACCTGGTTCTGTAAACACCATTGTAGTAGGTGCCGGCGGTGCAGGTATTAGCGCAAGTTATTCTGCTAATGGAAATAATGGTCATAACAGTTCTGCCTTTGGCTATACTGCTATAGGTGGCGGCTACGGGGCACAAAATTCCAATGGAGGTCCGGGCGGTAGTGGTGGCGGGGGCGGTGGCGGTTGCGGAGCCGGCCATAGCTATAGTGCTGGCTGCGGAACATCTGGCCAGGGTTATCCAGGTGGCGCCGTACCTCGTGGTTACAATGACCATCCGTCGGGCGGGGGCGGTGGTGCAGGCGGTCCGGGAAGCGCTATTATTAGTTGCAGTCAATCAGGCCCAGGCGGTCCGGGGGTGATTTCCTCACTTATTACTCCGTGTATAGCATCGGCATATGGTGTTGGCGCAATCTGCGGATCTAGTGTATACTTCGCAGGCGGCGGTGGCGGTGGCATAAAACGGTGCGCAGGTTGTGCCGGTGGTGGTGGTGTAGGCGGCGGCGGTTATGGAAGTAGAACCGGCGGAGCACCGGGGTCAGTACGTTCCGGCGGCGGCGGTGGCGGTTCAGGCAATCCGGGATCTTCTGGCAGTGGCGGTTCAGGTGTAGTTATTCTATCTGTGCCTACATCAGCGTGGCACGGTAGCTATACCGGTGCTTGTACAGTATCAACTACCAACGGAAGCAATACTGTGATCATATTCAAGGGCGGCGGCTCATTTACTGCATAATAGAAATTTGCCATAATATATACAAATAGGATTTAAGGTGTTATAATTAACTGTATATGACACCTACATTTACTCCTCCTCCGTTCGTTGAACGATTCCAATATAAAAACTGTGTACAGGTAAATGATCCTGTAACTCGCAAACGATCGTATCGAACTCCCGACGGAGAATCGTTGCCCAGCGTGACCACTATCCTTGGTGCTACCAAAGATCAAACACACTTAATCGAATGGCGCAAACGAATCGGTGAGGAAAAGGCTGCACAGATTACCAAAGAAGCCAGTGGGGTTGGGACCGGACTTCATGCTAATTTAGAACGATTTCTTATTGGTGAACAACGTCAACCTGGAAATAATCCAGTTCACGTTAAAGCCAATGCTATGGCAAATATTATTATCGAAAATGGATTAAAGGACGTTGACGAAGTATGGGCTATGGAACAAAGTCTATACTATAAGGGACTATACTCGGGCACAACTGATCTAGTGTGCGTTTATAAAGGTAATCCTTGTATTGCCGATTACAAACAAACCAATCGTCCAAAGAAAGCAGAATGGGTTGAAGATTATTATCTGCAACTCATGGCGTATATCATGGCCCATAACAATACATATGGAACTGATATGCGTGAAGGACATATCTTTATGGTTAGTAGGGGTGATGATGGAATGAAGCCTGGTGGCGAAGTATACCAACAATTTGATCTACTACCCCAAGATTTTAACAAATATCAAGATATGTGGCTTGATAAAGTTGAAGAATATTACAAATTAACTAAGTAATTTCCGTTTAGCCCACGCATCTTTTAGTTTGGCTTTAGTCTCTTCTGACAGTTTTCTACCAGCACCCCTACCTTTAGTTTTTTCAGACATTTTTTTCTTATATTCTTTTGAGTAGGTTTTTCCTTTATTAAATTCAGATAGTTTTTTCTTAGCACTATCCGACATTTTATAACCTGTTCTAGCCTCGGACATTTTTTGTTTAGTTTCTTCCGAATGTTTATGTCCCCAAGATTTACCTAATCTTACTTCTGATAGTTTCTTCTTATGCTCTTCTGTTTTAGGTTTTCTTAGTTTCTCTCTATGCTCTTCAGACATTGGTCCTTTAGGAATTCCCTTTTGTGCTAAACTAAGTTTCTTCTTATGTTCTTCAGAAAGTTTTTTTCCTAAATTTGGTCCAGGTCTTTCTTTAAGTGATTGTATCATTTTCTGTTTAAGAATCTCATATAATCTTCCAGAAGGTTTATATCTTTTTGTTCCTCGCATCATTAAATAAGAAGCAAACCACATTTTTCTTTGGGCATCACCTGTAACCATTTTCGTTAAGAGAAGATGACAAACAAAGTGCTCTCTCGGTGTTAATCTAACCAAATTGTCATCACTATTATTACCACCTAATGATTTTGGAATGATATGATGTTTCTCAACGAAAATAGGCAGGTTGATTCTTTTCTGGGCCTGTGCTATTATTAAATAATACCAAGTGGTATATTTGTTCTGTAAATACACCAGAGTCTCCTATGGTTGACATACTATTTAGTATAGAGGTTTGATGTGAATACATTATTGTTAAATGCTGACGCACAACCTATGAATTTAGTTCCATTGTCGGCAATAGATTGGCAAAGTGCAATACGATATATTTGGTTAGATAAAGTT
>Ga0208617_1000557_pt1 | contig 10742 bp, 9 predicted proteins | sample CryBogCBE06Nov07_FD_184581 | JGI IMG/M metagenome (GOLD analysis project Ga0208617, IMG submission 184581) | Freshwater microbial communities from Crystal Bog, Wisconsin, USA - CBE06Nov07 (SPAdes) (version 2) | ecosystem: Environmental > Aquatic > Freshwater > Lake | place: Crystal Bog...
AGTTCCGCAGACCCAAGGGCAATGCGAACCACTGGTTCGACGGCGACGGCCTGATCCGCGCTTTTCAGGTGCGGGACGGCGTAGCGAGCCTCGCCGCACGGTTCGTGGACACGCCCAAGCGCCGCGCCGACATCGCCGCCGACGCGGTGATCAGCGGCGGCTTCGGCACGCAGGCGGGACCCGGCGCGCACATCGCCTCCCCCGATGACGTCAACGCCGCCAACATCAGCATCATCCGCCGGGGCGACAAGCTCTGGGCCCTGTGGGAGGCGGGCTCGCCCTTCGAGATCGATCCAAAGACACTGGAGACGAAGGGGATCGTCACCCTGCGGGACGACCTCGCCCATGTCCCCTTCCTCGCCCACCCCCGTTTCGAACCCGATGGCCGGATCTGGAGCCTGGGCCAGGTCGGCGACAAGGCGGTGGTCTGGCAGGTTGCGCCGGGCGGCGAGCTGCAGGCGGCGACGCCGATCATGCTGCCGCGGGCGAGCTATATTCACGACTTCACCATTACCGATCGCCACCTGATCATCGTCCTGCAGCCGTGGGTCTATGAGGGGAGCTCGCTGGTTCCGCTGACGGCGCTGAAGTGGAAGCCGGACTTCGGAACCCAGGTCCTGATCCTCGACAAGGCGGACCTCTCGGCGCGGCGGATGGTCGAGCTGCCGACCTTCTTCGCCTTCCACATGACCTCGGCCTGGGAGACGCCCGGAGGCGATATCCGCTTCGAGATCTGCGCAAGCCCGGAGCCTGATTTCGTCATCCGTGCTGCGGTTGATGTGATGTCGGGGACCTACACCCCCGCCAGCGAGCCCAGGCTGTCGCTGATCACCATCCCGGCGCACGGGCCCGCCAGGATCGAGTCCACCGGCGCCACGGCGGAGTTTCCCCGCACCGACGGACGCGTCGCCGGTCCCAACCGCTTCACCCTGCACGCGACGACGCAGACGAAGGCCCGGCCGCTGTTCCAGGGAGTCGGCGTCTATGACTGGACGACGAACAAGGACACGGTCTTCGACTTCGGTCCGGACCACTTCGTCGAGGAGATGGTGTTCACGCCGAGGCCGGGGTCGACCGAGGCCTTCGACGGCTGGATCATCGGTCCGACCATCAACCTGCGCGCCGCCCGCACCGAACTGCACGTGTTCGACGCCCGTCACGTGTCAGACGGACCGATCGTGAGCTGGGCCGCCGACGTCGCCGTCCCCGCAGGGCTTCACGGCATGTTCTGGCGAGCCTGATCGGGCGGCTCGCGATCCGGTCAACGCTCTATTTTGCAAAAGTGCGTGGCGCTTCGTGCGGCGAGCCGGTCGTCAGCGCTGGCGAGGCCGTATACCGCGCGGCATGACGGCCCGTGGGCGCCAGACGCGCGAGCCAGTACATCCACTCCTGATCGCACTGACCCTGCCTGACGGCGCCGATCCAAGGCCACACACCAATGAAGATCGCCCGTTATGGACGAATTCATATTTGTAGAATAATGCCATGACGTGTGCGGGGGAGGGGTTGGTACATGGCGCTACGTCAAGCGACTATAATGACTTTGGCTGCGGCTCTGCTACTCGCCGGGTGTGGCGGAGGCGCCAGTCAGAGCCAGGTCGGGACCGCCCCAACCCCAACCGAACCCACCCCGACCCCCACTCCGACCCCAATTCCGTCAAAGCCGAAAGTGATTTGCACGGCAGGGACATGGCAGGCATCGGTGAGTTCGACCATGCCGGCCGTCCAGCTCGAAACGGCGCATTTCGCGCTGCGCTGGAAGACCGGCGACGTGACCGCCGCCGCCGCGCAGGCCGCCGCGGATCATCTCGAACACGTCTGGGACGTTTACATCGGCGCGATCGGATTTCCCGAGCCTTATTGCAACGCGGCGACCAAGTACAAAGTGAACGTTCACATCGATCCCAAATTTGGCCTGAACGGCGGTGTGGACGGCGACGGCTATATGGGCATTTGGATTGGGCCGTTGGCGCTTGCCGACAAGTTCGGGCTGGCCCATGAGTTTACGCATTCGCTCCAGGGATCGACCAAGGGTATGCAAAGTTCAGTCTATGTCGGGTGGCTCTGGGAAAGCCACGCCAACTGGATGGCGCTCCAGCTTCCTGAATTTCGCAGTACCGTGCATTGCTCGGAACTGCTGGTCAATGCGCCGCACCTCTATTACGGATCGACCCGAGATCGCTATTGCAACTGGCAATTCTGGGAATACTTGAAGGACCAGTACGGATACTCGATCATCAACGACATCTGGGCGCGGTCACCCAAACCGGGCGACCCCGGGCAGTCCACAGCAGACCCGTTTTCGGTTCTGATGGCCAACCAGGGCTGGAGCGTCAGCCAACTGAACGACCAGTTTGGCCAATGGGCGATGCATAACGTCAACTGGGACTATACGAACCCTGATGGCTCCGACCAGGGCGCCGTTTACCGCGCGGCTTACGGGACCTACGATCCGCAGGGCGGCGGGCGGTCAGTGCGAACGACCGTGCTTGATCCGATCGATCTTGCCAACCGACGCTTTGCTGTGCCGCCGGGATGGGCGCCGCAACGCTGGGGCTACAATATCGTCCGCCTGATCCCAGATGCGGGAGCAACCAGCATCACCGTGACCTTCCGGGGCGTGGTCCAGGCCAATTCCGCGGTGGCGGCGCTCCCCGGGCTCAGTAACGAGCCCGCGACGATCCCCATGCCCAATTCGGACTGGCGCTGGGGGGTGGTCGCGGTCGATGCGGCGGGCCAGTCGCGCTACAGCCCGTTGCAACACGGGGCGGACGGTCAGGTGACCTTCGCGCTGAAGCCGGGCGATAAGTCGGTGTTCATGACCGTCGTGGGCGCGCCCACCGAAATCCAGAAGATCCAGTGGGACCAGCCCTACTATTCGATCTATCGCTTTCCCTGGATGGTCCAGCTTGCCGGCGCCTATCCGCAGGGCTTCGAGCCGGGAGCGGCTCCGCCCGTCACCGGCGCGCACCGCCATGGCAACGGCGGCGGCTGGATCGCGCCCGGGGCGATGGTCGATGCGACGGCCTATGTTGGACCCTATGCCAAAGTGCTCAGCGGCTCGGTCCTGGGGAACGCCCGGATCGAGGATCATGCCGTCGTCGATGGCGGCACGGTGCGCGGCAACGCGATCATATCGGCCCTGACGGTCGTCAGTGGGGATACGGTCCTCACCGACAATGCCCGGGCGGGAACCGTGTTCATGCCGCTCGGTTTCTTCGAGAAGGGCATCGTACTCTCGGGGACCGCCCAGGTCATCGGCGATGTGGAGCAGCGCGGGGGGGCCTCGTTCAGCAGTGGGGTTTACTACGGCGTCGTCATCCCGACCGACGCCAACAACCCCAAGCACGGCTCCAATCTGACCGCGGCCGTGCCCGAGATCACGGCTGCGCCGACCTATGTCTGGCGGCCCTGACCGGCGGCTGCACGATGCTTGTCTGGCCCATACCCAGCCTTCCCGTGTCGCAGCAATGGAGCTCCCGGCTTCACGGCATGTTCTGGCGGGGGTGATAGGAAATGGGCAATTCGGACGCATAGGGGCGGATGATGTCGATCAGCAGGGCGACGGCGGCGTCCGCCTCCACCCCCAGCCGTTCGAACTCGCCCTCGACCGTCGCGTCGCACAGCCGCTCGAAGGTGAGCAAGGTCGCCGCCTGAACGGCGGTGGGGCGCGCGGCGAAGGCGGGGATGCGGGCGCCGATGGCGTCCAGCTGACGCCTACGGGACAGCGCCCTTGCGTCCGCCACCTCCGGGACCCGCACGCTGAGGTCGCGCAGGGTCCTGCGGAACAGCCTCGAGGTCTCGTGATGTCGCAAGGTCGCGCGGACGAGATCCTCCGTCGAGGCGGCGTCCGCGATGACCGACAGCTCCTCTTCGGTCCAGCGCACATAGGCCGCGAGTAAGATGGCGAGCTTGTCCTTGAAGTGACGATAGAAGGTCTGGGGTGCAAAGCCCGCGCGGCGGGCGATGGCGTTGGTGTTGGTCTGCTCGTAGCCGACCGCTTCGAACTCGGCGGCGGCGGCCTGGATCAGCGCCGTCCGCGTATCGGTTCGCAAGGTCGCCATGCTGTGAGCTCCAGAATGCCTATTGACGTCTGAGTGATATTTGTATCACTTAAGTGATATGAATATCACCGAGCACACATTCCGTTATCGGGTCGGCGTTGTCGAGCCCTATTCGATGGTCCTCGCAGCGGGGACGACCATCGCCGTGTCCCGGCGCGGCGCAGGCGCGCCGGTGCTGTGTCTGCACGCCATTGCGCACGGCGGGCGGGACTTCGAGGCGTTCACCGAGCGCGTGGCGGGGCAGGGCTTCGAGGTGGTCTGCGCCGACTGGCCGGGGCAGGGGCGCAGCCCGCCGGACGCCACGGCCGCTCCCGCATCGGCCGCGCGCTACGCCGAGATCCTGATCGAACTGATCGCAGTGATGTTCCCAGCGGGGCCAAGGCCTATCCTGATCGGTAACTCCATCGGCGGGGCCGCGGCGATCATCGCCGCCGAGCGCCGCCCGGACCTGGTTCACGCCCTCGTCCTCAGCAATCCCGGCGGCCTTACGCCGGTGGACGGGTTTGTCCGAAGCTTCTGCCGCGCGCAGTCCCGCATCTTCGCATCGGGCGCGAGAGGCGCAGTCTGGTATCCGGCGTTCTTCAGCCTGTACTACCGCCTTGTCCTCCCCCGCAGCCCGGCCAAGGCCCAGCGGGCGAGGATCATCGCGGCCTGTCGGGAGACGGCGGCCGTCCTCTCACAGGCCTGGGCGAGCTTCGCCGAACCCAACGCCGACATCCGCGAGCATCTGTTGCGCCTGCACCCGCCGGTTCTGTTCGCCTGGGCGAAGGACGACCAGATCGTCAGCTTCGGCCGCAGTCGCGCCGCGGTGCTGAAGTCTGGAGCCACGGTCGAGATGTTCCGCGGCGGTCACAGCCCGTTCATGGAGGACCCGGACCGGTTTGCGGATCGGTTTGTGATATTCGCGCGCGCTTTCGAACGCCATTGACCTCGCCCGCGACCTCGGCGACGACGGGCGCCCGGAAGGTTTTTCCAGCATAAGGACGCCGATGCGCGGACATCGAACGGGTCGGGATCACGAGGCCTACCCTCTGGGCCTTGCGCTCGAGCCCTGGCGGGTCGCGGTGCGGCGGGCGTTTCGCCGACTTCCGGATCCGCTGGCGGAGCTGCTGCTCTTCGGTCTGAAGATGGCCTGGTCCTGCCTGTTCGGCGCGGCCATGCTGACCCTGTTGATCGTCACCCACTGGCTCTGGCCGGCGAACGCGCCGATCCACCGGTACGACCTCCTGCTTGGCCTCGCGATCCTGATCCAGGCGGGGATGATCTGGAGCGGACTGGAAAGCCTGGAGGAGCTGAAGGTCATCGCGCTCTACCACGCGGTCGGAACGGTGATGGAGATCTTCAAGACCCATATGGGTTCGTGGACCTATCCCGAACCGTCGATCTTTCACATCGGCGGCGTGCCGCTGTTCACCGGGTTCATGTACGGGACCGTCGGCTCATTCATCGCAAGGTCGATCCGCGTTTGCCACATGCGGTTCGAGGCCTATCCGCCGCTCTGGACCACCATCGGGCTGGCGATCCTGATCTACGCCAACTTCTTCAGCCACCACTACATCCCGGATCTTCGGTTCCCGTTGTTCGGACTTGCCCTGGTTCTTTACTGGCGCACCAGGGTCTGGTTCCGGGTCGACCGAACCGATCGCAGCATGCCCTTTGCCCTCAGCGCCTGTCTCACGGCCGGGTTCCTGTGGCTGGCGGAGAATGTCGGCGTGCTGACGCGGACCTGGGCCTATCCTCATGCGGGGCGCGCGTCTGCGCTGAGCCTTGTTGCCCTGACGAAATTCTGGGCCTGGCTTCTGCTGCTGATCATCAGCTTCGTCTGCGTGTCGCTGGTAATCCGTCCCCAGCCGCCGGAGCGGACGCAACCCTCGTGAGCAACGCAATATAAAGGCCGTCGCGGTAGAGTCCCCGGCATGTCAAACCGCGTCCGATCCGCGATCCGCGCCCTTGCGAGCGACAGCCTGCAGGCGGCGCCGACGGCGCTCTGGCGGACGCTCGCGCCCAAGAGCTGCGTCAGCGTCTGCTATCATCTGGTCGCCGAGGCGCGGCCGGCGCACCTGAAGCACTACGCCGTGCTGGATCCGGCCGCCTTCGAGGCCGACCTCGACTATCTTGGCCGCCACAACGGATTCATCGACTACCAAACCCTTGTCGAACGCCGCAGCATGGCGTCGCCGCCGCGCGACAATCGCGTCCTGCTCACCTTCGATGACGGGTTTTCCGAGTGTGCGACCGTCATCGCGCCGATCCTGAAGCGGCGCGCCATCAGCGGCGTGATCTTCCTCATCACCGACCTGATCGACAACAAGGCGCTGTTTCGCGATAACAAGGCCGCGCTGTGCATCGACCGGGTTCTCGCATCGCCGGTCGATGTGGCCGAAGCGATCACCGCCGAGCTTGGGCTGGGCGTTGTCCGGTCACCGGCGTCCAGCCATGTGCTGTTCGGACATGTGGGCAAGTCGGCGCTGGAGCTCGCGGCCCTGGAGACTGCGGATCCCCGCCTCTGGCCGCTGCTCGACTGGCTGCTGACAGAGGCGCCTGCCAGGACCGAAGCGCTCGATGCGCTTTGCGAACGCCTGGGCGTGCAGCCGGACGCCTATCTCGCCGCCGCACAGCCCTATCTGAACCGTGAGCAGATCCTGGCGCTGCACGCGGACGGTTTCACCATCGGCGCCCACAGCTGCACGCATCGCCAGCTGAGCGACCTGTCTCCGGACGAGGCCGAGCGGGAAATCGTCGAGTCCTGCCGGGCCGTTCAGGCGATCACCGGACAGGCGAAGGTCCCGTTCGCCTTTCCCTATTTCGGGGGATGGCTGGATCGGCGATGGCTGGCCGACCTGCGGGCGCGACACCCTGTCATCGGCCTGTTCTTCGACACGGACGGCCTGCGGGAGGATGCGCCCTTCATCGTGCAGCGCGTGTTCGGCGAACGCTTCACCCGCGACGGCACGCTCGAGCTGATCCTGCGGCGGGCCTGGGGCCGGCCGGAGGCGTGGCGACGACGCGTCAGCTGAACGCGGGCGTCGCCAGCCGCTTCATGATCGCTGTCGGCGCGCGGCTGAGCCGGGCCACGCCCTCCGCCGCTTCGTAACCCAGCCAGCGTGAGAGCGTCGCAGCGAATTTCGGATGCGCCGGGGCAAGCTTGGGGTCGAACGTCCTGGCCATCTGCACGTATCTGCGAAAGGCCGGGCGGTTCTTGCTGTAGAGCCAGCGGCCGTATTCGGTGCACTGGAGCAGGATGTCCCGGCGATCCTGGAACGACAGGCCGAGTTCATCGAAGGAGCGGCCTTCCGCCGCGCGCACCATCTGTTCGATCCAGCCGAGCGCGACATTGGTGATGTCGTAACGCGCGTTCGGGCCGCCGATGTAGTCACGGTCCCGGTGTTCCCGCCACAGATAGAACGCCTCTTCCGACGGAACGTTCAGCATCCGCCCGGCCTTCGCCAGACGGACCATGACCTCCTCGCATTCCCAGAAGCGCAGGCCTTCATCAAAACCGCCGATCGCACTCAGCGTGGCGCGGCGCGCCAGGCCCGCGCCGTGTAGAGGCCGTTCGTTGCTGACCAGACACATGATCGGGTGGCGGCCCGCCATGTCCGGCTGGACCAGCGGTGTGGTCCACGTCACCTGGCCATCGTCATAGTAACAACGCCGCCAGGGAGAATAGACGGCGACCACGTCATCCGGCGCGCTGGCGCACACGGCCATCTGGCGCGCAAACTTGTCCGTGGCCAGGAAGTCATCGCTGTCCAGATACTGGATCCACGCGCCTCTGGCGGCGGCGAGGCCGACATTGCGGGCCACGCTCGGACCGCGGTTTTCGCCAAGTGCGATCACCTGCCAGTCGCCGCTGAAGTCGGCGGTCAGCTTGCAGCGGACGACGTTGACCGTGTCATCGGTGGAGCCGTCATCGACCACGATGAGCTCGATATGCGGGTAGGTCTGCGCCAGAATGTTGTCGATCGTGTCCAGCACCCACGCCTGCGCGTTGAGTGTCGGCATGACGATGCTGACGAGATTTTCAACAGTGTCGGCCGTTGCGCGCATTCGATCATCGACCCAGTGTGAGACGTTTTGTCGCAGGCGTGTGCAAGGTTTCGGCCAGACCGTCGATGGGGTCGGCGGAGGTGAAGCTCAGGTCGCGGCCGAATTCAACCGCCTGGGCCGGCCCGCCTTAGTCTCTCCTCGATGATGCGAGGCAGGGTTTCCTCGACCCAGTCGGCGAGATGTCGCACCTTCTCTGCCGCCTCCCGCCCCATCGGGGTGAGGCTGTACTCCACATGCGGAGGGACGACGTCGAACGCGACGCGATCCACCATGCCGTCCTGCTCGAGCCATTGCAGGGTCTGAGCCAGCATCCGCTCACTCACCCCGTCGATCGCCCGTCGCAACTCGCTGAACCGGCGCGTGCCGCCCTCGAGCGTGATCAGGATGAGCACGCCCCACTGGCTGGTGATGTGCTTGAGCACCTTCCGCGACGGGCAGGCCGCGACCTTCAGATCGCCGCGCCGGATCTTCTCCGAAAGGGTTTGCGCGTCGGTTGGGAGCGGGGCGGGGGCGGTCGTCATGCTTACAAATATGTCGGTACTTACAAAAAATAAGCAAGCCGCCTAAGTGTCCGCTTCGCCGCAGCAACGCGTGGGAGAAGACGCATGACGCCTCGTGAACAGCAGGTCGTGGATCTGCTCAAATCCATCGAGACCGGAGACCCAGGTCCCGCCGCGGTGATCCATCATGGCCAGTACATCCAGCATAATCTCGGTGTTGCGGACGGCCTCGAAGGCTTCGGCGCGGTGCTCGCCCAGCTTCCGCCGGGATCCGCGCGGGTCAACACGGTGCGGGTGTTCGAAGACGGAGACTTCGTCTTCGCGCATACCGACTACAACTTCTTCGGCCCGAAGATCGGCTTCGATGTCTTCCGCTTCGAAGAGGGCAGGATCGTCGAGCACTGGGACAATCTGCAGGAGACGGCGCCGCGAAATCCCGGTGGGCGCACGATGATCGACGGTCCGACGGTTGCGGTCGATCTCGGCCGGACGGAGGCCAACAAGGCGCTTGTGGCGGCCTTCGTGGACGACATCCTGGTCCACGGGCGGATGGAGACCCTCGCCGGCTACTTCAACGGCGATCACTATCATCAGCACAATCCGCAGATCGCAGACGGGCTCTCAGGCCTCGGCGCCGCTCTGCAGGCCATGGCCGAGGCCGGGGTGGTCATGCGCTACGACCGCGTTCACCGTATCCTCGGCAAAGGCGACTTCGTGCTGGCCGTCAGCGAGGGCGACTTCGCCGGAAAGCCCAGCGCCTTCTACGATCTCTTCCGGGTGGAAGGCGGGAAGATCGCCGAGCACTGGGACACGATCGAGACCATTCCGCCGCGAAGCGAGTGGAAGAACGGAAACGGCAAGTTCTGAGGGGCGGCGACGCCGCGCCTTCCTTCAGAGCCGCTGCGACAGGGATCGTCCGAATCTGAGAGAAGGGCGCTCTACCGCGCGATGCATCAGGTGGCCGGCGAGCAGCATCAGGGGCAGGGCCACGGACACGATCAGCCAGAGGGGTGCGATGGGATAGAGGACATAGATCAGCGCCATCAGCACAGGCAGGTGGATCAGGTAGAAGCTGTAGGAAACGTCTTCCAGCCATATCAGCCCCTTGAGGGACAGGGCGCCCTGCAGTCGTGGGAAAGACACCACGCAGGCGATGACATACCCGGCAAAGACACCGCAGAAGACATCCTTCACCGTGCGGTAGAGATAGAGCGGGGTGAGGTAGGTCAGGGCGAGGAACGCGACCGACAGGGCGCCGAAGCTGGCCATGTGCAGCGCCCTGGGGGCCCTCTGGAACAGCGCCGGGATCCGGCTCATCTGCGTGGCCAGCGTCGCGCCGATCAGGAACATCAGCAGGTAGTAAGCGGTGAACAGGACCGCCCCGACCGGACTGTCAGCGGTCAGCGCGGACGTCTCGCCGAGGACCGTTCGCCCCTTGGCGCAGGCCAGGCTCAGAACGAACGCCGCGGCGACGCCGGTCCACCGGAACCGCGTGGCGAACAGCACCAGCAACGGGAAAATGATGGAAACGCGCATTTCGACGATCAGGCTCCAGATCGGGCCATCGAGCCGGATCGCCTCATCGTGAATGCCAGTCATCAATAGGTGAGAAGCGATCACATTCCCCGTGAGGGGCGGACGCCAGTGGTGCAGCAGCCAGTCCGAAACCAGCGGCGTGGAGGCGCCTCCCAGAATACCGCTCAGCCACGCGGAGACCAGCACAGCAAAGGCGAACGGCGCGTACAGGCGGCAGACGCGGCGGACCAGAAACGGCCCGTAGCCCAGCGCCTTTCCGGCCGTATAGGGCAAGGTCAGCACAAACCCGCTCAACACGAAGAACAGTATGACCGCGAACTGACCGCCGAGAATGAAGAGCAGTCTAGCGGCGTTGAACACGGGATTTCGGCTGTCCGGAAACGACAGCAGAACGTGCTGTCCGACCACCACCAGCGCTGCGATCCCCCGGAGCGAATCCAAGCTTCTGAGACGACCTGCGGGGGCTAGCTGCATGAGATCAGCCATCTCGGCTTGACGTGACCCCCTGAAACTCCTCCAGAAATGATTAGAGTCCGCTCCAAGGAAGGAACGGACAAATGAAGCGATCAAGGTTTACGGAAGAGCAGATCAT
>Ga0208617_1000559_pt1 | contig 10699 bp, 10 predicted proteins | sample CryBogCBE06Nov07_FD_184581 | JGI IMG/M metagenome (GOLD analysis project Ga0208617, IMG submission 184581) | Freshwater microbial communities from Crystal Bog, Wisconsin, USA - CBE06Nov07 (SPAdes) (version 2) | ecosystem: Environmental > Aquatic > Freshwater > Lake | place: Crystal Bog...
GGTCGAAGAGGAAATGCAATGTCAAAAACCCTGCAAGCACAGGATTTACGCGCGTACGTAGCTAGCATTTTGGTAGCAAGCGGCAGCAGTGCTGCGGAAGCGGAAATTGTTGCGGGCAACCTCGTCATGGCCAACCTGAGCGGCCACGACTCCCATGGCGTGGGCATGCTGCCGCGCTATGTGGACGCCGTGCGCGAAGGCGGCCTGACCCCCAACGCAAGCGTGAAAGTCCTGCTCGACACCGGCAGTCTGCTGAGCCTGCACGGCCAGCACGGCTATGGGCAAGTGGTGGGCAATCAGGCCATCGACCTGGCCATCGAGCGCGCCCGCCTGCACGGCAGCTGCATCATGGCCCTCGCACAGGCGCACCATCTCGGGCGTATCGGCCATTTTGCAGAGCGCGCCGCTGCGCAAGGCCTGGTTTCCATCCATTTTGTGAACGTCCAGTCGCGCCCCATCGTCTCGCCCTGGGGCGGTGGTGACGGACGCTTTGGCACCAACCCGATGTGTGTCGGCGTCCCGCTGGCGGGGCGAGCTCCGTTTGTCTTGGATTTCGCCACCAGCCGCGTCGCCCAGGGCAAGATGCGCGTCGCCCATAACAAGGGCCTGCGGGTCGACGCCGGCCTGCTGATCGACGAAAAAGGCCAACCCACCACCGATCCCGGTGTGGTGGTCGTACCGCAAAGCGGCGGGCTGTTTGGCGCGCTCATGCCCTTTGGCGAACACAAAGGCTCTGGCCTGGCTATGGCCTGCGAGCTGCTCGGCGGCGCGTTGACGGGCGGGGGCACCTGGCATCGCCCCGGCGACAACCGCCGGGCTGTACTCAACAGCATGCTCAGCATCGTGATTGACGCCAGCAAGCTGGGCACCCAGGCCAGCTTCGCGCAGGAGGCCATGGCCTTTGTCGACTGGGTCAAAGCAAGCCCGCCCGGTACAGGGTTTGAGGGCGTGCAGATTGCCGGCGAGCCCGAGCGCAAGGCAAGGGTCAAGCGCGAGAAGTCCGGCATCGAACTGGACGACACGACCTGGGGGGAAATTGTTGCCGCGGGTGACAAGCTGGGTGCAATGGCACCCGTCTGACCCCGATTCAGGACAAAAACAGCCCACAAGCCGCACGGAAACCGCGTGAGGCGCTATTGATTCAGTAGCAGCCGCAAGCTGGCATCGAGGTGCTCCGAGGGCAGGCGCTTGAAGCCGGAACGCGTATAGCGCTGCAAACGGCCCACGGCGTAGGCAGTGAGCACGGCGGCCTGCACCTGGGCATCGACCGTGGGCGTAGCCGATCCCGCCTCCTGCGCGGCACTACGCAGTGCCTGCTTGAGGGACGACTCGATCTTGTCGAAAAACTGGTTCATGCGCACCTGCAGGCGCTCGTTTTCAAACACCAAGGCGTCGCCAACCATTACCCGGGTCATGCCGGGGTTCTTTTCGGCGAACTGCAGCAGCATGGCCAGCATCTTGCCGGCCTGTACCTGGCCCGGTGCCTCCCGTTCGGCAATCTGGTTGGTCAGGCCCAACACCGACTGCTCGATGAATTCGATCAGGCCCTCAAACATCTGGGCTTTGCTGGCAAAGTGGCGGTAGAGCGCCGCTTCGCTGACCTCCAGGCGGGCGGCCAGGGCCGCCGTGGTGACCCGCTCGCCGCCAGGCTGCTCGAGCATGCCGGCCAGGGTTTGCAGGATCTGCACCCGCCGCTCTCCCGGCTTGGGCCGCTTGCGGGTCGGAGTTTCAGGGGTGTTGGCTGCGCCGTCGGCGGCGACGATTTCGGACAGGGCGGCTGGGTCACTCATGAAATGATTCTCGCACAGCGCCTCTCAGGGTTTTTCTGAATGGAAGCGCAGGCCGATGCGCAGGCCCCGGCCGCGCTCCCCGACGTCGAGCTCCAGCGAACTTCCGTGCACATGGGCAATTTCCTGGGCAATGGCCAGCCCCAGACCGTTGCCCTCGCCTGCCGTCCCCGGCAGCCGGTAAAAGCGCTCCAGGACCAGCGCCCGTTCATCTGGCGCGATGCCGGGCCCGTCGTCCTCCACCTCCATGAATGGCGTGGGCCCCGACCCATCGTCATTGCGCCGTATGCCACAGCGCAGGGTAATGACGCTGCCAGCGGGGCAATAGGCCACGGCGTTGTCGACCAGGTTGACCATGAGTTCGCGCAGCAACCAGGCGTGGCCCTCGACCGATGCGACTCCGGCCTCGAGCCCCAGGTCGAGGCCATTGGCCAACGCGGCGTCCAGATAGAGCGCGAGGACCGATTCACAGAGTTCCTTCAGGTCCACCGGCTGCATGGCCTGCAGCGCGAGCGAGGGCGCATCTGCGCGCGAAAGCGTCAGCAATTGGTTGGCCAGCTGGGAGGTGCGGCGCGTGGCATTGCGCAGCTTGAGCACCTGATCCGCTCCCAAAAGAATAGCGCCTGATGTACTGTTTTCAATGGCTGGCGCGGCTTTTTCCTCCGGACTGCCGCGCTGGACCACCTGCGACCAGGCTTCCACCTGGGCTTGCAGGCCCGCCAGCGGCGTGCGCAACTGGTGGGCGGCGTCGGCCACAAAGCGCCGCTGGTTTTGGGCCTGGGCGTCCACCAGGGCAAACAGGCGGTTGAGCGAATGCACCAGCGGTCGCACTTCGTCGGGCGACTGTTCCGCATCAATGGCGCTGAGGTCGCGCGGAGACCGCTGCTCCACTGCTTGGGTGAGCGCCAGCAAAGGGCGCAGCGCGCGGCGCACGGCCCAGGTCACCGACAGCCCCGCAACCATCACCAGAAACAGGTTGGGCAGCAACACCTTGGCCAGCACCGATACCATCCACTGCTGGCGCCCGTCCGAGCCGTCGGCCAGGTACACGACCAGTTCTCCAGCGGCTGTGGTCGCCCGCTGGGCCACGATGCGGTAGGTGGTGCCGCCTTCCTCCTGGCTGTGGAACTCGGCCTCGCGCGTGGTGGGCACCGCCGCGCCCAGCCATTCGTCGCCCAGCAGAGGCCGTCCCTGCAAATCCGTCAGCAAAAACGCCCGGTAACCTGTGCGCCCCTTGAGAAATTCTTCCACCGGGGGCGCCAGCAGCAGCACCGGAGCCTCCTCGGGGCTCCGGCCGGGTGCCACAACGGAATCGGCCAGCAGCGGCGCCAGCGCCTTGAGGTGCTGGTCCTGCCGTACGGCGGCGTTACCCGCCGAGCGGTAATCAAACCCTGCGCTGACCAGGGCCAGGCCGGCCAGCGGGATGAGCAGCATGACCAGCAGACGTCGCTGGATGCCCGAGAGAATGCTGACTGCCACGGCCCGCCCTCAGGCGGCCTGGCCGTCGGCCGGCGTGGACGCCAGCTCCAGGCGATAGCCAAAGCCGCGGATGGAGCGAAGCGCCAGGCCGTAGGGCTCGATCTTGCTGCGCAGGCGCGAGACATAAACCTCGACTGCGTTGGGTGTGATTTCCTTGTCCCAGCCGGTCAGGGCCTGCAAAAGCTTGTCCTTGCCGGCCGGCTTGGGGGCGTTGAGCAGCAGGTACTCCATGACGGTCCACTCCCGCGGACCCAGATCGAGCGGCTGGCCGCTGCCATCGGCGCGGCGGATGCAAGCCTGGCGCAGGGCCGTATCCAGCTCCAGCGGCCCCAGGCTCAGCACGGCCGAGGTTGCGGCCTGCGAGCGGCGCAGGAGCGCACGCAGGCGGGCCAGCAACTCGGGCAACTCGAACGGCTTGAGCATGTAGTCATCTGCGCCCAGGTCCAGGCCCTGAACCCGGTCCTGCAGGGCGTCGCGGGCCGTGAGGATCAGGATGGGCATAGTGTGCTGCTTGCGGATGCGCCGCGTCAGTTCCAGGCCATCCATGCGCGGCAGGCCGATGTCAACGATGGCGAGGTCAAAGCTCTCGCTCCGCAAGACCTCTTCGGCCCGCTCGGCGCTGCCCACCCAATCGACCGCATAGCCTGCATCGCACAGCCCCAGCTTCATGCCGGAGGCCACCATCACATCGTCTTCGACCACAAGGATGCGCATAGCAAGGCTTCAACGCCGCAGCATCACATAGCCGCCATGCTCGGCGACGATGCGCCAACTGGCGCGCTGGGCGGGCGTCAGGGCCTCGTACACCGGGCGCTCCAGAACGAGGGTGACGGGCTTGCCGTCTTTCTGAGAGGGGCCGCTCAGCCAGAGGTCCATCTCGGCCGGTTTGTCCACCAGGACGGCCTGCCCATGGGAATAGAAGTCGGCCGACAGGGGCCGCCCTGCCAGGTACACCAGCGGTTCACCCATGGACCAATGGGTCAGCAAGTCACGCTGCGAGCGGTCATTCATGAAGCCCGGGTTCGCATACAGCCCGATGCACACGGCTGCGGGCATGAGCACGCTGGCCAACCACAGCCATGCAGCCCCGAGCTTGGCGCGGGCAGCGCGCATGCCCAGCATCGCAACCAGCAAACCGAAGGCGGGCAGGCCAGGTAGGACGTAGGACGGCAGGATATTGCGCGCGACCGTGAAGAACAGCAAGGGTGCGGCAACCCAGGCAGCCAGATAGGCCAACTCGCCTGGCCCATGCGTAGTTGCGTTGGAGGGTGCCGTGGTGTCCTCGGTCGCAGCCTTCCCAGAAGATCGCCGCCAGCACAAGGCTGCCCATAGCGGAACGACCACTGGCCAGGGCATCCAGCCAACCAGCGCAAACCAGAAAATCGTGCCACGGGCCTCCGGGTGGCCCGCGCCGTAGAGGTCACCTGTCCAGCCGCTGACCAGAAAGCGCTGGATATGTTCGCCAACGATGAAATAATTCAAAAAGCCCGGCGTACGATGCTCGGCCAGAAGGTACCAGGGCAAAGTCAACACCGCGGCCAGCAGGCTGCCGCCCACCCAGGGCAGTCGCTGCCAGAGCATGCGCCAGCGGGTTTGCAGCGCGCCCGGCTGCCAGCCCGCCGCCAGCAGCCACAGCGTGATGGCAATGCCTGTCAGCACGGTGGCGACCGGACCCTTTGACAGAAGCCCCACGGCAACCCCGACAAAAAACCACCAGCCCCAGCGACCCTGCCCGCCGGGCTCGTTCATGCTGCGCCAGAAAGCCACCATGCACAGGGTAGTGCCAAGGGTCATGAACATGTCGGTCATGACCGCACCTGCCGAAACGAAACCGGCCAGGCTGGTCAGGCAAACCAGTGCCGCCATGACCGGCAGGTCCTGCTGTCCTTGGCTGCTGTCCGCCCGCCGCGGCCAGGCCCACAGCAGGGCAAAACTGGCGGCAGTGGCCAGAAACGGCCCCAGGCGCGCGCCAAATTCATTCGCGCCAAACACGGCCATGGTGAGCGCACTGCCCCAGAAGGACATGGGGGGCTTGCCCCAGAAGGGCACGCCCCAGTCGTACCAGGGCGTGACCCAGTCGCCCAGCTCGAGCATCTTGCGACTGATCTCTGCGTAACGCGGCTCGGTCGTACCCATGAGCGGGTAGAGGCCCAAGGTGATCAGGCGGGCCAGCACGGCCAGCGCCAGGACCAGCCACAGCCAGCGCAAGAGGCGGTTGGTCATCAGTGACTGCGGATCATGGTGCCGTAGGCCTGGTCGGTCAGAATCTCCAGCAACATGGCGTGCGGTACCCGGCCGTCGATGATGTGCACGGCATTCACACCGCTCTTGGCGGCGTCGAGTGCGCCGCTGATCTTGGGCAACATGCCGCCGCTGATGGTGCCGTCGGCGAAGAGTTCGTCAATGCGCTTGGCCGAGAGATCGGTCAACAGCTTGCCTTCCTTGTCCAGCACGCCCGGCGTGTTGGTTAGCAAGACCAGCTTCTCGGCTTTCAAAACGATCGCCAGCTTGCCGGCAACAACGTCGGCATTGATGTTGTAGCTCTCGTTTTCGTCACCAAAGCCGATCGGGCTAATGACTGGGATGAAGGCGTCGTCCTGCAGCGCCTTGACCACGCTCGGGTCGATCGAGACGATGTCTCCCACCTGGCCCACGTCGTATTCCTTGTGCGGATCGTGGTTGTCCACCATCTTCAGCTTCTGGGCGCGGATCATGCCACCGTCGCGCCCGGTCAGGCCCACGGCCTTGCCACCGGCCTGGTTGATCAGGCCCACGATGTCCTGCTGCACTTCGCCAGCCAGCACCCATTCCACCACTTCCATGGTTTCGGCATCGGTCACGCGCATGCCCTGGATGAACTCGCCCTTCTTGCCCAGGCGGTTGAGCGCCGTTTCAATCTGCGGGCCGCCACCATGCACCACTACCGGATTCATGCCCACCAGCTTGAGCAAAACCACGTCTTCGGCAAAGTCTGCCTGCAAGGCCGGGTCCGTCATGGCGTTACCACCGTATTTGATGACCAGGGTCTTTCCGTGGAACCGACGGATATACGGCAGGGCCTGGGCCAGGATTTCGGCTTTGTCACGGGGAAGAATGGCGGAAACGGAATCTTTGGGTTCAGTCATGGCAGTTCAGTGGAGCAGCGTCGATGCGGATTGTGCCGCATGCGCCCGCCCCCCCGGTAGAATCCCAGCACAACAGAGAAGAACGCGCATGCCAACCATTCTCCTGACCGGTGGAGCCGGCTACATCGGATCGCACACTGCCGTGGAGCTCATGGCGGCCGGGTTTGACGTGCTTATCTACGACAATTTTTGCCGCAGCAGTGCCAAATCCGTCGACCGGGTGGCACGTATAGCCGGCAAAGCGCCCAAGGTGGTTGAAGGCGATGTGCGCGACTCCGCTTTGCTGGCGAAAACCCTTCGCGAACACGATTGCAGCGCCGTCCTGCATTTTGCCGGGCTCAAGGCAGTGGGTGAATCCACCGAAAAACCGCTGGACTACTTCGACACAAATTTTTTCGGTACCCTGCGCCTGCTGCAGGCCATGCAGACCACGGCGGTGCGCACCATTGTGTTCAGCTCGTCGGCTACGGTCTACGGGGAGCCTGTACGCCTGCCCTATACCGAAGACCATCCCCTCTTCCCCACCAACCCCTACGGCCGCAGCAAGCTGATGGCCGAGGACGCCCTGCGCGACCTGTTCCGGGCGGAGCCGGATTGGCGGATCGGTATCCTGCGTTATTTCAACCCTGGCGGTGCCCATCCGAGCGCCCTGATCGGCGAAGACCCGGTTGGCATTCCCAACAACCTCATGCCCTTTGTGGCCCAGGTTGCTGCGGGCACCCGACCTGTTCTCAACATTTGGGGCCAGGATTACCCCACAGCAGACGGCACAGGGGAGCGGGACTATATCCACGTCGTGGACCTCGCCCTCGGCCATGTGAAGGCGCTCATGCGGCTGGACAGCCCGCAATGCAGCACAGTCAACCTGGGCACCGGCAAGGCCCATAGCGTGCTTGAAGTGGTGCGTGGATTCGAGGCCGCCTGTGGGCATGCCATTCCCTACGTGATCAAGGAACGCCGCCCCGGCGACCTGCCCTCGTATTACGCGGACCCCGCATCAGCCAAAAAATGGCTGGGCTGGGAAGCCACGCGCGACCTACAGACCATGTGTGCAGACCACTGGCGCTGGCAATCGCAAAACCCCAAGGGCTACGCGTGAAGCCGGGCTACCGAATGAACCGACACAACAAAAGGGGACAAACATGATTTTTGTTACGGGAGGTGCGGGCTTCATCGGCTCCAACTTCATCCTGGACTGGCTGGCCCACCACGACGAGCCTGTGCTGAATCTGGACAAGCTGACCTATGCAGGCAACCCGGCCAATCTGGCTGAAGTGGCGGGCGACGCGCGCTATGTGTTTGTCCGCGGGGATATCGGGGACACGGCTCTTGTCGAAAAATTGCTTGCCGAGCACCGTCCCCGTGCGGTGGTGAATTTTGCGGCGGAGTCTCACGTAGACCGCTCCATCCACGGCCCGGGCGCTTTCATCCAGACCAATATCGTGGGCACCTTCAACCTGCTTGAATCGGTGCGCGCCCACTGGGGTTCGCTCGATGAACAGGCCAAGACCGGTTTCCGCTTCCTGCATGTGTCCACGGACGAAGTCTACTGCTCGCTCGCGAAAGACGAACCCGCGTTCACAGAGACGCACCGCTACGAGCCCAACAGCCCCTACTCCGCCAGCAAGGCCGCTAGCGACCATCTGGTGCGTGCCTACCACCACACCTATGGCCTGCCGGTGCTGACCACCAACTGCTCCAACAACTACGGGCCGCTGCACTTCCCCGAAAAGTTGATCCCGCTCATGATCGTCAACGCCCTGGCGGGCAAGCCGCTGCCGGTCTATGGTGATGGCATGCAGATCCGCGACTGGCTGTACGTACGCGACCATTGCAGCGCGATCCGGCGGGTATTGGAAAAAGGCACTCTCGGTGAAACCTACAACATCGGCGGCTGGAATGAAAAGCCTAATATCGAGATCGTGCAGACCATTTGCCGACTGCTCGACAGCCTGCGCCCGCGCACCGATGGCAAGGCGTATGCCGAACAGATAACCTATGTGACCGACCGCCCCGGGCATGATCGGCGCTATGCCATCGATGCCTCCCGCATTGAGCGTGAACTGGGCTGGCGGCCTGCCGAAACATTCGAAACCGGCATCCGCAAGACGGTCGAGTGGTATCTTGGCCATGCGGACTGGGTGCAAAGCGTGCAGTCCGGTGCCTACCTCGACTGGGTTAAGACCCAGTACGGGAACTGAGCCAGCGCAATGAAAATCCTCCTGTTCGGCAAGGGTGGCCAGGTTGGTTGGGAATTGCAACGCTCGCTGGCGCTTCTGGGCGATTTGGTGGCGCTCGATTTCGACAGCGCTGATCTTTGCGGTGACTTCAGCAACCCGGCGGGCATCGCGGCCACCGTGGCGACTGTTCAGCCGACGGTCATCGTCAATGCCGCTGCGCACACGGCGGTGGACAAGGCAGAGAGCGAGCCCGAGTTTGCGCAAAGGCTCAATGCCGAGGCTCCAGCTGCGCTGGCGCTGGCCGCACGGGAATGCGACGCTCTGCTGGTGCACTATTCCACCGACTACGTTTTTGACGGCTCAGGTTCGCGCCCCTGGAACGAACAGGATGCCACCGGCCCCCTGAGCGTCTACGGCCGCACCAAACTTGCCGGTGAGCTTGCTGTGGCGAACTGGCGCAAGCACCTCATTCTGCGCACCAGCTGGGTCTACGCCGCACGCGGCGGCAACTTTGCCAAAACCATGCTACGGCTTGCACGCGAGCGCGATTCCCTCAACGTGATCAGCGACCAGTTTGGAGCGCCGACCGGCGCAGAACTGCTGGCTGACGCGAGCGCCCATGCCATCCGCCAGCTACTGGCCAGTGAACGGGACTACGGGCTCTACCATCTGGTCGCAGGTGGCGAAACGACATGGCATGGCTACGCATGCCATGTGTTGCAGAAAGCGCTGGACGCCGGCCAGCAACTCAAGGCCAGCCCGCCGCAGGTGCACCCGATCAACACCAGCGCCTACCCCACTCCCGCCCGGCGCCCGCTGAATTCGAGGCTTGACACACGCAAGTTTCAAGCGACCTTCGGGCTCACGCCAGCCCCGTGGCAAACCGGTGTGGACCGCATGCTGACGGAAATTCTTTCACCAGGGAACTGACAACCATGACCTCACGAAAAGGCATCATCCTCGCTGGCGGATCAGGCACACGCCTGCACCCGGCCACCCTGGCAATGAGCAAGCAATTGCTCCCGGTCTATGACAAGCCCATGATCTATTACCCGCTGTCCACGCTGATGCTCGCGGGTATCCGCGACATCCTGGTCATCAGCACGCCGCAGGACACGCCGCGCTTTGAGCAGTTGCTGGGAAGCGGCGCCCAGTGGGGCATTAACATCCAGTATGCCGTTCAGCCCAGCCCGGACGGGCTGGCCCAGGCTTTCATCATTGGCGACCGGTTCATCGGCAACTCACCAAGTGCGCTGGTGCTGGGCGACAATATTTTTTACGGCCACGACTTCACCGTGCTGCTGGCTAGCGCGGATGCGCAAGCCGAAGGCGCAACGGTTTTTGCCTACCACGTAACCGACCCGGAACGCTATGGTGTTGTGGCATTTGACTCCACTGGCAAGGCCAGCAGCATCGAGGAAAAGCCCCTCAAGCCCAAGAGCAATTTCGCGGTCACCGGCCTTTATTTTTACGACAACCAAGTGGTGGACATTGCCAAATCGGTCAAGCCCAGCGACCGCGGCGAACTCGAAATCACAACGGTCAACCAAACCTACCTTGATGCCGGAAAGCTGTCGGTCAAGATCATGCAGCGTGGCTACGCCTGGCTGGATACAGGCACCCACGACAGCCTTCTGGATGCCAGCCGTTTCATTGCCACCCTGGAGCAGCGACAGGGGCTGAAAATTGCCTGTCCGGAAGAGATCTCCTGGCGAAGCGGTTTCATCACGGACGACGCCCTTGCGGCACTGGCCCGTCCTCTGTCCAAGAGCGGGTATGGCAAATACCTTCTGCAGATGCTTGAGGAGGGAAAATAACATGAAAGCCACTGCTACCAGCTTGCGCGACGTTCTGATTCTTGAGCCCAAGGTCTTCGGGGACACCCGGGGCTTCTTTTACGAAAGCTTCAACGAGAAAGCCTTCACTGAGGCCACCGGCGTCAGCGCGGCATTCGTGCAAGACAACCACAGCAAATCGGCCAAGGGCGTACTGCGCGGCCTGCATTACCAAGTCCAGCAGGCCCAGGGCAAACTGGTGCGCGTGGTGCAGGGCAGGGTGTTTGACGTGGCGGTAGACATCCGCCGGGCATCCCCCCAGTTCGGGCAATGGGTTGGCGTGGAAATCAGTG
>Ga0208617_1000561_pt1 | contig 10659 bp, 29 predicted proteins | sample CryBogCBE06Nov07_FD_184581 | JGI IMG/M metagenome (GOLD analysis project Ga0208617, IMG submission 184581) | Freshwater microbial communities from Crystal Bog, Wisconsin, USA - CBE06Nov07 (SPAdes) (version 2) | ecosystem: Environmental > Aquatic > Freshwater > Lake | place: Crystal Bog...
CACATCTCATTCACGAACAGCATAAAGTCGTCGGCGGCTTTCTCTACGCTCAAGCTCTGTTTGTAGACCTCGAACATATCCCACATCTCCTCCGCCAACTCGGGAGGCATGTTCTGGATCGCCGCTTCCATCTGCTCTACGTTCATGCTAACTCGCTAAACTTAATATACACAGGCCGAACACTCCTGTCCTTGCCTTTGATCTTTTTACACACACCCAACTTCACTAAGTTATCAATAACCCTGTGAACGTTACCACGACCCTTATCTCCCGTGATCCTCATAATATCATCATAAGAAGGCCCGTACCCAAACTCCTTCCACCACATATCTATCGCATCAAATACATTTCTCTCTTTAACCGTCATATCCTTCTCCTTACATTGAGCCTCAGTCAACCGCCCAGGCTTTCTCATCAACTCCAACTCCCTCTTCGTAGGCGTATATTTTATCTTCACTTCAAAAACCCATTTTTTTCCTGAATAAAATCAATAACTTACAAGCGCTCTGGTAATATTACCACCCCTACTGGTAGTAGGGTTATTCGATTTTTAAATATATATACCCCCCACCTCATTGCGTTTCGGAAGGTGACGGGGGGGTTTCTGGGAGATCAACACTTTTTGGGGATGGTTGAGTGAGGGGAATAGTATGCGTAGGATCCCCTGCCCTCTCGCTCGCGTCCGCGGGGGGTGGGGGTGCGGTGGGGTCTGCGCTCTCTGAAATTTCCGCCAATAAAGATGCACCGCCCGAGCGTTTAGGCTTGGCCTCGACGTCGATCACCTGCTTGATGCGCTCCAGTAGTTGCGCTTTGATGTCTCCGCTCTTTTGGTGGATGACTGTTGTCTCTTTGCGCTCCATGAAGGCGCCCACATCGTAGAGCTTGCCGATTAGTTCTAAGGCCTTCATGCGCTGAGCGGGAGGGAAATCCTCATCAATGGAGTGCTTGACTAGCTGATGGATTAGGAGGGCCTTCAATTCTCTGGGGGTTCGCTGTTTCTCCGCCTCAATAGCCAACTTGTAGGCCTCTACCTCTTTTGACACTCTTTCATCACGCGCCAGTATGTAAGGCGCTCTATTCAGCGTGTGCTCACTCTTTGCATTGTAGACATCCTTGTACGCTTGGCGCTTACTAACCGCTCCCTCTGCGAGCTTTCTAGCGTATTCTCTCTGCTTATGTGTGAGCGGTTGTTTTGTCCCCAGTAATTGCTCGATGGGTGTCTTATCTAATGTCTCTCTTATTTGGGCTTTCGAGAGTCGAGGAGGAGCTTTCCTCTTTGCGGGCTTTTCTGTATCAAGTGACATTGTGCGTCCTCATAATGGTAACGTTTCCATGAGTATAAACGCAGACACCGCACCTCTGCAACACTCGAGCGCCACAAAACCCCTCAAAAACAGAAATACTCCCTTATAAATCAATAACTTACATGCGTTGGCACGAATCTTGTCTGTTATATATATGTAAGGGTCGAAAATGTTAGCCCTTATTTTCTGCAACTACTGGAGAGCATAAATGAAAGTAACACAGTCACTCATTGAAGATTTTGTAATCAGCGCCCGCAAGAATGACATTCACAACTTGAGCGCCTACTTGCCACGCAACCACAGGTTGATCGCGAACAACACGACAAAGCAAATCCGCAAGCTCAAGGATTATTACGCTTACGGCTATGACACGCTCGGCAACATGATTGCACTTTGCGCTGATGGTTATACAAGACAATTCACGGAGGTTTAAGCCATGACTGAACAACAAGCCTATCAAAACATTGACGAGCTTACGCGTCAACTGCACGCGCTCGAATTGAATCCCTCATCATACATTGGCGGAATCAAGGCCTACATGAGCGGAGTGAGCTTGACCTATACGTTACGCGCTGAGGCCAAAATCAAGGCCATCAAGGACAAGATTGCGCACGCTGAACAATTCATTGAGGAGGTTTAAATCATGAAATTCGACTACACCGAACACAAGATTTGCGGACACTTTATATCCGTCCTGATTAACGACGATCCAACTGGCCTCAGCGATGAGGATTTGGAACAATTCGAACTATGGTATGACATCACCCACACACCATCCAGTCATTATGAGGTAATGGGCGAGGAGGGACATTTTGCATTTTGCGAGGTATGCGACCTCATGGGAGACGTCTACACCGTCCGCCAATACTTCCCCGCCTTTGAGGAGGTTACACAATGATTATCCACTTTCACATGAAAACCGCCTTCGGATGGCAACACGTCCTAGAGCGCGAGCACGATTCGCCCAAGTGGACACCCCCACAACGCGAATGGATCAACGAAATACTTAAACACGGTCACATGTGCTTAACTGTTGGTGACACTATGTATTCAATCAAAAAAGGAGATTAACCATGCAACCACAAGACAAGAAAATCATTTTCAGGATCGCGCAAACCGCGCTCGAGCACGCGCTAAGCTCTGAAATCATCATGGAAGAGCTAGGGCTTTCTCAGGAAGAATGCGACCGCCTATATGCCCTAATGGAAGACGAAACCCACCAACAAACCGCCCGCACCGTCGAGGCTTTTATTAAAACCTTGGAGATTTAACATGGATTTAAAACCACAAATTATTTCAGCGCTTTACACTTTCGTTCACAAGCGCCCTCAGCTTGAATACGGTAATTATGGCGATCCCTCCAGTTATCGCGCGGAGGCGCGCGCCATTATCAAAGACCTACACCATGCCCGCAAATTATTGGCACACGTTGAGCGCTCGGGTATCACCGCTCAAGAGCTAGTCGATGCGAGCTTTCAGGCTTTTTCAGGTCGATTAACCATAATTCCCGCCAACACTTATAGCGATGAAATAAGAATTGACTATTGCGCGGGTCAATACTTCCCCGCCGAATACAGAAAAGCGGTGTGCGCGGTATTGGCGCGGGCATTGTGGAATTATTGGCGCTCGGACGTAAACGACCCTCAACGGATACGCAATACCGCCCGCCTTGTACTTGGCAAGCCGTTGGCAAGGGCCTATTTTAATTGAGCGTAACTGATGATGGGTTGATTACCCGAAACCCGCCCGCGCGGGTCTTACGCAACTACTGGAGAAAACATGGAACACACAGAAAACGACTACATACAAGCGGGCTATAAATTCGAGCGCGGATTTTGGTCATTGGCGCGTTTTGAGCGTATGTTGGAGCGGGAGGCGCCCGCCTTCCGCTCAATTGCTATTACTTTGTTCAATCGTGGAAGACTGGAGGCGCGCTCATGAAATACTTAATTTTTAACATCAAAGGCCAATTTTTAGCCGAATTCGAGACCTATTGGAAAGCGCAAGAGGAGGCCATGCAGTACATAGCGCGCTCTGGTTACTTCGCCTATGTCAAACCCTCGGACACGCTCGACAAGGCCGAGGCGGGCAGTTATGGCGAATATTTGGACGCATTGGAGGCTTAACCATGAAAGTAAAAGATTTAATCCTAGAACTTAAAAACGTTGACCAAGAGGCCGAGGTTTTTATTTGGGACGATGGGACGCGCAAGCCAATTGCAGACTGGCAACCAGTTGACGAGTGGGGAGTGCATTTTGTGGATTTAAACGTGAATCAGGAGGCTTAAAAAATGGATTTTTTCGAATACTGCAAGAGTTTTTACTCGATTAAAAAGGGCATTTATCCGATAGCAACCGACCGCGAAATCGAGCGGGCCATTAAATTGAGAATGAAGGACAAATCCCTACCATTCGAGGGCGATAGCGTTGACCGCGAGCGGGTGCGCGAGATTATCGAATCATTTCAAGGGGTAAATCATGCAAGCTGACAAGATAACGATGAGCAGAGACATGTTAGACGATGGGTCGATGGTGATTAACTTTGACGTAATTGATGAGCATGAAGACTTGATTGCAAGTAATGGTTATGTAATCGCGCGACAAGATGATGAAGATCAATGCTTTTATGTGACGATTTTCAACCATGAAGGAGATGTGATTTCAGAAACAAGTATTCCATTCACAAGCACAACTGATGAGCCCTGACTGGGCGAAACGCGCGGGAGCGCGTCTTGTGCAACTAACTGGAGTAAACGATGCCAAACTGGTGCGATAACGACCTTGTATTAACCCATAAAGACCCCGCCATGATAAAGCGGGCACAAGAGGCTTTAGAAAAGGGACAGCTATTCAATGAATTTATACCAATGCCAAAGGCTTTAAAACCCTTGGGCATTAAGTTAATGATTGAGAATGGCGATTACTTTTCAGAGTTGAATAACTTTATGGAAACTTTAAACATCAAATATTATGGTGTTAAATCATGGTACGAATGGTGTTTAAAAAACTGGGGAACAAAGTGGGACATTGGAGAAAATTCTCACATTACCCTGATAGATGAAAACAATTTAAAAGTTAACTTTTCGACCGCATGGTCACCGCCAACTGATTTTTACGAAAAATTAACCGAATTTGGTTTCAATGTTCTAGCTTATTACTATGAATCGGGCATGAACTTTTGCGGTGTTTTTGAAAGCATAGACGGCGAAATGCTACAAGATGAAACAATAAACATCGAAGGCGATGCGTCTTGGGTTGAGGCCAACGTGCCTTATGAAATCAATCATGCGTTTGCAATCAGCGAAAACATGGACTACGAAGACGAAGAAAGCACAACTGATGAGTCTTAAATAGACGAAACCCCGAAAGGGGTCTTGTGCAACTACATAGCAAGAGGCTAAAAAATGGAACTATTACCAATTGAGCAAGCGTTTTACAACCTTTACACAAACCGCATATCACAATGTCCTGACGATATTGTGATGCAGTTTATCCGCTTGGAGACCGAAATTAACCCAAACTGGGACGAATTTCCGAGTGAGTATTACTCGCACCTAAAAGATACATCTATCGCGTTTTATGCGGGCTTTGAGCTTGGGAGGGCAAACAATGGATAACATTCAACGCGCTGTTGAGCTTGTTTGGTACGCATACAAGCAAGAAATCACAAAAGAGGGTGATTGGTGGTTTAACTTAGATGAGCACACGCTCAACTTTTTTGACCAAGAAAACGATGGGCTGATGACTGTATCAGTCTACGACGCGCCCAACAATCAAACCAACTACGACAAAGTGAATTTTTCAATGTATTTTCAATATGAGGTGGCAAATGACTGCAAAAGAAGCGTATGAAATATTAGATCGCGAAGGGATAGATTTCGATGTCATTGAGATATTCGAAGGCTTTCGCGTAATTCACATCAATGTAGATGAAGAACAAGAGGAGAACACAAATGGATAGAGAAATTGTATCTTATGCCGTCCAAATTACTTGGAACGATGGGGCAACTGAAATTAGAAATGATTTCCCGCCTATTTCCTACATTAACGAATGGTTAGACGAAATTGAATTGGAAGAAAACAAAGCATACAACATGATTGGAATTGATGATGAATAAATGGATTGTAATTAACGGCAACCCTCTTGATGGGTTTACATATCATGGGCCATTTTCGAGCGCACAAGAGGCGAACGAATATGGTCACGATCATTTTGACGAATCAGGGTTTTTTATTACACAACTGGAGAAGGAGCAAAGCGAATGAAATACTACATTCAAGAAACAATAACGCGCGAATATTTGATCCATGCCGACTCGATGGAGGACGCTATCGCGCAAGCCCATGAAATAGATGAAACATGGGACTATGACGAGACGGGACACGGATTCACATACATCATTGAAGATGAAACTGGAAAGGATATGGTGCTATGAACACTTATCGAATTTACTCAAGTCAAAAACTTTTTTATGTCACAAAAATTGAAGCAGATTCTGAACAAGAGGCATTTGAAAAATTTTGGGATGCTGATTTGGATGATGTAGACGAATATGGAGTGATCGAAATTGACAACATAGATTTAATTGAAAAAGGAGAGTCAAAATGAAGACATACAAAGTACAAGCAAGTTATGTGGTTTATCTTGAGGCCGAGATGGAGCTGGAGAACGACGAAGACCCTTGGTATCATGCAAAACGCATGGATGGCGGAGACTTCAGTAGGCTTGACGATTACAACTGGAGCGTTGATAGCGTCGAACTGATTGAGGAGACTCCTGATGATGAATGAATTCGACGAGGCTTTTATTCACTCTTACACGAACAACGTGGGCAACTGCCCGCGTAACGTCATAGAATGCTTTTTAACCGATCCTGATGGCGATTTTCACCATGTATACAAAGATCATTACTCGAGGCTTTCCGATGCTTACAATATTTGGAAAGACGCAATTTATTTTGGGAGATCAGTAGAATGAAAGTAAGAATGAGAGACGATTTAGCCCTCAGAGGCGATCTTGTGCCCGCTTATGAGGGTGTTGTCTATCCCGATGAAGGGGTGGAGGTTCAATATTTAACCGCGTGCGACTTGGATGGCGCAATATGCTTACCCGATGAGAATGAGGACGAATACAACTTTAATCGAATCAAGCTCAAGACTGGTAACGTGTTATACATGAGAGGCATTGACTTAGATTGGAACTAACACGATGCGAACAACTGGGGGTTTGCCAGTCGATCAACTGTGCAAACTGCCCACGCAAATTGGTAATATTACCACTTACACGAAACTTACAGAAGTGGCGCGAGGCTCTTTCCCGCCTGATACGTCCCAACCCTTAACTCGTAATCATTGAAGTCCAATCCCGCCTCTGATGCTACCCAGTAGCAAGAGGCTATTTTTTTGGCTGTCGCTACACCAACAGGGTCATTGTCCGCCACCACAAACGGATTGTCCAAACCCTTTGCGATCTCGAGCATATTACTGGCTGAGAAACAGATGTGGATTTTGTACCGCACCTTCATTTCTTTCAGGGCTCTGCGAACCGATAGCCCAGTCGCATACCCTTCAACCAATATATCTCGGCCTTTATTGTCGATCACGAGGCTTGCGCCCTTTGTGATCTGCCCCGATAGAAATTTCTTTTGGCCCTCTGCGTCGATCATTTGGAGGCCAACGAGCGCTTTACCCACCCGCATTGGAACTATTAACAGGCCTTTCCACACATAACCCTTATCGAGAAACCCTTTGCGGTCGAGATATGGATGCCGATCAGGGACGGCTTGTTTGAGGATATAGGAGGCTTTCTTTTTGGCCTCCTCCTGACGCTTGATCCGCTCCTCATCGAGCCTTTTGATCTTTGCAAAGTCGATCACTTGAGGCTTGGCTGACTTGTATATCGCGTGTTTATCCATCGTTGCAAAGTTAATAACCGCGCCTCCATGCCCATCGAAAACGTACGCGCCGTTCTTTTTGGTGGGTTTATCAAGGGTAGAAACGCGTGTCCATCTGTCCATTGTGAGGCTATCAATGATTAGCCCATGCTCGTAAGCAAAGTCTTCGAACCTCATACTCGTTGCATTTTCGCCCATGCTATTTGCCTCGATCTAATCCAGTTAACAGTTTTTTGTGTTGTCATGGCGGGCTCGTTCCTCAAACCACGCGGAAAAGCACCAAACTTTTCTTTGTATTTGTGAGCCGCCCACCCCTCTTTGTATCCTCTAACCCGCGCATAATGCAGTAATTCAGAGTAAAACGCCTGATTAACCGCGGTCATGTCCTTGGCTCCAGTCAATTCCTGGAGCTCACCAGGTACGCTTGACACGCCTCTAATCGGTTTCTCATGCCCGCAAACCACGCAAGTTGACGAGCCCGCAACCCAAAGCGCGAAACACTTTGGACACTTTGAGTCTTTCTTTTCTTTCTCAGTCGGCTCTTTCTTTGCCTTCTCTGCTGACCCCTCCTCCAGCTCCGTCACGCCTTCCGTGAACAGCTTGTCCCAATCCGACCTGAACCGCAGATAATTACCAGAGTGATCCAGCCAAACGCCGTACTCTTTGCCCTTAAACGGACGCATAACACGCCCCATCTGCTGAACGTGAGAGCTGAACGACTTTGAGAACGGCCTTGCAGACACGCCTATCATCACGTCTGGGACGTCGAATCCTCTTGTCAATATGTCGGTGGCTATGAGGCCATGAATCGCAGTATCAGGGCGCGCAAAGTCTTCGATTACTTCTCTTTTGTAATCGTCATCCTCAAGGTAAGAAATGGATTTAAAGTTATATCCTTGAGCCTCAAACTGCTTTTCAAGGTCTCTGCCATGCGCTACACCTGAGCAGAACACAACGGTCTTACGCGGACCGCCAAAAATATCGTGCGTCTTCTTGATCCACTCCGTGACAATATCCCCTGTGATCTTCATGCCCCGCTCGGATACCTCATCAGCCGACCATTCACCTGCGACTTTCTTCGCGCCTGTCATGTCGATTTCTTTTGCGATGAATATCTTGAGTTGGGTGAGCCATCCTTTGTTGATAAGCTCGCCTGTTGAGCTTGCCCCCACAACGTGCGTATAAACGTCTCCAAGCCCCGCTGTGAATGGGGTGGCGGTAAGGCCTACAACTCTCAGGTTTGGATTGTCTTGAATGAATTTAACCACGCTCCTGCGCTGAACGTGACATTCATCAATGATGATGTAATCCAAGTTGGGAAACTCGGCGCGTTTCTCGAGGGTTTGTGCAGAGCAAACTTGAATGCGCTCGTAAGGGCGGTAGCGCCAGTGGTCGGACTGCATGACGCCGTGTTGTATCTGGTAGCGGGCTAGGCGCGTACTGGTCTGGTTGACTAGCACGATCCTATCCATCACCATCGCAACGCGTTTGCCACTCTTTGCAATCTCTTGCATAAAGTGGATGGCCACTTCAGTTTTACCAAATCCTGTTGGAGCATAGAGCAGTTGCGCTCTGTGTCCATCAAGAAAGCCTTCGTTGATTTTTTGAACCACCTCAACTTGGTGGGGTCTCAATGACAGTTCCATGTTTCTCCTAGTGGGATACCGCCCACCTTCGGGTTAGTTGCTTTTGAGTTTCTTTTCTGTCTTCTCTGCTCTGCGTTTCCAGTATTGCACTTGGTTGATCGCATCCGAGGCTTTTTGTTGGTAATCGTTACGGCTGATTGTCATTGCATCAAGCTCAGCTTGTAAGCGTTCGACTTCTGCGCGCAAGGACTCTATTGTTTCCTCGACCGATATTTTATCTTCTTCACTTACATCAAGCTGACCAACTGCGATTTTGTCGCGCAATTGTAGATTTTCTTTTTGTAAAGCCTTGTTCTCTACTGCAAGCTCGTGCAATTTATCGTCAACGTATTCAACAAACTCTTCGACATCAGCCTCTGGTACTTTTACCAATTTGGGTTTGTCTTTGATTCCTTTCTTAAGATCAAGCTCTTTCTTGATTCGACCAACAAGGACGTGAGAGACGTTGCAAATGCGCGCTATCTCTCTGTCTTTGAGATCGCACATCTCGATGTCTTCTAGGCAGGTCATAACGCTCTTGCGCTTGTCTTCGTTCGTGCGAGGCAGGCCGTGATCGTGATTGGCTCCGAGCGAATAAATCTTAGCGTCCCGCTTTGTGCCCTTTGTGATGTCGCATTCAATCTCATTGATCTTTGCACGCTTGTGAGCAAAGTATCTGTGAAAGCCGTCTGCCAACCACCAGTCTACGCCATCGTAAAACAACTTGATCGCAGGCATCTTAACGCCGTCAAGCAAGACCTCTGTGTAATCCTGAACTGTCTTCTCGTGTATTGCTGTGCGCGATTGTGTATCGCCGTCTATCCTGATTTTTTCAATGTTGATTTTCATAATTCTTTTTTCCAATTTGGATTACTATAAACTAAAACTGGTGTGTCTATTCCTATATATAACCCTTCAATGTTGTACAAAAAAAATTCCATTGCTTCATGTTGATCCATGTTGTCTCGCAAGTGGAGAATTTCCAACATGGCATCAACGCTATAAACCAAAACTTCAACAGTTGTTTCGTCGCGACAAATGTTGGCGGTCCCAATAACGCATTCATCAAATCCATCTAATTGCTTCATTTCTTCATGTTCCTAATGTAGATTGCAAATGATGCAATCGTGTCTTCGCCAAAGCCTTTGAACTTCTCAATCTCTTGCGCAACTTCTTCAAGCACTTCGTTGCGCTTGTAGTTTTCATATGCAACATCAAACGCTTTACTGGCCAGCTTCAGCTCATCCCGCAATGCCTGTTGTGTTTCAATGATTCTTTGTTGCTCAAGCTCAATACGCTCGAACTCTTCGTCTTCAGGTGTCTTCATGTATTGCGCTCCTTAAGTTCTTTTTTCAACAACTTATCGTATTCATGGAATATGACGGCACATTTCAAGTAATTTTCCCAGTCCTCAAACATTTCAAACCAACCCATCATTGTTCTCAAATGGTACCGACCGGCAGACAATCGCAATATTAGTTCTTTGCGCTTCATGTATTGCGTTCCTTCAGCTTGGCTTGAATGTATTGGATAAGTTTGGAAGTCGGTATGCGACCACTACCTTCTTCTTTGAACTCTACCCAACGCTCAACTTCATCACAATCCTCATCAGTCAGCCCTACCCATTCTTGTTTTGTATAAAGCGGTATGACTGGCTGCTCCCAATCTTTTGCCATCTCTTCATGGGCAGTCAACACCACTTGCCACTCAAGCCCCTTTTGGGGAACGAGTTCTTTCATCCATGCTATTGGTTTTCTCATGTGTTCTTCTCCTTTAGTTGATTTAACGCCCAATCAAGCCATTCTTTTGCGTCCATTTCGTAATAGCCAACAGGCCC
>Ga0208617_1000564_pt1 | contig 10645 bp, 13 predicted proteins | sample CryBogCBE06Nov07_FD_184581 | JGI IMG/M metagenome (GOLD analysis project Ga0208617, IMG submission 184581) | Freshwater microbial communities from Crystal Bog, Wisconsin, USA - CBE06Nov07 (SPAdes) (version 2) | ecosystem: Environmental > Aquatic > Freshwater > Lake | place: Crystal Bog...
AGTCCCACATGTGATCCCCAAGGCATTCACCCACCAACCTCCATATCCATAGAAGCCTGTCACTGTGGTTCCAACTGGACACGAGATCTGGAAAGAGTCTCCGCCGCCACCGCCATATACATATAGGGGCGTGGGACTCAACGTTGGCGATGATGGGTAGGCAGTGGGAGCGACAGTTGGTTTTGAAGATATTGTGGGCTGCATTGTGGGCGCGTATGTTGGGTTCGTGTACGCCGCGAATGCCCCAACCTGACATACGTTTTTCCCGTATTGGACGTAGAAGTGACCACCATAGCCCCAGTTTGTGCCCCAAGAGTTTCGAATCTGAATTGCAAATACAAAGTCATCCAGGAATATGGATATATCAGAAAGATAGACGATGTTTTGCTTACAATCCAGTATGGAAGAGCTGGGTTATCGAAATTGATTCCCACTAGCTGGACTTGGTGGTTGATGGAAGTACAATCCCCAACGCTCCCAGATGTAATAATGCCTCCAGTATAGAAAGACAGTTTCGATGCACAAAAGTCGACCGCCAGTGGCCCGGTAGAAGAGACGTATCGCGCCATACTAACCTCGTCATAGAACGCCCCCCACGAACTCACTGTCAAGGCGAAGGAGCCTGAGGCGGCGCTGTCCGCACAAGTCCTCCCGGAGGCCCAGTACGGGTAGTTAGACTCCAGTGCTATGCCACCCTTTCTCTTTACATAATCCCATGCATCTGTTTCGTCCCCACCGTTACACCCATCGTAGTTGCTGTACGTGCAATCTACCAGCTGCTGTCGAGATAGAACGCCAGGGTTCCATTTATTAACTCTCAGCGAATCGGAGGCAAGCTGTTCCGCGGCGGCATTGGCCCAGCACGAGCCGCACTGACCTGAAGAGAACAAACATACTTGACTCAAAGTCGCTCCTATTTTCAAAGGAATGAAGTGCCGGTTGCCCACAACCCACAAAGAATAGCAAAAGTATGAACAGGAGTAAATCATTGTGTTGTACCTTGATCGAATACAGGATTGACCACTAGCGCTCCTGGTCCTACTCGCCAATCTTTCGTAACAAAGCTAGGTGGACCAGTTGGAAACCGGGTGGGAAAGTTTGATGGGGCAGACGTTGGCGCACGTGTGGAATTCGTCGATAATGTAGACTCGATAGAAGTTTCAATCACACTGCCGGATTCAGACGATTCCCTAGTTAATTTGCGCTCGATGGACTGGTGAAGTATTTCTTCGGCATCGGTTCTAAGGTCCGTTGGTGGTTTACGTTTAGCGATCAATACCCTGCCGAAGAGGGCGCTAAAATCATCATCGCAATGATCCGCAAATTTGGTTTCGCCGAAGGTCGCTGTCTCCCCAAACCCCATGGATTTAGAATTCATATCATTAATTTTTTGTATATTTGCCGCGTAGCATCCCAACTTTTTCTCATATTGATCGTCTCCTTTTTTGTAGTGTGGTTTATACTTTTCCACGAACTTGTCGAAGTTGTCACGTTGATTCTCTGTTGAAATGTGCTAATCACCACAAAAAAAATACCAGATTAGGATTTATGTATAACCTGCGATTGCGTCTAAACCTTGAACGTACTGAATCGATAGCAACCAGGAAATAATAAGAGCATATATAAATTTTACACTTTTTCCATACGCCTTTAGTGGAAATTTGTAATTCTCGATAGTCATTCAACTCTTTTTTTAAATGAATCAGGCAACGGAAAAACATTTCTTCCCCAAATAATTCCCTAACGGAAGGATAAAAAATTTGGTGAAATTTTTGTTTCACTACAAATTCCCTAACTCCACGACACACGACGTGCAGGGCACTGATTTGAAAATACCATGAAGTTTTACTTAAAATGAAAAATGGTATTTTCATGTCCCAATTATCTTACCCAACCGATGCATTTGAGAAACGCTTAGAATTTTTTCAGTAGCTTTCAATTTTTGGTCCATTTTCAGAGATGGAATTCTATTTGAATTTCTACTTGTTGCTTTATTTATTTATATATAAAATATTAGAACTCGAATCTCGATTTTCTGAATACTTAGTTCCTTCCAGGGTATTCGTTCCCTACGAGCAGGATTCTTTTTTCAGATGGAATTCAACCGGAATTCACAGGAATATGATTGATTGCTGTGCTACAGATGTTATTAGCAGACGCCCAGATATTCATCGCAGAAAGCTCGCTATACTCGAAATAAATAATAACGGAAACAATATTTCGCTGGGGCAGTACGATGAATCTTATCGGATATCACTAAATGATTCAATATACAACCGAATGACATCAATTAAAAAAGGAATCGCAATGTCTATTAATTATTTAAAAAGCGAAATGAATAAAAATAGTATTCCTGATATCTACGCACTTTTAATTCCCTTGGATGACTCGCAATTTATAAGGGAGAAAAAGTCGTTATGTCATTGTTCTACTTTTTCAACTTTTCCGGGTAAAAAATCAGATTTCAGGCCTTGCAATTCCTCCAAAAGTAATTACACGTGTGATATGACCACAATTTGGCCACCAATATTCGGACAAAACAGAGATTCTGTTGAAGATAATATTCTCGTTTTGATCCCCGATTTTTCATATTTCTCAACACTAGGAGATCATGAAGGCCCGAAGAATTCTTGGTTTGATATCCTAGGTTTAGAAAATAATTTAGAGGAGCGAACGAAAAATATCAAAAATATTTCTCTGCGGTCTACCTTTCGTCCTATAGAGTTTCGGGATAAAATACATCAGGAGGCAGTGTGGCGAGGAAGCGTTGAGCACAAGAGATGGACTCCTTTAAGACGAGCGGTATCGAGGTGCCATTCTGTCGGTCGTGTTAATAGTCGCGGGATCTACATAAGCCGAGCTCAAATGTGTAAAGATTATCAGATGATTATCACTTTACCCGGTAATGGTGCGTGGAGCTGGGCTTTGAAATTTAACATGGTATGGGAATTCGCCTGTATCGAATACTTTGATAATTCTGGGTCGGCTCCATTTTTGTCTGTGCTCCACTTTTTAGCAAATTGCACTGACAAGCGATAACATTAGTGCCAGCTCAATAATCAATGCAGTCCTTTTTTTGTACATACCTCTGTCTCCATTATATATTACTTTCAATGATCCTTTCTCAGCGACAACCTTCTAGATCATCTCTTATTCCTCTTGTAACACAGTCGTCTACCACCCTCGCTTGAGCAAATATCAATGGATCGTTATGAAAACGTTATGAAACTACTATTTATTCCTATTTTCCTTCGCTTTGTTTCCGGTCGTGGTGTAATATTGCTCTACACAGTTATTATTTGCACACACATCATCTCGTTTCGTACACTTTTATCGCCTCTACTTCATTCCACTTCTTTGAAAGTGATATATCCAGTTTAATTTAAGGAAATTTCGTTTATTCATATTGCGTCCACGACCCTCCTGTTCAGTATATCTCCCCCCTCACTTCCCGTTCGCTCCACCTTTCAGTTATGTAATTCGGTGACACTCATGCTCAACGACGAGTCGGTGCGGGGGGAGTCTTGGGAAACCCGTTACTCGTTGGGCTTGCGTGAGGGCTACCACTACCTGTCCGTTACAGCCAACACTTCCGACGTGTGTGCTGACCTGAGAAGAAAGGTGCGTGTGGATCATGACCGTAACCGACGCCCACCCCTCCCTTTCTCACTCAGGCATATCAAATCGGACAGGTTTGGTACAGTAGACTCAGTTATTGAGGAGTGGGTAATGCGGATGCATGTGGGCTGGTATAGTGGGCGCCATTTGTTCCCTAGAGTCTCTCGCCACTACTCATAGCTCACTTGTTGCGGTTATATGTGATTCTACTCGTTTACCGCCCGCGGTTTCGACAACACTATGGTCCTCCCACTCTGTCATCTGGATGTGACCCGAATCGTCTCCGCCCCTTGCTAGCACATATCATTCATACTTGAGTTTCCGCAATTTATTACCGAGCATTTTTGACCGTACAGAAAGTCTGATACAGCCACTGATGAGTCAGATGAGCAAGGCTCTTCGTCCTCTGACAGATTGCGATGCCTCGGCGCCCTCACCTGATTGAAGCAATTCTTCTGGAAAGAAATAACTCTTCACCTCCAACAAAAAGGGGCGGTTCGATTTTTGACGCCAGCAGCGAGAGCGCCTCAACTCCTCTTTATCGGTGTGAGACCAGGCGTTCATAAGTTTGGAAAGAGAGTTGTCGAGGCGAACTGTGAAAGTGATGAGCCAATACCCACATCAGCAAATGAAAATCAGGAGCCATAGGCCAGCTCATCGAGCGCTAAACAAGTGCCGATATCTGTAGGCACAAATAGTTTATTGCCTGTGTTACCGCTAACTTCCAGAGACAACTCGACATGCGTTCCACCTATTAATTGGAGAACGTAACGAGCTTGGTCAACGTTGACCTGGTACTCCTGGAACGGAAATATCGAGCCCTCCCTCATTAAGAACTTTGGGAGCGTTTGATTGACATTTGTTTTGTCGACTGCTACGATGAGATGGTGAGAGGTCTTTGTGGAATGTTACGAAGATTCGCTCACTACCGACGATACAAACTATTCGAATTCAACATATGCGGAGATAAGTAAATCTGAATAGCTTCTTGTGCGGATGCGACACCTCTCCAAGTCACGTTCACACCAGACGCTCCATATGAGAATCAACTTTATCAAGAGTAGACAAGATGTTTGCCAAGCAGCGACGGCTGTTTAGGCGGTCAACGTCCATTTACCTGTTTGGAGCTATTCCTTTTGAAATGATTTGCGACGTGCGCATTCGAGTCCTCAGTCCAGTCGACGAATCCTCATAAGACCTGGAAATTTTATTTGACTTGCGTCAGTTGTTGATTAATATCATTACGGGGTTCGCTACTCCATTAAAGAATCCGAAATGGGGATGACACAGAGAACTGATGAGATGCACACTCGACCTTCGAGCTTTTGAGCTGAATTGGACATATCAATTGTTTTTACCATTTAACCTAATTTCTTTTCAATAATTTTATTTCCCTCCAAACCCTTCCTGTTCTTCAGCAGATCCGTTGGGTGCGGAAGCACCAGGACTCTGCGGAGGCCATCGCACTCAACGGAAGAAAGCTCGCCCTAGGTGAGATATAGTCCATTCACGCTCTATCGACCGTCTCATATTATCGTTTCGCTTAAGAGCACTTGTCGAGGGAGCGTGTGCTGGGAGACTTCGCTCAGATACTGCTGCAATACGGCCAACTGATGCGAATGGCGAATAATTCTTATGCAAATCTTCAAGGCCAACTAATGCAAATGCAGAATAAATCTATTGGTATTATTGAGGACCAAATAATGCAAATGCAGAATAAATCTGGTATTCTTGAGGACCAAGTAATGCAAATGCAGAATAATTCTATTGGTATTATTGAGGGCCAACTAATGCAAATGCAGAATAATTCTATTGGTATTATTGAGGGCCAACTAATGCAAATGCAGAATAATTCTACGGGTATTCTTGAGGACCAAATAATGCAAATGCAGAATAAAACTCCCGGTATTCTTGAGTGAATAGGTTTTAAGTGATCCCGTTTTGCGTCACGACGGAGCGGTTCAAATGGTGTGAGTCTGTCTCCATTTCTCTCATGTATCAATGGACATGTGAGCATGCTTATTTGCCCGACCAAAATGGATTCTGATGACCGCGGATTGCACTCAACTGTAGTAGTAACGTTTCGTTTCCAGAACGCTGAAACCATAGATTATATGTCTTCTCTGACGACTGCCTGCTTTCGTTTCGTAGACGTGAATTAAAGTTTGTAGCATATTTCCATTTTATATGGCTTTCTGTTTGCTGAAAATCTAGTTATTATCAGGAAGTAGTCGAAATGAAAAAAATTTGGGCCAAAAACCATCAAATTTACTCCGCCCGAAAATCTCATAGTTAATTGCAATGGGGTGACAAGTTAAAAACTAACAGATGGGTGAGAGACCAGAAAAATTCCCACCCCGCATCGAAAACACCTGTGATCATGTCGCCTGGTCCTCGCGGGCAGACTGTGATGCAATAGCTAAGCCCTACGCCCGTCCCAAGCCCCAGGCCGCTCTCTTAATAGGGCTCCTTCGTGCCCTCTGGGATCATCAGGCGTCTTATGACGAGGCTCCCCTCATCATACATATCCCAGACTCAGCTCTAGTGACTTTGCTCAGTTCGCCCCAGACCTCCTTCGCTATTGAAGTGACCGCTTGGCTTAAAGAAACTGTCCAAATCTTCCTGTCTCCTCTAGTGTCGCTTCGACACTCTCCCCCGGTCTAGGTCCTCGTACCCAATTCTCCGTCCGTATGCACCTGGCCCAGTCTTACGCGGCCTCTGGCGTCTCTTCCCGCTCAACGTCTCCCCCGTTGCAACAGACCTCCTTCACTGTCCACCCCTTGGGCGATTGTTTTCCGGTGGGAGACCTGGGAGACTTCTGGTCCTGGAGGGACCTCGTCACGGGGGACCCCTTGCTCGTCTCCCTGGACCAGCGCGTGCAATCTCTGTGGCGTCTTCACGCCCAGCGCACTCTTGATCTGGACCGTGCCTCTCACGGTGACCCGCCCATCTGGGAAGACGCCACGATGAGCTTGGCGGCCAAGATCCTTTACCTGCCCTATCTCCCTCAAGGATCCAGGAGCCATTACGAGAAACTCCTCCTTGGGCGGCACTGGACCATAGATTACAACTCCTGCACAGAAGCCTCCACAGCTCCTGAACGAAGGGCCTTACTGACGTGCTCTCCCTGCTCCTCCTCCAACCGCTGTTAAGCGGACACCTACGACCACGTCTTCTCGGGTGTCAATCAACGCTCAAATGGACCAATACCGACCTAGAAAAGCGGTTAGTTCCTCAGGTCATTCAACTAGTTCTCTCACCCGACGGTCACAGAATTTGCCTGGGGAACTGGAACACCGCCCAACTGACCTCCCTTTCCAGCGTCCTTCTCCCCACTGACTCTTCTGAAGCCATTTACGCCGTGCTCCTTGACTTCTCCCGCACATTGGTCCCGCGGATTGACGCACTCTGGGAAGACAGGAAACAGGCGAAATATATCGAGGCCGTGGCGAACAGTCTGGAGGCTGACCCGATTACCCTCCGCGCTCTACAACGAAAGTATAAACCGTTCCCCTCTCAACCAATCAAAGAACCCAGAGTGTTTTACGGCGTTCGTCTAGGTCACGTTCCGGGGGTTTACACCTCCTGGAAAGAAGCCCAGCCGCATACTATCGGCATTCGCAGCGATTTCAAGCGGTTCAAGACCTGTCAGAAGACTGAAGCTTACGTCGCTCAGCATGTCACCCTAGGCCAGACCCCGCTCTTCTCCCCGGACGCGGTCTTTTACACCGCCGTGTGGGGGGTTCACCTGACTCGCACCTCCGCTCCCCCTGTTTAGCTCTGGGGTCCCGTGGTTACTGACCTGTCCGAACCGGATTGGATAGGGGCGCTCCGTCCGACCAACAACACCGGTGAAATCAGCGCTTTTTATCATGCCCTCAAGTGGATTCGTGTCTCGGACGGGATCTCTTCCAAGCCTGTTTGCCGACGCCTGAATACTGCGTGCGCCTCTTCGGAGACAACTCCGTCAAGGCGCGACGCAATAAAAGGCCGTCCGACGCAGTCTGTGCCTATTATGACATTGCCATCTCCTGGATCAAGGCACACACGGGCAGCTCTTCTCCCAAAGCACTGGGAAATGCGGCGGCTGATCAACTTGCAGCTCGGGGCCGCTCTGGCTCCTCAAGTGCGGTAGCCCGTCTTCCGTCTCGGATCCGTCGCTCCCGGCGCCCCCGTGCTTTCCCCTCCTCGAACCCCCTCCGCCGCTCGGGCCGCCAGCCACGGGTCCGTTTTTGGACTCCCTTCTGCCGCCGGGGACACGCTACCTATTGCCTCCTTACCGTGCTGCAGTCTTGCAATTAGCTACTACCTTCAACCTCTGTCGTGACCGCTCGCGTGTCCCCCGTGTTCCTCTTGAGACCTTCGCGGATGTAGTAGGGGATTAACTTCCTCCTCCGGGTGTAGGCACCGGAGCTCCCTACTCGGTCACGGGGTTCGCCACATTCGGTACATGGGGAGAGTGGTTGGTTCGGTGGGGGCTGCGGTTTTAGGATCTCACTTGCTGAGTGCTAATTTCACTACCTCTTGCCTCATCGTAAATTAACTATAAGAATTTCGGGGGAAAACGTTAGTCACGAACCGTGTCCCTCCAGTGCCATAGGGACAGGAAACAAAGGAGGTAGGGGTGTGCAGGGTTTTACACGCACACTTTGGCGAGCCGAAACAGTAAGGCACGTTTTCCCGGGGACAGAGTATTTAATCAAAAAAGGAAAATTGACGGGGGTCACGGGCACGACGGGGCCGGGACTTTCGGCGGGCCCCGGCACGGAAAGTTTTCGGTTGTTTCCTCCGAGCTGGGGATCTGGAGGCGGGCGCAGGACACGCGGAGGGAGAAGGTAGGCTAGAGGACCCGGTCGCGACACGGGCAGCGAGTTCTTCTTCAGCGGAGGGATCTCCAAGGGCGTCTAACGTGGTACCCCCTGCGTGAGCTTTGATCGACGAGATAGAGAGATCATGTCGCTTCTTGGCTCCAAGAGGAGCTTCATGAACCCGTTGGAGGATCCTCTTGACCTACCTTTTCCTACAGTCCCTTTCTTCAACACTTATTACTTACAAAGATCCAAAATGTGTCTCAAAATATGACAAGTTATTCCCGAGCTATACGCAACTAAAATTCACAGTTATTTCTGCAATTTACACTTGCTAAGTTGTAATCCGATTTCCTTTAGAAAAGATTTTGTTCCTTTCAGATCAAGGTCAATCGAAATTTGAGTTTTTGCAAATATCAATGGCTTGCTGGCTACATGGACTTGTCGAGCGCACGTGTTACTTTGCGACGGATCCGCCGGATGAGCCCCTTTTGTTGCAGCGCCCTATCACGGGATAGTCCGCATGTTTTCAAACGCAGAATTTGCGGTAATGTAGACGTTGGGCCGCGTGGCTCCGATCCACGCCTTGGCCGCCGGTTTCCAGACATCGGGCCCCAGAGATTCACTACAGGATTGTCAGGGTGGTTGCATACAGACAAGCGCCCCCCCACCAAGCGGTGCCATGCGCCATGGACGCAGATCCATAAATAAGCAGATTAGCTGTCGTGGAGAGAAGAGGTGGCTGACGTGAACAGGAGAGACAATTTGCTGGGTGAAGCGCTCAGCCTGTTGTCTCGACTAGGATCTATTGACCTCATTTTAAAAGCCAATAGATTAAAGGTGAGCATCCTTTCATAATGTTTATACCCCAGGGACAAGCCCGAGGCGGACTCTCTAGAAGACCCCGTCTGGGATTGTTTGGTCTGATTTTAAGTTGGAAACGACGGAGGTAGACGGGGTCGGCGGAGGGCAGATCATCTACTGCTTTAGAAAATTTTGCTTGTTTCACTGATTCCATTGATGTTAGGGACAAGCTAAAAAATGAAAGTGTCAGCACCGCGTCGATTGCCGCCCCGAATCCGTCGGGCGGAGTTCTTGTTTGGTCAAGCTTCAGTTACTTCTATGCCCGTCTGGACAAATACCATAACGCAAAAAGGATCAATCGCCGCTCGAGGCCAGGATCAAGTGAGTATTGAGTAAGTACCGGGTCCGATGTAAAAGTGGTTTGGGGCACAGACGAAAAACGTGGTCAAATGTGCCCTCCAAGAGCTACGTTGTTGCGCATGGTGCACATAGGTTTTGAATTTACTACTCTTGGTACTTCTACTTATTCCGACATACCAGGGTGCAATAGAAGCTGCGCAGGCTACATACAGCTAGTAAAAGCGGATACTATTTTACGGTGCTCGACGTTGCTCTACCTCACTACTTGGCGGGTGCTCGAATCTAAAGTTTGTTTTGAGACCACGGTCACACTGCTGCTACTCCAATCCATCTCAGCGTGTGGTGCTAGTAGCCCTACCTATACTTATCAGACAGCGGTTTTGTCTCCACCATCAAGATCTAAGCTGTAATCAACAGCACTATTTGGTCGTGCTTGGGGGTAGTCTATCAACTTGATGCTAGTGCCTTAATCGCACAAATTCTACTGCACTATTGTTATGTTTACACTACTGGCCTATTCTGCAAAATAATATCGTCCTCAAATCAAAGATCGGGCCCCGTAAAAGATATATTTAGTTAGAAATGCGGGATTTATACATGTACCTGTCATAAATCGCACGGCAAATATACCAAATTTTATCTCTTTTTTTCGCCAACACACAAAACGCCTAAAACACATATGGACATGAAATATAAATACGCTTATTACAAGTAAATCGCGTATCCACCTGTTAAATAATTGAATTCAGCAATATTTTAATTTAGTGCCTATACGCACTGCTATTTGTCACGACCATATTGAAATACTACTTACTCTGTAGAGCAAACAATATTATTAGATTTATATGCAAGGAGGCCATAAAGAAACACTTACAATTATGTATTATACATGTGTGGAAACTGATTTAATTTTTGGTGCACATATGGCGCAAAATCAAAAACTTTAAAAGACTAACTGTTAGAATTTCTAGTTTTTAAAACTCAGGGAAAAAATTATCAACCAAAATAATCTTTACAGACCCGCAATTTCATTATGGTCGCTCACGTCAGATAAG
>Ga0208617_1000568_pt1 | contig 10621 bp, 10 predicted proteins | sample CryBogCBE06Nov07_FD_184581 | JGI IMG/M metagenome (GOLD analysis project Ga0208617, IMG submission 184581) | Freshwater microbial communities from Crystal Bog, Wisconsin, USA - CBE06Nov07 (SPAdes) (version 2) | ecosystem: Environmental > Aquatic > Freshwater > Lake | place: Crystal Bog...
GCGCAGCGTGAACTGCTCGCCGGTCGGGGCGACGCCGTACTGTGTTCGTTCCATCGGAACGTCTCCCCCCGTTCACCTGCCACCGGTAGCGTACGCCCCATGCGCGTACTCGTAACGAATGATGATGGCATTGCCGCCCCTGGTCTCCTCGCCCTCACCCAGGCCCTCGACGCTTGGGTGGCCGCGGATCCAGCGAACCGCCAAGCGGTGGTGGTCGCCCCACAGGTGAACTACTCCGGTGCCGGTGCCGCCGTGGGCGACATGTACTTAAAGCCCGGCCTCGACTACGTCCGCGTCGCCCTCGACGGGGTGACCCACATCCCCTGCTTCGGCCTCGACGCCACGCCGGCGCTGTGCACCATCGCCGGCGCCCTCGGCGGATTCGGCCCCCGCTTCGACGTCGTGGCCTCAGGGGTCAACGCCGGCGTGAACGTCGGTCGCTCCGTGCTCCACTCGGGAACCGTCGGGGCCTGCCTGACCGGCACCCAGCTCGGCATGTCGGGACTCGCCGTCTCGGTGCAGACGCATGCCCACACGAGCGTTGGCTACGCCACCGCCGCTGCCTTGGCCGTGGCAGCCCTCGAGGACTTGGCGGCAGCGCCGAGTCGAACCGTCATCAACATCAACGTGCCCAACGTCACTCCAGAGGATCTGAAGGGCGTCCGCCACGGGCGGATCTCGACGGCTGGCATCATCAAGTCGACCACTGCGGGTGAGCCGTCGCTCCCCACCGCTGCCGCCGGCAAAATTCCCTTGACCGTGGGGTCCGCGGTGCCCGACCTCGGCGACGTCAGCGATGAAGAACCCGATGACGACGGTGCACTCGTGGCTGCTGGCTACGCCTCGGTCACCGTGCTGCGTTCGGTGAGCGAAGCGACCGATGAGGCGAGCGACCTGCTCGCCCGCTCCACCATCCACCACCTCGCTGCCTTCGCATCGGGGAGGTAGCCGCTCTCAGTCATCGCTCGTCGGTCGGCGACGGTTCTGCTTCACCGAGGATCGGCGCTGCTTGGCGTCGACTCGGCGCGTCGCCGAGGCCTTGGTTGGCCGGGTGGCTCGCCGAGGTGGCGAGACCACGAGGGCGGCGTCGATCTTCTCAGCCAAGCGCTGGAGCACGGCAGCCTTGTTCTGCACCTGAGAGCGCTGCGCCTGTGAGCTCGCTTCAACCACCGGACCGAGGGCATCGATCGCTCGCTGGCGGAGCACGGGACCAAGCCCTGAAATCGTCGTGAGATCAATCCGGCCGATCACCTTGGACTGGGTCCGATTGGCGTGCTGACCCCCGGGACCCGATGACGTCGTCGTCGAGAGCTGCACCTCGCTGATGGGGAGGTGCACGGTGCGGTGGAGGACCAAGTGGGTCGCCGTCACCGTCGCCATCAGGCGAAGCGGGCTTGGGCCAACTGGGTGGCTTGGGCGACCAAGACACCCTCGCTGTCGACGATGTGACACACCTCATCGACGAGTCGACCGTGGACCACGGTGATGGACTGGCGCACCTTGAGCGGCCCCGGCGCGGGGAGCGCTCGGAGGTAGACCGTCAACTGAAGGGTGGGGACCCAGCCAATGGACCCGAGGTTGAAGGTGGCTGGTGGGAAGCAGTCGCCGGCGAACAGCAAGCTGAACGGGTCGAACTCGGTACCGTCGTCGAAGCGCACCCAACCCCGAAGCTCGCCGACGTCGCCGACCTCACCACGGGAGAAGGCCATGGTGCTTCGATCGAGGCGCTGCTCGCTGCCCTCGAGGATCGCCACGTGGAGTCCGTGCTGGTTGATAGCCGGGAGCCGGACGCAGTCCTCGAAGGGTGCGACGTCGATGGCCTCGAGGACGGAGTAGCGGGGGTGTTCGTCGTGGTCGAGCCCACCGAAGGTGAACTGCGCGCTCACGACCACCTGCTCATCGCTCAGCACGTGCACGAGGACTTGGCTGGCAGAGCGCCCGGTGCGCAGCACCTGCACCTCACAGGTGGCCGGACCACAGTCCGGCACGGTGGCGTAGATCGAGGACGCGGCCACCGGGTAGGGGTGCATGACCCCAATGGAGCGCAGGTGTGCCTCAGCAGCTCGCGCCATGACCGCCATGAGGTATCCACCGTTGGGCTTGCCCATCACCGTCCAGTCCTGAGAGAGGTTCACGCCGTAACGAGCACCACCGAGCGAGGTGACCGCAGTGGCGTCAGCGAAGGACTCCGCCATCTCAAGACGGCGTGGAGAAGCGCGAGGTGAAGGAGAGGAGCGCCCCGGTGGAGTGGGTCCGGTGCTCTTCGAAGACCCGGGAGTAGCCGGTGTGGGCGATCTTCCAGTGTCCACCATCACGCACGTAGCGATCGGCGTAGAAGGCGGTGCCGCTGATCTCGTAGTCCGACTCAGGGAGGATGACCCGGTCGACCAAGTACCAAGTGCCCTCTGCGGTGTGGTCGTCGATCATGCGCAGCTCAGGGTGGTGGCCCTGGTGCATCGAGATGAGCGAGGGCGTGTCCATGGTTCGACGCAAGAACCCCACGATTTCGGTGGCCCCGTTGTAGGACTGGCGACCGTCGCTGTAGGACGAGGTGGCGTCCACGGTGAAGAGGGCCTCGAGGGCGTCGTACTCCTTCAGGTCGAGGTGCCGGAAGTACGCGTACTTGAGAGCGCAGATCGCTGCGTGGTCATCAGGGTGCATGGTGCGAACTTACTTCGCTCACTGCCCGTCATGGGGCCGACGAGACGAGATGCCCACCATATTCCCCTCGGTGTCGAGCACCATGGCGAGCGACTCAATGGCTGGCTCGCCGAAGATCCCCAAGGCGTCATCGAAGACGTCACCGAGCTCGGAGTGGAGCGTGAGACCGCTGGCGCGCAAGCGCTCGAGCGTGACCGCTGCGTCATCGGTGGCGAGGTAGCACCGCGACGGCGCGCTCCCCCGCTCGAACATGATCCGCAGGTCGCCAACGGCCACGAAGGCCAGCCCGGCGGGGTCGAACGTGGCTAGGTGGCGAGCACCGAAATGCTCGACCCAGCAGGCAACCGCCCGGTCCAAATCCTCCGCTCCAAGGGGTTGCTGGTAGATGCGCATGGGCTGAACGTAGCAAGGCGGGCGGAGCCGCCTTGGCTACGCTGCATCTGTTCGCCGAGGAGGCCCCATGTACACCGTCCACCATGTTCTGAGCGGCCAGCCGTTCGACGGCAGCGCGCACGGCGAGGGCGCCATCACCAATCCAGCGACGGGAGCGGTCATCGGCACCGTGCCCTTCGCCGATGCCGCCACCGTCGATGCGGTGGTTGAACGTGCTGCGGCAGCCGCCGAGATTTGGGGGGCGACGTCGCTGTCGAAGCGCACCGAAGTGCTCTTCGCCTTTCGGCACCTCCTCCTCCAGCGCGCCGAAGAACTGGTCGACGTCATCAGCACCGAGCACGGCAAGGTGCGATCGGACGCACACGGTGAGTTAGCTCGTGGTCTCGAGAACGTGGAGTACGCCTGCGGGCTCGTCGAACACCTGAAGGGCTCGTTCTCCGCCGAGGTGGCCAGCGGCGTCGACGTCCACTCGAGCAGCCGCCCCCTCGGCGTCGTGGTCGGCATCACCCCGTTCAACTTCCCCGCCATGGTGCCGCTGTGGATGGCAGCGAATGCCATTGCCGCAGGAAACGCCTTCGTGCTGAAGCCGAGCGAGAAGGACCCGTCTGCCGCGGTGATCCTGGCGTCGATCTGGCGGGAAGCTGGACTCCCCGACGGCGTGTTCAGCGTGGTGCACGGCGACGCCACGACGGTCCAGCACCTCCTCGCCCACGACGACGTGGCTGCGGTGTCCTTCGTGGGGTCAACGCCGATCGCCAAGTCCATCTACGAAACCGGGACCAAGGCCGGCAAGCGCGTCCAGGCGCTCGGTGGGGCCAAGAACCACATGGTGGTGCTCCCTGATGCCGACCTCGACCTCGCTGCCGATGCTGCCGTCTCCGCCGCGTATGGCTCAACGGGTGAGCGCTGCATGGCCATCTCGGTGGTCGTCGCCGTCGATCCCGTCGGTGATGCCCTCGTCGAGAAGTTGGCCAGCCGAACTGCTGCCCTCGTGACCGGACCAGCCAGCGATCCCGCAACGCAGATGGGCCCGCTCATCAGCGCCGTGCACCGAACGTCCGTCCTCGGCCACGTCGATGCCGCCGTTGCTGCTGGCGCCACCGCCGTCGTCGATGGACGCTCCATTCTGGTGCCGGGCCACGAAGAGGGGTTCTTCGTCGGACCCTGTCTCCTCGACCATGTGACGACGGAGATGTCGGCCTACGACGCAGAGGTCTTCGGCCCCGTCCTGGTCGTCGTGCGGGTCCCCACCTTCGACGCTGCCCTCACCCTCATCAACGCCAACCCCTACGGCAACGGCACCGCCATCTTCACGAGAGACGGTGGCGCTGCTCGCGCCTTCAACGACCGGGTGGAGGTTGGGATGGTCGGCATCAACGTGCCGATCCCGGTGCCGGTCTCGTCCTACTCCTTCGGTGGGTGGAAGGACTCGCTCTTCGGCAGCCACCACATCTACGGCCCCGAAGGATTCGCCTTCTACACCCGCACCAAGGTCACGACCACGAGGTGGCCAGACCCGGCGACGTCTTCGGTCGACCTCGGGTTCCCGCGGACCCGCTAGGGAAATGGCAGAAACCTCGGAGCGCCAACGCATCGCCGCCTACGGCATCTGCGTCGTCGGTGGCGAGGTGCTGCTCTGTCGAGCCTCGGCCCTCACTGAGGCCGAGGGCTGGTGGTGGCTCCCTGGCGGTGGGGTCGACTTCGGTGAACACCCTGAAGCGGCAGTCGCTCGAGAGGTGCTCGAAGAGACCGGACTCACCGTCACCGTCGGTCGATTCCTCGGCACCTTGAGCGACGTTCGACGACGCCAACGGGTGGACGAGAAGATCCACACGATTCGCCTCTGCTACGAGGTCACGAAGCCTGAGGGCGTCCTCATAGCTGAAGAGCGCGGGACCACCGACCTCGCAGCCTGGATTCCCCTCGAGCAACTGCACGAACTGCGCATCGCGCCCTACGCCCTCGAGGCCCTCACGCTGCTCAGCTAACGTCCGACATCCTCACGAGCAGGGACGGCGGGTGCGTCAGTCGGCGAAGGCGGTCTCGCGCAGTTCGCGCTTTAAGACCTTGCCCTGAGCGCTGCGGGGCAGGCGCTCGTAGGTCACGAGGATGCGACTCGGCACCTTGAACGCAGCGAGACGCTCGCGCACGAAGGCCGCGAGCTCTTCTTCGGTCGCCGTCTCACCATCACGCAGCACGATGACCGCGGCCACTTCTTCGCCGAGGCGCTCGTGGGGGATGCCGAACACCGCTGCTTCGTAGATAGCAGGGTGCTCGTAGATGGCGGACTCCACTTCGGCGGAGTACACGTTCTCACCACCGCGCAGCACCATGTCCTTGGCTCGGTCTTCAATGTAGAGGAAGCCCTCCTCGTCGACCCGACCAATGTCGCCCGAACGCAACCAGCCATCGACGATGGTCTCGGCGGTCGCGTCGGGTCGGTTCCAGTACCCAGAGATGAGGTTCGGGCCCTTCATCCAAATCTCACCGCGCACACCAGCGGGAACGGCGTTGCCGTCGTCGTCACGAATCTCGGTGTCCATGACCGGCATGGTGGCCCGACCGGTTGAGGTCGGGTGGCTCACGTAGTCGTCGCCGTAGTTGCCGGGTCCGTAGGCGTTGGTCTCGGTCATGCCGTAGCCAATGTTGGGTCGACCATTGGCGAAGGTGTTCTCGACGCGGTCAACGAGTTTCGACGGTGCAGGAGCCCCACCGCCACCGATGGAGACGAGGGTTGAGGTGTCGTAGTCAGCGAACTTCGGGCTCTCCAAGAGGTCCCAACTCTGGGTCGGCACACCGACGAAGTTGGTGACCTTCTCGGCTTCGATGAGCTTCAGCGCAGCTTCGGGGTCCCACTTGTACATCATCACGAGTTTGAGGCCCATGATGTAGCAGGTCATCATCACCGGAACGCAGCCGGTGACGTGGAAGAGCGGAACGATCAAGATGAAGCACGGTGGGTTCGTCCCGCCGATGACATCTGCGCCCCGGCGAATCGACTGGATGCCAGCGTTCGCAGCGAAGGAGAGCATCGCCTGGATGATGGCTCGGTGCGTCGACACCGCACCCTTCGGGCGACCGGTGGTGCCGGAGGTGTAGAGGATGGTGGCGTAGTCCTCGCCGTCGATCTCGACCTCAGGCATGGCGTTGCCGACGTGGACGACGTCGGACCAGCGGTCGAAGCCCTCAGGCAGTGCGTCTGCGCCAGCACGAGCGACGAGCACCCGGGCTCCGTGCGCCGTCGCCCCAGCAACGGAACGCTCGACGCGCTCGGGGTCAACAATGAGGACCTTCGATCCAGAGTCCGAGATGGCGTAGTCGAACTCATCTTCGGTCCACCAGGCGTTGAAGGACACCGAGACCGCGCCAATGGACAAGATGGCGGCGAAGGCCTGGACCCACTCGGGCAGGTTCCGCATGGCAATGGCGACACGGTCACCCTTCTGCACGCCGTACTCATGAACCAGGGCGTAGGCCAGGGCGTCGACCTGGGCGACGTGGTCGGCGAAGCTCCACCGCTCGTCTTCGTAGACGATGAAGGTGCCGTCCTTCGTGCGCGCCGTGTCGAAGATGTCGCGCATGGAGCGAGGGGTGGTGAGGAAGGCGCGGTAGGTGACCCCGCCGAACTCACGTGGTCCAGTCTCGAGCGGCGAGCCCGGTCCTGTCACCATGGCCATTGCCTCTTCGTAGGAAACCGCCACTGCCCCTCCTCCTTACCGAGAAGGAACTCCTCCCCGAACGAATGCCGAGCCTAGGGCAACGAATCCCCCGACCGTGCCAGATCAGGCCCCGCTGACCGCGTCTTTGAGCAGGGCCAGTGACGCCGGGGCATTGGCCATCGATTCGCGGTAGAGCCTTCCCGTGGTGAGGCCACCGTCGACCGCAATCCGCTGCCCGTTGACGAAGCTCGAGAGGTCGCTCGCCAAGTAGACGGCGGTGTTGGCGATGTCCTCCGGGAGTCCACTACGGCGCATGGGGGCTGCCTCCTGGGAGGACAGCGCCATGAGCTCAACGGTTGCCTGGGCTTGGTCACCCTCGAGACCAGCGGCCCGGCCGAAGATGGCGGTGGCGATGAAGCCCGGGCAGATGGCGTTCACCCGGATGCCGAGTTCGCCGAGTTCATTGGCTGCGGTCTCGGACAGGTGGATGATGGCCGCCTTGGCTGCGGAGTAGTCATGTCCGGCGAAGTTCGCCTGCATGCCCGCCACCGAGCCGGTGTTGATGATCGAACCGAAGCCCTGGGCAGCCATAGCTCGACCCGCAGCACGAATCCCGAGGAAGACCCCTCGGAGGTGGACGGCGAGCGTGCGGTCGAAGGCCGTTGCGTCGAGATCCAGAATCGACCCAATGGTGCCCGGAGTGCCGGCGTTGTTGAAGATGGTGTCGAAGCCGCCGAAGGCTGATCGGCTGAGGGCGATGGCGTGCTCAATCGCCCCATCTTCTGCCACGTCCACGTGGACGTAGCGGGCGGCGTCGCCCAGCGATTCGGCCAAGGCGTTGCCGCGAGCGTCGTCGATGTCGCAGAGGATGACCGACGCCCCTTCAGCGATGAACCGAGTGGCGGTTGCCGCTCCGATGCCGCTGGCGGCGCCGGTGATCACGGCGTGCTTGTTGTTCAACAGTCCCATGGGTGTTCCCTTCGCGCTGATCGGCGTCAGCCTCGTTCTTGCACTCGCAGCAGCCGGACGGTGTCGGTCATGGGGTGGACCGTGTCCCTGGAACCAGCCAGGACGACCACGACGTCCCCGGGGGCCACGAGGCCCTGGTCGAGGAGTCGGTCGAGGGCGGCGTAGGTCTGGACGTAGCTGTCCTCACTCGGGTGCACGATGACCTCAGCCACACCCCACGACATCCGGAGCTGTCGGGCCCGGAAGTCACTCTTGGTCACCGCCACAATGGGCATGGAGGGACGGAAGCGAGAGATCGACCGCACCGTCGTCCCAGAGTGCGAGCAGGCGATGATCGCTGCGGCGTCTTCTTCGAGTGCCGCTCGCCACCCAGCGCCGGTGATCGACGCGGTGATCCGCAGCGAGGAGCTCCGGTCACCGGAGATCTCCTGGACGCCGAGGTTCGCTCCCCAACCGATGTAGTCGAAGTCCTGCTCTGCTCGTCGGAGGATCTTCGACATCGTCTCGACGACGAGGGTGGGGTTCTGGCCAACGGCAGTTTCGGCCGAGAGCATGACCGCACTGGTGCCGTCGAGGACCGCGTTGGCGACGTCGGTGACCTCGGCGCGCGTCGGCACGTTGTTGTGGATCATCGACTCGAGCATCTGCGTGGCGGTGATCACCGGGCGACCGAATCGGACGCCAGCTCGGATGATCTGTTTCTGCAGCGACGGCACGTCTTCGATCGGGCAGCGAACGCCGAGGTCACCACGGGCGACCATCACGCCGTCTGCCGCCCGGACGATGTCGTCGATGTGCTCGACCGCTTCACGGGTCTCAATCTTGGCGATGAGGAGGATCTGTGGGTCCCCGATGGCCGCTCGGATGGCGTCGACGTCAGCAGCCGATCGCACGAAGGATGCCGCGATGGCCTCCACCCCTTCAGCAACCAGCGCGGTGATGCGTTCGAGGTCTTCTGGCGTTGGGTTCTCGGCGACCATGGGGTGTGCCGGGATGGTGATCCCGGGTCGACCTTGGACGCGTCCACCGCAGGTCACCTCAGCGGTCAGCACTCGTCCCGGGGTCACGACCTTGAGAGTCACACCTCCGTCGCCGATGATGAGGGCTTCGCCCTCGACGAGGTGACCAACGCCACCGTCGACGTTCACGCCGAGCTCGGCACCATTCGACGACGGGAAGCGCTGGGCGTCGCTCACGAGGAGGGTATCGCCCTCGGTCAGCACCACACCACCTTCAGGGAAGGCGCTGGAGCGGACCTTCGGACCAGGGAGGTCGGCCATGATCGGGATGTTCGGCAGCGCTGCTCGCACCCGACGGATTCGGGCCAAGCAGTCCTCGATTGATCCGTGGGCCATGGCCACCCGAGCCACGTCAATCCCAGCGAAGCCCAGAGACGCCAGGGTGGACTCGTCATCAGAGGCCGGCCCAATCGTCGCCACGATCCGGGTCCGGCGGCCCGTGAAGGACGGACGACGTGCACCACTGCGCACTTGGTCGATGAAGGAGGTGGAGTGATGAGGGGCGGTCACAGCGTGTCGCTTTCGATCGAGTTACTCCATGCTACCGAACCCACCCAACCTACCCTCGCCCATCCTGCGGGATCATCTCGGTTCCCTGCAGGTAGCGTGGTGGCGTGCAACGACGGTTCGTAGTAGTCGGTCTGGCGGTTCTCCTCCTCGCGACGGTTGCCACCGGTGCCGCCCTCGCCCTCTCGAACCACGGCGCATCGACCTCGAGTCATGCGTACCGAGGAGCAGGCCACGGCGTCTCCGTCATCGGCGCCCAGGTGACTGCAGCGACGGCGCATGGGAACTCCGTCGTTCGACTCAGCTTCGTCAACGCGACCGATCACCCCGTCGTCCTCACCGCCGTTGGTTCGCCCGATGCACGCTCGAGTCGACTCCACATCGACTCGAACATGTGCCAGGGTGGCACGCTCATGATCCCGATTCCCGAGATCGACGTGGCCCCCCATGCCGAGCAACCTCTGGGTTTCAAGAACGAAGGCGCCATGCTCGGGGGGCTCCTGCGCCCCTTCTCGAAGGGGACGAACATCCCCCTCGTGGTGCGGTGGACCGATGAGGGCGGAACGATGCACGCGCTCACGACGACTGCACAGGTGATCGCTCCCCCACCGCACCTCAACACGGCGATGATCGGGATGCGGATGTAGTTAGCGGATTGCTGTGGCGATCATCACGACTGCCACGCAACCGTTGGCGACGAGCCACCACCGAGCGCCCCACAACCCGCCCAGCGGGTCGGTGAAGCGAGCGATGCGAACGTCAGTTCCCGCTCCGTGCATGGCCAGCGCACATCGGGGGCCACTAATGCGAGCGAGTCCGACGTACCGCAGCGCCTCGATGATCGCGGGAGTCCCAGCCACGCGTGCTGCACGATCATCAGCGAGGAACTCCACGGCATCGGCAACCCGACGTTGGCCGAGGCGAACCCAAGGAATGAAGGACAGCGTGGAACCGAGCGCCTCGAAGGGGAGCAGCAGCAACGCGTGCCGACCGGAGCCGTGCCCATGTTCGTGCTCCACAACGGCGTCGACAATCCCTGGCTCCGCTCCAGCGACGAGGTCAGAGCTCAGGACCACCCGGCCACCATCACCGGGAATGAAGTACGCACAGGGCTGGTCGAAGGCCACCGCAACCGCACCGTTGCGCAGTGGTTCACCGACCAAATCAACGAGGAATCGAAACGACCGTCGCTCCCGAGCGAGCCGCCACTGCGCGACCACGACCAGCGCCGCGCAGACGACCAGGAGGTCACCGCTCACCGAGAGCCCAACCACCGTCCCGACGGTCCACTCGTGGAGTGGACTCCGCCCGACCACGAGCGCTCCGATGGCGTCGACGGTCGACGCGCCGGTGCGACGAGGGAGCATCGAGAACCCGAGGAGCACGATCGCTGCACACGCGTTCGCTCCGAGG
>Ga0208617_1000570_pt1 | contig 10603 bp, 8 predicted proteins | sample CryBogCBE06Nov07_FD_184581 | JGI IMG/M metagenome (GOLD analysis project Ga0208617, IMG submission 184581) | Freshwater microbial communities from Crystal Bog, Wisconsin, USA - CBE06Nov07 (SPAdes) (version 2) | ecosystem: Environmental > Aquatic > Freshwater > Lake | place: Crystal Bog...
GGCCTGATCACTGCGGAAGACGTGGTGGCGCAAGCGGGCGCCCTGATCAGCGTCTTCATCCGTAATCCAGAATTCCAGGGCCAGACGAAGGAGCGACTGTCCTCAAGCGAAGCCCAGAAGCTGGTCGAAACCGCCTTGCGGGACCCCTTCGATCACTGGCTGACCGCCCAGCCCAAACAGGCGACGGCCCTCCTCCACTTTGTTGTGGAACGCGCTGAGGAACGGCTGAAGCGCCGCAAGGATCGCGACGTCGCGCGGGCGTCGGCGACCCGCAAGCTCAGACTTCCCGGCAAACTCGCAGACTGTTCCGGCGCATCATCTGACGGTTCCGAGCTCTTCATCGTCGAAGGAGACTCCGCCGGCGGCTCCGCCAAACAGGCCAGAAACCGTCAGACCCAGGCGATCCTTCCTCTACGCGGCAAGATCCTCAACGTCGCGTCGGCCACCTCCGACAAGACGGGCGCCAACAAGGAACTGTCGGACTTGATGCTGGCCCTGGGTGTGCAGCCGGGTTCGCGGTTCAAGGAGGAGGATCTTCGATACGAGCGGATCGTCATCATGACGGACGCCGACGTGGACGGCGCGCACATCGCATCGCTGTTGATCACCTTCTTCTATCGCACCATGCCGTCCCTGATCCGCAAGGGACGCTTGTTCATGGCGATGCCGCCGCTCTATCGGATCAGCCACGGCTCGACGACATCCTACGCCCGTGACGACGCTCACAAGGACGAGCTGATGGCCACGCTCTTCAAGGGCAAGAAGCCGGATATCGGGCGGTTCAAGGGCCTTGGCGAGATGATGCCTGCACAGCTGAAAGAAACCACCATGGATCCGAAGACGCGCACGCTGGCGCGCGTCACGCTGCCTCGCGACGAAGAAGGCGTCGTCGAACTGGTGGAGACGCTGATGGGTCGCAAGGCCGAGCTGCGGTATCGATTCATCCAGGAAAACGCCGAATTCGCAACCGAGGATCTCGACGTCTAACCCTTCTGTCTCAAGAGAGTCTGCGCGTGATTGACACTCGGCCGCTTTCGCCTATGGTCGCGCCGAAAGGCCGGGGTCAGGCGAAGCGCGCCTTCGCCTGCGACTTATTCGAGAGGACGCGAACGGCGTCCGCCGGTCGCCGACCCCGCCGCTGACTCCAGGACGCATGACAACATTCGCAGAACTGGGGCTAAGCCCCTCCATCGTTCAGACCGTAACTGAAACCGGTTATACCCAGCCCACCCCGATCCAGGAGCAGGCGATCCCTGTGGCGCTGGCGGGACGCGATGTTCTGGGCATCGCTCAGACGGGCACCGGCAAGACTGCCGCATTCACCCTTCCGATGATCGACCGGCTCTCGGCCGGCCGTTCAAAGGCGCGTATGCCGCGAAGTCTGGTTCTAGCGCCGACTCGCGAACTGGCTGACCAGGTGGCGTCATCCTTCGAGAAATACGCGGCAGGTGGAAAACTGACCTGGGCGCTGCTCATCGGCGGCGTATCCTTTGAGGACCAGCTCCGGAAGCTGGATCGGGGCGTGGATGTTCTGATTGCGACGCCAGGCCGCCTTCTGGACCACTTCGAGCGGGGCAAGCTGCTTCTCACCGGCGTCCAGATCATGGTCGTCGACGAAGCCGACCGCATGCTCGACATGGGCTTCATCCCGGACATCGAGCGCATCTTCAAGATGACGCCCGCCTCACGCCAGACCCTGTTCTTCTCCGCGACCATGCCGCCGGAAATCACCCGTCTGACGACGCAGTTCCTGAAGGATCCGACGAGGATCGAGGCGACGCGTCCGGCCATGACCGCCGACACGATCAGTCAGTTCATCGCGCCAATCCCGTCCGGCGACCCGAAAGCCAAACGGCTGGCGCTCCGCGCCCTCATTTCCCAGGAAGACGTTGGCAACGGCATCGTCTTCTGCAATCGCAAGACCGACGTCGACATCGTGGCGAAGAGTCTGAAGTCCCACGGGTTTGACGCGGCCGCCATCCACGGCGACCTCGACCAGTCCATGCGGACGCGCACCCTGGAAAGCTTCCGCAAGGGCGAGCTCAAGCTGCTGGTGGCGTCTGACGTCGCCGCCCGCGGTCTGGATATTCCGGCTGTCAGCCACGTGTTCAATTACGACGTGCCGTTTCACGCCGATGACTACGTCCACCGTATCGGACGGACCGGCCGCGCTGGTCGTACCGGTAAAGCCTACATGATCGTCTCGCCAAACGACGCCAAGGCCTACGACAAGGTGCTCAAGCTCACCAAGAAAGAGCCGGAAACCTTCAACCTGGAACTGGACTGGGCCTAGGTCGCCGGTGGCGAAGACCGTAGCCGCAGCCCTCGATCCTCCTCGCGCTCCAGACGTCCCGAAGCGTCAGATCGTCCGCGCCGCGAAAAGAGTCCGGCAAGGCAGAGCCAGGCGACTCCGCCGCCTGAGCCTGTTTCCACGCCGGTCGAACGTCCGGTCCGCGAAGTTGTCGCAGAGGTCGAGACCCGCCGCGCGCCGCCGCCCCGTCCGGTACCGCAACGCGCCCCTGTAAGCCGCCATGACGATAGCGACGGCGCGATCGGCTTTGGAAATGACACGCCAGCCTTTCTCATGCGCCCCGTTTCGTTGCCTGCAGCGCCGAAAAAGGCCCCAGCGCGCGCCAGCCGGGCCAAGCCCTCCGAAGACTGACGCTCCAAAGGCCGAAATTCCTTTCGCCTGATGCTCCTGCGCCTTGCCTAACGGATTGAGCGCCTTAAAGTTGACAGTGATCAGTTGAGCGGGGCCAGAGAGCCTCATGGGGGACACTGCGGTATGAGCGCTCGGTTTGAAGGCACGGAAGACTACGTCGCCACAGGCGACCTGAAGGTGGCGGTCAATGCGGCGATCGCTCTGGAAAGACCCCTCCTGATCAAGGGTGAGCCCGGCACCGGAAAGACGGTGCTGGCCTATGAAGTGGCCAAGGCCCTGAACGCGCCCCTTCTGACATGGCACATCAAGTCGACCACCAAGGCCCATCAGGGCCTGTACGAATATGACGCCGTAACTCGTCTGCGCGACAGCCAGCTCGGTGAAGAGCGGGTAAAGGATGTCCGCAACTACATCAAGAAGGGCAAGCTCTGGGAGGCCTTCGAGGCGCCCCAGCGGCCTGTCCTGCTGATCGACGAGATCGACAAGGCCGATATCGAGTTCCCGAACGACCTCCTGCAGGAGCTCGATCGCATGGAATTCTTCGTCTACGAGACGAATGAGACCATCAAGGCCAAGGTTCGGCCGGTCATGATCATCACTTCGAACAATGAAAAGGAGCTGCCGGACGCGTTCCTGCGCCGCTGTTTCTTCCACTACATCCGCTTCCCGGACGACGAGACCATGCGGCAGATCGTCGAGGTGCACTTCCCGGGCATCAAGCAGAAGCTCATCTCGGAAGCCCTTCGCATCTTCTACGATATCCGCAAGGTTCCGGGTCTGAAGAAGAAGCCGTCGACGTCGGAACTGCTGGACTGGCTGAAGCTGTTGCTGGTCGAGGACATCGACGAGAGCGTGCTGCGTGAGCGGGACCCGACCAAACTGATCCCGCCCCTTCACGGCGCTCTCCTCAAGAACGAGCAGGACGTGCACCTGTTCGAGCGCCTCGCGTTCCTCGCAAAACGCGAAGGCAGCCGTCCCGGCGGCTGATCTACTTCGCCTGGTCCGCCAACACGGCGCGAATGAACCTGAGATCCTCGGCGATGCCATAAGGCTCGTCGGGGGTCAGTCCCATGCGCACCACGACCACGTCGCGTGACGGGATGATGTAGACGCGCTGGCCAAGATTGCCGGAAGCGAAAAAGGCGTCGGCGGGAAGACCCGCCGAAATCCGCCCCTCGGCGTTCGCGGTCGTTCCGGAGTTCGTCCAGAACCCGGCGCCATAGTCACCGCCAAGCGTCGATTGTTTTGAAAACGCGACCCAGCCCTGCGGCAAGACGCGCACCTGACCGATCATGCCGTCCTTCAGATAGAGCTGTCCGAGCCTCGCCCAGCTTCTGGCTGGCGCCGCGACATAACTCGACATCAGAGGCGTCCCCGATGGGTCGAAGCTGATGGTGACGCCGGTCATCCCTAAGGGCTCGAACACCTCCCGGCGTGCGAAACGAAGGAAGGATTCCGGCGTGCCTCCGACCTGATTTTCGACCAGGCGCGCCAGAATTAGTGTCTGCGCATCTGAGTAGTGAAACTCGGCGCCGACGGGGCGCTTCAATGGGCGGTGGATAGAAGCAAGGACCGAATCCCGCTCGTCATAGAGGACCTGGGAAGCGACGTCGAAACCCGAGCTGTCTTGATCAACAGAGAGCCCACTTGTCATGCGCAGCAGGTTCTCTGGGGTAATGGCCCCTCTGGGGTCCCTGCCCTTTCGCCAGAGCGGCAGGTTGGCCGGCTGGCGAATGTCGAGTTTCCCGTCTCGCACCAGCACCCCAACGAGGGCGTTGAGCACCGATTTGCTGGCTGACCATCCATTGATCGGTGTCGCGACATCATAGCCCGGCGCGTAGCGCTCCGCCGTGATGCGGCCGTGGTCCAGCACAACGACCGCCTTCACCCGCCTTGGCCGCTGCGGGTTGGAGTCGTTGAACAGAGCATCCATGGCGCGGCGCAGCGCTTCGCTTCTCGGCGGCACGACCTTAGGTCCGGCAATGTCCGGCAGGATCGCCAATGAGGCGGGTTCTGCTCGCGCGGGCTTCAGATCAACCGGAGCGCCGTAAAGAAGCTGACAACCGCGGGCGGGCGTCCATTGCGCGCGCTTGCGGACACCACCGATCCACGCCTGAACCACTCCTTTTTCGGGAGCGGATTCGTAGTGAAGGAACGGAGCGAGCCATCGCAGGCCGGGACGCGGCGCGACGGCCTCCTTGAAGGCCACATCGACGTCCCGACCGGTGACGAACGTGCTCACGCACAGATCCATCGCCGTCACGCCGACCGCCACTCGCAGCGCCCGATCCGGTCGATAGATGGCCGCCGCCCAGATCATGGCGACAATGATCGCCGCCGACACCGCGTGCCGTCGCCAGACCGCCCCATCGTCAACCTGACGGACCATGCGTCGACTCTCCCCCAAACCAACCACATCTTCGCACGGCAAGCCGGAAACGGAAAAGACCAGGAGAGGTGACTTGCGTCCTCTGGGCGGGTCAGAGACAACGCCGCTTATGCCTCAGACGTTCGCAAGCCCGGAAATCCACATTGACGCGCGGGGACACAGGTGTCCTGTGCCAACCCTCAGGTTACGTCGCGCCCTCGAGGCGGCTGAACCGGGTGCGATCATCCGGTTGCTGGCGGACGATCCCCTTGCGCGGATTGATGTGCCTCACTTCGTCGCGCAGACGGGTCAGAAGCTGCTGGACACCGGAGACGGCGAAACGGGTCTCTGGTTCCGCGTCCTGCGAGTCTAGGTTTTCTGTGACTTGAATTCCTGTTCCAGTTCGGCGGCGACAGCGGCGCCAAAGAGGATGCCGTTCACACTCCAGGATAACCAGATCAGGAAGACAATCGCGGCCCCGAATGAGCCGTAGGTCGCGCCGAGATTGACGACCTTGGTGACATAGATGGCGCAAAGCCATGACGCCGCCAGCGTCAGGATGGTCGCGCTGGCGCCCGCAACAGTTGCGGCGAACAAGCTCACCGGTCGAATGGAGATCGAATTCCGGTACAGCCACGTGAGCCCGACCAGCAACGCGAGTCCCGCCCAGCTCCAGGGGTTGAGCAACGCACTTCTCGGCAGGGCGTGCACATGAAGCGCAGCGGTGAGCAGTCGGGCCGCGACAACGCCCACGGAGGCGAGGGTCAACAGGACGAATGACACCAGACCCACGAGCAGCGCCCGGATGTTGAACGCGAAAGCTGCGCGTGCCTTCACGTCGCCATAGATGAATTGCAGACCGGTCAGCAGCGCCTTCACGCCACGATGAGCAGCGAAGACGCCGATCGCGAACGACACGACGCCCTGAAAGCTCAAAGCGCGCACGGAGGTGCGGACGATCTTCTGCAACTCGGTATGCACAAGACCTTGTACCGCAGGCGGCATGATCGCGCTGAGAGTCGCCGCCTCCGCCGCCGCTTTCGCGGGTGTCGTGAAGACGCTGTAGAGTGTGACGACGAGGGTCAGACCCGGGAACAGCGCGAGCAGGGCGTAGAACGAAACGCCGCCCGCATAAAGCATGGCGTCGCCCGTTCGTAGGCGCAGGACGGCTCGAACCAGCACTTGCCAGAGACGCGACACCAAGCGAAAGGCTCCAAGAGATCCGGGACTCGCGCCAGCGAGGCGCGGCGCTTACAGAGCGCCCGCCTCCTTCAGCGCCGTGACCTCGTCCGCCGTCAAGCCCCAATCCGCAAGGGCCGCCTCGTTGTCGCCCCCAATCTTGGGTGGGGGGCCCTGGATCTGACCAGGTGTCGCCGAAAAACGAGGCGCGGGCGCCGGTTGGACGACACCCTCGACGGTCACGAAAGTGGAGCGCGCCACATTGTGCGGATGACTGGGCGCCTCCTCGAGGGACAACACCGGCGCGAAGCAAACGTCAGTGCCTTCCATGATCGAGCACCACTCATCCCGGGTTTTGGATGCGATGACCGCCGCCAGCTTAGACTTCAAGGTCGGCCACGCCGTCCGATCCATCTGATTGCTGAAGTCAGGGTCGGAAATTCCGGTCTTTTCAAGGAGAAGCGCATAGAACTGCGGCTCGAGCGACCCGAGCGCGACCCACTTCCCGTCCTGGCACTGGTAGGTGTCGTACATATGGGCGCCGCCGTCGAGAAGGTTCGCCTTGCGCGCATCTGTCCAGACACCGGCCGCCTTCATGCCATAGAACATCGACATCAATGACGCAGCGCCGTCGGTCATGGCCGTATCGACCACTTGCCCCCGTCCAGTCGATCTTGCGTGCACCAGCGCAGCCATCATCCCGAAGGCGAGATAGAGCGCGCCCCCGCCGAAGTCGCCGACCAAGTTGAGTGGCGGAACCGGCTTATCCTCAAGTCCGATCGCATGCAGCGCACCGGTCAGCGCGATGTAGTTGATGTCATGTCCCGCGGCCAAGGCCAGGGGACCGGTTTGCCCCCAACCCGTCATTCGTCCATAGACGAGCTTGGGATTGCGCGTTAGCGCAACGTCCGGACCAAGACCAAGTCGCTCCATAACGCCGGGACGAAAGCCCTCGAATACGATATCGGCCGTCGCAATAAGCCGCAGGCAGGTTTCCACAGCTTCGGGACGCTTGAGATCCAGGGCGACGGATCGACGTCCACGGGCCGTCACGTCCGCCGGCGAGCTCCGCCCCTGTCCCTTGCGATCAATCCGAACGACATCGGCGCCGAGGTCCGACAGCAGCATTCCGCAGAACGGACCAGGGCCGATGCCCGCGAATTCGATAACCTTTACGCCCGCCAGAGGACCCTGCGCCGCCATCTTCCAAACCCCTTGTCGCTTTTTGACACGTCATTGACTCTATCGCGTCTGCCAAGAGCCTGACCAGATGGACGCAGCGTCAATTCCCACCAGAAATGATTCCCGCTCGGAGCGACAAGTCTTGGGAATTCGCTCGACTAGGCTCTATATGGTGCGGCAGAAGATTGTCCGGGGCGTGTCCGGATCAAGTGTGGGGCGGGCGATTTGGCGTTTAGTGATGCGCGCGTGGTCATCTATTCGCCAGGTCGTGACGCGTCGACGGCGGAGAGCCTGGCGACGTTGATTGACGGAATGGCCAGGCTCGCATGGCCGGCAGTCGTCGTGCGCGATCCGGCTGCAGCGCTGGACCTCGTCCGCAATTCGGCCGTGCAGGCTGTGATGATTGATGCGCGTTCGGATCTCGACTCCGCCATTTCGGCCGCTATGGCCTTGAGAACCCACCTTCGGCCAAGAGCCACGCCCATCGTCGGACTTGGCGCAGCCGCGGCCGGCGCGGGAGCGCTCGAAGCGTTTGACCTGGCGCTGAGCGGGGATCTCCATCCGACACAGGCCGCGCTGCGTCTGGAAATGCTGGCAAGATCCGCCGTGGCTGAAGAAGAGCTCACGCTCAGGTCGGAAACTTTTGTTGACCGGTTGCGGGCGCCGCTAAAAGCTTCCCCTTCCAAAGTTCCCTTGCAGATCCTGACTATCGGGGAGCCCTCCCCCCGCTTCCTGCAACTCGATTACGAACTGCGCGCACTCGGCGCCGAAACGACCGGCGCCTTCACCGCCTACACGGCGTTCGATTATCTGCATGAACAGTCCTTCGACGCCGTTGTCCTGTGGTCGGGAGACACACACGCGGAGGCCTTGTCGATCGCTGGCGGCATGCGTCGCAACACACGGCTGTTCCACATCCCGACGATCCTGACTTTGAAGCCTGAGACAGCCGTTGCTCGCGCAGACGCTTTCCACCGAGGCCTGTCGGATATCATCAATCCGGGAACGGGCGACCAGGAGACCGCGGCGAGGATCATCGCGCTTGCACGTCGATATCGTTACGAGTCAGCAGTTCGCAGCGCGCTCGACATGTCGCGTTACGCCGGACTGATGGAAAGCGCGACGGGGTTGTTCACCCGAGACCTCTTTGCGGCGCACCTCGCCCGCCTGGCGCAGGCCGCAACCGCCAGACGCCGCCCCCTTTCCGTCGCTGTGATGCGCATCTCGGATCGCCCGGAAGCCATCCGGGCGAGATCGAACGGTTGGCTTGATCAAGCGACGCCGCAGATCGGGTCGATGATTGGCCGACTGGTGCGCATGGAGGACACGGCGGCCAGGCTCGCGTCCGACGTGTTCGCCCTCGCACTTCCCGCCGCCACGCACGCGGCCGGTCGGGTGGCGGCGGAACGGGTCGCTGCGGTCATCGCCTGCACCGCGTTTGACGCCGGCGAGGAACAACCCGCGTTTACCGTTGATTTTGACATTGGCGTCGCGCAGCTGGAGCCAGGCGAGAGCGCCGCTCAAACGCTTGAGCGCGCGGCGCGTTCGGTCTTGTCCAGAGCCGTCAGCTAAAGGACGGATATCCGGAGCCCCAAATGACCATCGCCCGCACGCCCGACCTGGTCATTGACGTTGTGGCGGACGTTGTTTGTCCCTGGTGCTATCTGGGCTGGAGACGCCTGAAGGCGGCGGTGGCGATGCGACCGGCGCTGACCGTGGAGCTCGTGTGGCGCCCCTTTCTTCTCGATCCCCAGATCCCGGAAGGCGGCGTTGATCGACACGCCTACATGGCCAGGAAGTTTCCCGACGCGGAGCGTCGTGTCGCCATCGGGCGCGCCTTGACCGAAGCGGCGCGCGAGGATGGTGTAACACTCAACCTCGACAAGATCGCCATTTCCCCCAACACCTCAGCCGCGCACCGGCTGATCCGCTGGGCGCAGGGCTTTGGCGCGCAGGACGCGATAGTCGAGGGGCTGTTCGCTGCCTACTTCACCGACGGCCGTGACATCGGGGAGCCGCAAACCCTCGCGGAGATTGGTGAGGCGGGCGGCATGAACCCACTGCTCATTCTAGAGCTTCTGTCCAACGGGTCAGACGCCGACAACGTGGCCCGCGACCACGCCATCGCCGTGCGCGGCGGGATCACGGGCGCACCCTTCATGATCTTCGGTCAGCAGTTCTCGGTCATGGGCGCCGAGTCGCCGGAAAAGCTGGTGCGCGCCATCGACACAGCAACAGCGCAGCGAGCGCACTGACGCCGCTCAGGCGGCGGCGAGCTTCGCGAGTTCGGCCAGGATCTTTTCAGCTGCAGCGAGCCGTAGATCCGGCGCATCCCACTCGCCTTTGACGACCAGCTTGTGATCAGGGCGCAACTTCCACAGCACCTGATTGCGTTGCAGCGCCTGGACGAGCGCCAGCGGGTTGGCGAACTGGTCGCCCCGGAACTGGATGACCGCACCCTTTGGCCCGATGTCGACCTTTTCCACCCCGGCCTGTCGGCAAAGCCCCTTGATGGCGACCACCTTGAGAAGCTGTTCGGCTTCCTTCGGCACAGGACCGAACCGGTCGATCAGCTCCGCCGCCAGCGCCTCGCGATCCTCCGGACGTTCGGCTTCGGACAGCCTGCGGTACAGGGACAGGCGTACGTTCAGATCGGGAACATAGTCCTCGGGGATCAGAACAGCGGCCCCGGCATTGATCTGCGGCGACCAGCCACGCTCCGCAACGCTTTCGCCCGTCTCTCTCAGCTCGGCGACGGCGTCTTCCAGCATCTGTTGATAGAGCTCAACGCCGATTTCGCGAATATGCCCGGACTGCTCGTCACCCAGCAGATTGCCGCCGCCCCGGATGTCGAGGTCGTGGCTCGCGAGCTGGAAGCCTGCGCCAAGACTGTCGAGGGACTGAAGCACTTTGAGCCGCTTCTCAGCCCCTTCAGTGATGCTCCGGTCAGCCGGAGTGGTGAGATAGGCGTAGGCGCGCTGCTTGGACCGGCCGACCCGCCCGCGAAGCTGATAGAGCTGGGACAGGCCGAACATGTCGGCGCGATGAACGATCAGCGTGTTCGCCGATGGGATGTCGAGGCCGGACTCGACGATGGTGGTGGCCAGAAGCACGTCATAGCGACCGTCGTAGAAGGCGCTCATGACTTCTTCAAGTTGGGTCGCCGCCATCTGGCCATGTCCGACCACGAACCGAAGCTCCGGAGTCTGTTC
>Ga0208617_1000580_pt1 | contig 10485 bp, 5 predicted proteins | sample CryBogCBE06Nov07_FD_184581 | JGI IMG/M metagenome (GOLD analysis project Ga0208617, IMG submission 184581) | Freshwater microbial communities from Crystal Bog, Wisconsin, USA - CBE06Nov07 (SPAdes) (version 2) | ecosystem: Environmental > Aquatic > Freshwater > Lake | place: Crystal Bog...
TGACTCGAAGGCCCGCGCGTCACTTTCATTCCAAGAAGTGAACAATAATATTTGGGGGGAGTTTTGTGAATTGTCCGCGGGAAGAACGGTGGATAAGGCGTCCACTGCTTTGGATATGTAGGAGCGAATTGGACCAGATGATGGCCCTTCAACGGAGAATTCCAACAGCGCATGCTCCGAGAAAGCGATTTCGCTGTAATTGGATGGAAAAATAAACTTCAAAGCCTCGAACGCAAGTTCATCAGCGAGCATAATGTCCGATTGATTTGCCACTGCATTATTTTCAGAGCCAGAGATTATTGGAGTCACAAGCGCTTTCACACTAATATTCGAACGCAATAATTCTCGACACGATTGCAGAAATCCAGGGGAAAGATTTTTAAGGTAACTATCGAGATCGTCTCTTTTTATTGATGTTGTATTTTCTATTTTGAGACAATTCTTCCAATTAAATACAACTAAAGAAACTTGACGATGAACCAATTCCACAGCAAATATTCGCGAAAATAACTTTATTTCAAAAGCGTTAGCCGCCTGTGATATTAATGATAATCCGTTGATTTTCGACAAGTAGTGCTCCCTTGCCCTAATTAGATACGATGAATCTAAATAATCATCTTCAAGATGTTCCGTAAAATAAGGCGCATACTCAGTTGCATATAAATCTACCCACGGAGAAGCGAGGCAAAGTTTTATCTCTATGTTGCTGTTGTTGAAATATTTATCAAAATTTTCTCTGTACTTGCTCCGCAACAAGTATATATAATTTATAGCTAGATTTCCTCCGGCTGAATCGCCTAGAAAAGTGAGCCTTACCCTACGATTGGTCATCTCTTCGAGGCTTCCGAATTCGTACTCAATTATAGACTCAAATGCCTCGAGAAGCTGTTTGGATACAGCGTCAAATAAGCTTCCAACTTCGGGAACAGCTGTCGAGTACTGAACCGAAAAGAGTTTTGTGCCAGGACCACATTTTTCCTCAACGAGTGCTAGAAGCCTATCCGATACCAAGTAGTCAGAATTATTGAAAACAACAAAAGCCCCACCACACAAATGCACAACCACGTTATCCACTGAACTCTTGGATTTGTTATTACCTTTGTGATTGCGATACTCGAACAGATCGACTGCGGGCGACAAGGACCGCACAGAATACCCACCTAATTTTAGAAATGCATCACGATATTTCGGGCGATTAGAGGCGTGAAATTTTCTCATTCCCTCCAAAGGGTTCACAGCTTGCCCCTTCCTGTAAGTAGCACGACTTTCACTTTCTAAACTAGCGAAATCATCCCTCTCTTTATTTCTCAATACATGAATTGTAACTAAAGCTGATATTGTAACGATGCCAACGATAGCGGTAGAGAAAATTTCCCAAGAATATATCATTTATAATTCCGGCTAGTACAAAAAATGCGACAAAAAACTGATCTTGAACGGCAAGGATTTTAGTTCATTTACTACTAGTGCAGAGGGCACCGCTCTTGGGTCATAGGGTTCTTGTTTCATAAGCAGAACTTTCAACGGTAGAAACCTTTCACGGGTGGTAATTTTTCTATTGTAGAACTCTTTCAACGGCAAGGATTTTCCAATGGCAGGGATCTAGCCCCGGCTGACAACGGTAAGAATTCTGAGGTGAGCGCCTTTTATTTTTTCTGATACGGTTTGATATCTGCGCGAGGAATTCTCGGTGGCGTCTTCTTTTGACGGTATGGATCTTTCAACGGCAAGAATTTTGAACTTGGATCACAAGGATTTCGTAGATGAAAATTGAGGGGCATATTAGGAATCGTTTAAAAGACCGCTGACGGGGAAGTTTGGCGGCTTCCGTGACGCGTGCGGTTAACCACAAATCTTCTATTGTGTCATTTATTTTCAATCAATATAAAACTCTACAATAGGATAATAAGCATAAACTTAAAACTAGCAGATATTAGTTACCTACTGACAAGAAGTGTACTTATATCGATGATTCATTACGGCAATTTTTGTCTAACATTGTATACCTGCTGAGCTCCGAGTATTTTGAGTTGACAATTTTATGCTTTCAATAGACGAATGCGTATATTGTCGCGAAGTTGAAAATTCCTCCCTACTTGAATAATATACGAAGGCCTGTTTTTTTCTAGTATATTCGGAAATATGAATTTTGTTTTGTGCGCGATGAGACGGATCGCAAATATTTGCGCATTCTACTCAGCGGCTTAGTGCGTGTACCATTGCAAGGCGGCATATGGATTTTTTTCCTTCTACTGAAGAGCCATGTTTGGAAGGTACATTATGTTACTAGAGTCTTCCTATCGATAATATTTTTGCGGGGCTGACGTTGTATGGGACATTGAGATATTTTATAGGGGAGAAAAGATCATTGTAATAAGACAAGCAAAACTCATAATATTACAATATTTACTTCAAGCGCAGTGAATTGTTAACTTCATGGTTGCCTGAATTTATTACGTGATGGTTGGTCAAACTTTTCACCAGTCGCACCCATTCCTGATAATGCTTGCCAATATTACCGGGCATGAAATAATGAGTTAAAGTTTGAGCGTATTCGCAACAATAATGGTACTAATACTCTCTATCTAGTCTATTTTCTGGATCGGCTAAAGTCATGGAACCCCATACTAGCGAGGGTAACAAGTGCCGGTATTTAAGCCCAGCAGAATGGGGTAATTGGGGTTTAAGTACGCAACTGTTCCAGAAGTTGCATCTTCCTCGCTCAGCCGGTGCCCAAGGTTTCCGGTCTCATACCTCGGGCATGATGGAGATTTAAGGACAACTGATAATGGAAGTTTGGCAGCTTCCGAAATGCGTATTCTCAGCCAATCGCTTTCGAGAGTGTTCATCGCATCATACTCAAGTATCGAGGCCTTCTGCATTGATCCTGTAAAACTACATCCGTGTACCAAAATCCGTAATAAAGTGTGCATACTTTAGTAAAACTTTAGTATCACAAGGCAGAACAAAGTGCGCCCCCGTAAAAGTACCGTACTTTAGTAAAACTATTTTTTTAGACTTTAGTGCGCGGAAGTTTTTTGGCAGAAAACTTTAGTGTGCAGCCAAAAACTAAAGTGTCCAGTAAGTCATACTGAATATTTCCGAAGTATGCATGGCTATAGTGCAAATTTAGTACTTTAGTACCCATCAAATTATCTTACAAGTCATAATGTCATCGTAACTGCTTCAGGAAAATTGAAGACAAATTGCAAAATATATTTGTTGTGTGGGGATCAGCCGCCCAGAGGGGAGTCGAGGCGTGATGAGGGGTTGGAGCGCGACCCCTTGGGGCGTTTTTTAGGGGGCACAACTATGGAAGTGTTACCGCTGGTGGGCAACCAATGAGAACTATTACGGATGTCACCAGCCTCGTCAACGCGAAATGTGGTTACCATGTAAGCGCGCGTCCATGCCATGACGTTAATATAATGAAACCGCTAAAGTATCCGCTAAAGTATAACTGATTAAACCTTAGTACCCTTACTAAAGTGATGCTAAAGGGAAACTTTATTTCCTAAAGTTTTACTAAAGTATCTTACTAAAGTATAACTTTAGCTTTTTTATTTTTACTCAAGTCCACGGAAGTACCACTAAAGTACAAAAATAATACAGCCGAGGCGAGACACGACTTAAGCAATATTTAAAGTGACACTTTAGTAACACTTCAACCTGTACTTTACCGGCACTTTAGGAAAACTTTAGCAGTTACTAAAGTGTCTAAAATTTGGTACACGGATGTAGAGATTTTTGATTAAAAACTTCAAATCCCATCGTAATATTAGTTTGAAGGAGTCGTTTAACAAGAAGTGCCAATTTACTTTATAACGTCTTTTTTACCTGAGCGATGGAGGCAGTGATACAATTGGTGTAGACGAGAACCACTCGAGGCTGCGACCAGCCTGTTAAGACCAAATATCCTACTAGATGAACAAGGAGAAATAGCTGGCCCTTATCCTCCTCCGAACATTTTTGTACAGTGCAAATAAAGCGTCTCCGAAGCAGTTAATATGATCCTAATAGCCAAGTGCCTCTACTTCAGCGCCGGAGAATCTATGCATAGAGTCTCCTCACTGACTTCGCTGCTGAAATAAAAGAGAGGTCGTCGCGCGAAGAACATGTCTAGGCAAAAATCAGATAGTCAATATTTCTTTTTTCCCTCTCGAATATCATTCGTCTTAACTATTTTAGATAGACAATATTGCATCCTCACTAATATTGCAGCCTATAATATTGCGGTAAAATGCTCTAGTCTGACCGAGTGAAGCTCGTAGGTCCGCCACTGTATCACCTAAACACTTTAGTGTGGGAAGGCGTCAGCAGATAGCTACCTTGTGCATAGCCAGAACTAGATCGAGCGGTCTCAGCGTCCCTTTAATAGTCCGCTGATTAAAGCTCGGCTTAATTGAACGAGATGCTAATTGTTTTACTCAGTAGTCACTATCCGTAATGAGGTTGAAGAAGTGTGGCTGACCCACGCGCAGGTTAGGACCTTTGTCGGGGCGTGTTGGGCAGGTAGACCTTTGTAGTCTAAACGGAAATTCTCAATCTTTCGTAATTTGAATCTTTCAATATCAGCGGGGCTTAGCGTCTTTTCAGGACGTGTGGATACCTGGAGTGTGACCAAACCGGACGACGAAGAAGACTTTCGGATTTTCGACTACCTCCTCAGAAGGACCGGAAGTGAACCAGTGTCGAGTGTATCAGTGGTGGCAACCTCCTATTGGTACTGGGCCTATCTACACGGGCCCCCCAAATGGTGTACACTCGCCGTGATATCCCCTACCAAATCTGTGAGGACTGAATATATTGACGGCCACCGCTAAGTCAGTAGGCTGAAATCCCCATTCACCAGAGAGATTTCTTGAAAACTCCAGTTCACGTATCTCTGCGCCAGTCCTCGGTAACGTCCTCACAAACTGGTAGACTTGAGAACATCTTCGGCTTGAGGTCGGCCAAGTCATCTTGATTAACTTCATGCCCGTCATTCCACCACTTTTGGAGCATCAAGAGCTGCATAGGATATCAATTACTATTCTGTGCAATGCTATTCACCCACTGCACTATGCCTGCCCTTTTATGCTACTCTGTGTGTCACTCGACTGCCTTTTTTTTAAATTTCTAATTAACTCGTGTCACTCGACTGCTCAGCGGACGGTGTATCACCACCGTCATGAACTATTCGTAATCAACGGTCAATTTTGTAGGCAGCTGCGGAGGTACTCTAGTCTGGTACACACTTTACTCTACTTCCACTTCACTTCTATTCTACTATACTAATAAGTTAGACCAGGCAGAATGTGTATGAATATTTTAAATAATTTTGATTTAATTTCGAATGAAGGAGCGGTGTGAGGCGCTGTATAGGTGATGTTTGAACATGAGGTGACATATGTCCGGGTAGGGTGTGTGAACAACGTGTGACTGTCGTGATCAAGGCAAACGTGCAAGGGCATAAGATAGGTATCAGGATTATATGGCGGGTAAAACACGGCGGGACATGTGGGACTCTCGATGGGACTTAGACACAGGTGCTGGAATGGTAGGTTCGTGCAGTTGTGCGTTAGGAGTCTCCTGCCGTTGCTGCTTGTTGCCTCCTCGAGGGTCCGGCAGACGAAGTGAAATTGGTAAGCTGGAGGGCAGATATGGCGCAAAGAAAATTAAATTTGAGCCGAAATCAGTCGCTAAAGCATTGAATGCGATTGCAAATTGAATAATCTCAAAGTCTCTTTGCTGGAGTGAGATAGATGGGTTGGCCAACAACATGTGTTCCGAAGGACATAATTATCTTCCAAAATAAGAGACAGTTTTCAGAAAAACTAAGTCAGTGCCTTATTCGTTAGAGGGAGAGATTATATATGTCAACGAGTTACTAAGTTTGATGCCTTCGTTGACACGACCTGGCGTTTGTCGAGTTTATAGGTAAAAAATTTCCCAGATTTTCTCTGAAGGGAGATATTTTGAAAAATTGCTTCTAAACCTAGCCCCTATTTAAATTTCATACCTCCGAGATATTTCGCTATATCTTCGTATTTTCGATATGTTTAAATTGTCGTTTCTACCTGATTTTGCAATTTTAAAATAATTCGGGTGCTTTAGGATATGCAATTTCTTGAAATTTCTGTTGTGGGGGGTTAATACTATTTTTGCTTGAACTGAAAAGTATTGTTTTACCTGATTTTGCGCTTGGCTGCTTGAGATATCCTCTTTCTGGTTTTAACATGAAATTTTTTAAATTGTGTTGAAAATTTAAACCTAACGATTACCACGGCTGAATGTCCGCAAGTTTTGGATACGTTTCGTTTGATTGCGTAATAAATTTAGTTGTTTTTGGTAGAAATCTATCTTAATTTAATTTTTTCATGGTGCTGAGCCCCAGTACCTGTTGTCAATGACTAATCATTGCAATAGGTTAACATGTGCCTGTACCTAGTGGACTGCACTTTGTTCTAGCTTTAAATTGGCAGAACGGCGAGGATCTGAATCAGCTGAAAGGAAGTCAACCTTAAACCAATTGCGTACTATACGGCGAAAAAATAGTTCTTATCGCTGAAGATGGCGGATGAATTCCTTGAAGTAACTTCGGGAATCCCCTTCTTTGCTACCTTAATGCTGAGCTACACGCTGGGCTTAGCTTTTCGCTTCAATGAAAGGTCTGGTTAGGGGGTATACGTGGTACCACACACCTGCGCCCCGATAGACCTCTGGGGTCTGTGTGGAAGTTTATTAGAATTTAAGGTCCGGCCTTCGCGGACCACTTCCTTATCAAGTGGGCTGGCGTTCATCACTCCACCAGCTCCACAGGTGAGCTCAGCAGAGGCCTTTTCCGTGCTTTATCATGGTTAGTCAACAGCGGTGGGGGACACTCCTCAGTCTAGTCGGAAGCACAATATCTTCACCGACATTTTTTCATTAAAATTCTGATTAACTTAACCTTCACCGACAGTGAATGAAGGGAGGAGCTGCTCGACTCCACTAGGTCTATAAAGACTCGTGCGAACGAGAAGTTGTTGAAACTCATTAACTTCTTTCCCTGGTCTTCACGTGAAATCGTTTACGTGTAGATTTCCTGGACTCCTGTGCATACCGGCGTAGACTCTCTACAGGCGCTTAGAAACGTCTCGCGAACTCGCTGGCAGCCAGGGCTTGGTGTGGTGGGGACTCCTTCCAACGCCTTATCTGCCTTTCGCCAGGTTAAAATTGCAAGCCTGAGCCCGAGGGACGGTTGTGCAAAGCGACTCAGTCGCTTGCGGCTTTGCCCTCATTGGGTGGTCCCCACCTGGCACCTCCGCCGCCCTCCTGTAAGGCGTCGACCGACGTCCGTCAAATACTCCCCCGGCGGTGACACTTTGTAGTGCAAATTGCCATGCGTGGTTTTCGACCGGTTTGTATTTCTATGCCTGATGTATCTGCTATTTCTTGTGATACGAGGATGGTTGACTGGGTGGCCAAATCCTAGGTAGGTAATGGCGTTGGCTCCAGAATTTTAGTAATTTCTTTATTTTGTCTCTCATGGTAATCAAAAACTATTTGAATTTCGGGAAATAACTTACGTAGTATCCGGTAAGTACGAATAAAAAACTTAAGCAAAATAATTCAATTGTAGAAGTTCCATGTAAGTGTCGTAATTTGAGATGTTTTTTCGTGTTTCAATTCTAGTAATTATCGAAAAAATATCAATCAACTCTGAGGCAGAGAAACGTAAGAACAAGCATAAGGAGAAATGGAGAAGGGCTGGTATTATTACTTTACCAGAACCTAATGTGAAATGAGTATAGCACACATTTGATTGAGTTAGTACTACAGTACAAATAAGGGGACAAACTTGAGAAGATCCGATAGATAACGAAAGGGGGTTGAAACATAAACGCAATTATTATTGTATTCGCACAAATATCATATTGAAGTGCATTTATTGCTTTGCAGGGATCTGTACAAACGATCAATATGATATGGCGAGCAGTCTGATTTAACCATGACACTAAACATTCTCGAATGAAATGTCACTACAGCCAAGGGAGTGATCGATGTGCAAATAAAATCAAAAATGAGAGTTTAAGGGACAAAGTTTTTCGTAGGGACGAACGAGACAGGCTGATTCAGAAGGAGGAGGAGTAGCTCATTCAACTAGTTATTGTTACTTAGTCTAGCACCAACAACAGTAGGCGGATGAAAGTGCAACGAGTGAAACTGCAATAGCACAAAGTGCTTTACTTTCTTACCGTTGTTTTGGAACAATACCAGTACTATCATGACGGTGGGTGCATGTGGAGGTTGTGTGCTATGCGAAGTTCCCCAAGGCACTGAGAAGGAGAAGTGAGCAGGTGGATGAATGCAGATAAATTGATCCTAAACTTTTGGTGGCGCTGCTGGTATATCTCCACGGCCGAGGTGGTCACAATGCCAGAAAAATGATTGAAGGATGATATCCCCGTGAGAGTGTAAGCCCACTATTTATCCATGTCTGGGGTAAGCAGAATTTTTGAAAATGAACCAAGAATAATCCTCATCATAGCTTCTAAAAAATATCAAATCGTGTCTCCTCGCAAATTCCAAAACCGCATGCCTCACACATAGGTCATAGAAATCGTGACCGCTCAGCACTCCTCCTACACGCACTTTCGGCCACCACGCCACCATGTCAGACATAACCGCGGTGTAGTCATGAGCCGCGTCGATGTAGACAAAATCTAGGGATTGATCTGAAATAAGTCCAGCGGCCTCCTCACTAGTCATTCGCATAACGACCGCTCGACTGCCATACTTGGATACCTTCTCCTTCGCCTCTTCGTAAAATGAATCCTGAACCGTTTGTTCCACATTCGCTAAATCCACATATTCTGAGGATATCCCATTTTCGTCGTAAGAATAATGTTTCCACGGATCTATCATCAGGTAGGCTTTCCCTCTCCACTTGGAGAGCATTATATCAGAATATATTGCTGTTTGAACGCCCACCTCCGCCCCCGCATTTATCAGGCCCATTAAATTCAACAATATTCCATAATTTTCTCTGGATGTGAACTGTATGTGGGAAAGATAAGATAGGCTAGAAGAGAAACTTTGTTCTATCTCAGCACCCGCATTGCTGAAAGTCGGACTTAAATCGTCACCATATTTAAAATGAATCAAAATATCAAATGTGCTAGTTGTATTGAAAGGTATATCAACACCAAGTATGCTCCCTTGGAGGTATGGGTTTTGGGCCGCACTTGTTTCTTCAAACATTTCAATGTGAAGAGTAAGATTATCAAAGCCTTGGCTCATATAAACTATACCATAATTCATTTTGACGTTCAATTGAGGAGTGTGTTTCGGTAAGAGAGCTCTTCTTTCGCCCATTGTAAGGACGCCAGAGTAGTTCGCGGCCATATTTCTACAATAGATCAAGATATAGAAGCGCACTAACGGGTCGTAAGCACGATCTAAGATAAAAAATTCTGTATGGTTGAGTGGCCACCATAGCTGGCACGGTCCTGAAGTATGGCTTCTTTGGGAATTATTCTTATCATATAATTGCCTATTCTTCTCCTGAAATAAGTTTCGACCTTTGTCTGTAGTAAATCCATAATTATTTGCATTTACGAAAACAAAATGAAAACCTGGAGCGCTGCACGGTATTTTCTTATCTTCATCCTTATTTTTATTCTTTAAAAGAAACTGGAAAGTGCTAGATTTTGCCAAGAAAAATGAATCTCGGCATTCGCTCTGCATCGTGAAATTCCTGTCTACAAGTAAACAAAATATTTCTTTATCAGTTATTAAAAGTATATTCCTTGCTACAAATCTAAGTATGTCAGCATCCTCAGTAGCATTCAGCAATAGCCTTGAATACCAAGTGGAATGGAGAGAATTCGCTGTCAGTAGCAACGATTTATCGCAAGAGAAAACATCATCGTGTTTCTCTCGGAAAAGAAGCCTCGCCTTTATATTCATTACATGATTTATAATAAGATTAGATGAACTTTTGAATATCTCAGGAACTATGCATATCCGAACATCCAAACTAACATTTAAATACTTTAATTGTTCGCGAAATTCCATTATTTTTATAGATGTTTCATTCAAATCCAAATGAGTGACGGAGTAGATAACAAGTAGTAATAACAAAGAAAGCATAGTAATCAATATAATACTAATTAGTCAAATGGTAGTTTTTTTCGAAGTAATGCATACGCGTTACGTCCGGTCTACTTTGCGATGCAATTTTTCATTCGCCTCTTTGGCTTATTTTTAATTAGCTGGACATATTCTCTGCCTTTAGACTCATTTCTAGATGTAGATGGTATCAGTGTTGCAGCTGGGACAGATCACGTATGCGCAATAGAAGCACATGCGGATGCTCCCATAGGTGGGAAAGTTCGGTGTTGGGGAAACAACGAATATGGGAAATTGAAGCCTCCCAAAAATGTTAAATTTTATTACCACATTAATTTACTTGATTTACGTATATATTTGCAGGTTTTTTTTGTTCAGGTAGTCTCTTGA
>Ga0208617_1000581_pt1 | contig 10482 bp, 10 predicted proteins | sample CryBogCBE06Nov07_FD_184581 | JGI IMG/M metagenome (GOLD analysis project Ga0208617, IMG submission 184581) | Freshwater microbial communities from Crystal Bog, Wisconsin, USA - CBE06Nov07 (SPAdes) (version 2) | ecosystem: Environmental > Aquatic > Freshwater > Lake | place: Crystal Bog...
AAGACGATAAAGGTTGGAACTATTCAATTAAGAACCCAGGCGGTAATTGGTCTGACTCAGCTCTAAATGATGTGTTAAAGCCTTTTAAGCATGGTCTTACTTTAGCGCATGATTCTGACCTTTATACACTTAGACCTGGTTGGGAAGAAATGGCAGACAGGATAGGCTATTCTCCTGAACAACGTCAATATATGTTAGAAACACAGTCACTAAATCAATGGGTTGACAAGCGTCTTAAGAACTATATTAAGAATGACATGGGAACGCCTAAAGATCCAGTTCGTAACCTTGCAGACCAAGGAATTACGCATATGCAAGACCTTGGTGAAAGATGGCGAGAGCCTCTTAATGAAGTAGGCAAAAAGCAATTACAAGTACTAGGCGATTTAAGAGAAGAACGTGGACATCCTAGAGAAGGCTATGCAACAACACCTGAAGGTAAGGACTGGGAGACTAAAACTGACTGGGGTTTAGACACTCATAAGATTAAAGATGTATCAGATGGTCAATATCCTTTTTTACTAGGTAAAAACTTTTCACCAGAAGAATGGAAAGAGTTACAAAAATCACTTGAGCGAAACCCTGAAGCAGAGCTAAATCAATATCAAACGCTAAGCAACTTCGGCTTTGACCACTTAACTGATGAGCTTAGAAATGCAGTTGATTCAACTACTGATCTACCACAGCATCTTCGACTCTCTACTAAAGATCTGGAGCGCATGACAGTCCCCGATGCAGTCAGACATGTTGCCAAGATTAATAAGTATAGAGCTGATTTAGCTGCAAAATCAACAGCAAAAGACTTACCTCAGTTTAGACAAGATTTTCCGGCAATTCAGTCATTTAAAGACGGTTCTAGTTGGCATGAGCTTAAGCTACCTACGAACACTGAAAACACACTGCCTGAAGGGTTTAAAGTTGAGAAGCACCCTTCTAAAGACGCTTTTTTAATTCGTGATAAACAAGGTGCTGACGTTGGCGCAGTAGGCGAAACCCCTGAGAAAGCTATTCAAAACTTTAACACTCCACATTATCTTCTTGATAAACGATTAAAAGAAGAAGGTAAGCTGATGGCACACTGTGTTGGTGGCTATACAGATGCAGTAGTTAATGGATCATCTAGAATCTTTACACTTCGTGATGCTAAAGGTAAACCTCATGCAACTGTTGAATTAGAGCCATTATTACCAAGATTAAGCGACATACCTGCTTCTGTAAGAGCTCAAGGTGAAGGTGCAGCAGAGAAATGGGTAACAACTACTGAAAATAAGCCTGTAAGACTTAAACAGATTAAAGGGTTTAAAGACGGTGCATCACCTCCTGAGTGGCGTCAGCATATTGTTGATTTTTTAAACCAGCATCCTACCCCTATTAGAGATGTTGAACCACGCGATCTTAAGATGCAAGGCATTATTGATACTCAAGATACACGATCCATGATGGATTTTATTCTTAAGTATAAAGTTCCTGTTGATGTGTACAATGAACTTGCTGACAAAGGGATAGAAGCTTCACGTTTTGTGGTTGAAGATAAATTGTGGAATACTTTAAATAATATGGTTAAGATAAGAAACCAAAAGAAGTTACCAGAAGGTTATAAACGCGGCGGCCATATAAAATCGTTGGAACACGACCGAATGAAATTTGAACTGATGATGAGAGGTAAACATGGCTGAGATGCCCATACCACAAGACTTTAATCGCTTTATTGCGCCTCTGTCTCAAGAAGAAACAGAACCTGATCCATCAATTGCAGAGATGTTCGAACACTCTGAGATTGAAGAGCAAGAAGACGGCTCTGCAATCGTAAGACTAGATGATCTTAAAGGACCAGAAGAAACGCCTGACTTTTATGAGAACTTAGCAGACTCAGTCGATGAGTGGGAGCTAGATAAAGTCTCACTTAAGTATATTGAGCTGATCGAGAAAGATAAGAACGCACGTGAAGAGCGTGATAAGCAATATGAAGAAGGAATTCGTAGAACTGGTCTAGGACATGATGCGCCTGGCGGTGCTCAGTTCATGGGAGCATCTAAGGTTGTTCACCCTGTTATGGCAGAGGCGTGTATTGACTTTGCGGCTCGTGCGATTAAAGAACTCTTTCCACCCGATGGTCCAGTAAGAACAAAAATCGTAGGTGAGATGACCAAAGATAAAGTGGATCGTGCTGATCGTAAGCGTGATTACATGAACTGGCAATTAACAGAGCAAATTGAAGAATACCGTGATGAGCAAGAACAAATGCTTACACAGCTTCCGCTCGGTGGCTCACAGTATCTTAAAGTATGGTATGACGAGCATAAGAAGCGTCCTTGTATTGAGTTTGTACCGATTGACAACATCTATTTGCCTTTTGCTGCAGGAAACTTTTATACAGCGCACCGTGTAACTGAAGTACAAGATATTACACAAGAAGAATATGACATTCGAGTAGCAAGTGGCTTGTACCGTGACTTAGGTGTGTATAGAGTATCACAAGAGCCTGACATGACGAAGTCAGAAAAAGCAAATAATAAGATTGAAGGTAAAACTTCAGAAAATACAAACATTGACGGCGTTCGCCGTGTCTATCACATCTATACATGGTTAGAACTACAAGAAGATAAGGTCACAAAAGGTGAGCGTGCTCCTTACATTTTAATGATAGACCAATCAGAGAATGCAGTACTTGGTCTATATCGTAACTGGGAGAATGGCGATGAAACACTTACTAAACTTGACTGGATTATCGAATTTAAGTTTATTCCTTGGAGAGGGGCATATGCTGTTGGGCTTCCTCATCTCATTGGTGGTCTTTCTGCTGCTCTTACTGGCGCACTCCGTGCTTTACTGGATTCTGCGCACATCAATAACGCTCCGACCATGCTTAAGCTTAAGGGCGGAAAGATCTCGGGTCAGTCTACGAGTATTGATGTTACACAAGTTACAGAAATTGAAGGTGCGCCTGGAGTAGATGATGTAAGAAAAATTGCAATGCCGGTGCCATTTAACCCACCAAGTCCTATTCTTTTTCAACTTCTTGCATGGTTAACAGATGCTGCGAAAGGCGTAGTGACTACATCTGAAGAAAAGATAGCAGATGTAACATCGAATGCACCTGTCGGTACAACTCAAGCATTAATCGAGCAAGGCGCAGCGGTTTTCTCATCAATTCACTCAAGATTACATGATTCTCAGCGTCGAGTCTTTAGAATTATTACAAGACTAAACAAATGGTACTTAGACGAGCAAAGAAAGAATGACATTATTGCAGATCTGCATGTCACGCCTGATGATTTTGAGTCAAATAGTGATGTAATACCTGTATCTGACCCACACATCTTTGCTGAATCACAGCGTTATGCGCAGATTCAGACTTTGTCACAAAGAGCACAAGCAAATCCTGATCTGTACAATAGACTTGCGGTAGAAAGAAGAATTTTAAAGCAAATTAAGCTTCCAGACATTAACGAAGTGCTTCCAGATCCTGCAAAAGTACAAGATATGAACCCAGCGCTTGAAAATGTGGCAATGACACTCGGAAAACCTGTCGGTGCCTTCCCTCATCAAGATCATTTGGCACATTTCTTAACACACTTACCATATGCAATGGATCCGTTATACGGATCTAATCCGATCATGGCGCCTGTACTTCTGCCAGCAATGCTAGAGCATTTGAAGCAACACTTAACACTATGGTACCTTAACGAGACCGATATGTATGCATCGAATGCACTCGGTGAACCATATGATGTACATACTGTTCGTCCTATCATTAAAGAAGCTCAGCAAGTGATTGCAGTGGCTACACAGCATGTGTTACAAGATGCAGGACAAAAACTGACACAACAGATTATGCCTTCTATACAACAAATGCTACAGATGATGCAGAAAATGCAAGGTCAGCAACAGCAACCTACTGATCCGAATGTCATGGCTCAAGTACAAGCGCTTACACAAACTGCAATGGCAGAAACACAGCGTAAAGCCGCAAAAGACAAGGCTGACATACAGCTAAAAGCACAAGACATGCAGATGATTGCACAAGAAAAAGCAGCACAGATTCAAGCAGAAATGCAACAAAATACAGAGAATAATCTAACGCAAGAAAGAATTAAGTCTGCTGAGCTTACAAGTGACGCAGCAGAGCTTCAGCATGAGCAACTGAAGACTGCAATTGAAGCTCAAAACCAACTTCAAGGAGAAAGAAATGTCTAGACTAACTAACTATGAAGATCAGCAAATAGCACAAAGCGATAATGAATATCAAAAATCGTTGTCTCCTAAGTTAACTAATTATCAAGATCAGCAAATATCAAATTCTGATAGGTCTGCATATCAAAAACAACAGCAATATTTACGTAGATCTGATGAATCATTATCAGACTATAATAATAGATTGACTAATTATCAAAAGTCTCAGCTTGACAATATAGAAAATCGTAGAAAAGGCGGTAAAGTTAAAGCAGCTAAACTTAATTTTTAAAGGAGAAAGAAATGTCTGAAGCAATTAACAAGCATAAGCGCATGGCTATGTACGGAATGGAAGAAGCAAATCATCTTAAAAAAGGTGGTAAGGTTAAGAAGTATGCTAAAGGCGGACAAGTGATTCCTGAGTCACATCAGCCTGACAATGAGTTAATCGGTGCATACCCTGAAAGCAAAGTAAGAAACTTACCTGCTAAAGGAACTAAGCCGAAGTTAACAAAACCAGTTCCTCATTCAGTTGCTACCATGAAAAAAGGTGGAATGACTAAGAAACCTGGTTTAATGATAGCAATAGCAGTGGGAAAGAAACCGAATGCTAGAGGTCGTTAATGGACCTTACAAACAGTTTTATTAGTGCAGTAAAAGCAAAGCAGCAAGAAGTAGTAGAGTCAATGGTAAATGGAAGGTTCGTGAACTTTGAAAGTTACCAGAGATATGTAGGTATACACCAAGGGCTGGCAGAAGCCTTGGATATTTTAAACAATCTTTTAGAAGAAAAGGATAGAGATGTCGAATGATATCGAACAAACGTTAGTAGAAGCATTTCCACTTGTAGACCCTTTAATGGCTCCGTACGGTGCAAGAGTTCTTATTCAGTTAAGAGCAGTCAAAGAAAAAGTAACAAGTGCAGGAATTTATATTCCTGAAGAAACAAAAGAAGCAGAGAAGTGGAACACAATGATTGGTAAAGTGATTGCAATTGGTCCTTTAGCATTTAGAAAACGAGAATCAATGGATCCATGGCCGGAAGGTGCATGGGCAAGTGTTGGTGACTTCGTACGTGTTCCAAAATGGGGTGGAGATCGATGGGAAATTGATTTTGAAGATGAAAATGGCGCTAAAGGAAGAGCTTTATTTACTTTCTTTAATGACCATGAACTAATTGGCAAAGTCACCGGTGATCCACGCGAAATTAAAGCATTCATTTAAATTTTTGAGAGGAAAATTGCATGACGCCAACAGAAAAGCTGGAGATGCAAATTGCTGAGTCAGATGACGGCTCCGCAACTGTACAATTACCAGAAAACATAGAATCACCACAGCAACAAGAAACATTACCTGATAATGAGAATGAAACACAAAGTGCTTCTCATGATTCAGATGATGTAGATGATGAAAGAGAGCAGATTAGAGCTGCTAGACGTGAAGAACGTCGATTAAAGAAACAAATTCATCGTGAAAAAGCACGAGAGTCAAACCATTTAATCAATGCATTAAAGAAGCAAAATGAAATGCTTGCCGAGCGTCTTGCTCGTGTTGAGCAAAAGACCAGTGGCGCTGAGCTTGCAAGAGTTGATAAAGCAATTGAAGATGCTGCAGTTGAAGTCGAATATGCAAAGATGAAAATGCAAGATGCGATTTCAAGACAAGATGGTCAAGGTCTTACAGAAGCACAAGAAAGATGGTTTGAAGCAAAACGTAAGCAAGAATCTCTTCAAAGCATGAAGAAGCAAGCAACTACTCAAATGTCACAACCTAAACAGAATATCAATGTGCCTGATCCTATGGTGCAAAGACTTGCTGCTGAGTGGATGGAACGAAATGAGTGGTATGATCCTCATGGCAAAAATGAAGAGTCTTCTATTGCACAAGTGATTGACAAAAAGTTAACAGAAGAAGGGTTTGATCCAGCATCTGAAGACTATTGGGATGAACTTGATGATAGGCTTAAAAAATATTTACCGAATACTGCAAAACATGAGTATAATGAGACTAAATCACGTAATCCAAGACCGAGGTCAGTTGTGACAAGTTCAGGTAAAGAATCGATGGCAAACACTAGAGGAAACGAATATGTACTCAGTACAGATCGTGTGAATGCTATTAAAGAAGCCGGAATGTGGGACAACCCAGAACTTCGTAGAAAAGCTACTCAACGTTATATTGAGTGGGACCGTCAAAACAAGAATAGGAGCTAGTCATGGATGATCGTTTAAAAAAGAATTCAGTAAGAAGTCGTGAAACTCGTTCAGCAATGGACGATTCACGTGCCTCACCAGAAAGTAATTTTGCATTATCTCAGGAACGTCGTAGAATGTTCCGTGATGAGTTCCTTCAAGAAGCTTTACCTAAAGCACCGGATATTCCGGGTTTTCATACTTGTTGGTTATCTACTACACATCAATATGATCCTATTCACCGTCGTATGAGAATCGGATATACTCCAGTGAAAGCCGACGAAGTCCCAGGCTTTGAAAATTTCCGTGTAAAAGCGGGAGAAATGGAGGGGTTTGTTGCATGTAATGAGATGGTTCTCTATAAACTTCCTATTGACATTTATGAGTCATACATGGCAGAAGTACACCATTATGCGCCAATGGATGAGCAAGAGAAGATTAGAGTTCAACAAGATTCATTATTGAATGCTCGTGATTCGAATGGTAGAAAATTAGGTGAAATTGAAGGTGACGGAATGCAGTTTGATTTGTCACGACCTGTTCCTACCGTGTGGTAGAAACAAGTATATAATGTCTTTAAAAATTGCGTTAATTGCGATTTTGCTTTATAGCTTTGAATAAAGCGTCAAAAACAAAATTTTAATTAACCATTTTTAAGGAGTAAAATATGTCTTCAGTATCCGCTCCGTTTGGTTTGCGTCCTGCCTTCTTTCCAACAGGATTAGAAAGAGCACAATGCTTACAAAACGGTATCACTTCGGGTTATGCAGCCAATATTTACAAACAGCAACCTATTGCCTACGTTAGTGCTGCTAACGTAGGTTCTACTGGCTCTGCTAACGGTACAATTATTGCTGCTCAAACCACAACAGGAAATTCATCAAGCCAACAGTATGCAGTAACAGGTTCATTCCAAGGCGTTGAGTTTACTGACACAACAGGCCGTCGTCGTGTTTCCAATTACTGGCCATCAGGTACAACTGTTCAAGCAGGTTCAGTCACTAATGCTTATTTCTATAACGACCTCAACATCGTTTATGAAATCCAAGCTGACGGTTCTATGGCTCAAACAAGTATCGGTGGTGAATATTGGTTTACCAACATTACTGCGGGTAATTCAACAACCGGGTTATCACAAGCAACATTAGGAGCTTCAACTGCTGTTACTAACGGTCAGCAAGCTGCTATGCGTGTGGTAGATTTATGTCAAAACGTAGATAATGCATGGGGTGATGCTTACACAATAGTTCGTGTACAGTTAAGCTCTACTAACTTCTACGGTCAATACACAGCAGCAGTTTAATATAGGAGAATAAATTATGGCAGCCCCAATGAGAAGTACGGACTTCCGTTCAATTGTAGAACCTATATTGAACGAATCCTTTGACGGTGTGTATGATCAGCGTTCCGACGAATGGTCTACAGTTTTCCGTGAACAAGCAGGTATTCCACGTAACTACCATGAAGAACCAGTGTTATATGGTTTCGGTGCAGCTCCTCAGCTCCCTGACGGCTCACCTGTAACTTATCAACAAGGTGGTGTATTGTTCTTACAGCGTTATGTTTACCAAGTATTCGGTTTGGCATTTGCTTTAACTAGAGTTTTAGTTGAAGACGGTGACCATATCCGTTTAGGTCAAGTATACGCTAAGCACTTAGCACAATCTTTAGTAGAAACTAAAGAATTGTTATGTGCTAACATTTTGAACCGTGCATTTAACTCTTCATATGTTGGTGGTGATGGCGTATCTTTGATTAACACAGCTCACCCGATTGCTTCAGGCACATTTAGCAATCAGTTAGCAACAGCAGCGGCTTTATCTCAAACATCTCTCGAACAGATGTTGATTCAAATCCGTCAAGCAGTTGATAACAATGGTAAGAAAATTCGCTTACAACCGCTTAAGATTGTCGTTGCCCCAGGTAACGTTTTCCAAGCTGAAGTATTGTTGAAATCTGTTCTAAGAACTGGTACAGCAAACAATGACATTAACCCAATTAAATCAATTGGTTTATTGCCTGAAGGTGCATCGGTTATTAGCCGTTTAACATCTTCAACTAACTGGTGGATCCAAACAGATGCTCCAGAAGGTATGAAATTGTTGATGCGTCGTGCATTAGAGAAGACAATGGAAGGTGACTTCGAAACCGACTCTATGCGTTACAAAGCAACAGAACGTTATATCCCAGGTTGGACCGATCCACGTGCTATGTACGGTACACCAGGAGCTTAAGTATCAAAGGGGTGTAAAAACCCCTTCTTTTTAATTTGTCAACTTTTCATGGAGAACGACAATGCCACAATTTAGCGATGATTTATTTTTAGGTTCAGCCCCTAGTTATGTTGGTACAAATGCTACCAGTAACTTAGGTAATCCTTCACCGATGTCTCTTGGTTTTGGTCCAATGGGACGTGTTTATTTATATGATACAAATCCGTATGCTGCAACAACAGCTGCTGTTTTAGCTGCTAAAACGCCAACAGGCGCAACTACTTATAGTGGTACACAATTAGCATCTGGTACAGGTGGAACAACACAAGTGATTCGTACTGATGGTACAACAGTAACGCAATTAGATGTGCCTAGAGCAGTTGCGGTTACAACTGCATCAGGTAGCCCAACAAACTCACAAGTAACAGTAACAGGCTATGATTATTACGGTAATGCAATGACTGAAATCATTCAAACAGGTACAGTTGCTTCTACGCAAACTAAAGGAAGAAAAGCATTCTTCCAAATTTACAGTATCGCATTTAGCGCTGCAACTACTGTTGCGGTATCTGTTGATACAACAACTACACTAGGCTTACCATGCCGTATTAGTGATGAAGCATACATTGTAGACCCAGGATTTACAGGTTCTACAGCGGTTGACAACGGAACATTGGCATATGCTTTTTATAGTAATACAACAACTTACTCTGTACAAGCAGTAACAGGTTGGACGATTGCTTCACCTGGCGTACTTACAGTTGGTTATTCTCCTGCTAGTGGCACTATTGTTCAATTTACAGGAACTCCTCCAGGTGGTGTAAGTACTGGTACAAACTATTGGTGGACATATGTATCTGCAACCACTGGAAAATTATCTACTTCACAAGCCAACTATTTAGCTGGTACGTTTGTAAATACTTCAGGCTCATATACAGCAAGCGCTGCTACGATGACACCGCAACTTGTATCTAGTTCTGTAACGGCGGATACCCGTGGAACATATACACCCGCTGGAACATTGAATGGTTCAAATAAACTAGTTTTAACACTAGGTTTAACGGCTATTCAAGTAGGTCCAAATTCCACCACAACTGGTTTACTTGGCATAGCCCAAGCCTAATAGGAGAAAAACACCATGGCAACTAGCAAATTTGGACGTGAGACAAAAGAGATGACAACAGAACCTTCTGCTGATGAACTTAAGCATGAAGGTATGAAAAAAGGTGGTCATGCGCATAAAAAGCACATGGCAATGGGTGGTAATCCTATGATGGCAATGCCACAAAGAGCAATGGCTCCTCGTCGTGCGATGGCTATGCCGCCTGCTTTACTTAGACGTAAAGACGGTGGTAAAGCAGAAGAACGAAAAGAGATGAAGGAAATGCATAAGATTGAAAAAGAGCTGAAGCGTCATGAAAAGATGAAAGACTCTACACATGGTGGAAAAGCTCACATGGCTAAAGGCGGTAAAGCTATGTATATCCCTCAGATAGGTGGATTACTTGGAGAAGGTAAACCACATCACAAAGCTTCAACAGGTGCTATAGAAGGACCTGGATACAAGCACGGAGGTAAAGCTCACCATATTTCAGGTCATCCTGTAGGTTCACATGAGCATCACAAGCACATGGCTAAACACCATATGAAAATGCATAAAGAAAGTGGTTCAGCACATCACAAGAAAATGCATGAGCACCATAAACACATGGCTGCAGGTGGAACAATGCCTGCTGTACATCATGGTGGCGAGCAAATGAAACGTGGTGGTAAGATGATGCATAAAGCAAGTGGTGGGCTAGCTGCTAAAGGCGATGCTTTTCAGACTAAAGGTACATTAAAGCCAAAGATTGACGTGCAAGATAAAGTTGTTGAAGCTAAGCAAACTAAATCATTTCACACTA
>Ga0208617_1000586_pt1 | contig 10439 bp, 10 predicted proteins | sample CryBogCBE06Nov07_FD_184581 | JGI IMG/M metagenome (GOLD analysis project Ga0208617, IMG submission 184581) | Freshwater microbial communities from Crystal Bog, Wisconsin, USA - CBE06Nov07 (SPAdes) (version 2) | ecosystem: Environmental > Aquatic > Freshwater > Lake | place: Crystal Bog...
CAATGGGTCAGAAGGTTGGTAATACATTGCTTTTGGCCAAGGACCGGATAAAGTCTTTAAGCCAATCATTTCATAATTTTCAAGATTGAGTACGGCAACTGGGTAGTCAAGGCCCCCGTTAACAATAGGAGTACCGTTAGAATTAGTGTTAATACGCACAAAGCTAGACTGAATAGCAAGAGGGCGCTGATAATAGCCATTAATGGATGTTGAACTAACCGTTTGAGCAATATTAACGGTGTATGTACCATTGTCATTAACGTTGCCGCCAGCGCCTGAAACAAATGCAGTAATTGTTGTACCATTTGCAATTCCTGTTCCAGCTAGGGTTTGTCCTAATGTTAATGCTCCTTGGGTAATACCAGTAACAGTTAATACATTACCTGAAATAGAGCCAGTAAAATGAGAACCAATTGTGCCGCCAGGGCCTATTGTGTATTGAATTTGACCTGGGGTAATGGGAAATATTATTTCAGTCTTATAGCTGACCATCATGGATTCATTAGACCATTGGTCAACCATGCCATTCATCATTTGAAAAGCATCTGCGGCCGCTTCTGCTGTCGGTGTTTCGCCACCAGCTAATGCGCCAATATCTTTTAATGCACCGCTAATAATGTCAATTGGCTGGGCCATATTATTCCACCGTAAATGTGTTAGCTAACCATGGAAAATCCACTTTTTTAGCGGTTTCAAGGGCTTTTAATTGATTTTCTATTGCTAATTTTATAGGGTTTACATCGTCTTGGGTAGTATCTTTTTCAATCCATTGCACAATATCTGATTCAACTATTTCAGATAAAGTTTTTTTTACTGTTCCATCTTTAAATTCATGTTTGCCTTCAGAACTAACTGTATTTTTTCCATCAGTTCCGGAAAGCAGATAACGAACTGCAATCAGTTGATTGTCATTAGCAAACAATTCTAATATTTTCCAAGTAAACATTATTTAACTGCGTTCTCAAATGGCGTTAAATCATTAGAACCGTAATATTCTGCACCTTTAGCTAACTCTTTGGTTTTACCTACTACTTTAATGCCATATTTTTCAGGGTTGCGGTGCATTCTTACTCCTAGCGTTGAACGATTTATACCTAAATGGTTTGACAAATCATTGATTGTTTTGAATATCTGACCATCGTATTCTACTGTTTTAGCGAGCAAACTATTAGCACCACTAATTTTAGCAACTACTTCAGGGCGTTTCATACAACAATTATCTGACATTCCTTTACGAGCCTTTTCAGATTGCTTAAAACCATACATAGGATTGTCTTTACCAAACTTGCCAAACCTATGGTGATTTTCTTTTTTGTATGTTTTTGCTCTTGTTTCTACAATTCTGCGTTTTGCATCTTCAGTAAGTTTATGACCAGTAGTTCCATCACCACCATCAGTAATATTGGCTAATTTATAACCAAGCCGTCTTAACTGGTCAATTCTTTCTATTTCAGCAAGATTCGCCAATTCATTGTCTAGATTATCGGCAATCTTTTTAGATTCAAAACCATTAGCTTTGGCAACTATATGTTTCCAATAACGATTACGACTACCGCCACCATTTTTTCCAACATTCAATCTTTTTCCATTACCTTTACCAACATAGAATACTAATCCTGTGTCGTTTCTAGTATGTTCATAGACATAAAACATTATTTTGCAATAGCCTGTTCAAAAGGAGTAAGGTCGTTTGAACCATAATATTCAGAACCTTTATTTAACTGTATGGTCAAATGGTCAATATTGCGTTGTTTGCAGTCTTCCCAATCGGCATCGGTCATATCTTCAGGCTTGCCAGCTTCTAATAAAGCAACGCTGTCTAATGCGGCTTTATAGTCTTGTGCTACTTGTTGTTCGTGTGTCATTTCAATCATTTTATGCTCCTAATTTAGCTTCCAATGCGGTTACTTTTGCGTTGAGTTCTTTTACTGCATTGATTAAATGCCATGTAATATTGCTTGCATCAACTGACATTACACCAGTAGATTCTGTTTTTACGCAGTCAGGCAATACTTCAATCAATTCTTGAGCAATTGCGCCAAGTTGAACACCTTGAATGTTGATAGCGCTTTCTTTAGGCAAATCAGTTACTTCATCTGCGGTGCGGTATTCAAAGTTGCGCACTTTAATTTGGGTAATTTTGTCTAAACCATCATTGTTATCAACAATATTTTTCTTTAAACGCTGGTCAGAAGTAATAGACCATGTAGCAGAGTTGTTGCTTTGATATACACCACCACCACCAGCGTAAAAGAAACCAGTTGATGAACCTTTGCCAGTACAGCTTGCCCCAATAACTGTTTCATTGGTTACTGCTCCACTTGATGCTTGTGCTTGATAACCAACATACACATTGCTTGAGCCAGTAGTAACCACATTTCCAGCTTGTTGCCCAATATGGACATTAGCACCACCAGTTGTTGTTGAAGAAGCTGCTTGATAACCTACTGCTGTGTTATAAGATGCGGTGGTGTTGTTGTATAAAGCAGAATCACCAAAAGCAGTATTATTAGAACCTGTAGTGTTGTAATAAAAAGTATTAGATGAACCAACTATTGAATTGCTTGAGCCTGTTGTATTGCTGTAACCAGCTTGATAGCCTAAAAATAAATTAGGATTACCTGATGTTGTTGAAAACCCTGATTTATAACCAACAGCAGTTATTAATCCACCAGTTGCACTATACCCAGCTTGATAACCTATTGCTGTGTTGTAAGATGCGGTGGTATTGTTTATAAGGGATGCCATACCAAGGGCGGTATTGTAATTTCCAGTAGTATTATTACGGAGTGATTGCCTACCAAATGACACATTTTGACCACCAGTTGTATTAGCGGCTAATGACGCATCCCCAACAGCAGTATTTTCAGAACCGCTTGTTAAAGCATATAAAGCATTGTTTCCAATTCCTGTGTTGTTTGTGCCAGTAGCAGTTGCTAATAGAGCATTAGCACCAACAGCAGTATTAGTAGAAACACTACCACCACCCTTACCAACAGTAAGACCTGATATAGAAGCATCATTAGTTGATGTTAAAACTGTTGATGTTAAGTTCCCAGTAGAAGGCACAAAACTTAATTTGGTAGAACTAGTAGTTTGTGGCAAATTACCTGATGTATTTGAAACAATAGTTGGATACCATGTTGCACTAGAACTTGTATTGTCAGTAATTGCAATATTTGTAGCATTTGTTGCAGTTGTTGCGGATGTTGCGCTAGTAGCAGTTGTAGCGGTTGCCGCATTACCACCAATAGATAGACCTGATGCAGTTCCAGTTAAATTAGTTGCTACGCCGCTAGATGGTGTACCTAATGCACCACCATTGGTTACAAAAGCACCAGCAGAACCTACGTTTACGGCTAAAGCAGTTGCAACTCCAGTTCCTAAACCGCTGATTCCAGTAGAAACTGGCAATCCAGTAGCATTAGTAAGAACTGCGGCAGAAGGTGTTCCAAGCGCTGGAGTTGTAAAACTTGGACTTGTGGCCAAAGCTACTACGGTTCCTGTGCCAGTTGTGGAATAGCTTGTGCCCCATGCAGAACCAGTTGAATTAGCAATACCAGCACTAGGATAAACTTGTGATGGAACCGTTGCATTAATAGTAATTGCGGCAGAACCGTTATATGTTGTTCCTGAACTAAACGTAATGTTTGAGCCAGCAGTCAAACTAAACAAATTACTACCTAATGAAACACCGCTAATAGTGCTATTAGCTAATTGTGCGTTAGTAATCGTGCCGCTTAAGGCAGTAGTTGGAATAGTTGAAGAAGCCGTAAATGCGCCAGTACCATTACCAATTAAATAACCAGTTAATGTAGTAGCACCAGTACCGCCATAAGCCACGCCAATTGTTCCAGCGTTCCATGTGCCAGCAGTTAACGTACCAACGCCTGTAATGCCTGTATATGAGCCTGTAATATAGCTAGAACCAATTGTTCCGCTAGTAATTTGATTGCCGTTAATAGCAATAGAAGTGTTTGTAACGCTTGAAACTTGACCGCTTGCATTTGTAGTAATTACTGGAACACTAGAAGCAGAACCATAAGTACCAGCAGTTCCTACTGGGGTAATGCTAAATTGAAATCCAGTAAGGGTTAACCCTGTTCCAGCAGTATAAGTTGCAGAAGTTGTAAATTGCGACCAGTTAACGGCGGTAACGCCTAATGTTCCACCTGGAGTTGCCGTACAAAACCATGCAGAACCGGCTTGTGTTCCATATTCCACAAATGCTATGGCTGAAATTAATTCATTCCATGTATTTGCATCAGATGAACGCGTCCATGCGCCTGAAGCGGCAATATAAATGCCATTATTAGCGGCAGTTGATTGATTTTTAACTATTACACGGTCGCCAGCAAGGGTTGTATAGCCATCAATTGTCTGTAATCCCGATAATGTAATGTTTGTCAAAGTCGCACAAGCTACTGGTTGTTTCCAGCTAATGCCAGCGGCATAAGATTGCAACGCCAACAAGTTAACAATATCTGTTGCACCGCTTGGTTGTGTAGAAATCGTGCCGGTTGTTGTGCTAAAGCTAGTAAATGCCCCAGTTGACGGTGTAGTTGCTCCAATTGGACTTGAATCCAATGTGGAATTGGTAATGGTTAATCCTGATTGAACAGGGTTTGAAGTCGCATAAAACGGCTTACCTTGACCAATAAAAGTATTAAAACTGCCATCCAGGTTGAAATACGCTTGAACTGGCAGTAAATTCTGTACCGCAGAATTTGATGGTGTAGTCATACTAAACCTTAATAGGCAATACAGTTAACTAGGATTACATCACTTGCTGACATTGGTGCCGCGGCGCCAGTTGTTACTGAAAAGCTAGTAAATGTTACTGAAGTTGTTGTGCTTCCAGTTAATTGTAAAAATAATGTAGAACCGCTTGTTACGTCAGCGGAAAAAGCTAACCATCCATTTGGCGCGGTTGGAAGTGTAATCGTTCCGCTTGAAGCACCGCCCGAACCAACAACAATTTTAAATACAAAAGTGCTTACGGCGGTAATTGTTGGGCTTGTGCCAAATCCTGAACTAATTGTAGGCAATGTATTTGAAGTAGCAATTAAATTGCCACCCATAGACAAAGTTGCTGGATTTTCGGTATTACCGCTTAATGGTGGTGAAAATACTGCACCGCCAGGACCAATCAAACCGGTGCAAGCCCCAGCCGTATTAAATGTTGCCTGTACCGGCAGTAAATTTGTTACTGAACTATTTGCTACGCCTGGGTTTGCCATAATGTTTCCTTACGATTGGTCTGCTACTGGCATTACATACAGGGTTCCTGAAGTACCAATTGCGGTAATTGAGAAAATCTGTGGAACTGCAATAACAGTAGGTTGTGACATTGTTACGCCTAATACAAACGATTGGCTACTATTTCCACCAGTAGGCAATACTGCGGCCGGTGCAGAACCAACGCCCTGAACAACTGGGGTAATGGTAATTGCAACCGGTGTAGAAGCAGTATTTAGAAACGCACAATAGTTAATTTGGTCGTTGCCGCTTGGGGTAATGGTAACTGCCGTTGACGATGTTCCACTAACGGTAATAGCCGTTGTTGGTCCAATAAAACGATAAACGGAAGTATTAGCCATGATTAAACCGCCGTTGCTGGTGCTGGGCCTTCAAGACGAACAACTTGAATTGTGTAAGCGCCGCTTGCTGGTTTTAAAGTAGCAGTAGCAGTCAAGTTACCAAATTGAATTGATAGAACGTTGGCAGTTAAACAATCAGCTTCAGCGATTACAACACCAGCAGTTTGTGAACCGTTATAACCAATAACAGTCACAATATCAGTAGTTTGTAAGCCAGGTAAGCTATAAGTTACGGAAGTTGTAGTATTTGCGGCCAATGAATTAGACGTATTGTCTAAAGTTGGGACTACGTAAAAAGTTTCGTGGGCATTTCCACGTGTAACGGTAGTAGATGACATGATTTTTCCTTTAAATGAGGATAATTAATTATAAGTCTAAATAAGAAAAAAGCCACCCTTTTTGGGGGCGGCCTTTCCTTTACTTCTTACTTAATTAAGCCCCAATAGGGTTAGTTAAGTTGTAGTTGCTAAAGTCGTAACCGTAAACATAAACGTCACAAGTAGCGGCCGCGCCTTGGGCGGTAGTTACACGGAAATATACGTTTTGTGTTGATTGAGTAGCAGTAGAAGCTACTGTCAACTGGTTAACAACTGTTGCACCAGTATTGCCTGAAAGCGCAGTAGAAGCCGCAACAATAGCAGTACCTTGTGCGTTAGCCGCTGGGTAAACTGCCGCAACTGCCGTTGTCAAGCTTGTAGAAGCATTGGTAACGATAAAGTTGCTAACAGAAAAGTTAGTTGTGTTTTGGATAGGGATTGCGTTATCGCCAGTAGCGTTAACGTTTACACCAGTCAATACACCTAACAAACGAATAGCTTGGTTAGAAGCTAGATTTGATGGGTGAATCGTTTGGGTTGATGCTGGTCCTGGATTGCTCATGATTTTATTCCTTAAATATGGTTGAAATGCCGGGTTTTTAGGCCCGGCTATTTAATGCTTACGATGCTACGCGGCAAGCAAGTTCAGGGTACAAAGGCGCCCAGCCATACAGAACATCCAAACGAGTAGGAATACTATCGTTATTGATGGTGTATTGACGGACTACACGGAGTGACAAGCCAATTTCTTTATCAGAGGCGCGCCCCGCGAAGTGGACCCCTTCAGGCAATTCAAGGTCAGCTACTGCTAATGTAAAGGCATTGCGGTGCATGATGATGTTTTGTGAAGAAGTTGTACCAGTATTGTTAAATGGATTAACAGTCTGTGAACCAGTAGAAGTTACGCTAACGTTTTGGAACTGACCAGCAGTAATAACGGCTGGGGAAACAGTAACGGAAGCAGTACCACCTGAACTGATAGATACAGGAGCAGTTACAACGAATGAACGTAGTTTGCCTGAACCGTAAGCTTGACGGTTTTGTGGGTTAACTGCATATACGCCAGCGATAGTGAATGTATCACCTTGGTTCAATGTTGCGGCCGCACTTGTAGCACCAATAGTGATGGTAGAAGTTTGTGCCCAACCTGAAGTCAAGAAGCCAGTTGCAGTTGTAACGTTGCAAGACAAAGTAGCAGAAGAATAACTACCGAATGTTTGTGCCTGAACGTTTTGGTCCATTTTCCAATTCATACCGCCGGAATCACGACCCATAAGGCCTTTACGATACTGTTCGCCAATTGCTTCTTGTGGAACAAACAAACCTTTCAAGCTATCAACAATAGTTGCAGATGTGAATGGCTCAACGATGCAAGAACGGCGACCGTCACGTGGCGCACCTTCAGAATCAAGGTAAGCGGCCGCAGTCAGGTAAGTAATCAAACCAGTTGGAGCAGTACCAGCAGTACCAACGATGTTTGCAGTATTATTTTTAGCCATCAATAGACCATCACGGTCTATCTTATTTGCAATAGTTGCTACCGCGGGTTTCAGCACTCTGTCCGAAAACATATCCAGGCTCAATGCCAAATCTTGCGTTGTGAACTGGGTCGCAACTTGGAATTGAGTTGTCAATGTTACTGGTACAGAAGTTTCGTTAAAATCCTCGACCGAGAGGGCGGGACCTGTCGCACCTACGAAGCGTCCAGGACGTCTTACGTTAACGGTTGCGCCAATTTTGCCGCCAACTACTGCGAACTGGTCGTCATAGTTACGGTCAACTTCTGAAGTGAATGTTAGTTCGTTTTCCAAAACCATCAACGCTTCGTTGGTGATTTTGCTAATGGTTAATAAATTATTTGCCATGATGCAAGTTCCTTAAATGTAAATTAAATTTTTACCTTAACGAATCTTTCCTGTCTTGCGGCCGGCTTTCCAAGCTTGATAGTCGATTTGTTCGCCATCTGTATATACGCTTTGACTGCCTGTCCCACGAATCGGATTAATCGGTTTCGGTGCATTTGACTTCACCGCAACAGGCTTACTTGTAGCTGGTTCTTCGGCTTTCGCTTCAAACTTCGCTTCTAACTTTCCAATCAGCTTTAACGCACTAGCGGTAGATAGTCCGGCAATCTTGGCGCCCAATTCATCGTCTGAAGCAAGTTCATACAGAATCCTAGGACCAACATCACTTTCCAAAATCGCATCACGCACTTCATTGCTTACTGCAACTGTCGATGATGCAACCATATCTTCGTAATCGGGTAATTCAACTTTAACTGAATCAAGCTTTTGTTGCCAGGTTTGTAATACTGCCTGTTGTTTAGCTTGTTCTTGTTGTTGCTTTACTTCCCTATCACGTCTTGCTACTGCTTCATTTGCTGACCATTCGGCTAACGCTTCAGCGTATTTAAACGCATCCGGATAGTCGTCAGGTTGTGGCTTTGTATTGGCAGTTTGCGTTTGTGGCGCTGGTTGTTGCCCTTCTAAAGCCGCTAAACGTGCTTCCAAACTTTCCCTAGCTTCGCGTTCACGTGCCGCATTTTCTTCGGCCGCCTTACGTGCTTTGGTCAGTTCAGAAAAACGTTTTTCTAACTTGGGGTTAGATTTCGGTTCCTCTGTTACGGTCGCATTTTCTTCCGATGGGGCTGGTTCACTCTGACTTACTTCGGCCGCTGGCTCTACTGGAGTTTCCTCAACAGTAGCCGCAGTTGGGCTTTCTTCGGTAGCTAAACCTAATTTCCCAGCATAAAAATCTGCTGAATTATCATTTGTTACTACGTTTGTTGCCAAACGTTCTGCTACATTTGCTTCTGACATGGACTTCACTCCAAGAATTTGCCCGATGAACCCATCGGTAGGTTGTTTTAACTATACAACACTTTACTGCGGTTGTGCAACATTAGTTGGTTGCAAACTACCAGTTGCTTGATTTGCAAAACCATACTGTTCTTTATTCCGTGCTTCAATTTCTCTTTCAAGCTTTGCGGTGTCCATGTGATGCAAGATAAGTTCCATAAGGGCATCAATTTCCATCTTGTTTTGGCTAGTAACTGACCTAGTATTTTGGTCATTAACCTTGACTTGGGCGTTAAGCATGGCACGTCTATCTTCATGGCCTTGTTTAACTTCTTCAATGTCTTGGCGTTGCTTAATGTACATCTGCAATTGCTGGTTCTGTTGACCCATTTGTTGCAATGCTTGTTGCATTTGCTGGATTTGCATCTGAACTTGTGGCGGTATCTTGGATTGGTCGTCAATATTGGCCAATGGGTTGATAGAAGCCAAGCGGTCTGCGATAACTTCTGCGCCTGGGAAGTCCATATTTCTAAATACCAAGTCACCAATCTGACCAAATAGATTCGGATTAGCAGTCAAGGCTTGCATCATGGATTCCACGGCTTCCTGGCGTTTAGTGCTATATCCAGGGCCAGTTTCCATCACAATGTCGTATTCGCCAACGGTCACGTCATTCAAAACCTTATCAATGCCGCTTTCGTCTTTGCCTTGCTGGTTAATCGTAATAATCTTTGGCTTGCCATCATCACCAATAATCCGCATTACACGTTCTTTATCGTAAATTTTGGGGATTAAATCAAGAATAATGCGACCAGTATGGGCAATTGAACGGGTCAAATTGTCGTAATAATGGTAATTGGTCATGTCAACTTGCATCTGTTGACCTTGTAATGCTTTACCGGATATTGGGCCTTGTGGCAGTTGTGATGGGTCAAAAATACCTACCACGGCCATCAAATCAGCATTAATTCCAGCGGCCGCGGCCATAATTCCGGCTGGCGGTTGCTCCGGTGCTTGGCGAATTGGGGGTGGTGCTGGTATGCCATCGGTATCTGTCTGCTTGTAACGCAGATAAGACATTGCTTTGGTATTAGCTTGCGCCCATTCGTTTTCGTGGCCTTCATCTTGACCTTCAGCCATAATCCATTTGGCTTTGGGCGCGAGGGCAACGCTTTCAGTAATGGATGTAACCCAAAAGTTGTACATACGTTGTGGGTCTTTGGCCATACGAACCAAACCAAATTTCTTACGTTTGCCTTCAATAACCAATTGCTGACCATAAGTAGGCACGATTGGAATGTATTTTCCAGCCCATTTGCCTTCTTCAAGGATTTGCATACCAGTTAGCTTGCACCAATGGATTTCTTTGCGCCATGAACTGCGTCGGCTTACTTCATAAATGCCGGCAGATTCTAAAACCTTATCACTTGGCATTTCATCTTCATAAACATGGGTGCCATCGGACAATAGGATTAGGTCGGCATTAACAATCTTGGTATAAAAGTATTCAGCCAGGCGAATATCTTCCTTCATTACCCATTCAACATCGCTATCACCAGTACCACGTTGGGTAAATCCGCTTCCATCTTCAGCGCCAGGATACATTGCTCTAAAGTTTTCTTTAGGAATTACCGTTGTAATTAATACTTTTTCGGCATCTGAACCGTCCGGCAATACGGAATTAGGGTCAAAATAGACTGTAAATGGGTTATCAATCGTATCAA
>Ga0208617_1000587_pt1 | contig 10434 bp, 9 predicted proteins | sample CryBogCBE06Nov07_FD_184581 | JGI IMG/M metagenome (GOLD analysis project Ga0208617, IMG submission 184581) | Freshwater microbial communities from Crystal Bog, Wisconsin, USA - CBE06Nov07 (SPAdes) (version 2) | ecosystem: Environmental > Aquatic > Freshwater > Lake | place: Crystal Bog...
CCCGTCTTCAGCTCTTGGCCTTGATCTGTTCAAGGCTGGACAGCACGATTTCGGATAGGGATCGCAGCCCTCTTTCGGTGAAGACATCGAATGCCGCATGAAGCGAAACGGCCGCGTTCGCCCGCTCGCCAGCCTCACCCGTGATGTCCGCGCGCGCTTCATAGACGCGCGCCAGGGCCACCTGCAGGACGGCCCAATCCAGCGGCTGGGTGGAGGCGTTTACAGAGAACAGCTCCGCACGAAACGTCGCTTCGGCGTAATCGAGCGATTTGAGGTCGCCTCGCCGCTCTGCGCGGCGCGTGATCGCGATCGCTCGGTCGAAGGCGCAGACCGGGCGGTGCGCGACATCCGGCGCTTCGTCAAACAGGAACATCGCCTGGTCGAGGGCCTCAACCGCCTCGTCGAACAGACGATCATCCTCACAGGCCTCGGCCAGGGTCATGAGCGCCATTCCCATCGCATGAAGGGACCGAGCTGTGTCGAGCGGACTGTGCTCATTCGGCAAATGCGCGAGGGCCGCCGAAAGCGCCGCTGCGCCCTGGGACATCTCATCGGGCTGGCCTTCCAACATGCCGCTTGCGGCCAGAGCGGCGCCGCGGAGCGCTTCTGCGCGAGACCAAGTGATCGGGAGCCTATCGCGATCGATTCTCGTCGCGACTTGACCGAGGTCAGTCTGCGCCTGCCTGAGCAGGCTGGCCTCTTTCAGCTGCAGCCCGAACCCGACCAGCAGTTCACTTCTATGAAGGCGCAGACTGGCGGCGAGCGTGCGGCTCTGGCCCGACTGGCGGACACGTTCGTCGGCCTGTTCGACCGCTTCGTCATAGAGGCCCGCCGCCTCTACGGCTGCGTTCAGGTCATTGTTGGCAAGCGCTTCGCGACCCAGGAGGCGGGCGCGAAATCCTCGAACAATGATCCGGTGTTCGTCAGACAATGATTCCTGTGACTCGAGATCTACAATCCGGACTTCAGCGGCGCCTGCCGCGACGCTATCGCCGAACAGTTCGGCCGCCAGCAAGCTGGACGCCGCCAGTTCCAGGCGCGCACTGATCCGGATCTCGTCATCTGCGGCTAACCGGATCGCGCGTTCAGCCGAACGGGAGGCGGCGATGAGGCTCGTCACATCGCCGGTCCTGCGAGCAAGTTCCCTCAGCATGAAGGCGTGTTCGGTCATCCTGAGCGCCCGATCACGGTCATCAGCCTGGTGCACGGCCAGTCCGGCTGTCGAAGCTTCGTTTCGGAGCGCTATTGCGTCCAAAAGCTCAATTCGCTCGGCATGGGCGAGGACGTTTGATCGGCCCGAACGGCCGAACCGTCGCCAAGTGTCGCGCTCGAATTGCATCGTGAAAGTCTCCCGGTCGTCCCGACGCGGGACGACCGCAGCGAGCTTCACGCTGCGCAGCAAAGTCGAAGCCGAAAACTGCGAGAATCTCAGCCGCGTTCGCGGGTGCGCTGGAATGTCACACCTGGGAAACGTTCGGTCACATATCCGATCTCCCAGCTGGATTTCGCCATGAAGACCGGCAATCCGTCGATATCCTCAGCCATGGCGTTCCGATGTTTGCCGCTGAAGTCTTCGATTTCGGCCCGCGTTCCGGTGATCCATCTCGCTTCGGCGAACGGGGCCGCCTCAAACATCACGTCGAGCTGGTACTCGTTGGACAACCGGTCGGCCATGACCTCGAACTGCAGCTGACCGACGGCGCCGACGATGAAGTCCGAGCCAAGCGACGGGCGAAACAACTGAGTCACCCCCTCTTCCGCCAGGCCCTCGAGCGCCTTTTTCAGGTGTTTGGCTTTCAAGGGATCCTTGATTCGAACGCGACGCAGGATTTCCGGCGCGAAGTTCGGCAAGCCCTGGAACTTCAGCGTCCCAGTTTCAGACAGACTGTCGCCGACGCGAAGCACGCCGTGGTTGGGAATTCCGATCACGTCGCCCGCGAAGGCTTCTTCCGCAAGCTCACGGTCGGCGGCGAAGAACATGATGGGAGAGTTCACGGAGATCTGCCGCCCTGTGTTCTGCACCTTCAGCTTCATTCCACGCGTGAACCGACCGGAACACAGCCGCAGCATGGCGATGCGGTCCCGATGGTTGGGGTCCATGTTCGCCTGAACCTTGAACACGAAACCGGTCACTTCGGGCTCGCCCGGCGCCACATGGGTATCCTTGCTCGACCGGCTTGCTGCGACTTCCTTCGGTGGCGGCGCGAACGCCCCAAGGCCCGCCAGCAGTTCCTCCACGCCGAAATGACGCAATGCCGATCCGAAGAAGACCGGCGTCATATGCCCCTCAAGGAAGGACTTCGGATCGAAGGTCTTGGAGGCGCCGAGGACGAGCTCTGCTCCGTCGGAGACCTCTTCGACCTCGTCCGGCTCAAGATATTGGGAAATCGCATTGCCCCGAAACGCGACGCTGTCGTGCGTTTCACCGTCGGCGTTGCGGACATACGGGGTGAAGCGATCGTTACGAAGATCGAGCACGCCCTTGAACCGCGAGCCGGAACCTGCGGGCCAATACAGCGGCGCAGGATCAAGCGCGAGCTTGCTGCCGATCTCGTCCAGCAGTTCGAACGGGTCTTGCGCCTCCCGATCCATCTTGTTGATGAAGGTCAGGATCGGAATGTCGCGCAGTCTACAGACCTCGAACAGTTTCAGCGTCTGAGGTTCGATGCCCTTCGCCGCGTCGAGCACCATCACCGCGGCGTCGGCGGCGGTCAGGGTGCGATAGGTGTCTTCAGAGAAGTCTTCGTGACCCGGCGTGTCGAGCAGATTGAACATCAGCCCCGAGTGGTCGAAGGTCATCACTGACGCGGTGACCGAAATGCCTCGCTCCTGTTCGATCTTCATCCAGTCGGAGCGGGTGCGTCGGGTTTCTCCCCGGGCCCGCACCGCTCCGGCGGCGCGAATGGCGCCGCCAGCCAGAAGCAGGTGCTCGGTCAGCGTGGTCTTACCCGCATCCGGGTGCGAAATGATCGCGAAGGTGCGACGGCGGGCGGCTTCTAGCGGAACTGAAAGGCTCATGAGCGGGGGTTAGCCCGAACGACCGACGCTGTCGACGGTTCTCCGCCATAGCGCCCAGCAGTTGGGCGTCTCCCAGAGCTTCACCGACTCGAGCGTGATGCCGTGAGGGGCGAGGAGGGGCGGTATGATCCGCGCCAGTTCCGTCACGATCCTCTCCGCCGTCGGCGCGCCGTCCAACCAATAGACCGGTCGACCCATCGCTTCATTCAGTCTGGCGATGTCAGCGACGTCTGCGTCTGCGCGACTGAAGATGGCGGTGTGATCGAAATGCGTATCGATCCAGGCGCCGAGATCCTGTTTCAACACTCCAAAATCGACCACCCGACCGAGGGGATCGAGGTCCGGTCCGGACACCTCGACTTCCGCCACGTATCGGTGGCCGTGTATCGCCTTGCATGCGCCTTCATGCCCCGGAATCCGGTGGGCGGCGTCCCATTCAAAGCGGCGAGAAATGGTGATCTTGGACATGTCGCAGGCGCTGACGTGAGAAGCGCAAGACCGAACCGGTCTAGCTGAGCGGCGCGCTAAACCATAGATACGGACTCTTGTCGAATCGACGGAGCGGATCATGACGTCGCCCTCAGCCGGATCCGGGAGTTCAGTGCTGGTGACCGGCGGCGCCCAGCGTGTCGGCGCCGCGCTCTCACGTCGATTTGCAAGGGCGGGTTGGAGCGTCGTGATCCATTATAATCGATCTGCCGAGCCGGCGCGCGAGCTCAGGCAGCAGCTTTGTCAGGAAGGCGTGACCGCGCAGGTCATCGAAGCAGACCTGTCCGATGCGACGGCGGTGGAGGCTCTGATCTCGCGGACGCTCGAGATCGCGCCAGGTCTCAAGGTTCTCGTCAACTGCGCCGCCGTATTTGAAGCCGACACCGCCATCTCGCCTGACCCGTCAAGGTGGGCCCTGTCGCAGTCCGTGAACGCCTACGCGCCCGCAAGATTGACTGCGGATCTCCATGCCCGGGTGGAAGGAGGGATCGCGATCAACGTCCTCGATCAGAAGCTCGCCAATCCCAACCCGGATTATTTCAGCTACACGATCGCCAAGGCGGCCCTCGCGGAGTCGACACGTCTTCAAGCCATGGCCTTCGCCCCGCGAACGCGTGTCATCGGACTGGCGCCGGGTCTGCTGCTTCCGAGCGGGGATCAGACCCAAGCGGAATACGAGCGGTCCGCCCTCATGAATCTTCTGTCCAGGCCCACGTCGCCCGAGGATCTTGCGGAGGCGGCCCTCATGGCGGCGACCGGCGCGCTGAGGGCGGGAGAAGTCTTCTATGTCGATGGCGGACAACACCTTGTTCCGCAGGCGAGAGACGTGATGTTCCTCGTTCGCGGCCAATCCTGAACATCCGGAGACCCATGTCCCTCAAACCTGCCCTTTACGCCTTGTTCCTGAAGGACCATGTCGCCGAAGCGCGCATCGGCGCGCACGATTTCGAGCGCAACGCGCCGCAGAGACTGGTGATCAATGTCGCGCTGGCCATTCGCGGCGAAGCGCCGACGGATGATCTCGCCGACGCCGTGGACTACGATTTCCTGAGGGACGCGGTGGCGCAGATCCTGTCAGACGGTCACATCGAATTGCAGGAAACCGTCTGCGCGCGACTGCTCGCCATCTGCAAGAGCCGGTCGAGCATCGCGGCCGTCCGGGTCTCCACGGAAAAGCCGGACGTTTACCCGGACACGCTTGGTGTCGGTTGCCGAATGCTCTGGCTAGCCGAGGACGTATCTCCCGCGATTGTCCTGTTGCTGTTCGCGGACTGAGCTGAGCTCTGGCCTATTTCTTCACAAACTGAAGCGTGTATGCCGATTTGACATCCGTTCCCGATTTCAGGACGCCGGCCTTCGCCATCACCTCGGCCAGAGCTCTCCAGCGCGCATCGGTCATGTCGCCGATTGGCGGTTGAGACCCTCCATCGACAATCTCGTAGGCGCGCATCTTCTCCCGAGCCTGATCGAGCACGTCCTGGGTCATTTCGGCGTTATCTTTCAGAATCAAGGCGTCTCCGGGCCTGGGATCGCCATGGAGATAGGACTTCCACCCTGCGGCGGTCGCCTCGACGAAGGCCTGCACCGCTTTGGGCTGGTTGGTGATCCAACGGTCGGGAACCAGAACCAGGTCCGCGTAACCGGGGTAGCCTTCGTCGGACAGAACAAAGACCTTGGGTTTGAATCCGCCCTGCTTTTCAATCGTATAGGGCTCGCTGGTCACATAGCCCTGTTGAATCGACTGCTTGTTTTGAATGAAGGGGCCGGAATTGAAGGTGTATTTGCGCACCTGGGTGTCATCCAGTCCGAAGCGGGCCTTCAGCCAGACCCACACCCCGGTCAGAGACGCGTCCGACAACAGGATCGGTCGTCCTTTCATGTCGGCGATCGAGTTCACCCCTGCATCGGGGTGAGCCATCAAGACCCAGGGGTCCTTCTGCATGACAGCCATGACGGCCTTCACAGGCACGTGTTCCTGCGCGAGGGTCATGGCGACAAAGCTGTTGGATCCAACGCCCATGTCCGCGGCGCCCGACGCCAGCAGCTGCGGGACATTCGATCCCGGCCCGCCTGGCAGGATGCGCACTTTCAGCCCCCGCTTCTCGTATTCTCCTGTCGCCAGCGCCTGGTAGAAGCCGCCGTGCTCCGCCTCGGCCTTCCAGTCGGTTGCGAAGCGAATTTCGGTCCCTTCGCTTTTGGCCGCAGGCGGGCCGCCACATCCTGTCAGCAAGGCAAAGGCTGCAGCCGCGGCCAGGGGTGCAAAAATGAGGTGGGACGAACGGATCTTGGGGCGGCGAGGGGTCATGACAGGCTCCTGAAGCGCGACGGCACCAGACTTGGCGGCGGAATGCGCGACGTGCAAGTGCGAACTGCATCCGTCCGCCCTTCAAGCGCCCTCCAAGATGGCCTAACAGGGAGACGCTTTCCCGACGGATGGAGTTGTGTGACGTTTTGAGTAAACCGCCTTCCAGGACTTCCGCGTCTCCACCCACTCGCAGCACCGGACGCCCGCCGGTCGCGGCGCTGCGCGACATTCGACTTGCGGATGGACCCGTGCAGCTTTTTGAAGGCGTCGATGTTTCCCTCGAGCCTCGGGCGCGGGCGGCGCTCGTGGGACGCAATGGCGCCGGCAAGTCCACACTCATGCGCATCCTGACCGGCGACATCAGCGCCGACAGCGGGGATCGGTTCCTCCAGCCCGGCATGCGGGTTGTCTATGTTCCACAAGAGCCGGTCATCAAAGGCGACACCCTTCTGGATCACTGCGTGGCCGGCGGCGCTGCGGACTGGGAAGCGCGCGCCTGGCTCTCGACCTTTGAACTCGATGCCGACAAGTCCACGCGCGGGCTTTCGGGCGGCGATATCCGACGCACGGCGCTGGCGCGCGCCTTCGCCGAGAAACCTGACCTTCTGCTGCTCGACGAGCCCACAAACCATCTCGACATCTTCGCGATCGAGACTCTTGAAGCGTCGATCCTCGAAAGCAGCGCTGCGCTTCTTGTGGTCAGTCACGATCGGGCGTTTCTGAACCGCGTGACCGACACTTGCTTCTGGCTCGCGCATCGTCGTGTGCGCACGCTCGATCAGGGGTTCGTCGCCTTTGAAGCCTTCGCCGAGCGAGTCGAGGCCGAAGAGGCGGAATCGGCGCGGCGCCTCGCCAAGGCGATCGAGCGGGAAACGCACACCTTCTACAGCTCCATCACCGCCAGACGCACCCGCAACGAGGGTCGCGCGAGGTCGCTGGAGGCCCTGCGGGCGCAGCGCGCCGAGCTTTTGCGCGACCGGACCCGAGGCATGGAGTTGGTGCTCGATCAGGGCGGCCTGTCGGGCAAGCGGGTCGCTGAGGCCAAGGGGGTGTTCAAGCGCTTCGGCGACAAGGTGATCGTCGAGGACCTTTCCATCCGCATCCAGCGAGGGGACCGGCTGGCGGTCGTCGGTCCGAACGGCGCCGGCAAGACGACGCTGGTCAAGATCCTTCTGGGCGAGCTGGCGCCCGATCATGGTGATGTCACTCTGGGTACAGGCCTGTTGACGACCTATCTCGACCAGGCCCGCGCCGAGTTGAGCGAGACGGACACCCTCTGGGACGCGCTAGCCCCTACCGGTGGGGATCAGGTGATGGTCCGGGGGCGCCCAGTTCATGTCGCCGGCTTCGCAAAGTCGTTCCTGTTCAAGGAAAGCCAATTGCGCCAACCGGTCGCCAGTCTCTCAGGCGGTGAGCGGAACCGGCTGCTGCTGGCGCGCGCCCTGACCCGGGCCGCCAATCTACTTGTGCTGGACGAACCCACGAACGATCTCGATATGGAGACCCTCGACCTTCTGGAGGAGATGCTGGCCGAGTATGAGGGAACTCTGATCCTGGTCAGCCATGACCGGGATTTCGTGGACCGTCTCGCCACATCCACGCTGGGTTTGAACGGACGCGGGCAGGCTGCGGAGTCGCCGGGGGGTTGGACCGACTTCATCCGCGAGCATCCGGACTTCTTTTCCCGAAAAGCCCCAGCCAACCCGTCGAAGGCGCCGACCGCGCCCGCTGCGGCCCCAGTTGCGAAACGGCCTGCGCCCAAGCTCAGCTTCAAGGATCAGCGGCGACTGGACGAGGCCGCCGGCGAAATGGAGCGTCTGCCAACGCAGATCGCGGACCTCGAGCAGAAGCTGGCGGATCCGGCGCTTTACACCCGTGAGCCGAAACGGTTCGAGGCGCTTACGCGCGAACTGGACGAGATCCGTCAGCGGCTTTTGAAAGCCGAGGAAGACTGGCTCGCGATCGAGGAGCGGCGAGAGGCGCTGGCGTAACGCCGACCAATCGTCAGCGCGATCAAGGTTGGAAAGACCCGTCCAGAGGCTTCACCAGGTACCGGACAACCTTGTCCCGATCCGCAAGTTCGGCGCGCCCGGCGAATTCAAAGCCGAGGGCATTGTGAAATGCGTCGGATGCCGGGTTGGGCGGCTGCTCGTTCACTTCGCAAACGACACGCCTGTGACCCGCCGAGACCGCGCGGGCGAAGAGGTCCTCATAGAGACTGCGCGCCAGACCGCGTCCTTGCAGGTCCCTGGCTACGACGACTCGATCGACGTAAACGAAGGTCTCGAAATGTCGCTGGAACCATAGAAAGTTGGGGCTGTCGTATTTGGCGTTCTGGTCAAAGGCGATCAGGAACGCCTGTGATCCGCCGGGGCCTTTCAGGCCAAGATGAAACGCCTCCGCCAACAAGGATCGCAGTTGCGACCTGTCCAGCGGAGACGTTTCGACCTCGTGGGCGGCGTTCAGTGCGAGAATCGCATCTTCGTCCACCGCCCGATGCTTCCTACATCCGATGGAGGGCGCAGAGCTTGTTGCCGTCCGGGTCGCGCAGATAGGCCAGATAGAGCTTGCCATTGGCGCCTTCGCGAACGCCCGGCGGGTCTTCGCAGTCCGTGCCGCCGGCGGCGAGGCCTGCCGCATGCCAGGCGTCGGCTTCAGCGGGCGTCTTGCAGGCGAAGCCAATGGTGCCGCCGTTCATCGGCGTGGCCGGCTGGCCGTTGATCGGCTTCGACACCGAAAACACGCCGGTCGGCGTCATGTAGAAGATCCGGTGCCCGTCAACATGGGCTCCGGGGACGCCGAGGGGCGCCAGCAGTGCGTCATAGAACTTCTTCGCGCGATCAAGGTCATTGGTCCCGATCATGATGTGCGAGAACATCGATATCTCCTCCCAAGGCGTCCGGCTCAATCCGGTTCGCTTCAAGCCTTATCGGAAGTTTTCGGGACGGTCCAACCCGCGCTTCGGGTCAGGCGCTCCCCGATGAAAGATCGTCTCCTCGCAGCGCCCGATCGATCAGATCGGCTGTGCGATCGAGGCCGAAGATCGCGGCGAAGCTGCCGAATCTGGGCCCTTGGGACTGACCGAGAAGCACCTCGTACAGGGCCTGGAACCATTGGCGCAGGTTTTCAAAACCGGCGGCCTTGCCGACGTCATAGACTTCGTTCTGCACAAGTTCGCCGTCGATGGTGTCCGCCGGCAAGGCGCGAAGACGGGCGGCGAGCTCCACCATGGCGGCGCGCTCCTTCTCGTCAGGCGGCCGGAAGGCCTTGGTCGGCCGGACGAAGTCCTCGTAGTAGGCGAGCGCATAGCTTGCGAGCTTGTCCAGCAGCGGCTCGCTTTGCGGTGTGGCGCCGGGCCGATAACGGGCGAGAAACCCCCAGAGAATGGAGGTGTCCGACGCATTGGCTGCGGCGACGAGGTTGAGCATCAGACCAAAGCTGACGGGCGAACCCTTGTCAGGCGGCGATCCGGCGTGAATGTGCCAGGCGGGGTTATCCAGCCGCTTGGCCGCGTCTTCGGTCTGGTAGGCCTCGAGAAAGGCAAGATATTCGTCGACGGCTCTCGGGATGACGTCGAAATAGAGCTTCTTGGCCACCCTTGGCTTTTGAAAGTTGTAGAGCGACAGACTTTCTTGTGGTGCGTAGGTCAACCACTGCTCGACCGAAATGCCGTTACCCTTGGACTTCGAGATCTTCTCGCCCTTGTCGTCGAGGAAGAGCTCATAGCAGAACTGGACCGGGGGCTCCTTGCCCAGAATCCGGCAGATCTTGGAATAGATCGGGCCGTTGGTCTGGTGGTCCTTGCCGTACATCTCGAAATCGACGCCGAGCGCCGCCCAGCGCATGCCGAAGTCGGGCTTCCACTGCATCTTGGCATGACCGCCAGTGACGGGGAGCCGAACCTCTGTTCCATCCTCGTCCAGAAACGTGATCTCGCTGCGGTCTTCGTCAATGGCGTGCACGGGCACGTAAAGCACGCGGCCGGTGCTCGGCGAGATCGGCAGGAACGGGCTGTAGGTCGCCCGCCGCTCCGGCCCGAGCGTTGGCAGCATCACGTCCATGATCGCCTGGTATCGACGCAGGGCGACCTTCAGCGTCTCATCGAAGACGCCGGAACGATAGAGCTCGGTCGAGGATCGGAACTGGTACTCGAACCCGAAGCTATCGAGAAAGCCCCGAAGGCGCGCATTGTTGTGCTGGGCGAAGCCTTCGTGAGTCCCGAAGGGATCCGGGACATCGGTCAGCGGCTTTTGCAGGTATGGCGTCAGGCGTTCAGGATCCGGGACATTGTCGGGAACCTTGCGCATCCCGTCCATATCATCGCTCACGCAGAGCATGACCGTCGGCAGCGCGTCTTCCGTCAGGGCGCGGAAGGCGTTGCGAACCATGGTGGTGCGCACGACTTCGCCGAAGGTGCCGATGTGCGGAAGTCCGGAAGGGCCATAGCCGGTTTCCAGAACCACCGGTCGAGCAACCAGGGCCGGGAAGCGCGCGGCCGCCTCTTTCGCCAAGCCCTCTTCCAGCAGTTTCGCCGCGGCGGCTCTGTCAGCCGGATCGGAGAGCCGCGTCTTGAGGACGTGCTCCAACAATGCGCGGGCCTGCTCAAATGGCCAGGAGCGCGC
>Ga0208617_1000593_pt1 | contig 10392 bp, 15 predicted proteins | sample CryBogCBE06Nov07_FD_184581 | JGI IMG/M metagenome (GOLD analysis project Ga0208617, IMG submission 184581) | Freshwater microbial communities from Crystal Bog, Wisconsin, USA - CBE06Nov07 (SPAdes) (version 2) | ecosystem: Environmental > Aquatic > Freshwater > Lake | place: Crystal Bog...
GCCTGGTCTGTCTTAGACTTCGCAATCAACACGGTCGCATCACCGTCTGATCCAAATGTTATCGCCTCGAACTCCAGTGCCGCGATCTCTGAACGACGCGCCAGCATGGCTCGCATGGTGTGAACAAGCGCCACGTTCCGAAGGCCGGCGAGCGTCTTAGGCTGGGTAGCCTCGATCTGGGCAACGATCCGATCAGTGATTCCGGTGGCCTGCCTTTGCCGTGTACCGTTGGCGCGGTTCATGCGCTTGAGCGCCAAGCGTACGATCTCCGACTTTGTCGGATCGGCGACGCCAGCAGCGCGGTGCATGTGGGCAATCGACGCGCAATAGCGTCGCACAGTCGCGGGCTTTTTCGTCTGCGACTGATCGTCAATGAACTCGACTACCGTGCGCGGATCGGCAGGCAAAGATGCGACTTGCCGCGATTGGCACCACTTCGAGAAAATCCGCGTGTCCGACTTCACAGCGCGTTCGGTTGCGCTGCTAAAGGCTCCCTGAGCCGCAGAGGCATATTCGGCCAGCTTTCCGCTGATCTGATCAGCCATCACGACATCGATCTGACGGATCGTTAATTGGTTGGTCATCATTGCACCGTGTGATGAATCATCAATTGATAATTGATTATCCCCGGTAAGTGTAATTATCAAGGCTAAATATGGGGGTCGGAAATTTTGTGCCTAAAATTCCGCACGAACGGCTTGCCAGAATCACCGAACGCGGGGATGAGGTAAATAAGTAAGGGAAAAGCTGTGGCGACGATCCTCGACACATCACGGCTGCTGGGACACGCGCTGGGCATCCAGGCGTCGGAAATCCGTGAACGGGGAACCCGGCTCAGGTCTGTTGGCTTATTGCCAAATGAGGGAACGCCTCGCCGCCCTTATCACTTGAAAGCGGCAGACTTGGTGCGCCTGTTTATTTCCGTGATGGGCGATGGCCGCCTTGCCGATGCAGATATAGCCCCGCGTCGATTATTTGACGCGAAAATCCCCACTGAGGTTGGTCAAGACGCGCTGTCGTTCGGACAGTACCTGACCGACGCAATCGAAAAGGACGTTGAGGGCAACAAATTCATGTCTGCCCCAATCGTTGAAGTCTGGGTTTGGGCTGGGGGCGCAAAGGGCGCTTTGCTTCTAAAATCAGACATCCGCGATTTAACGGATCCAGGTCGAGGGTTCATTTACGAGCCAACAGGTGACGCGCCACCGACGCTGCGTCCCGCCGTTCCATTTACCCGAATTGCATCTGCAGGCCGGGAAATTATCGAGATTTTGGTGACCCTGGCTGCGGACACGCGCCGCGAACAGGACGCCAGAAACAGAAAAGCCAGAACCGCGGCAACGGTTCCGGCTGATCTGGAAGTTCAAGGCGCCGTCTTGTCTACAGACAGAAGAAGCACCCATTCTGTAGGCAGATTGCGGGGACAGAATCAATCCCCCGGCGCGGCGAACACCATCCCCCTCAAAGCCGTGTCGAGGATCTAAAATGATGTCTACTGACGTTCCTTTGCCCCAAGCCATCGCGGAAATTCAACAGAAATCCCGCACGCCGATCAGCTACAATCGGGTCTACCGCGCCTGTCTTGAGGGGCGGATTTCCGCGTCCTTCGTAGGAGGCCGCTGGTTCATCCCGCGTGCTGAAATCGACCTGATCGCAGCGAAGCTCGCGGCCTAGAACCGAAAAACCCGCACCGGGGGACGGCGCGGGCTTAGCGGTTCATAGGTTCAATAGCTCATCAGGCGGTGACGCGATGCATCATTACATCAATGCGCGGCGCAGCGCAAAGCGGGGGTCGCCAAATGGCTAGCCCCACTAATCCCACACCTTATTTCGACATGGACGAGCTGCGCAGGTTGCTGGTCGAACGGCGTGCAGACGTCATCGAAAGATATTGCGGCACGACCTGGAAGCGCGGCGGAAAGTCGGGAGAGATCCGCTTTGGCCGACATGGTTCGCTAAGCGTGGACATAGAGTCGGGCAAATGGTTCGACCACGAACAGCACGTAGGCGGCGACCTGCTCGCCCTAATTCGCCACAAGGGAAATTTGCCTACAATGCGCGACGCCATCGTTGAGGCGGCGGCGTTTGTCGGCCTTCAACCAAAATCAGGTCAGTCACCAGCTCGGCCCAGAGTGCGAGCAAGCGTAGCCCCGACGCCGATCCGGCCATTGACGCGACCGACACAAGATGACGCCAAGGCAGAACGTGTAGCGGAGATTTGGTCCGCATCGCGAAGTCCGTCCGCGACGCCGGTTGAGCTTTACCTGAAAAGTCGCAAGCTTTTCATCCCCGAAGGCTGCACGGCGATCCTGTATCACCCGAAGTGCCCTCGCCTTAATGGGCCTGCTGGCCCGGCTATGATCGCAGCCATGCGAGACATTCACTCATCCAAGCTGGTCGGATTGCATCGAACGTTTTTGAACCGAGACGGCACAAAAGCGGTAATCGAAGGAAGTCCGACAAGGCAATTTCTGGGCTCAGTTAAGAACGCCGCCATCATGATTGACGGCTTCGATGAGGTTGCGACCGGCCTTCACATCGCTGAAGGCGTCGAGGACGCTCTGACAGCAAGGTGTGGCGGTTGGGCGCCCGTATGGGCCTTGGGTAGCGCTGGTGGCATCAGCCGCTTTCCCGTTCTCCCAGGCATCGAAGCCTTGACGATTTTGGTCGATGCCGACGAGGCCGGTCGAATGGCGTCAGAGACTTGTGGAGCGCGGTGGGCCGACGCTGGCGTGGAAGTTCGCCTCGTGGAGCCGATCGGGCACAAAGACTGGAATGAAACCCTAACCGCTAAGCCATCGGAGGCCGCATGACCGAGATGGACAGCAGGGTCCAACGGGACGGAAAAGTCCGCATCCTTTCACCTTCAAAGCCCGCGCCGAACGCTGCAGAACCTAGGCCTCGGTTTTTCATCGAGGACTTCGACCACGTCGAACCTGGTCGCCAGCAATGGCGGGTCAAGGATTTATGGCCATCGGTAGGGCTATGCTTCCTCGGCGGCCCGTCCATGACCGGGAAGACGTTCTGGGCGCTTGACGCGTCCTCAAGGGTCGTTCGCGGCGTTACCGTCCTAGACCGAAAATCCAAGCCGTGCGGCGTTGTCTACATCGCTTCAGAGAGCGCCGCCGGGGTCCGCACCCGCATGAAGGGACTGCGCACGGAGATAGGCCCGCTGGGCGGCGGATTCCGGCTTATCGGCGACGCGCCAAACTTGACCGACGTAGACGACGTCCTAGCCCTCACGACGACGCTACAGCAGCTCAAGGACAGTATGTCGGGCACTGATACGCCTCTAGGTATGGTCGTCCTTGACACGCTGTCTGCATCGATCCCAGGCGCCGACGAAAACACCGCAAAAGATATGTCGCCCGTTCTGACATCACTGCAGGCGATGGCGACCAGGCTGGAACTGTTGGTCCTGGTCATCGCGCACACCGGAAAGGACATCACTCAAGGCTTGCGCGGCTGGTCTGGTCTTTTCGCCAATGCAGATGGCGTCATCATGCTCGCGGAACCCGTGGAGATGGGGCCTCGAACGGGCGTCATTCAGAAGGTCAAGGACGCTCAATCCGGCGACGCTTTTGCCTTCGAACTTATTCCGATCACTGTAGGATATAACGAAGACGGAGACGAGATTTCGACGTGCATAATCGGCGAGTTAGAGGCTCCCGAAAGCACCAAAAAACTACCGTCCCAGCGCCTCTCTCCAAAACAGCAACTCGTACTTCGTGCAATCCGCGCCGAGTTTGAGAGTGGGACGACCGAACCCGTCCCAGTGAGTCCCACCGTCCCACCCGGAACGAAGGGAATACAGCGTGACGCTGCGAAGCGTCGTGCGATGGAGATGGGCTACCGCGAAGACGACCAAAAGCCTGAAAGCGCAAGGCGAAAGCTAAACGTCCACCTGAATGATCTGCTCGGTAAGGGCTTCATCCGATGCGAGGGGGAATTGCTTTGGCCGATCCGCTAGTGGGACGGGTGGGACGGGGTGGGACGTTTTTCAATCGTCCCACTTTTTCCGGTCATCAGGGAGCCGTCAGGGGTGGGACGGGACGGGACGCCCCCCCTATAGGGGCGTCCCACCGTCCCATCCCACTAGGCGACCCGGTGCGAATTGTTCCGAACACGTCTCTTTTTTCTTCATTTCAAAATCGAATGACTTTTGACGGATCTCCGCGACGTCGGACCGTCAAGCCTGCGGTGAGTTTTCGCAGGTCCGCGCCGGCGTCCAGGCGGACGATCCGGCGTTATTCACGCCGCGATAATTCAAGTTATCGCGGGCAATTTTCTCAACCTTCATTTTCAAAGGATTTCCCATGTCTGACACGGTGTCTGAGCACATTCTCCCGAACGACCCGCCTGGAACCGGTCGCAGCCCGTCCCCGCCGGAGCCGGTGCAGCGGTCCACTGAGGATCTCGCGAAGATCGCGATGATGCAGGCGCAGCTGGGGGGCAAGGTCCCGGCGCCGATGCTGTCCTTCCTGCTGTCGAAGTCCAGCCTTCAGACCGACGCGGACGGTATGCCGCAAATCCGATGGCTCGATGATCGAGGGCAGACGATGCTCCATCCGGAAACGTTCGACCCGATCTCGACGCCGGAATACATTTCCGCCCTGACTGGTGGTCGATCAGGCAATCCGCCGCCGCCGCCGTCGATGTCAGGCGTGGCCGCACCGGCTTCGCCTGCTCCCCGTTCGCCCCTGCAATGGTCGCCGTCGGAGGTTATAAACTACGTGCAATCCCAAGGGGGCGGGAAGGCCGGTCACGCGGCATTTCAGCGACTTTGTCAAGACCACATGCGCGACCAGGAGTTTAGGTTTCGCGGAGGGCGCTGAAAATTAGCCGCACACGGCGATTTCGTTCTTTAGGCTTCTGTGGTATGCCTGACGTTCGAAATCGCCGCCCACGGCCATCTGTCGCAGACTGGCGGGCATGTTTCGGGCGTCGGCTCCATTTCGGTTTGCAAAGTGCGCACTGCGCACCGCAAATGAGCGGCTTACCCAACGAATTTCGGAAAAAATCTGGCGGGGAATTTGTCGCATGGGGGGCATAGGAAGCGGACGCCCTCGGACTCGCAACGTCGGAAACGTTGACGACGCTATCGCTTTGGACATTCGGTTTTTGCGCCGGAGCGGCCAGCTGGAGTTCGGCGAGCGTCGCAGCAAATTATGGACCTGGTCTGTCCAGGACGGAAAGTTTCGATGCGCGGTGATCGTCGACCTCACGGACCCGATGTGCGGCCTTCTCACGCTGAATTACAGATACGGAGGGCGGTGGCATTTCCCTGAAATCCCGATCACGTGGATTGACTGTCGATACGGCGGAAAGCGGTTCTATTTTATCGAGCCGTTTTATCAAAACCGCGTCGAACGCCTGTTTCTGATGAGGGACGGGCAGTTTTACGGTCGTGAATTTGCGCGCCTGTCCTATGTCTCGCAAAATCAAACCGAGGAAGACCGGAAAATCTTGAGGCGTGACCGGGTTAAGGCTCGCCTTGATGGCGCTGGCCGACATCCGAAGCCGCGAGGGCGACACAGGCGTGAACTGCACCGCCAATGGGTCGACCTTGAATGCGAAGTAGAAGAGGCATTTGAACGTCGCATTGCTGGATATTGGGCGATCCTGGAAGCGTTAGAGCGTCGCTGACGGGCATCAGTTCGTGTCGTTCCGGGCCTGCGGATTGGCAACAAATGGCAACATTCTGGGCCGAAGCTCACGGCATTTTCCCGCTCCATCGCGCGCGCACGCGAGGGAGACGCAAATTCAGGGCAAGGGCGCATATACGGGTCGGAAGGGCTGCGCGATGTCGCCCGTCGAATGCGCACCTCAAGCCTCAAGCCGAAACGAAAATGCGCAGATCTGTGCGCACCGTGGGAGCGGTTTTGAGGTTGAGCGAATAGCTTGGGGGCCGGGAAATTTCGACGCGGGAAGCCTTCAAAACGAATATGGACATTACGCACACCTGCGGTGAAGTGGTGTCCGCATAAGTCATTGATGTTGAACCGCTTTCTTTCATTTTCACTGATGATACGTTGTATCTAGCCTGTATACGCTGTGTCATGTCATTGATTTTGCTGGCTTATTTCCGGCCTCTAATTGAGGCGTTGAGTGGGTGACCTTCGAGGTTCCAGCGATGCTTGAAACCGAGATCTCGCGCCGTCTGAACCGGCTTCAAATCATGAGGCGACGAAAGTTGTGAGTGCGCGCTTATACGTTGACTGTCGTCAACGTCGTTTGTGGGGGTGAATTGAAGGCAGGATAGCCTTGGCGGCGGCGGATCACTACGCTCAATCCGCTCTGAAACTTTTTAAGGTGAAACGACGGCGAGCGCCGCTTTAGCCCCGACCGCATTCATGGCCTGAAGGACCGTGTCGATTTTCACGCCAGTGGTTCCATCGATTAGACGGCGGACGGCGCCCTCAGACTTCCCTATCCGGTTTGCAAGAGCGACGTTTGTCAGCTTCTGAGCGCGCATCGCTGTAAACAGCACGGCGCGGGAGGCTGTCACAGGCTCGACTATAATCAGGTCTTCGCCTGGTGTGGCGTCGCGGGGGGAGGGAATGTCCCGACCGTCCGCCATATATCCAAGGATCGCCTCTTCAAGGGCGTCGGCAGCATTCTGCAGCGCCTCTTCCCGGCTCATACCAGAGGTGAGGGCTTCCGGGATGTCGCTGAAGGTTACAAGAAATTCGCCTTCGTCATCCGGAGTGATACGTGCTGGAAACGCCCAGGTCTGCATAATCAGAACTCCCCTTTAGGAATGCCGAGCTGATTCAACATTGCGTTGAGCAACCCGGTTCCGATCTCGCTTGTTTTCACCGTCGTCCACTTTTCGCCCACCCTGACGATCTGGTGGCCGCCCTTGCCGCGCGACGCCTCCACCGAAAACGGTTGCCCGTTCGCGTTGGCCCACTTCCTTGCGGCTCGGATGAACTGCTTACCATTCATAGCTTAATATCGTAGCAATTGCTACGAATGACAACCGCCTCAATGATGAGCTATCGGGGCATTGCCCACCATAAACATTATTATCAAGGGTAATTTCACTCTCGCTCCCTACTGGGCCTGCTGCGGAGGCGCTGTGCTCTGATCACGATACGCGTCTGGCGGGTGAGGCCGTGCAATTCCGCCGGGCGGCTGTTAACTATTAGCCCGCAACAGGCCGGGGGGCATGCGTGGCTGAGGCGAAAGCAAATCCGTTAGGGGCGGCATTTAGTCCGTTCGCGATTTTTGGCGCTTTAGGAGTGCTCGCTTTTGCGCGAGACGCCCTAGAATGGCAGAAGGATCTGCTGACTTGGCTTGATGCATGGCGATTTCTTACCCACACAGTCATCGATGTTTTGTTCGGGTGGATTCCGCCATTATTGCATTTTTTTTCCCGGGAATAGCGCATGATTACTTGGCGCTTGGGCTGATCATTGCAACGGCATATAATAGATATATTATTGAATATTTTGTGGCTAGCTCAATGATCGGGGTGGGTCAATTTTGCGTCGCTTTCGAAAGAGGAGAAGCCATTGAATCCATCGAACCCATTGGCATTGATATTGACTTGGTAAAAGAGGTTTGTAATTTAGGTGAAAAACAAAGAAAGTCATTGACATATAAAAAGTTTATCCTGCCGAGAATTGGGCGGCTAATGTTAATATTGCTGTTCACGATTTTTTTATGGCCAATTCTAGTAATTTACATTGCAATGTCCCCATGGACTGTAGGGGCAGAATATTCTTCTGAAGACCCTTATGTAGTGGCTCACCGAGTCGGCAGGACTGCCTTTGCAAGTAGTTTTGTATGGGCCGGTGTTATAATTGGCGTGAATTACGCCCTACTTCACGCCCATTGAAACCGCCGCGCCCGGCTGCGGATGAAACGCTGGTCGGGTCTCTCTGTTTCGAGATCCACACCGATCGCATGGCTTGGTCAGCTGCTGAGCCAGTTCGCGGACGCCTACACGCGCTCCATCGAGGCCCTTGGCGTTCAATCTGCGAATAACAGCATCGAGCGGCGCGACTTGGTATCGAGCGCACTCACGGCAATGAATCCCGACGTCCGCCGTCATGCCCTTTTGAAGGCTGAATAACGGGACGCCGGGATGATCGATCATCACTCAATGTTGCGTGGATGGCTCATCATTCACAATGGGCTTTCCCTCGATCTCTTCAAGCTTGCCCATGGCCGCATAGAGGCGCGACTGAGCAACCTGAATTGCCGTCGCCCAGCCCTCGAATTGCGCCTTAGTCGTTCCCAACAGTTCGAATAGCTCAAGGAACATATCGGCGCGCCCAGGCCCTTCCATCGACGTGAGGTCGCGAACGAGCTGGAGCAATTCGGGTTTCGTTTTGGTCAGGGTTAGGCCCGCCATGCGAAGCGGCGGAAGCACAGAGGCCGCCGTCTCTGCCCATTCGTCATTTGTGGGGACTGCCAGCGACTCCAGCGGCCAAGGGGGCATGTCTACTTCATCGAAGGCCTTTGCCGGTTGGTTGCGTTCGGCGTTTGTCATGGAAAACCTCTCCCTTTGTGCTGTGGGCTTTGAACCAAGCGGACTACATCACATCATCAAGTAGTGTGTCTATTGTTTGATGAATCATCATATGATGTATCGCCATATAATAGATGGCGTTTCCGATTTGTTATCACTTGATGGACAATCGAATGGTGAAACATCGGAGCAACCATGCCCCCGAAGATTCTCGCAGTCGGAAACCTAAAGGGCGGCACGTCTAAGACGACGCTGTCCGTCAACATTGCCTGTGCCTTGTCAGCTGGTCGGAAAGTGCGCCTCGTGGACGCTGATGGGCAAAGATCCGCAACCGCTTGGGCCGAAGCTGGCGAACTGCCGATAGAGGTTTTGCCCGCTCCTTTGGACGACATAGATCAGGCGCAAAGATGGATGACAGACATTGAGACAGCCTCGGCGGATCTCGTGGTGATTGACCTACCGCCAAACATGGCGCCTGCAACGGCAGCGGCTTTGATGGTCTGCGACGTTGTGGTCATCCCAGTGCGCGCCAGCATGGTCGATATAACCGCAACGGCTGAGGCATTGGCCATGGTCGCAGACGCACGTCAGCGGCGATCTGGAGAGCTTCCGAAGGCGTTCCTGGTGCCATCGCAGGTCGATAGGCGGACAGCCGCGGGCCGGGAGATCGAGGCGGCTCTGCACGAGCTGGGCGAACCCGTCGGACCGGCTGTGGGTTACCGAACGGCGTTCGCGGAGAGTTTCGGCTCATGGGTCGGCGCATATGCCCCGCGATCTGCTGGACACGTCGAGATCCAAACACTGGCGGCAGTGATCGCCAAAACCCTAAAGTTGAAGGTCAAAGCCAATGGCTAAACCGCCTCGTACAAGCCTGATGGACCGCGCTGCAGCGGCGAAGCTGAATAAACCGGAGCCGTCCGCCGCTACTGCGTCTGTTTCGGTGCCCGAGCCTGACTTGGTTTCGCAAAAGGTCAAAAGTTCATCGGAATTGAAGACGACCGCGATCAGCATCCGGGCGGACACGCTCAAGCTGTTGAGCCGTGTAGCATCAGCTAGACAGGATGAGTACGGCGGGCGAAAGTCCGTGTCTGCGGTGATCGAGAGCTTGGTCCGACAGCACTGGGACGAGCTAGAGGCGGAGGTCCGGTCCTATGGTCAAGGCTTGGGGAGCTAAAGCCTTCGGGCTTAGCCTGATGCTTTCCGCGTTTGGGCTGGTGTCGTGCACCTCGCCGCAGCAAGAAGGCCACAAATTTCAAACGACCCAGCTAGACGGAAACCATGCCCTGATCATTGACGAAGTGACCGGCGAGGTCTGGTATTGGATCGACGCTCCAATCGGCGTCCGTTTGCGTTACATGGGCAAACTGCGGCCTGGGGCGAGCCCAGGCGAAATCATCTCACAATTCCAACTCATCCCGTAGGATTAGGCGCGGCGACGCTTGTAGTATTGGGCGACAGCGCCCTTGGCCGCCAGCCCATGCTCCGCGTACCTAGCGGGCATCGCGGCGGTCTTCCACCTTCCCGCCTGCATGATTCCAGCGAGATCAGCGCCATCTGCGACCAAGTCTTGAGCCATACCAACGCGGCAGGAATGACCTGACACGTTGGCGAGGGAGTCAGCGTCGATCCCTGCGGCCTTGCACATGTCCTTCAGCAGCCGTGACACTTCGCCAGCATCCATCCCAGACGACCGCACACGGCCTCCCTTGCGTATACCTCGGAACACATGACCCGACGTGATGCCAGCCGCGCTGAGCCATCCCTGCAGTGCCAAGACGGTTTCCGGCGGCAGGTAGAGCACCCTCCCCTCGCCTGCCTGGTCTGTCTTAGACTTCGCAATCAACACGGTCGCATCACCGTCTGATCCAAATGTTATCGCCTCGAACTCCAGTGCCGCGATCTCTGAACGACGC
>Ga0208617_1000596_pt1 | contig 10377 bp, 10 predicted proteins | sample CryBogCBE06Nov07_FD_184581 | JGI IMG/M metagenome (GOLD analysis project Ga0208617, IMG submission 184581) | Freshwater microbial communities from Crystal Bog, Wisconsin, USA - CBE06Nov07 (SPAdes) (version 2) | ecosystem: Environmental > Aquatic > Freshwater > Lake | place: Crystal Bog...
GATAGCCGCCATGCGGTTCGACTTCACGGGGCTGGGCGCCAGCGAAGGCGATTTTGGCGAGCGGGGATTCCCGGGCGACGTCGAAGACCTGATGTCGGCGGCGGCGCACCTTCAATCGACGATCGGCGGTCCGCACCTCATGATCGGCCACAGCTTCGGCGGGGCCGCAGTGATCTGCGCCGCGGCGCAGACGCCCGGCGTGAAGGCTGTCGCCACCATCGGCGCGCCGTCGAACACCGCGCATGTGCTGCACAATATCAAGGGCGATCTCGACCAGATCCTGAGCACGGGGTCCGGCGAGGTGCGCATCGGCGGCCGACCCTTCCATCTCGGCGCGACCTTCGTCAGAAGCACCTATGAGGGCCGCGTGCTGGAGGCGGCGCGCCAGTTACGCCGCCCGCTCCTGATCACCCACGCGCCGCTCGATTCCATTGTGGGGATCGACAACGCCCGGGAGCTTTTCGAGGCGGCGCTCCACCCCAAGTCGTTCCTGAGCCTGGATCACGCCGACCATCTCCTGACCTCGGAGTCGGACGCGCACTACGCCGCTCGGATGATCTCCGCCTGGGCCGAGCGGTATATTATGGGGTAGGGTGGTTTTCGGCCCATGACTGTCGCGTCAGGGGCGCGTGAAATTGCAATCTGATGTCAGTTTGCGAATGTGGCCTCCGGCCTGCGAATTAACTTCGCAACCAAAAAGCGTGAGGTTGAGCACGTGTTCTGGATCTTGTCTCACGCCTATCACTTTATCGGCGACTGGGTCTGGTTGCTGTTGGTGTTGTTGCTGATTTTTATGCTCATCGTCATTATTCAGACGCTTAGATCGGGAAAAACTGGATTTGGTAAAATTGTATTCACCTATCGTCAAATCATGTTTTGGATTTTTATGTGTTTGTATTTGCTTTTCATCTTGGTTATATTGTACTTTTTAGCATTTTTATTGATGATGAAATTATACATGGCGCGCGGTTAAATCAAGCTAGGACTATTTTGCCTGGGGATTTCGTGTTCATTGCGCGAACGCCCTATCTGGCTGCGCTTGATCCAGGGCGGATCCAGACCCAACCGCGCCCACTCGGACGGTGGGGCGGCTCCCCACCCTAAACACGCCTTGCGCGTGTCCGTTTTCAAGCAACGACGCAACCCCGCCCTGCGCCCCTAGTGCGCCTCGTCCCAGTTGTCGGCGGCGCGGGCGTCGACGATGAGGGGGGTGGACAGCGCAATGGCGGGCTCGGCCGCGCGCTCCATCACGGAGCGGACGAGGGCGGCGACGGCGTCCGCTTCCTCACGTTTGGCCTCGAAGACGAGTTCGTCGTGCACCTGCAAAAGCATTCGGGCTCTGAGGCCTGACGCGGCGATGGCGGCGGGCATGCGGGCCATGGCTCTTCGGATGATGTCGGCGGCGGAGCCCTGGATCGGCGCATTGATCGCCGCCCGCTCTGCGAAAGACCTCTGCGCGGCGGCCTGGGAGCGGATCTCCGGAATGTGGATCTTGCGCCCGAACAGGGTGGTGACGAAGCCGTTCGCCTTCACCTCCGCCTTGATCCTGTCCATGTAGTCTCTGATGCCGGGGAAGCGCTCGAAATAGGTGCGGATGTATTCCCCCGCCTCGCCCTGCGGGATCGAAAGCTGGTTCGCCAGCCCAAAAGCCGAGATGCCGTAGATGATGCCGAAATTGATCGCCTTGGCCCGGCGGCGCACCTCGGACGGCATGCCCTCGATCGGCACGCCGAACATTTCCGACGCGGTCATGGCGTGGATGTCGAGGCCCTTCTTGAAGGCGGACTTGAGCTGGTCGATGTCGCCAATATGGGCCAGCAGCCGAAGCTCGATCTGGCTGTAGTCTGCGCTGATCAGCACGTGCCCGGGCTCGGCGACGAAGGCCTTGCGGATCTTGCGGCCTTCCTCGGTGCGGACGGGGATGTTCTGCAGATTGGGATCGGAGGATGAGAGGCGCCCGGTCGAGGTCGAGGCCAGCGCGAACGAGGTGTGCACCCGCCCGCTCTGCGGCGCGATGGCGGCGAGGAGGGCGTCGGTATAGGTGCCCTTGAGCTTTGACAGCTGGCGCCAGTCCACCAGGGTCCTGGGCAGGCTGTGGCCCTGGGCCGCCAGATCCTCGAGCACGCTGACGTCGGTCGCCCAGGCGCCGGTCGCCGTCTTCTTGCCGCCGGGGAGTTTCAGCTCATCGAACAGGATCTCGCCGAGCTGCTTGGGGCTGCCGAGATTGAACGGCCGCCCGGCCTGCTCGTGGGCCTGGATCTCCAGCTCGGCCATGCGCATCGCAAAGTCCTGCGACAGGCGGCGCAGGGCGTCGGGATCGACCTTCACCCCTTCCCGCTCCATCATCGCCAGCACGGCGGGCAGGGGCCGTTCCAGCGTCTCATAGACGGTGACGAGATGTTCCTGCACGAGGCGGGGTTTGAGCAGCGCGTGCAGACGATAGGTGACGTCCGCATCCTCCGCCGCATAGGCCGTCGCCTCTTTCAGGGCGACCTCGGCGAAGCTGATCTGGCTCTTGCCGGTCCCCGTCACCTGCTTGAACGGTATGGGCTTGTGACCGAGATGAAGCTCGGACAGAGCGTCCATGCCGTGGCTGTGCAGGCCGCCTTCGAGGACGTAGGAGATCAGCATGGTGTCATCGATGGGCGCCACATCGACGCCATAGCGACCGAGAACGGCGATGTCGTACTTGGCGTTCTGGCCGATCTTCAGGACAGACGGAGACTCGAGCAGCGGCTTCAGTCGCGCCAGCGCGTCGGCCAGCGGGATCTGCACGATCGGCTCGCCGCCCATCAGGTCCAGCCCCGCCTTGGGCCGGTGGCCGAGGGGGATGTAGGCCGCCTCTCCCGGCGCGACAGCGAGGCTGACGCCGACGAGGCCCGACTGGGCGGACGAGAGGCTGTCGGTCTCGGTGTCGAAGGCGATGACGCCAACCTCGAACGCCCGCGCGATCCACGCATCGAGCGTCGCAAGGTCCTGGATGCAGACATAGGCGCTGGTGTCGAAGGGCGCTGCGTCCGCGGGCCCCTCGGAAGGTGGGTTCGGCGCATAGGACGGACGCATGACCGGCGCGGAGGTGTTGGCGGGCCGCGACGCCCGCACGACCGGCGGGCCGCCAGCAGCGGCGGCGACGCGGGCGGTGAGGGTGCGAAACTCCATCGCCTCCAGAAACGCGATCAGCACCTCCGTATCGGGCGGCCGAACGGCGAAGCTGTCCAGCGGCTCCGGCATCGGGGAGTCCTGTTTCAGGCGCACAAGCTCACGCGACATGCGCACCTGATCAGCGAAGGTCATCAGGGTTTCGCGGCGCTTGGGCTGCTTGATCTCGCCGGCTCGGGCGAGGAGGGTGTCGAGGTCGCCGAACTCGGTCAGGAGCTGGGCGGCGGTCTTCACGCCGATCCCCGGCGCGCCTGGCACATTATCCACGCTGTCCCCCGCCAGCGCCTGGATCTCGATCACTCGCTCGGGGCCAAGGCCGAACTTCTCGATCACCTGCTCGCGGCCGATGCGGGTCTGCTTGACCGGGTCCATCATGCCGATCTTGTCGTCGATCAGCTGCATCAGGTCCTTGTCGGACGAGACGATCACCACTTCGTCTCCCCGATCCGCCGCAGTGCGGGCGTAGGTGGCGATCAGGTCGTCCGCCTCGTAGCCCGCAAGGTCGATGGCGGGGACGCCGAAGGCTCTTGTCGCCTCGCGCACCAGGGCGAACTGGGGGATCAGATCCGGCGGCGCAGGGGGGCGGTGAGCCTTGTACTGGTCGTAGATGTCGGATCGGAACGACGGACCGGCGGCGTCGAAGATGACGGCGAGGTGAGTCGGCGCGTCGTCGGCGTGCGCGGCCTGAAGCTCGCAGATCAGGCGCCACATCATGTTGCAGAAGCCCGCCACCGCGCCGACGGGCAGGCCGTCGGACTTGCGGGTCAGAGGCGGCAGGGCGTGATAGGCGCGGAAGATATAGCCCGACCCGTCCAGCAGGTAGAGGCGCCGGTTCGGGGCGGCGGAAGCGGTGTCTGACGTCATGGGGCGAGCATACGGGGCCGAAGCTCCCGCGTCATCCCCATGCGGCGACTAGCGCATGAGGCTGGTCAGCCAGAGCGCCTTCAGTTCGGCGAGGCGCGGGGTGTTCGCGCTCTCGAGCCGTTCGCGGCCCTCGAAGACGACGCCGATCTGGGGGTACTCGCGCCACACGATGCGACATTGGAAGACATCGCCGTTCTTCATGTCGATCAGGTCGAAGACGTCGGGCGCCACGGTTGCTGTCGGCAGGATGAGTCGCGCGCCGAACGCCGTCATGTTGCGCATGGTCACGTTCATCGAGAACGCGCCCCCGGAATGGACGAGCTTGCCGCCGAACATCACTCTTTGTCGGAGCGCGCGACGGCGGTTTTGGCTATCGGGGAAGTCGTTGTAGCTGGCGATGTTTGCCATGGGACACACAGTGAGGAGCGAGACCTGCAGACTACGCCGAGTGCGGTTAATCTAGCGTGCACAAGGACTTAAATTTGTATGACTTTTTTTGCTTGATCGCTGTGTGCGAGCCACAGGGTCAAGGCCACGCTCAGGCTGACCCAGCCCATGCTGATCAGGATCACCAGCGGCGTTCGGCTGCCTGTCGCGGCGGCGGCGAGGGGGCCTGCGGCCGCGCCGAGGATCTGGGCGCCGCCGCTCATCGATGCGACCCGCCAGCTCGGATCCGCAGCCACGCACAGGGGCACGAAGAACGACGTCATCACCATGCCGGTGAAGCCTGTAAGACCTGTTGCGAGGACAAAGACGGGGAGAGGGCTGGCGAGCAGGTAGCTCGTATAGACCGACAGCGCCGCCGCGCCCGCGATCGCGGATACGAGGGGGTATCGCACGCGACCGGCCGCCAGCGACACGAACAGGCCGCCGAGGATCTGCCCGACAAGATTGAGCTGGACCGCCGCGCCGACCGCCCCCGGCCCGAGCCTGGCCAGGCTCGCGATCGGGTCGAGATAGACATAGACGCCGGAACCGGCTGCGACGAAGGCCAGCATGACCAGCATTGCGACCCAGCCGCGCATCGGAAGGGGGCCGGAAGCCGTGGTCGCGCCCGCTGGAACCTTCATCAGCGCGTTCGGGACAAACAGGGCCAGGACCGCGCCGAGACCCGCCGTGGTCGCGAGCGCGCCAAGCAGTCCAGGCGCGCCGAAGCGCGGGGCGATCAGCATGTTGCCGGCGCTCGCCAGAACCAGCGCAGCGATGACCTGTCCGGTGAGGAAGGCCGCCGTTGTCCGCTCCGGAGTGGGCTGGCGCGCGATCACCACAATCGCGGTCCACAGCATCAGGCCCTCACCCAGGCCCGCTCCGGCCCGGGCGGCGAGAAACAGGCCGTGCGCGGACGCCATGGAGGCGAGGTCCGCGGCAATGGTGAAGAGGCTGGCGCAGACGGCGATGGCCCGGATGCGCTCCGGCGGGAGGCGGGCCCCTGCCACCGCGCAGACGACGCCCATGGCCAGCCCCTCGGAGACGGCGGCGAGGCCGATCTCCGCCGCGCTCAGGCGTCCCAGATGGTGCAGCCGCCCGAGGATCATGGGGGAGAGGGCCGTGATCATCAGTCCCGCAGCGCCGACGGCGAGGGCGGCGATGACCTGCCGCAGCGTCGGCGCCGCCGGATCGATCTGAACGTCTGCGCGCGGCTGGATCGTCATGGCGCCCCCGCTCAGCTTTTCGGTGCGAGTTGGCGTCCGAAGAGTAGCAGCGTGACGAGGATCGCCTCGATGACCAGAGGCGGTTGCTGGGCGGACGTCACGCCATCGGTCACGGCTGCGAAGATGCGTCCGGCGAACGCGGAGGCGACCACGACAAGCCCGCCGGTCAGGGCGGCCCGGCTGTTGCGCGCCGCGCCATAGAGCATCAACAGGCCGATGGCGACGAAGATCCCGCCGAGATCGGCACGGGCGGTCGCCAGACCGGTGCTGTTGAGATCCGTCAGGCCGAGCACGCCGACGGCGATGTGCGGCGACAGCCACAGGCGCGACGCCTGGACAAGGCTCAAGGCCCCGAAAAGCCCGATCAGCAGGCGAATGGCCCCCTTGAACATTGTGTCCTCCCGTTTGATCTTTTGACGATTGGGGCCGATCTGACGCGCCTTGGCAAGAGCGCACATCGACTTCGTGCGCCGCCCCTTGCCTTGACTCGCCAAGGCCTTGCGCGCATAAGGCGCAGCTATTTCGGCGCATATCAAAGCCGCGCCTCACCCGCCACGACCCCGACCCGCATGATGCGGGACCCATCGGACGAGGGCGGAGAGGACCCCCGTCGACGTGATCGTCCACGGGGTCGTTTGGCGTTTGGGCGATGGTTGGGCTGATCAGGAGCGGTGATGTTCGAGGCCCTTTCCGATGTTTGAAGCATTGGGCGAAAGACTGACAGGCGTCTTTGACCGGCTGACCGGTCGCGGCGTGCTGTCTGAAAAGGACATTGACGAGGCGCTTCGCGAAGTTCGCCTCGCCCTGCTGGACGCCGACGTCGCCCTGCCGGTGGTCAAGGACTTCATCTCCAAGGCCCGCGAAAGCGCGACCGGCGAGGCGGTGCTCCGCTCGGTCAAGCCCAGCGAGCAGGTCGTCAAGATCGTCCATGACGGACTGGTCGACATGCTGGGCGGCGAAGAGGCGCAAGGGATCAACCTCGCCGTCAATCCTCCGGCTGTGATCCTGATGGCGGGCCTGCAGGGCTCCGGCAAGACCACCACCTCGGCCAAGCTCGCCGTGCGCCTGACCAAGACGGACCGCAAGAAGGTCCTGATGGCCTCCCTCGACACCCGCAGGCCTGCGGCGATGGAGCAACTGGCGGCTTTGGGCGTGCAGGCGGGGGTCGAGACCCTGCCCATCGTGGCCGGGCAGTCGGCGGCGGACATTGCAAGACGCGCGCTGAACGCCGCACGGCTCGGCGGCTTCGACGTGCTGATCCTCGACACCGCGGGCCGCACGACCCTTGATGAAGCGATGATGAGCGAGGCCGCGGAAATCGCCCGCATCGCCACGCCGATCGAGACCTTGCTGGTGGCCGACAGCCTGACCGGTCAGGACGCCGTGCGCACGGCCAAGGCCTTCCACGACCGTCTGCCGCTGACCGGCCTCGTCCTCACCCGCACCGACGGCGACGGCCGTGGCGGCGCGGCGCTGTCGATGCGCGCCGTCACCGGCCTGCCGATCAAGTTCCTGGGCGCGGGCGAGAAGATCGACGCCCTCGAAGTGTTCGACGCGCGCCGGGTGGCGGGACGGATCCTCGGCGCCGGCGACGTGGTCGCGCTGGTCGAGCGTGCGGCGGCGGAGATGGACCGCGGCCAGGCCGAGCGCATGGCCAAGAAGATGGCCAAGGGTCAGTTCGACCTCGACGATCTCGCCGAGCAGCTTCGCCAGATGCAGCGCATGGGCGGCATGCAGGGGCTGATGGGCATGTTGCCCGGCGTGCAGAAGGTCAAGAAGCAGATCGCGGCGTCGGGCGTCGATGACAAGGTCTTCCGTCGCCAGGAAGCCATCATCCAGTCAATGACCAAGCTCGAGCGCAAGAAGCCCGACATTCTGGCCGCCAGCCGCAAGCGCCGCATCGCCAAGGGCGCGGGCGTGGATGTGGCGGACGTCAATCGCTTGCTCAAGCAGCACCGCCAGATGGCCGACATGTTCAAGGCGATGAGCCGCGGCGGCGGCAAGGGCATGGCTCAGATGGCCGCCATGATGGGCGCCATGGGGGGCGGCGCTGCGCCTCCTGGCATGGGAGGCTCGCCGCTGGGCGGTCTTGGCGGCCCTGATCTCGACGCGCTGAAGGCGCTGGGCGGCGGCAAGCCCGGCGCGCCCCCGACCGGCGGACTTCCCGGCCTGCCCGGACTTCCCGGATTTCGCAAGAAATAGACCTCGATCCTCACTTTCCTCTTCAACCGACGAACTCAAGAAAGATACGACATCACATGCTGAAGATCCGACTGGCCCGCGGCGGCGCGAAGAAGCGTCCGTTCTATTCCATCGTCGTGGCGGACAGCCATTCGCCCCGCGACGGCCGCTTCATCGAGAAGGTGGGCACCTATAATCCGCTGCTGAAGCGTGACGACCCGAACCGCGTCACCCTGAAGCTCGAAATCATCCAGGCGTGGATCAAGAAGGGCGCTCAGCCGACCGACCGCGTCGCGCGTTTCCTGTCGCAGCACGGCCTCGTCGAGTGGGCGCCGAGCTCGAACCCGAAGCGCGGCGTCCCGGGCAAGAAGGCCCAGGAGCGCGCCGCTGAGCGGGCTCAGAAGGAAGCCGACCGGATCGAAGCCGAAGCCGCCGCCAAGGCCGACGCCGAAGCCGCTGCGGCCGCCGCCGCCGCTGCGCCGGCTCCCGAGCCTGAGCCGGAAGCTGCGCCTGAGCCGGAAGTCGCTCCGGAAGCGGAAGCCGCCGCCGACGCTCCCGCAGAGGGCTAGGACTTGGGCGAGGCGGCCGATCGGCTTATCCTGGTCGGCCGCGTGGCCGGCGCGTTCGGCGTGAAAGGCGAAGTCCGCTTGACCGCCTATACCGCCGACCCTCTCGCCCTGTTCGCCTATCGCACCCTGCTTGATCGCTCCGGCCAGCCGAAGCTCACCCTGGTCAGCGCCCGCGCCGCCAAGGGCGACGTCATCTGCCGGACGGAGGAGCCCTTCACCAAGGAGGAGGCGGACGCCCTGCGCGGGACGCAGCTTTTTGTGCCCCGCTCCGCCCTGCCTCAGCCCGATGAAGAGGAGTACTACCACGCCGATCTGATCGGGCTGGTGGCGCGGTCGGAGGATGGCGAGGTGCTGGGCCGCATCAAGGCCGTCCACGACTTCGGCGCCGGAGACATCCTCGAGATCGATCCTGGTGGCGGAAAGGCGGCCCTGTTTCAGCCCTTCACACGGGCCGCCGTACCGGAGGTCAATCTGGCGGAAGGCTATGTGGTCGCGCTCAAGCTGCCGGAGATCAACGGGGACGCCCCCGAATGAGTTTCGCCGTGACGGTGCTCACCATGGCGCCGGAGGCCTTTCCCGGGCCGCTCGGCGTGTCTCTGATCGGTTCGGCGTGGCGGGAGCAGGGGCTGTGGTCGCTGGAGCTTGTGGACATCCGGGGCTTTTCCGGTCATAAGCGCGGCTTTCTCGACGACACCCCGGCCGGAGGCGGGCCGGGACAGGTCTTGCGTGCTGATGTGATCGCTTCGGCGCTCGACAGTGTTGAGGTGGCGGGCCGACCGCTGGTCTACATGAGCGCCAGGGGGAGAAAGCTCACCCAGGCGCGGGTGCGGGACTGGGCGTCGGGACCGGGGCTGGTCGTCTTGTGCGGCCGGTTCGAAGGCGTGGATCAACGGGTGCTGGACGCCCGCGGGTTCGAAGAGATTTCGGTGGGCGACGCGGTCCTCGCTGGGGGCGAAGCGGCGGCCATGGTGACTATCGAGGCCTGTGTGAGGCTGGCGCCCGGGGTTCTGGGCAACGCCGCCTCCACGCAGGAGGAGAGTTTTGAAGACGGGCTTCTGGAGCATCCGCAATATACGCGGCCCCAGATGTTCGAGGGTCTGGAGATACCGGAGGTGCTGCGCTCCGGCCACCATGGCGAGATCGCCAGGTGGAGAGGTCTGCAGCGAGAAGCGACCACGCGGGAGCGGCGTCCGGATCTCTGGGCGGCGCATCTCGCCAAATTACAGGCAAAGGGCGTTCAAGCCCTAAAAGGAGTAGACGATGAACGTGATTGAGCAACTCGAGAAAGAAGAATCCCAGCGCCTGCTGGCCATGCGCGGCGTTCCTGACTTCGAGCCGGGCGACACGCTGCGCGTGAACGTCCGCATCAAGGAAGGCGAGCGTGAGCGCGTCCAGGCCTATGAAGGCGTCTGCATCGCGCGCTCCGGCGGCGGCCTGCATGAGAGCTTCACCGTGCGCAAGATCAGCTTCGGCGAAGGCGTGGAGCGTCTGTTCCCGATCCTGTCGCCGATGATCGAGTCGATCGAGGTGAAGCGCCGTGGCGTCGTGCGTCGCGCCAAGCTCTATTATCTGCGCGACCGTCGCGGCAAGTCGGCCCGCATCGCCGAGCGTCAGCGCTCGGTGGCCAAGCCGGAAGCCTCGGAAGGCTGAGCCTTCCGTCCCTGACGGCGAGAGTTTCCGACGGCGGAGCGCCCAGCGCTCCGCCGTTTCGCGTTGTGGCCGGGGCGGGTGTGGCGTGATTGCGGCGCCGGTGACATTCACGAGCGACATTTCGGGTGTAGAAGCCCCGGACCGGGACGTTCAAAAGGACCCAGAACCGATGCGCGCACGCCTCTCCCTTCTCGCCGCCGCGACCCTTCTCGCCGGGACCGCCTTCGCCCAGCCCGCCCCCCCGCCGCCCCCGCCGGAACATGGCGCGGGCCATGCCATCGGCGGTCCGCATGAGTGGGGGC
>Ga0208617_1000597_pt1 | contig 10364 bp, 10 predicted proteins | sample CryBogCBE06Nov07_FD_184581 | JGI IMG/M metagenome (GOLD analysis project Ga0208617, IMG submission 184581) | Freshwater microbial communities from Crystal Bog, Wisconsin, USA - CBE06Nov07 (SPAdes) (version 2) | ecosystem: Environmental > Aquatic > Freshwater > Lake | place: Crystal Bog...
CTGTTCCCTTCAGGGTGGCGAGGCCCGGCGCCGTGGGGCCGATGATGATGATCTTGTCCCTGAACGGCGCGACTGAGCCCGCATCTCCACGATCCAGCCGCTCCAGCACGTCGGAGAAGCTCATCCGCGCATAGCTTCCCTGCTTGTTCCGCCAGTTCAGGATCATGCCCCTGGGAAAGCTTTCCGGAGCGACCGAGGGCCGTTCCCCCGCCGCCCACAAGGCGCGCAGAGGCAGGGACGGGAAGGCATAGCCATCCCCGCTCGCCCAGGGGTCATAGCGCCGGATCGCCCCGTCTGCGTCCACATGCAGCTGATTGAAGCCGAGCTTGTCCCGCGCCCCCGGAAAGGCCGGGGCGAGGACAGCGATCGTCTTCCTGGCCGCTGCGGCGTCGGTGATCCTCGCGCCGGCAAAGGCGGTGATCGCCACCTCGCTCCTGGCGTCATTCGCCGCGTCGAGGCGCGAGATCGGAAAGACGAGGTTGGGGGTGTGCGCAGCCACGTCGTCAAACGTCGCATCATCGTCGGGATGCGCGGTGTCGGGGTCGCTGAGCATGATGTTCAGGGCGACGCTCTTCGCGCCCGCCGCGGACAGGCCGGCCAGCCCCTCGGCGAGCACGCTTCTGGGCCAAGGCCAGCGCCCGTATTTCGGCGCCAGCGCGGCCAGACTGCGCTCGTCCACGTCGATCAGGAGAATGCCGGGATCGGCCTTGGGGCTCGACAGACGGGCGCGGACGGCGATGTCGAGGGAGCTCGCCTTCACCGACGGGTCCGCAAGGGTCCACACCTGATTGGCGGCGATGGCCACCAGCATCGCGGAGGCGAGGGCCAGGTAGAAGGCGATCGGACGCGGCCTCGCCCCCGCCGCGACGGTCGCCGCCGTGCGCCGGACCAGACCTCGAACCGGACCTCGGGACTGACCCTGGCCTTTGTCAGGCGGCGAGTTCGCCATGGCTTATGCTCCCTGAGGCGCCTAACGCACCGACTTGAATCGCGACGCCGCTGGTGAGGGGACAGCGGCAGCCTCGAGCTCCGGAGACGCCGCCGCGACCAGCTGCTCGATCCGCTGCGCCGGCGCGGGATGGGTCGCAAACAGCAGCGAGGTATCCCCCTGGTCGGCCTTCAGCTGGCTGAGCTTCTGCATCACGCTGATGAGGGCCGAGCTGTCATAGCCCGCCCGCGCCGCCAGCACGGCGCCGTCCCGGTCGGCTTCGAACTCCGCCGACTTGTCGAGGCCGCGGGCGATGAGTTTCGCGCCGAGATCCGCGACCAGCTTTGAGGTCTTCGAGGCGTCCTTGCCGCTGATCTCGCCTTCAGCCAGCGCCACCAGCTTCTGCTGGCGGATGACCTTCCACTGGTGCTTTCGGTTCACGTGGGCGATCTCGTGTCCCAGCACGGCGGCGAGCTCATCCTCGCTGTCGAGAAGGGCGTAGAGCCCCCGCGTCACGACGACGATCCCGCCGGGGAAAGCCATGGCGTTGATGCTGGGGCTGTCGATCACGGCGAAGCGCCAGGCTACGTCCCGCCGTTCCGCCTGATCCGCGACCCGGCGGCCGACCAGATTGACGTAGCGCTGCACGGCGGCGTTCTTCCAGGGCGGGGCGGCGCCCAGCACCGGGGCGGCGATGTCCTCGCCGGACCGCGCCTCCTCCTCCGGGCTTTCCTTCTGGGTGAAGCTGGAAAGGCCATTGAGAAGGCCGCCCAGCCCGCCGGAGCGGCTGTCGCCGACGCCTGGCAGGGACTGCGCGGCGCCCGCCGAAGCGGAGAGGCCGATGGCGGCTGCGAACAGAAGGGTGCGAAGGGTCGGACGCTTCATTGCGACGCACCCTCCTTCGGCGCGGAGGTATAGGCGAGAGAACGGGTGGCGAGGTGAGCTGCGCGGGCATAGCGCTCTGCAGCCTCCTGCGACGCCGCGAGACCGCTCAGCGCCGCCACCGCGGCGGGGTTCGGCGTCCCCTTGGTCAGGTCCGCGCCGTTGTCGAGGCCCCGGCCGCCGCTAGTGCTGACCACATTGCCCTGGCCCGAGCGGCCGCTGGCCAGCGACACGATCTCGCGGCCGGAATTTGAGCTCGCCAGGGACAGGGCCGACAGCTTCACCCAGCCGCTGGCGCCGCCGACAGACACCCTGGCCCAGAAGCCGCGCCGGTCGAGGATCTGGGCCGCCGCGCCCGCCTTCGCCGCACCCGTCGGAGAAGCGCTTGTCGTCGGCGCGGACAGAAGGCTGACGGGGGTGCGCAGCTTCGCCGTTTCCGCTGAAGCCGGCGCAAGGCCGATCACCATCCCGAGGAGTGCGGCGCTTGACGCGATCCGCAGCGACTGTTTCTGCATCAAATGTCCCATCCGATGTCCGCGTCCTGCGACGCTGATCCGGTCAAATCCAGTTGAGTTAACCTATATGTGTGACGCCGTGAAAACCACTCGCGACTTCGCCAGGGGGGCGCCGAGCGGGCCCGGCGCTCCTGGCAGGAGAATTGAGCGTTGCACTGCGGCAACGCCGGTGCAGAGTCGATGTCCGTCCCCCGGCCTGAGGCGCAATGTGACAAACGTTCAATAAAACTGGACAATATATTGAAAAGAAAGCGAATTATGTCGAGACTCTACCCGTCGTGTGAGTGTTAGTCCCGCCCCGCGTACCGCCATTTTTCGACCCGGCGCGCGTGCGGGCGCAAGTTTGATGTTGCAGCGCAGCGCATGTGGGTGGACGATGCTTAACCGCCCTTGGGGCGAGGCGAAAGTGGCGTTGCGTCATGTCCGATATTGTTCTGACTGTTCCTGTCGGTTCTGCGGAAGAAGATCGCCTGTTCGGTCGCTTCCTGGACCGGTTTCTCGAGACGGCCGTGTCTGATCCCGTCATTGAAAGCCAGGATGCGCCGTTCCTGATGGTGCGCTCCGACCCGTCCCTGGGGGGCACGGTGAAGGTCGTGATCTTCCAGGAGTCCGAGGCCGCGGACGCCTTTTCCCGTGGCTGGACGCAGACGCGTCGCAGCCTGTGCGGCGAAGGCGACAAGGGCTAGTCTCCGCCCCCGGCTGAGTCCCTCGCGACTGGAACGCCGTGTTGATCCGGATCGAGACGCAAGGGCGATGGAGTCTCTGACAGTCGACGTATTGGTGGTAGGCGGCGGCGCCGTGGGCCTGTCTGTCGGCGCCCGGCTGGCCAGGGCCGGAGCGTGCGTCTGTCTTGCGGGCCCCGACCCCGCCGCCAGCGCCTCGCGGGTCGCCGCGGGCATGATCGCCCCGCTGACCGAGACCTGGACCGATCCCGCCACCGCCGGCGCCCTTGACCTCTTCTCTGCGGCGTCGCAGCTCTGGCCGGCTTTTGCGGCGGAAACCGGCGTCGCGTTTCGTCGGACCGGCGCCCTGTGGATCCCGCCGCCCGGGGGCTTGCCGCCGCGCGCGGTCGATCCGTCGCGATATGCGCTTCTTGGTCTTTCGGAGGCCCAGGTGCTTGCGCCCATGCTGGAGGGGTGTGAGGGGCCGATTGTACACGCGCCGGAGGAAGGGTGCGTAGATGCGGGGCAGGCTTTGGCGGCTCTGGGCGAGGCGTTCGCAGCGCTTGGCGGCGTGCGTCTGGCGGGAGAGGCGCGGCCGGACGGGGCGGTCTGGCGGGTGGGGACCGCGACTGTCCACGCCGGGCAGGTCGTGCTGGCGTCCGGCATGTCGGCCGTTTCTCTGGGCGAAATCGCGCCGGAGGCGAAGATCCTGACCCCTGTGCGCGGGCAGATCCTGCGCCTGGACACACGCATCGATCCCATGTCGCCGTGCCTGAGAGGCCCAGGCGCCTATGTCGCGCCGCAGTCGGACGGCTCGGTCCGGGTCGGGGCGACCATGGAGGCGGGGGAGACCTCGCTGACCCCCGATCCTGCGACGACCGCGCGCCTGCTCGGCGCTGTGTTCAGGTTTGCGCCGTCCCTGAAGGGCGCCGCTGTGACCGCGGAGGTGGGCGTCCGCGCCGCCACGCCGGACGCCTTGCCTCTGGTGGGACCGTCGTCCCGGGCCGGGATCTTTCTCGCCACCGGGCTCAGACGGAACGGATGGCTCCTGGCGCCGCTTGTGGCGGAGATCATTGCAGCCTATCTCGCGGACAAGGATCCCGGCCGGTTCGCAGGCGAACTGGACCCTTTGCGCTTCGGCGCAGGCCGGGACGACGCGTGAAGGAGATGAGATGTCCGGTTTTTGGCTGACCGAAGAGCAGGAAGCGATTCGTGAGGGCGTCGCGCGGGTCTGTGCGGCGTTCGACGATGAATACTGGCGGCGGACGGACGAGACCGGCGAGTTTCCCGAAGCCTTCGTCAAGGCGATGGCCGAGGGCGGCTGGCTGGGCGCGGCCATGCCGGAATCGGTCGGTGGGGCGGGGCTCGGCCTGACCGAAGCCTCCATCGTCATGCAGACCGTGGCCGAGAGCGGGGCGGGCTTCTCCGGCGCCTCGGCGATCCACCTGAACATCTTCGGTCCCATGCCCATCGCCAAGTTCGGGACCGAGGCGCAGAAGACAAGCTGCCTGCCGCGGTTGATTTCCGGCGAGGACAAGATGTGCTTTGCGGTGACAGAGCCCAACTCCGGCCTCGACACCTCGAGCCTCGAGACCCGCGCCGAGCGGACCAACGAGGGCTATCGCATCTCCGGCCGGAAGATCTGGACGACCTCCGCCCAGCGGGCGAACAAGATCCTGATCATCGCCCGCACGACGCCGAAGGCCGAGGCGAAGAAGCCGACGGAAGGGCTGTCGCTGTTCTACACCGACTTCGACCGCACCCGCATCGATGCGAAGCCGATCCCCAAGATGGGCCGCAAAGCCGTTGAATGTAATACACTTTTCATCGACGACCTGCATGTGCCGCACGACGCCCTGATCGGCGAGGAAGGGCACGGCTTCAAGTACCTCCTGCAGGGGCTGAACCCCGAGCGCGTGCTGTTCGCCGTGGAGTCGGTCGGGCTCGGCCGTGCGGCGCTGCGCAAGGCGGCGCAGTACGCCAAGGAGCGGGTCGTCTTCGGCCGGCCCATCGGCCAGAACCAGGGCGTGCAGCACCCGCTGGCCAAGTCCTGGGCGGAGCTGGAGGCGGCGAACCTGCTCGCCTTCAAGGCCGCCGCGCTCTATGACGCCGGGCGCGAGTGCGGGGCGGAGGCCAACGCCGCCAAGTACCTCGGCGCCGAGGCGGGCTTTACCGCCTGCGAGGCCTCGGTCCTGGCGCATGGCGGCATGGGCTACGCCAAGGAATATGACGTCGAGCGCTATTTCCGCGAGGCGATGATCGCCCGCATCGCCCCCGTCAGCCGCGAGATGATCCTGAACTTCATCGCCGAACGCGTGCTGGGCCTGCCGAAGAGTTACTGAAGCATCGTGCGGAAAAGTGGCTTCCGGTTTTCCGCAAAAACGATGCGAAATCAAAAATGATCTAATCTTCACTCTTCCGGCGGCGCCATGTTCTTGTACCAGCGCCCCTGACGTCGGTAGATCTCGATGACCTCGCGATCGGCGCCCTCGGGAAAGCCGCGGGTGCGCCGGAAGTTTTCCAGCCAGCGCCTGCGCGCCTTGGCCAGCTCTTTGGGCGTTGGCCGAGGGGGCGGTCCGCCCGTGCGCCGGGGATTGGCGCTTGCGGGATTGCGCCGCCCTCCGGTCGTCGACGGCTCGTTCAGCGCCGGGGCGGACGCGTAGTCATGCCAGGGGTCTTCGATCCACTTCACGCAGAGCCTCTGAATAGTCACGACGTTGACCCGCCGGAAACGCATGCGTTCGCGGCGGCTGGGCAGGGCGGGGAGGGGCGAAGCGCCCGGGCGACGCCCGGAGGCTAGGGAATTGAGAATACCGTTTCGGCGACGCTGGACGCTTCGCATGATCGATTGACCTCAGGCCGGGGCGCGCAGGCGTGTTCAGCCTTTCACCCCACCAGACACCCTTGCGGATGTCTGAGCGGACCCTTGGACGAGCGGCGGGCCACGACTGGCCCGCCGATACGCAGGTTTTCGACACCGTGCGCTCTCACCTCCACACATCACGGTCAGAGGCTTGCAAAAGCAGTTTGGCTTGCAGCCGGCTGCTAGGAGTCACCCGTTCGATCATTCCCCGCCGCACGCCAAGGGTCGTTCCGGAGCGCCCTCCCCGGCGACAGGGATGAGCACATTATAGGGTCAATCGGGAAAGGGTGCATAAGCGCAGCGCTTCGCCCGCTCCCGACGTCGGAGAACCCTAGTCCGGCAAACGGTCTCCGCGATGCAAGGGGTCGGGGAGAGGCTCGCCGTTCATGACGAACTGAAGCGACACGGAGTTGATGCAGTAGCGCAGGCGCGACGGGGGCGGTCCGTCGGGGAAGACGTGGCCCTGGTGGCTGTCGCAGCGCGCGCAGCGGGTCTCCGTCCGCACCATGCCATAGCTGCGGTCCGTGATCCCGATCACGTGATCAGGGTCATAGGGCTCGAAGAAGGACGGCCAGCCGGTGCCGCTCTCGAACTTGGTGCGCGCATGGAACAGCGGCAGGCCGCACAGGCGGCACGCGTAGACGCCGTTCTCCTTGTTATCCAGGAGGCCGCCGCAGAAGGGCGCCTCGGTTCCGTGATGCAACAGCACATCGGCCTCCTCGCGGGTGAGGGTGCGGGCGAGGGCGGCGTGCTCGGCGGGGGTGGGCGGGGTCAGATCAAAGCCGGTGGCCGAGCGCAGGGTCGTGTTCATGTCCGGGGGTCCTGATCGAGAGGGGGAGGGATTCGATATGTGGTGACTACGTTCCCGGCGAGGGAAGAGTTACAGGCGAAATTGTCGAACGTTGTCATAAGCAATTGATCCAAATAGCGCTTGTATCATGTGTTTTTGTGGCCCGCTTGTTGCTGTCTCTGTTGTGCAGGCGCCAATTTTGCGCATTAGCTTCCCAGCGGTGAGCCGGTTTTCCGGCTCGCCCCGCAACAAAGCGAGATCGAAAGCGTGACGGTGAAGACCCTGACCCGCGGACTTGAAAACGCCCCCACCAAGCACAAACGGCTGATCGAATGGGTGCGCGACGTCGCCGCCCTGACGGAGCCGGACCAGGTCTACTGGTGCGATGGATCGGACGAGGAGTGGACGAGGCTGACCGATACGCTGGTCGCGGCGGGCACGCTGAAGCGCCTCAATCCGGAGAAGCGGCCGAACAGTTTCTTCGCCGCGTCGGACCCCAAGGACGTCGCCCGGGTCGAGAGCCGGACGTTTATCTGCTCTGAGGACAGGGACGACGCCGGCCCGACCAACAACTGGGTCGCGCCGGACGAGATGCGCTCGACCCTGAACGGCCTCTTCCGCGGCTCGATGCGCGGTCGCACCATGTATGTGATCCCGTTCTGCATGGGCCCGCTCGGCTCCAAGATCTCCGCCCTCGGCGTCGAGATCACCGACAGCCCCTATGTGGCCATCTCGATGCGCGTGATGACCCGCATGGGCAAGGCGGCTCTGGATCAGCTGGGCGAGGACGGCTTCTTCGTGCCGGCCGTGCACACCCTCGGCGCGCCGCTCAGCCCCGGCCAGCAGGACGTTCCCTGGCCGTGCAACTAGGAAAAGTACATCGTCCACTTCCCGGAAAGCCGGGAGATCTGGTCCTACGGCTCGGGCTATGGCGGCAACGCGCTGCTCGGCAAGAAGTGCTACGCGCTGCGCATCGCCTCGGTGATGGCCCGTGACGAGGGCTGGCTGGCCGAGCACATGCTGATCCTGAAGCTCACCTCGCCGCAGGGTGCGTCGCACTATGTCGCGGCGGCTTTCCCCAGCGCCTGCGGCAAGACCAACATGGCCATGCTGCAGCCCACCCTGCCAGGCTGGAAGGCGGAGACCATCGGCGACGACATCTGCTGGATGCGTTTCGGCGACGACGGCCGGCTCTATGCGATCAATCCGGAAGCCGGGTTCTTCGGCGTGGCGCCGGGCACGGGGGAGCGGACCAACAAGAACGCCATCGACGCCCTGCACTCAAACTGCGTCTTCACGAACGTGGCGCTCACCGAGGACGGTGACGTCTGGTGGGAAGGCCTGACCGACACGCCGCCCGCCCGCCTGACCGACTGGCGCGGCCGGGAGTGGACCCCCGCGTCTAGCGATCCGGCGGCGCACCCGAACTCGCGCTTCACCGTGCCTGCGGGCCAGTGCCCGATCATCGCGCCGGAGTGGGAAGATCCGCAAGGCGTGCCGATCTCGGCCATCCTGTTCGGCGGGCGTCGCGCGTCGGCAGTGCCGTTGGTGACCGAGGCCTTTGACTGGGAGCACGGCGTGTTCCTCGCCTCCAACGTCGCGTCGGAAGGCACGGCGGCGGCGGAGAACAAGGTGGGCGAACTGCGCCGCGACCCGTTCGCGATGCTGCCCTTCTGCGGCTACAACATGGGCGACTATTATGCGCACTGGCTGAAGATCGGCCGCGACCGCGATCCGTCCAAGCTGCCGCGCATCTACTTCGTCAACTGGTTCCGCAAGGACGAGCGCGGCAAGTTCATCTGGCCGGGCTTCGGCGAGAACAGCCGCGTGCTGAAATGGATCGTCGACCGCATCGAGGGCCTTGTCCCCGCCAAGGACACCGCCATCGGCCGCCTGCCGGCGGACGGATCGCTAGACATGTCGGGTCTTGATCTGACGCCGGAACAGATCCGCACGCTGCTGTCGGTGGACCATGAGGTCTGGCGCGAAGAGGCGGCGACCATTCCTGCGGCTTATGAGCGCTTCGGCGACCGTCTGCCCGAGGCCCTGTGGCGTCAGTACAACGCCCTGGTGTCCCGTCTCGGCTGACGTCCCTCGTGACATAATCGGACAAGATTTCGCCCGCTGGCCCTGCTAACCGACTCATCGGAGAGTTTCAGGGGACAGTTCGAGGCGGTCGTCGCCTGCGATGCGCCGCCCGGACCGGTTATGGGAGATTGAACGCGATGTCATGGAACTGGACCCTTCGTGCGGGCGCGGCGACCCTTGTCCTGGCGACGGCTGTGTCCGCCTACGCTCTTGACGCAGCCTCGGTGGAAAAGGCCCGCAGCGACTATTTCCATTCTGTGGGCAAGGCGATGAAGGGCTCGGGCGACGAGCTGAAGAAGCCGGAACCCTCGATGACCGATGTGAAGGCCTTCGCCGCCACGCTGGACAAGCTCGCGCCGGAACTCGTCACTCACTTCCCGGCCGGCAGCGGACCGGACGCCGGTATCAAGACCGAAGCCAAGGCCGACATCTGGACCCGCCCGGCGGACTTCAAGAAGGCCGTGGACGCGTTCACCACGGCGGCGCACGCCTATAATGTCGCCGCACAGACCGGCGACGCCGGCGCGACGCGCACGGCGCGAATGGCTCTGGGCAAGACCTGCGGCGGCTGCCACGACAGCTTCCGTAACGAAGAGCATCACAACCACTGAAAGACGCCGGCATGACGCGCCTCAAGGTCTGGGACCTGCCGACACGCCTGTTCCACTGGGGTCTGGTCGTGCTGGTCGGTCTCGCCTGGTGGAGTGTGTCGGTTCACAATCTGACGTTTCACCGGATCTGCGGATCCCTGGTCGCTGGGCTGCTCGCCTTTCGCCTGTGGTGGGGCCTGTTCGGCGGTTCGACGGCGAGGTTCGGCCACTTTCTCAAGGGGCCCGGCGCGGTTCTGAAGTACGCCAAGGGCCTGATCGGCCATGCAGAGCCGGCTTCGGGGCACAATCCGATGGGGGGGTGGAGCGTCGCCGCGCTGCTGACCTTGCTCATCGCCATTGTCGGCTTCGGCCTGTTCGCCGTGGACGTGGACGGGCTGGAGTCGGGGCCCTTTTCCAATCTGGTCAGCTTTGAAGTCGGGCGGACCGCCTCGCATCTGCATGATCTGATGTTTGACGGGCTGAAGCTGCTGGTCCTCGTCCACCTCGCCGCCATTGCGTTCTACGCGGTGGTGAAGCGGGAAGGTCTGGTGCGGGCCATGGTGGACGGAAAGAAGGCGCTGCCGGACACCGCCGCGCCGCTCGCCCCGGCGCGGATCTGGGCGCTGCTGGTCGGCTTGGCGATCGGCGCCGCGGTGGCGGGTCTCCTCATCCGCCTGTCCAACTGACGCCTACTCGGCGGCCAGGGCGAGGCGCAGGGCCGCGGAGGCGCCGCTCACATGCTTCTCGACCGCGCTGCGGGACTGGCCTGTACGCGCGGCGGTCTGGGATTGGCTGAGCCCCTCGATCTTGTGAAGCCGAAAGGCCTCCCGTCTCTTGGGGGGCAGAGCCGCGAGCCGGGCCTCCAACCGCTGCGCCTTTTGTCGCGCAGCCAGCGCAGACTCAGGATCCGGCATGGCGCAGACGCTGTTCCCATAGAGGTTATCCGTGCAGGTGTCCTGCCAGGCCCTGTCCCGCTTCGCCGCCCGGGATTCGCCGCGCAAGCGGTCCAGCCAGAGATTGCGACCGATCTGATAGAGATACGCAAT
>Ga0208617_1000603_pt1 | contig 10322 bp, 7 predicted proteins | sample CryBogCBE06Nov07_FD_184581 | JGI IMG/M metagenome (GOLD analysis project Ga0208617, IMG submission 184581) | Freshwater microbial communities from Crystal Bog, Wisconsin, USA - CBE06Nov07 (SPAdes) (version 2) | ecosystem: Environmental > Aquatic > Freshwater > Lake | place: Crystal Bog...
AGGTGGCGGAGGGGCGGGTGGCGGAGGTGCAGGGGGAGGCGGCGGAGGGGGCAGGGGTTTTGAGGCGCAGCCTGCCAGAAGCGCCGCTGTGCTGATTGTCAGTGCGGCAAGCAGAATCTGCCTGCGATCCTTCAGGGTGATGGTGGGCATTTTTTCGTCTCCTCAGAACCTCTAGGTTATGGTTGAGTCTCATTGTGCATAAAAATTCTTTTGTGGCAATAAACGAGAGCAAGCAATTGTGAACTGGGTCGATGAACTGACAGCAAGGCTCGTGCATGAGCCCGCCGTGCTGGTGCGCGTCGCAGCCACGCAGGGGTCCGTACCGCGGGAGCAGGGGGCCTGGATGGCCGTATTCGGCTCGGGCGTGTTAGGCACCATCGGCGGGGGGCATCTGGAACTGCAGGCCATCGCGCAGGCGCAGGCCCACCTGCGAGGGGAGGCCCTGCCCGATACCCTGCGCTATGCGCTGGGGCCGAGCCTGGGCCAGTGCTGCGGCGGTGTGGTGCATGTGCAGTTTGAAAGGCTTGCATCGGCCGATAGCCAGACGCTGCGCAGCCAGCTTGCGCGCGCTCAGTCTCCCGTTGCCCTGTTTGGCGGAGGCCACGTGGGCAAAGCCCTGGTAACCGTTCTGGGCCAGCTTCCATTTGCCGTCCGCTGGATCGACAGCCGCGACGAGATTTTCCCTGCGCAGGTGCCGGGCAACGTGCATTGGGAGCATTCCGACCCGGTGCAGGCCTGCGTCGCCGATCTGAATCCGGGCTCCATGGTCCTGATCATGAGTTTCAGCCATGCGGAAGACCTGGACGTTGTGGCCGCATGCCTGAAACGCCAGCGCGAGCGGGCCGATCTCGGGTTTGTCGGTTTGATTGGCAGCAAGACCAAATGGGCCACCTTTTGCCACCGCCTCGAAGAGCGGGGCTTCAGCGTTGCCGAACTGGCAGGCGTGACCTGCCCGATCGGAGTGCCGGGCATCCATGGCAAGGAACCGGAAGTGATCGCGGTGGCGGTTGCGGCACAGCTCTTGCAAGTTGTCTCTATCGGCAAAGCCCGCTGACAAAACCAGAGCCCTGTTCAAGATTGCAATAAGTGTATACACTCGCGTCCACAAATTCGCAGCGGAGCCGGGCAGTCCAGACATGCCCTTGTTCGCGAATCATCGTCTGCTTACAGCGCCCGCAGTGGTGAGCAGGTTGGAGAGACCTCATGGAAAGCTATCTGCTTGACTGGGCCAACCTGCTGTTGCGGTGGGTCCATGTCATTACCGCCATTGCCTGGATCGGTTCGTCCTTTTACTTCGTGTTTCTGGACAACAACCTGATCAAGCCCCAATCGCCCGACCTGCTCGAAAAAGGCGTCGACGGCGCGCTCTGGGCCGTGCACGGCGGAGGTTTTTACAACCCGCAGAAATACATGGTGGCGCCCAAGAAAATCCACACCCACCTGCACTGGTTCTACTGGGAAAGCTATTCCACCTGGCTGAGCGGGTTCTCGCTTTTCACCGTCTCCTATCTCTGGAGTGCCGGCACCTATCTGGTCGACAAGTCGCTCATGGACTGGCAACCCGGCGCAGCGATTGGGGTGGCCCTGTCTTTCCTGATCGTGTTCTGGATCCTGTACGACGCCATCTGCCGGATATTCGGCTTTCGCAAAAACGGCGATGTTATCGTCGGTGCCTTGGTGTTTCTGGTGGTGTGCTTTGGCGCCTGGTTGGCATGCCACCTGTTTGCCGGCCGCGCGGCCTTTTTGCTGATGGGGGCGATGCTGGCCACGTCCATGAGTGCCAATGTGTTTTTCTGGATCATTCCTGGGCAGCGCACCGTGATCGCGCAAATGGCTGCCGGCCAGCCGGTGGATCCGGTCCATGGCGAACGCGCCAAGCAGCGCAGTGTGCACAACACCTATTTCACCCTGCCGGTGCTGTTTGCCATGCTGAGCAACCACTACAGCTTCACCTATAGCAACCCGCACAACTGGCTCATCCTGGTGCTGATGATGCTCGCCGGTGCGCTCATCCGCCAGTTTTTCGTCATGCGCCACGGCTACAAGCTCGGCAAGAACCAAAATCCGCTGCCCTATGCACTGGCCGGTGTGGCGGTGATCCTGGGCGTGATCGTGGCACTCCGGCCCGCGCCAGTTGCTACAAATTCAGTGGCGGCCAGCGCCCAATCCACCCAGGCTGGAGGCCCAATTGCCGGAAAAATTGGCTATGAGCAGTTGCAACCGGTGCTCGCTCAGCGCTGCTACATGTGCCACGGTGCCCAGGTGCAGATGAAAAACGTGCGTCTCGATTTGCCCGATCAAGTCAAGCTGCACGCGCAGGAGATTTACCAGAACGCCGTGATCACCAAGATCATGCCCATGAACAATGCCACGCAGATCACCGACGCCGAGCGCGCGCTGATTGGCACGTGGTTCACCGACGGCGCCCAGACGCCTTGAACCGGGGCGGGCCCTGACGAAGGCCCACGTGGAAGTCAGCCGTTCAGGCTGGCGGGATCCACATTGCCGCCGCACAGGATCAGGCAGACTGGCTCGCCGGCATCGGGCGCCACAGCACCCGTTTGCAATGCCGCCAGCCCAAGCGCCGCGGCGGGTTCCACGGCCAGGTGCAACTCGCGCCAGAGCCACAGCTGGGCCTTGCGAATGGCCTCATCGGGCAACAGCAAGGCGTCGTGGATCAAACCATTGCAGGACCAGGCGATATCGCCAATGCGTTTGGCACCCAGCGCGTCTGCTGCAATGCCACCGACGGCAACGTCCACAGGTTGCCCTGCCGCGCGGGCTGCATGCAGCGTTGGCGCCTGTTCAGGTTCGAGGGCGATGACCTTGCTGCGACCGGCAAACCACGAAGCCACCCCGGCAATCAGTCCGCCCCCTCCGACGCTGACCAGCACGCAGCCCGGCAGCCCAGCCTGGGCTTCAATCTCTTGCGCGAGCGAGCCGGCACCGGCCACCACTTCGGGTTGGTCGTAGGCATGGGTCAGCAAGGCCCCGGTCGCGCGCTGGCGCACCAGGCAGGCAGCCAGCGCCTCGGCATAGCTGGCTCCGGTCACCGTCACGCTGGCTCCCAGTTCCCGCAGGCGTTCGCGTTTGGCCAGGCTCGACACTTCGGGCACGAAGACCTCGCAAACCACACCCAGATGGCGCGCTGCGGCGGCTGTGGCAATGCCGGCATTGCCGCCTGAGGCCACGATGACGCCGCTGCCAGGAAGGGTGTTGCTGCGCAGGCGGTGGAGCATGCCGCGCGCCTTGAAGCTGCCGGCGACCTGGATGTGTTCGAGCTTGAGCCAGACCTCCGTGCAGGCCAAACCCAGCGCTTGGCCGGGCAGCTTCCAAAGGGGAGTCTGGCGCAAAAAAGGCCCCATGTCGCCATGGAGCCTTTGTGATGCGCTATCGATTTCAGAGCGGTTCATGGACTTCCATGTTCACCGTGCCGCGTGACTCAGCTGGCTTGCTCGAAGGGCAGCTTCATGTCGCCCAGATCGCGTTTGGTTTCGACCAGCACCAGAGGGCCTTCGTCGATCTCCACGGCCGGCGGACGCTCGCGCGGCACATGCACGGGTTTGGGCTCGGCGGCGATGGCCGCTTGCACGGCGGCGATCTTGGCGGCGTCGGAGTTGACCCATTGCAGGCCCGAACTCTCGGCCACCTGGGCCATCTCTTCCACGGGCAGAACGAAGCCGCTGACCTTGGGCAGTCCGTTGCCTGCGGGTGACACAGCGGCGCGTGGAGCCGGCGTGTTTTGGGCCGGTTCTGCTACCAGATTGATAGCTGACGACGCTGGTTCCAAGCCTGCAGGTGCCAGGTTTTGGTCAAAAAGACCAGGGGCTGCGGGCATCGATGGGGCCAGCGTGGCTTCGCCGCCTGCGGATTCGCCCTCGCGTGGCTGGCGATCGCCACGCTCGCGGCGCTCGCGGCCATAGCGGTCACGCGAACGGCGTTCGCGCGGTCCGCCTTCGCGTCCAGCGTCCTGTTCCAGCGGAGCTTCAACGCCCTGCACCGGTTCGACCGGATGGCCCTCGGGGTTTGCCGCAGGATGGGCTGCCTGGGCGATTGCCGGGTCAAGCAGGGCCTGCTCCTGGCCTTCGGGTGCAGCCGTCTCGTTGCGTGGACCCCGTTCATTGCGCGGGCCGCGCTCGCGCCGGCCTTCGCCACGCTCACCGCGTTCGCCACGCTCGCGGCGTTGGCCGTCACCGCGTTCGCCATTGCGCTCGCCGCCACGTTCATTGCGCGGGGCTCGTGCTTCAACCGTGGCTTCAGTACCCGGAGCCGGGTTGACAGCCAGTTGGTCGACCTGCGCCGACTCGCCGCGTGCTGCACCGCCCTCGCGGCGTTCGCCGCCACGGCCTTCACCCCGGCCTTCGCCACGACCGCCGCGCTCATTGCGGGGTGGGCGCTCGCCGCGCTCGGCGCGTTCGCCTTCGCGACCGGGTTCGCGGCCTGCTTCGGCGCGCTCGCCATTGCCTTCGCCGCGGCGGCCACGGCCACCACGGCCTCGGCCCTCGCGGCCGCCTTCGCGACCTTCGCCGCGTTCGCCATTGCCCTCGCCACGCCGGCCGCGGCCATCACGGCCACCTTCGCGCGGGCCCGCGCCGTCGCGCTGGCCTTCGCGGGGTTTGTCTTTTCTGTCTTCCGCTTTGGCTGGCGCGGGCGCTGCAGGCGCGGCGCCAAACAGGCTCTTGATCCAGCCGAAGAAGCCCTTTTCTGCGGGCGCAGCTGCTGCCACAGCCACAGGCTTTTCAGCCGGCTTGGCTGCAACGGGCGTGAGCGCAACGGGAGCGTGGGCAACCGGTGCCGGCCTGGGCAGTGCCATTGGAGCGGGCATGTCGGGCAGCACGCCCTTGATGATCGGCGTCTGCTTGTTGGTCGGCTCCTGGCTGCGGCGCGTGACGGCGGTGGTGTCTTCCACCTCTTCGGCCATCTTGTAGCTGGGCTCGATGTGGTCCAGGCGCGGGTCGTCGTGCTTGAGGCGCTCGAGCTTGTAGTTGGGTGTCTCCAGCGTTTTGCTGGGGATCATCAGCACGGTCATGCGCTGCTTGAGCTCGATCTTGGTGATCTCGGTGCGCTTTTCGTTGAGCAGGAAGCTGGCCACGTCGACCGGCACCTGGCAGTGCAGGGCGGCGGTGTTGTCCTTCATGGACTCTTCCTGGATGATGCGCAGGATTTCCAGCGCGCTCGATTCCGTGTCGCGGATATGGCCGGAGCCACCGCAGCGTGGGCAGGGGATGGACGCGCCTTCGCTGAGCGTGGGGCGCAGGCGCTGGCGGCTCATTTCCATCAGGCCGAACTTGCTGATCGAGCCGAACTGGACGCGGGCGCGGTCCTGCCGCAGCGCGTCGCGCAGGCGGTTTTCCACGTCGCGGCGGTTGCGCGATTCTTCCATGTCGATGAAGTCGATGACGATCAGGCCACCGAGGTCGCGCAAACGCGCCTGACGGGCTACTTCGTCGGCGGCTTCCAGGTTGGTGCGGGTGGCGGTTTCTTCGATGTCACCGCCCTTGATGGCGCGGGCCGAGTTCACGTCCACCGACACCAGGGCTTCGGTCTGGTCGATCACGATGGCGCCGCCCGAGGGCAGGGTCACGGTGCGCGAATAGGCGCTGGCAATCTGGTGCTCGATCTGGAAGCGGGCGAACAGGGGCGTGTCGTCCCGGTAGCGCTTCACGCGCGCGGCATGCTCGGGCATGACGTGGCTCATGAACTGCTGGGCCTGCTCGTAGATGTCATCGGTGTCAATCAGGATGTCACCGATGTCGTGGTTGAAGTAGTCGCGGATGGCGCGGATCACCAGGCTGGATTCCTGGTAGATCAGGAATGCGCCCTTGGCGCCCTTGGCCGCGCCGTCAATGGCGGTCCAGAGCTTGAGCAGGTAGTTCAGGTCCCACTGGAGCTCGGGCGCGCTGCGGCCGATGCCGGCAGTGCGGGCAATGATGCTCATGCCGTTGGGATATTCGAGCTGGTCCATCGCATCCTTGAGCTCGGCCCGGTCCTCGCCCTCAATGCGACGGCTCACGCCACCGCCGCGCGGGTTGTTGGGCATCAGCACCACGTAGCGGCCGGCCAGCGACACAAAGGTGGTCAGGGCTGCGCCCTTGTTGCCGCGCTCTTCCTTCTCGACCTGCACGAGCAGTTCGTTGCCCTCCCGGATCACGTCCTGGATGCGGGCCTGGCTGGCCGACACGCCAGGGGCAAAGTACTGCTTGGAGATTTCCTTGAACGGCAGGAAGCCGTGGCGGTCTTCGCCATAGTCCACGAAGCAGGCTTCCAGCGAGGGCTCGACACGCGTCACCACCGCCTTGTAGATATTGCCCTTGCGCTGCTCGCGCCCTTCGATTTCAATTTCGTAGTCGAGCAGCTTTTGCCCGTCCACAATCGCCAAGCGGCGTTCTTCTGCCTGGGTGGCATTGATCAGCATGCGTTTCATGCGTTACTCCTTCGCGCGCAGCCTTTGGCCGCGCATACATCAACAGACTCTGTATGAGTCAAGGATGCCGAGAGGGACGATCAAGAACTGCGGGAATTGCCGAAGGGGCCTCTAGCTTCGCGTACGAAGCAGGGGCCGTGGCGCATGGATGCTGGCGAGGGGAACCGGCTGGAGGGTCCAGGGAGGGAATACTACAAATTGTGTAGCGTCCCACGCAGGTTTCATGCGGGCAGGGAGGCGATGGGGCACAAAAAGCGCAGCGCGAAGCTGGCCCAGGGCCCGGTCTATCCATGCAAACAGAAAAATCATGCCGTCTCGTTGGTATCCGCTGACAGCAGTTGGGCGCTGCCAGCTTGGGGTATTCCGTATCAGTGTTCTTAAAACGTCGGCTCATCTGCACAGCCACCCTGCGCCGCGCCGTGGCCGTCTGCCCCAAGCGCCTGCACCTGAATGGATGCCAGTGGCATCAACCGCCAGCCCCTCTGTGTCCCACTACGGCTTAAACTCAAGGCGCAACAAGGACTTATTCGGGAATGCTGGTGAAGAACATTATAGGCGACAAGGCGTTATCCGTCGCGGCATCCAGTGCCAGCCTGCTCGCGGTGGACGAAGACTCGGCCGGCCAGCGCCTGGACAACTTCCTCACGCGCCACCTGAAGGGTGTGCCCAAGACGCATATCTACCGCATCATCCGCAGCGGTGAGGTGCGTGTGAACAAGGGGCGGGCGCAGGCGGATACGCGCGTGGTCGCGGGCGACGTGGTGCGCCTGCCGCCCGTGCGGGTGAGTGAGCGGGTGGCCGAGAAGGCCGACAATCCGGCACCGGCGCGGGAGTTCCCGCTTCTGCTGGAAGATGACTGGCTGATCGCCATTGACAAGCCCGCGGGGGTTGCCGTGCATGGCGGCAGTGGCGTGAGTTTCGGCGTGATCGAGCAGTTGCGCCGGGCCCGGCCCCAAGCCAGGTTTCTGGAGCTGGTGCACCGGCTCGACCGGGAGACCAGTGGCATCCTGCTGGTGGCCAAAAAACGCAGCGCCCTGGTGAACCTGCAGCAGCAGTTCAAGGACCGCGAAACGGGCAAGACCTATCTGGCCCTGGTTCAGGGTGCCTGGCCTGCAAACAAGAAGGTGATCGACCTGCCCTTGCACAAATTCCTGGTGGAGGGTGGCCCGACCGATGGCGAGCGGCGCGTCAAGGTGGTCGCCAAGGACGACCCGGACGGTATGCGCGCGATCACGCTGGTCAAGGTACGCCAGAAGCTCGAAGGCTTCACCCTGCTCGAAGTCACCATCAAGACGGGCCGCACCCACCAGATCCGCGTGCATTTGGCCAGCAGCGGTCACCCGATTGCGGGCGACGACAAGTATGGCGACTTTGAGCTCAACAAGGCACTGGCCAAGCAGGGGCTCAAGCGCATGTTCCTGCATGCCTGGCGATTGCAATTTGCGCACCCGGTGACTGGTGCTGTGGTGCAGCTGGAATCGGAATTGCCGGAGGAGTTGGCGCTTCATATTACCGAGGTAATGTGATACGATGACCACATGCTGAACATTCAAACCAAGCTTACATCCCAAGGACAAGTGTCCGTACCGGCGGCCGTGCGCAATCTACTGGGCCTGACGCCCGGCACTGCGTTGCAATGGATTGAAGAAAATGGCCACATTGTGGTCAAACGTGCGGTGCGCCACGACAGCCTGGAAGTGCACGCAGCGCTGTTTCAGTCTGAGAGCCCTGTGCTCAAGACGCTGGCCGAAATCAAAGACGGTATCCGCCAAAGCGCTCGCCGTCGCCATGCGCGCTCTTGACACCAATGTGTTGGTGCGCGTGCTGGCTCGCGACGATGCGCGCCAAGCGAAAGCAGCTGATCAGTTCGTGTCCCAAGGCGTATGGGTCTCGCATCTAGTGCTGGCCGAAACCCTATGGGTGCTCGACGCTGTCTATCAGCGCAAACCAACCCAAATCATTGCGGCACTTGAATTGTTGCTGACCCATCAAAGCATCGTGTTGCAGGATGCTGATGTTGTGGCAGCTGCGCTTGTTCAGATGCGGCGCAAACCGGCATTGGGCTTTTCCGACTGTTTGGTACTCGAAATCGCACGCAAGGCAGGGCACACCCCCATGGGAACATTCGACAAGGACTTGGCCAGGATTGACGGGGCGCAGAAGCTATAGCGTTCAATCGCTTACTGCTTCAGGCTGAGCAGGACATTCTCGGCAGTCGCTGGAGCGGCCAGCCGGACAGAAGCCTTGCCCGTGGCGCAGGCCACGGCGTCCTTGATGGCTTCGAGCACGCTGAGCGCCAGCATGAAGGGTGGCTCGCCAACGGCCTTGCTGCGAAAGACGGTGTCTTCGCGGTTGGGCTCAGGCCAGAGTTCAACCTTGAAATGCGCAGGAATGTCGCCCGTGGCCGGAATCTTGTAAGTGCTGGGTGCGTGGGTCGTCAGATTTCCCTTGGCGTTCCAGACCAGCTGCTCGGTGGTCAGCCAGCCCATGCCCTGCACAAATCCGCCTTCGATCTGGCCGATGTCGATCGACGGGTTGATGCTGTTGCCCACGTCGTGCAGGATATCCACCTTGAGCACGCGGCTCTCGCCAGTCAGGGTGTCGATGGCCACTTCGGTACAGGCAGCACCATAGGCGAAGTAGAAAAATGGCCGGCCCGTGAGGGTGTTTTTGTCATAGTGGATCTTCGGCGTCTTGTAGAAGCCGTCGCTCCACAGTTGCACCCGGGCATGGTAGGCCTCGTCCACCAGTTCTTCGAAACTCTGTGTGAAGCCTATGCCAGCCTTGACCGAGCTGACCAGGCCCTTGGCAAAGTGCACCTCTTCGGCTGGGCAGCCATCACGCTCGGCAACAAAGGCCGCCAGGCGCGCGCGCACCTGGCGGGCTGCAGCTTGCGCGGCCTTGCCGTTGAGGTCCGTGCCGGCCGATGCGGCGGTGGCCGAGGCGTTGGGTACTTTGCTAGTGTCGCTGGCCGTGGCCAGCACGCGCTCAAAGGGCACGCCCAGTTCATCCGCCACAATCTGCGCCACCTTGGTGTTCAGGCCCTGGCCCATTTCGGTGCCGCCGTGGTTGACCTGCACACTGCCATCGGTATAGACGTTTACCAGGGCGCCGGCCTGGTTGAAAAAAGTGGCAGTGAAGCTGATGCCGAATTTCACCGGCGTGAGCGCAAGGCCCCGCTTGATCACCGCGCTGCCCGCGTTCCAGGCGGAAATGGCCGAACGCCTGCGCCGATATTCGCTGGTGTGATCCAGTTTTTTTAGCAACGGCGCAAGGATGTTGTCCTCCACCGGCATCTGGTAGTGCGTGGTGTTGCGCTCGGTGGTGCCATAGAGGTTGCGCCTGCGCACGTCCAGCGGATCCAGGCCCAGGCTGCGGGCGATCTCGCCGAGGATGTGCTCGATGACCACCATGCCCTGCGGGCCGCCGAAGCCACGGAAGGCGGTATGGCTTTGGGTGTTGAGCTTGCAGCGGTAGGAGGCGATCTCGACGTCGCTAAGGAAGTAGGCGTTATCGGCGTGGAACACGGCGCGGTCAGCCACCGGGCCACTGAGGTCGGCGCTGAAGCCGCAGTTGGTCAGCAAGTTGAGTTGGAGGCCGGTGATGAGGCCGCTGTCGTCGAAGCCAACCGTGTAGTCGTATTCGAAGGGATGGCGTTTGCCAGTGACCATGAAGTCGTCATCGCGGTCCAGCCGCAGCTTGACGGGGCAGCCGAACTTGCGCGCCGCCAGGGCGGCCCAGACGGCGATGTGCCCGGACTGCGTCTCCTTGCCGCCAAATCCGCCGCCCATGCGCCGGCACTCCACGGTGACGGCGTTGATGTCCACATGCAGGGCATGGGCCACCAGATGCTGCATTTCGCCCGGGTGCTGGGTGCTAGAGTAGACCAGCCACTGGT
>Ga0208617_1000609_pt1 | contig 10260 bp, 10 predicted proteins | sample CryBogCBE06Nov07_FD_184581 | JGI IMG/M metagenome (GOLD analysis project Ga0208617, IMG submission 184581) | Freshwater microbial communities from Crystal Bog, Wisconsin, USA - CBE06Nov07 (SPAdes) (version 2) | ecosystem: Environmental > Aquatic > Freshwater > Lake | place: Crystal Bog...
AGGCGATACGCTGAAAATCCACCCAATACAACAGCGCTTTGACTGGCAAGAATTCCGACATCCAATAACTGCATCAACATGCGCTCTATGCGATAGGGATGTTCATTCACATCCTCTAAAAATAAGATGCCGCCTTGGATTTGCTTGGAACTTGGTATATAAGGTGTGCCAACCAACCCAGCCAATACCGTTAAATTACCACCCCATAGCATGCCAGAACTGGATCCAGACTCTGTTTTGCCAAGATAAGATTGAGTAGTGGTTACTTGGCAGTCTAACTTGCGCCCTTGAACTGCAGACTGGAAGTACTTCCACATCAGAGCATCTGGCGCAAGCGAATTGCCTTGGTCATCTTGGCGACCAAAATCGTAATTGAGCATTGGGCCGGCCAGAGTAATGGCTCTAGTCTTTGCCAATAGCGCCAACTGAAATACTGTGAAATCACTATGCCCACAAATCTGCAAACCACCCTGAATTGCTTTAGCAATGCCACCCCATTCAATATCGGGTAACAGGCGATGAATTCCATATCCACCACGCATGACCATCACGAGATGATCGGAGGATAATTTTTGAAGTTGATTGATTTCAGCTAGGCGCTCTGCATCGGTCCCAGCAAAGCGTTGCTCAACCCTGCTCACACAATTTTCATTGTGAATAGCGATATCCTGTTTCTTCAGCCAATCAATTCCAGCCAAAGGGCTGCGCATATCTAAGCTAGCCCCCGAAGGAGCAATGAGGTGAATAGACTTCAACGTCGCTCCCTAAAAAAATCTCTCAGTAATTGACCGCACTCTTCTTGCATGATGCCACCTTCAGATACCGTCTGGTGATTGATCTGCTTCATAGAGAATAAATCTAACACACTCCCTGCTGCACCTGTTTTAGGATCTGCTGCGCCAAAAACAACGCGCTCAATCCTAGCATGCAGCATGGCGCCAGCACACATGGCACAGGGCTCCAAAGTAACGTACAGGGTTGTTCCGGGTAGCCGATAGTTTTGCTGTTCGCTTGCAGCACCCCTCAGGGCTAACATTTCAGCATGGGCACTAGGATCATGACTAGCAATAGGCTTGTTAAAAGATCGAGAAATCACCTGCCCATCGCGAACTAACACGGCTCCAACAGGAACTTCGCCAGCGAGAGAAGCTAACTTAGCCTGCTCTAGAGCTTCCTGCATAAACTGACGATCAAGCTCGGCTTGCATGATTTATGGGTGAGTAACGTCTGCCCAACAATTGGGGGTTTCGTAAAGGCGAATAGACGACAACTTCAAATGACCGCTAAATGCTTTCTCAAACACAGGCTGCAAAATTGCAAATGCTGCATTAGCAAGGTTTTCAACTGTTGGGACATGCTCCATCACAACAGTTTTGTGATCTGGCAGGCTCGCTAAAAATGTTACCAGCCCTGCATCTTCTTTAGCCACCAAGAATGCATGATCCCAAGGCTCGACTACATACTGATTGGCCAGACGCTTGATATCTCCAAAATCCAGGACCATGCCATCATCTGCTTTACCTGGGTGATCTGCAATTTGCCCCTTCAGAGTAATCTCAATAGCGTAACGATGCCCATGCAGATGCTTACATTGGCCGCCGTGATTTGGAATACGGTGGCCAGAGTCAAACTCAAGACGGCGAGTAATCGAAATAGCGGGTTGCTTGGTGGTCATTTGTAATTCTTTCAATTGCACTGCAGTGTCTAGCGAATACCGATGAGCTTATGAGTCTGAAGACTCAATCGCCACAATGGATGCTTTTGGCATAAACGGACTGCTGATTCAATATTGTCCTTCAGGTTAGGGCCATCCATTGGCTGCAAAAATCGATTGCGATAATCCATCTTCTCAAAACGATCCATTAGCGCAGAAAGATTGTCATGAGTGGCCTGTGGAATAACCAGTTTTAACTCGTCAGCCTGAAATACGATCAACTCAGATCCAGCCTTAGGACTCACACAAACCCAATCAATACCCTTGGGCACTTTAATAGTTCCATTAGTCTCAATAGCAACTTCAAAACCTTTTTGATGTAAAGCAGCAATCAACGACTCGTCTAACTGCAATAAAGGCTCGCCACCAGTGAAAACAACATAACGCTTCTGTGGGCCCGCTAAAGTGCTTCTCCAAGCAATTTCAATAACCTCCGCCAATCGTAATGCAGTCTCGAATTTTCCACCACCGTCGCCATCAATGCCCACAAAGTCTGTATCACAAAATTGACAGATTGCAGTTGCGCGATCCTCTTCCCTACCGCTCCATAAATTGCATCCCGCAAAACGGCAAAATACTGCCGCCCGACCTGCATGAGCGCCCTCACCCTGGAGTGTTGGAAAAAGTTCTTTTACGGTATACATAGGAATACCATGATTTTAAGCGGTAAACCTAAACTCAGGATCTTTACAAGTTAGCAAGGCCTCTGGGGATTAGAAGACACCGACAGATCACTGATATGCGGTTAGCTGAAACTGAAGGCTATCCTCAAGAATCGGTACCGCTACTTGCCCCTGGATTCGATAAGAGCCGGAGATCTCACGAGCAACCCAGCGCCCAATCTCAGGGGCAAACCAAATGGTTTCGTTACGAATGGAATCAACCTTATTTGGATCTTCATTTTCATAATTAATCAAACTTTGAAAACGCAAGGCATTAAAAGTACCGGCAGGAACAGTAATCTTTTCCCACCCCTGAACGCTCATATATTCTTGCCAACCCAACTTTGAATCGGGATATCCAGAAATCGAATATTGAACATTCACCTGCTTACTCCATTTAACCGATAACTCTTGAGGCCAAAGTGGAATGGCAGGATTGAAGTTAAGAGTACGTGACCAGTTGGGATCTGTAATAGCCATTCCCCATCGCCCTTGCACTTCGCTGGCAAGCTGTCGACCATTTTCATCGCCACGCTCAATCACGATTGTTGCTCCAGTTGAAGCAACACGCTCAGTCACAAGACCTAGATTTTTGCCATTGAATGCATTTCGCTTGATATAAGTCCAACTTTGCCCTACCTGTGGAGGGCGCACCGTAGGAAGTGGATTCGGTTGCGCAATAGGCGTACCGTGCTCATATGAAAGTGGCACGCCACAAGCTACCGGGGCTAAAGCAGCTGAAGTAATGAAAGTGCGACGTGATAGCTTCATATTTTCCCCATTATGCGTAATACATGCACTGACTAATCCCATGTTTCTGCTAAATATTGTACTCAAAGCTAAGGCTTAAATAAACGCGTCTAGAGGCTTTTGATGATTTTATTACGAACTACTTTCGACCTGGGGATTAGCATATCGCACTCATCGAACCAAGTATGCACTTCCCGCTCCAACCCAACACCATGCATGAAGTTATAGATGGCTTTTTTGAGCCCGATACCTAAGGCATCATGATCAACACCACTTGGGTCAATAAAGGCAATATCGTTCTTCGCAAAACTAACCGAAGGAAGTTCTGCCAAGGTAATGCCATACTCTTCCGGGTTTTGACCAACGGGCGAATGGACGGTACAAGTAAAACGATGAAAGAATCCACTTTGGATACAGCCGCTCTCAAACAACTGGCGAACATAGTCCAATGCATCAATGGTCTCTTGAACTGTTTGCGTTGGAAATCCATACATGAGATAGGCATGTACCAAAATTCCTGCATCAGAAAAACCTTTTGTTACACGAGCCACCTGCTCTACAGTGACACCCTTTTCCATCAGATCAAGTAATCTATCAGATGCAACCTCTAGACCGCCTGACATCGCAATACAACCGCTCCTTGCAAGTAGCTCTGACAAGTCAGGGGTAAATGTTTTCTCAAAACGAATATTTCCCCACCAAGAAATTATCACCTTACGCCGAATGAGTTCTTCTGCAAGCGCTTTCAATATCTTAGGTGGTGCAGCTTCATCGACAAAATGAAACCCTGTCTGGCCAGTCTCGGCAACGATTTGCTCAATACGATCTACTAGTAAGCTTGCTGATGCAGTCTCATACCGCGAAATATAATCTAAGCTGACATCGCAGAAGCTGCACTTCTTCCAATAGCAGCCATGCGCTACCGTGAGCTTATTCCACCGACCATCGCTCCAAAGCCGATGCATTGGGTTGAGCATATCAAGAAGCGATAAATAAGAATCTAATGGCAAACCATCCCAAGTCGCCACACCAACATCCTCAAATGGAATATCAGGCTCTTGCCAATTCATATATTGAACCTGACCAGCTGCGTTGCGAACGAAGGTGCGAACCAATCGCTCTGCTGACCTTTTGCCATCGAGATACTCTAGGATATTGAGCAAAGGCCTCTCACCAGAATCTAGGCTGATGAAGTCCACATAATCAAATATGCGAGGCTCGGTAATCTCGCGTAATTCAGTGTTGACATAACCGCCACCTAAGGCAATCTTGATTTTTGGATATTTAGCTTTTATTGTTTGTGCAATTCGGAGGGCTGCATACATAGCACCCGGAAAAGGCACGGACAAAATAACGAGGTTTGGTTGATACTGCTCTACTGTTTGGCTTGTTAGTTTTTGCAGATTCAAATCCATTAGGGTCGGCTTAGCCTCCAAAGCATCAGCCAGTGGATTAAAAGTTGGTTGGCTACCTGCAAGAGACTCTGCATAACGTACAAACTCAAAGCGATCATCGACAGCATCACGTAATACATCAGACAAATCATTAAGATAGAGCGTTGCTAAATGACGTGCGCGATCATGAGAGCCTAGCGCTCCAAATGCCCAAGCTAAGGGATCGGCAGAGTCCTCATCATAGACATCTAAAGAGAAGAAGCGAGGGCCTTCTGGTAAAAAATCGCGGGTATTGATGCGATGACTCAAAGTACTATCGCGGCCCTGAAGGAATGCGATTACAGGCTCAATCGTGTCTTGGTAGATCTCAAAATAATCTAAGAAATAATTCACGCTAGCGCTACGCCCTTCTTCCGGAAGAGCAAGGGCTTGAGTACGCATCTCAGAGATGCCTTGTGAACTAAAGAAACTTAACACCAGGGCAAGCGCTAAATCCTCTTGTACAGCGTCAATCTGGCGAGATCTTAAGAAGCCTGTCAGATAAGCGGTAGATGGATATGGCGTATTAAGCTGCGTCATTGGTGGGATGAGACTGAGAACCTTCATGCTGACTCCATCAGACTTAACTCCTCAGAAGTAAACCCAGCCTGTTTTCGCGCTTCGATGTTGAACGGGCCCCTTAAGGTCGGTGCGCGATATTTCTTAGCTAACTCTCTATAGGCCATGATCGGAGACACATTATCCCTAGCGCATAGGAAATTAAACCAGCGATTACCAATCAATACATGCCCAATTTCATCATTGAGAATAATCCCTAAAATTTCAACTGCCCTATCATCCTTAATTTGCTTGAACCGATCACGAATTCCAGGAACCGCATCTAAACCTCTTGCCTCCATCGTTCTTGGAACCAAAGCCATTCTAGCGATCACTGCATCTGTCGTTCTCTCAACCATCTCCCACAAACTATTGTGCGCTGGAAAATCACCATAGGTAAATCCAAATGATTGAATATGTTCATTCACCAGACTGAAATGGTAAGCCTCTTCTTTAGCTACCTTTAACCAATCTTCATAGTATTGCTTGGGCATATCTGGAAAACGCCAGATGGCATCTAAAGCAAGATTCATGGCATTAAATTCAATATGCGCAAGCGAGTGCAATAGAATTATCCTGCCTTCAACGGTAGTCATTCTTCTTTTTGGGGCTTGCAGGGGCGGGACTAGCTCCGGCTTGAGTGGACGTCCAGGTAGCATTAATTCTTGAGAGTCCAAGCTGGCCGAAAGATTTAAATCAATGCGTTGATGCTGATACTCATCAAACAAGTGATATAGCTGACTTACCTTAGCTTGTACATCTGTATTTGCCAAGATTGCGAGGGAAGTTTCTCGTAACTCGAGCATGGGTGATAGCAAGCTTAAATCGCCTACTCCCACTCAATGGTTGCAGGTGGTTTCCCGCTGATGTCGTACACAACACGGTTGATGCCACGCACTTCATTAATGATGCGATTAGATACTTTACCCAATAATTCATGGGGTAAATGCGCCCAATGTGCGGTCATAAAATCCTGTGTTTGTACTGCTCTGAGTGCTACAACATATTCGTATGTTCTGCCATCACCCATCACACCCACTGACTTCACTGGCAAGAAGACAGCAAAAGCCTGACTTGTTAAGTCATACCAAGATTTTTGGCTATCTTCATCAATCGTATTACGTAGCTCTTCAATGAAGATCGCATCGGCACGTTGCAGCAAGCTAGCAAATTCTGCATTTACTTCACCCAAGATGCGAACTCCAAGACCTGGCCCTGGGAATGGATGGCGATAGACCATCTCACGGGGTAAGCCCAGAGCAACACCGAGTTCACGCACTTCGTCCTTGAACAACTCACGCAATGGCTCAAGCAACTTGAGATGCATATCTTCAGGTAAGCCACCAACATTGTGATGACTCTTAATAGTGTGAGCACCCTTCTTACCTTTGCCAGCAGACTCGATCACATCCGGGTAAATAGTGCCTTGAGCAAGCCACTTGGCATTTTTTATTTTTCCCGACTCAGTCTGAAATATTTCGACGAACTCTTTGCCGATAATTTTGCGCTTCGCTTCTGGATCAGCCACGCCTGCCAGCTCGCCCATAAAAGTAGTGGCAGCATCGACACGAATGACTTTTACGCCGAGGTTGCGGGCAAACATCTCCATCACCATGTCGCCTTCGTTTAGACGAAGCAGGCCATGATCAACAAACACACAAGTTAGCTGAGCACCAATAGCCCGATGAATGAGAGCCGCAGCAACGCTGGAGTCCACACCACCCGATAAACCCAGAATGACTTCATCATCACCAACTTGTTTGCGAATATTTTCTACGGCCTCAGAGATGTAATCACCCATCACCCAGTTAGGCTTGCACTTGCAAACCTCATGCACAAAGCGCTCAATAATGGCGGTACCTTGAATCGTATGTGTCACTTCTGGATGAAACTGGAAGGCATAGAAACGGCGCTCTTCATCAGCCATGCCAGCAATCGGGCAAGACTCGGTAGAGGCCATCAACTTAAATGATGGTGGTAAGGTCGTTACAGAATCACCATGACTCATCCACACCTTTAGAATGCCATGGCCTTCGCCGGTGGAAAAATCCTGAATACCTTTTAGTAAATTGGTGTGACCATGAGCGCGAACTTCTGAGTAACCAAACTCACGGGCCTTGCCTAGAGACTCGGCAGAAGCTACTGCGCCACCCAATTGGGTTGCCATAGTCTGCATGCCATAACAAATACCGAGCACGGGAACACCGAGCTCAAACACAATCTGTGGAGCGCGAGGGCTACCATCTTCGGTTACTGAGCTTGGACCGCCAGAAAGAATGATGCCTTTGCCGCTCTGCTCTTGAATGAATTTACGAATAAATTCTGGATCGCAATCGTAGGGGTGAATCTCAGAATAGACACGTGCATCGCGCACGCGTCTTGCAATGAGTTGAGTTACTTGTGAACCAAAGTCGAGAATCAGTATTTTGTCGTGCACTAAAGAACAGCCTTCATTTAAGTCTTAATCAATATGGTAATTCGGCGCTTCCTTGGTGATCTTCACATCATGAACATGCGACTCGCGCACACCCGCTGAAGTTATTTCCACAAAATTGGCTTTCTCATGAAGTTCATCAATTGTTCGGCAACCTAAATAACCCATGGATGAACGGATACCGCCAGTCAGTTGATGCAAGATCGCGAGCACGCTACCTTTGTAAGGCACCTGCCCCTCAATACCTTCTGGCACGAGTTTTTCTGCATTCGCAACAATGTCGCTTTGGAAATAACGATCGGCAGAACCATCGGCCATTGCGCCCAAAGAACCCATGCCGCGGTAACTCTTGTATGAACGCCCTTGATATAGGAACACTTCACCAGGAGCCTCTTCTGTGCCAGCGAACATGCCGCCCATCATGACGGAACTTGCGCCTGCTGCCAACGCTTTTGCAACGTCACCTGAGTAACGCACACCACCATCCGCAATTAACGGAATACCAGTACCTTTGAGTGCATTGGCTACATTCACAATCGCACTAATTTGCGGAACACCAACACCGGCAACAATACGCGTTGTACAAATGGAGCCTGGACCAATACCAACCTTTACGCCATCAGCACCATGATCAGCCAATGCTTTTGCAGCATCGCCAGTGGCAATGTTTCCGCCAATCACTTGAACTTGCGGATAATTCATCTTCACCCATTTGACGCGGTCCAATACGCCCTGACTATGGCCATGGGCAGTGTCCACAACGATCACGTCAACACCAGCGCGAACTAAGAGTTCAATACGCTCATCATTATCTGGGCCAACACCCACAGCAGCACCGACGCGCAATTTACCTTCGCTGTCTTTACAAGCATTGGGATGCTCAGTTGCCTTCAAAATATCTTTAACAGTAATGAGTCCACGTAATTCAAACTTGTCATTAACAACCAGTACGCGCTCTAAGCGGTGGTGACTCATTAAACGTTTTGCTTCGTCTAATGTGCAACCTTCTTTAACAGTAATGAGGCGCTCGCGGGGCGTCATCTTGGCTTTTACCGGCGCATCCAAATCTTCTTCGAAGCGTAAGTCGCGGTTAGTAATGATGCCAACAACTTCTTTGCCCGTGAGAACTGGGAAACCAGAGAACCCGTGTTCACGTGATAACTGAATGACTTGACGCAAGGTGGCATCTGGACCAACGGTGATGGGATCACGCAGAACGCCAGATTCATAACGCTTCACCTTAGCCACTTCACGAGCCTGCTCGGAAGGTGTTAGGTTTTTATGAACAATGCCAATACCGCCTTCGCTGGCCATGGCAATTGCCAATCGACCTTCGGTCACGGTATCCATTGCTGCAGAGACCAATGGTGTATTGAGTGAAATATCTCGAGTTAATTTACTTGCCAGACTGGCATCTCGAGGGAGTACCGATGAATAAGCCGGTACGAGGAGCACATCGTCAAAAGTGAGTGCTTTTTGAATGAGTCGCATGCAAAACCCCTAGTCACAAAAACAGATTATAGCCTTCTAGCCTTTCTTTTAGCTGCGGCAGCCTGGAATTTGGCATCCTGGTTTTGATTGGCCTTCTTGCGGCGTACCGTCTTGGGGTCAATTAAAAGCGTGGAATAGAGCTCCAATCTATCGCCCTCGTAAATAGGGCTATCCCAGCCTTTACGCTTACCAAACACCCCAAAACAGCCCTTTCGAGCTAAAACAGGGTCTTCTGCATTAGTGGCAACACCTACCTGGATTAGCGCTTGCCCAACGGTAGCGCTCTGACCATCAGCTACTCTCAGCTGAAATGACTGCAGGATAGGGTCACCCTCTCTCGCATCGCAGATGAAAATTTCAATAGAGCTACTAGCCATAGATATCTTCAGCCCGCTTGACGAAGCAATCCACAAAGGTGCCTGCGATATGCCCAAAAACAGGTCCAATGATCTTATCGAGAATGCTGCTTTTGAACTCCCAATGGAGTTTAAATTCAACCTTACAGGCGTCCTCCTTCAAGGGAATGAAATTCCACTGACCAGAAAAATGCTTAAAAGGGCCATCTACGAGCACCATATCGATGGTTTCTGGGCGATGGTTGATATTGCGGGTATGAAAGTACTGAGTAATGCCCTTAAATTTAATATTGATTTTGGCTTCTAAAACGGTTTCGGTTTGTTCATAAATTTCTACGCCGCCACACCACGGCAGGAATTCGGGATAGCGAGCGACATCGGTTACCAAACCGTACATTCGCTCGGCTGACTGCCCAATTAAAACGGTCTTGTAGACGTCTGCCATAATCGATCTTGAGAAGCTAAATAAATATGAGTATCGTCGATAACAAAAAAGCCTTCTTCGATTATTTTGTCGAGGAACGCTTCGAGGCAGGGCTAGTTCTAGAAGGCTGGGAAGTCAAAGCCATTCGGGCAGGCCGCGTGCACGTCAAGGAAGCGTATGTTGTCATTCGCAAGGCGGAGCTGTTTTTAATCGGATGTCATATCACCCCCCTGCTCTCAGCGTCTACCCACATCGTTCCAGATAGCACCCGCACCCGCAAGCTCCTGCTCAACGCGATCGAAATACGCAAGCTCATCGGTAAAGTAGAGCAAAAGGGCTACACCCTAGTTCCCTTAAACCTGCATTTCTCCAAAGGTAATGTTAAATGTGAGATTGGCTTGGCACGTGGTAAGAAGCAACATGATAAGCGGGTCGATA
>Ga0208617_1000614_pt1 | contig 10189 bp, 7 predicted proteins | sample CryBogCBE06Nov07_FD_184581 | JGI IMG/M metagenome (GOLD analysis project Ga0208617, IMG submission 184581) | Freshwater microbial communities from Crystal Bog, Wisconsin, USA - CBE06Nov07 (SPAdes) (version 2) | ecosystem: Environmental > Aquatic > Freshwater > Lake | place: Crystal Bog...
GCACCCGGGCCCACCCGGTCACCAGCGAGGCCCCGTAGAGCGGTTTGAACTCGTCGAAATCCGAGCCGTCGACGATCCGGCCGATGACCTCGCGGGCGTCATAGGGCGCGCGGACGTCCGACGGGATGACGCCGTAAAGCTCGGAAGGATCGAGCACTGGCGGCCGTGCGGCGCGCATGGACACTTTTGCCGGCGTCGGCGGGCCAAGGCGGGCGATGATGTAGCGCACGATGGCCAGCGCATGATCGTCATCCACCGCCACGTGATCCACGACGCCGGACTTGCGGCCATGCACGTCCGCGCCGCCGAGATCGGTTGCGCTGATCACCTCGCCCGTCGCGGCCTTCACCAGGGGCGGACCGCCGAGGAAGATGGTGCCCTGACTCTCGTCCCCCGTCCCGCGCACGATGACGGTCTCGTCCGACATGGCGGGCACATAGGCGCCGCCCGCCGTGCAGCTTCCCATCACGCAGGCGATCTGCGGGATGCCCCGGCTGCTCATCTGCGCCTGATTGTAGAAGATCCGGCCAAAGTGCTCGCGGTCGGGAAACACCTCGGCCTGGTGCGGCAAGTTGGCCCCGCCGCTGTCGACCAGATAGATGCACGGTAGGCGGTTCTCGGCCGCGATCTCCTGCGCGCGGAGGTGCTTCTTCACCGTCATCGGGAAGTAGACGCCGCCCTTCACCGTAGCGTCGTTGGCGAGGATCATCACCTCGCGCCCGCTCACCCGGCCGACGCCGCAGATCAATCCCGCCGCCGGGGCTTCATCGTCATAGAGGCCGAACGCCGCCAGGGCGCCGATCTCGAGGAAAGGCGCGCCGGGGTCGAGCAGGCGCTCCACCCGTTCCCGCGGCAGGCGCTTGCCGCGTGAGGTGTGACGCTCCCGCGCCGATTGCGGCCCGCCGAGCGCCGCTTTCGCCGCCCGTTCGCGCAGTTCTTGGGCCAAGCCTTCGTTGCGCGCAAAGTTGGCGCGAAAGGCGTCTGAATTCGGGTCGAGGGCGGAGACGATCCGGCTCATCCGCCGACCAGCTCCCGACCGATAAGGAACCGCCGGATCTCGTTGGTGCCCGCGCCGATGTCATAGAGCTTGGCGTCCCGCAGCAGACGCTCCACCGGCCACTCCTTCGTATAGCCCGCGCCGCCCAGGGCCTGGATCGCTTCGAGGCACACCTTCACCGCGTTCTCGCTGGCGAGCAGGATTGCGCCCGCCGCATCGAAGCGGGTGGTCTGGCCGGCGTCGCAGGCCTTGGCGACGGCGTAGACGTAGGTGCGGGCGGAGCTCAGCGCGACATACATGTCCGCGACCTTGCCCTGCATCAGCTCGAAGTCGCCAATGGGTTTGCCGAACTGCTTGCGCTCCCGCACATAGGGCAAAACGACGTCCAGCGCCGCCTGCATGATGCCCAGCGGCCCGCCCGACAGCACCGCGCGCTCATAATCAAGGCCGCTCATCAGGACGCCTGCGCCGCCGCCCAGCGGACCCATGACGTTGTCCTCCGGGACCTCGCAGTCCTCGAAGACGAGTTCGGCGGTGTCCGACCCGCGCATGCCCATCTTCTCGAGCTTCTTCGAGACGCTGAAGCCCTTCATGCCCTTCTCGATGAGAAAGGCGGTGACGCTCTTGCCCGCGGGCGCTGTGGGGTCGGTCTTGGCGTAGACGACGAGGGTGTCCGCGTGCGGGGCGTTGGTGATCCAGAACTTGGTTACGTTCAGCACATAGCGGTCGCCTCTGCGCTCGGCCTTCAGCTTCATGCCCATGACGTCGGAGCCCGCGCCCGCCTCGCTCATGGCCAGCGACCCGACATGCTCCCCGCTGATGAGTTTTGGCAGATACTTCAGCTTCTGCGCCTGCGAGCCCCAGCGGCGGATCTGGTTCACGCAGAGATTGGAGTGAGCGCCGTAGGACAGGCCCACCGAGGCGGAGGCCCGGCTGACCTCCTCCATCGCCACGACATGCTCGAGATAGCCGAGGCCAAGGCCGCCGAACTCTTCCTCCACCGTGATCCCGTGCAGGCCCAGCGCCCCCATCTGCGGCCAGAGGTCCCGCGGGAAGGTGTTGGTCGCATCGATCTCCGCCGCCCGGGGCGCTATTCTGTCGGCGGCGAAACGGGCTGTGGTCTCGCGGATCGCGTCAGCGGTCTCGCCGAGCGCAAAGTCAAAGGCCGGAGTCGTGGTCAAGGGCGCGCCTGTGAAGTGAGGATGCTGAAAACGCCGCTCAAACTAGTGGGGAGCGGGGGGAATGCAAGGACAGCCCCCTCAAGGCGCAGTCGCCTTGAGGAAGTCCGCCATCAGATCCGACCAGGCCTCCGCCACACTGTGGGTGCCGTGGCCGCGGGTCTTCGGGCTGATCGGCAGGCGAACAAAGCGCCCGTTGCGGATCTTCGGCGCAAGTCGCTCGGCGATCCCAAGCTCCGGCGGATTGATGAAGTCGTCGTCGGAGTTGATCCACAGGACCGGCGCCGTGATCTTGGCGAGGTCGGGTTCCGGATTGTAGGTGCGCGAGGCGTCGAGGAAATAGATCTCGTCATTGGCGTCCGGTCCGTTCGCCAAAGCCTTTTCCCGCGCCTCGACAAAGGCGTCCGCGGCGTCGCGGGTCGGCCAGCTCTTCTGGTCCTGATGCGGCGCACTTCCGGCGATGAAGTTTATGTCCGCCGCGGTGCGCAGACCTGCCAGCGGCGGATGATCATAGTCGCCGTTCTTGTAGTCGGGGTCGCGCTTGATCGCCTCGATGGACATCTTGCGCCAGATGCGGTTGCGCCCGGCGATCTCCACCGGCAGGCAGGCCATCGGCATGATGGCGGACGCCGCGTCCGGCCAGGTCTCCGCCCAGAGGAAAGCGTGCATGCAGCCCATCGACGTGCCGAAGAGGAGGCGCAAGCGCTTGATCCCCAGCACCTCGGACGTCACCCGATGCTCCGCCTCGACCATGTCGCCATAGTCATAGTGCGGGAAATGGGCGCGCAGGCCGTCGCTCGGCTTGGACGAGCCGCCGTGGCCGATGCTGTCGATCATCACGATGTAAAACTTGGCGATATCCAGCGGCTGGCCGGGACCGAACATGCCGTTCGCAAAGCGGGGGCGCATGAAGCTGAGCCCATCGCCGCCGGTGCCGTGAAGCAACAGCACCGCGTTGTCGATCTCGCCCCTGGCGTTCCTGTGCGGCGCGCCCAGCGTCTCGTAGCGGATGCGAAGCGACGGCAGGCTCTCACCGGAGCGGAAACGGAAGTCCTTGAACGACGCCTCATGCGTCGCGGGCGAAAAGGCGGGCGGGGCCGCAGGCGCGGTCTGCGCAGCCACGCCCGTGGCGGCGGCCAGCCACAGGCAAAGCCCGGCGAGTGTGCGTTTCATCTGTCGTTCCCTTGCCTCAACGCTCCGCCTCAGCGGAAGGCGAGCCCCTCAAACGCGCCCGACTGGCGCCACTGCTCGATGTAGCGGAAATAGGCCGACGCCCCTGCCGGATAGCCCACGTAATAGCGCGCCTCCGGGCCCGGATCCTGCCCCTCGTTGTTGTAGTAGCCCGGGGTGCACTCCTGCGAGCCGATCATGCGGCCGGGACCGGAGAGCAACAGCTCGACCCACTTGGTTTCGGCTTCCTGCGTGACTTCGACCTCCTTCGCGCCGGTCGCGAGGGCGTGGCTGACGACGCGGGCGATGGTGCGGGCCGTGTCCGTCAGATTGTGCGGCACGTTGGAGATGAGGTTCGCCCCTTGCGTCGGCTGCACGATGAAGGCGTTGGGGAAGCCATGCACGTGCACGCCGTGCAGGGTCTTCATGCCGCCGGTCCAGTGCTGTGACAGGCGCTCCCCGCCGCGGCCCTCAAGGTCAAAGCCCGCCCGGCGCTCATGCGGCGTGCCGACCTCGAAGCCCGAGGCGTAGATCAAACAGTCCAGCGGATACTCGACCCCCGCGACCACCACGCCGTTTTCGGTGATCCGCTCGACGCCCTTGCCGTCCGTATGCACGAGATGGACATTCGGATTGTTGAAGGCCTGCAGATAGGCGTCGTGGAAGCAGGGGCGCTTGCACAGCTGGCGGTACCAGGCCTTCAGGGCCTGCGCCGTCTCAGAGTCGCCGACGATCGCGTCCACCCGGGCGCGGATCTCCTCCATCTTCTCGTAGTCGGAGTCTTCCCACGCCGCCATCATGCCCGCAGGCGTCATCTGGTCCGGCGGCAGGGTCATGATCTTCTCGCGGATGCGCCTTGCGAGATCGGTCCAGCCGTCCTGCACCAGATCCTCGTCCGCCGCGCCACCCGCCTGATTGGCGGTGAAGTTCTCAAGCCACTTCTGTTGCCAGCCGGGGGTGGCGATGGACTTGAACCAGTCGGGGTCAATCGGCGCATTGGCGCGCACGTCCACCGATGAGGGCGTGCGCTGGAAAACGTAGAGGGCCTGACAGGTCTTGGCGAGATGCGGCACCACCTGCACCGAGGTCGCCCCGGTGCCGATGATCCCGACCCGCTTGTCGCTGAGCCTGGTCAGCAGGCCGCCCGTCGGATCGCCGCCTGTGTACTCATAGTCCCAGCGGCTGGTGTGGAAGGAGTGACCCTTGAAGGTCTCGATCCCCGGAATGCCGGGCAACTTGGGCACATGCAGCGGCCCCGTGCCCATGCCGAGAAACTGGGCGGTGAAGTCGTCGCCCGCGGTGGTCTTGATGCGCCAGACCTTGGCCGTGTCGTCCCAGGCCGCCTCGGTCACCGTCGCGTGGAACAGGGCGTTGTCATAGAGGCCGTACTGGCGCCCGATCCTTTGGCACTGAGCCAGGATCTCCGGCGCGTGGGCGTATTTCTCCGTCGGCATATGCCCGGTCTCTTCGAGGAGGGGCATGTAGACCATCGAGGCCGTGTCGCACTGGGCGCCGGGATAGCGGTTCCAGTACCAGGTGCCGCCGAAGTCGCCGCCCTTCTCGATGATGCGCACGTCCTTGACCCCCGCCTCGACCAGCCTGGCCCCCGCGACGAGGCCCGCGAACCCGCCGCCGATGAAGGCGAAGGTGACGTGGTCGGTCTTCGGCGCGCGAGGGGTCTTCGGCGTATAGGGGTCCTCGAGATAGTGCGACAGCCGCCCGCTGATCTCCAGGTACTGCGCATTGCCGTCGGCGCGCAGACGCTTGTCCCGCTCCTCGAGGTACTTCCGGCGGATGGCGTCCTTGTCGAGGGTCGGCTTTTCGGCGGTCGTGGTGGTCATGGCGAGGCGTGTCCCTTGGGCGTCGCGTCTTGTCGCGCGTCGTGTGCGGATAGACTAAGCATCCGCCGTCGCGCGGTCGAGCCCGGAAAACCCGTCGGGATGTATGCCGTAGCGCGGAAGGCCCTCGGCCCGCTATAAGCGCCTCCGTGGCGTGGCGGCGAGAGGCCTCAGGTGACGGAGACGGCGCAAGGCAAGAAACGGCCCGCCCTGGCGATCACGGGCGGTATTGTCGTTGTCGTCGCCCTGGCGCTTATCGCCCTCTATGTCGAACGCGGCGCAGTCGGCGCAGCGGCGGCGAAGGCCTATCTGCAGCGTCTGGGCGTGCCTGCTGAGGTGACGGTCGACCAGCTGTCGTTGTCGGGGCTTTCGGCCTCGGTGCGGATCGGGCCTTCAGATCATCCGGACCTGCGGCTCGATCGCGTGGAGGTGGACTTCGCGCCGGCCCAGGGCCTCGCTGCGCCCAGGATCGCTTCTGTGAGCATCACGGGCGCAGAAGCGCGCGTCTCCATCCGCAACGGCAAGCCGGACTTCGGACGGCTGCAGCCTCTGATCAACGCCCTGTCCAAGCCGTCAAAGCCTTCGGGCCCGCCGCCGGATATCCGCATCACCGGCGCGCGGCTGTTCGTGAATCTCGACGGCCAGACCCTGCTGCTGACCCTCGCCGGCCAGATGCGGAGCGGGAGGTTGCAGGCAGCCGACGTGAGGATGGCGCCGACGGGCCTTGCCTTCAGCGGGACCCAGACCGAACGCACGAGCCTGACCGCGACCGTGACCGCGACGGTGGCGGGCTATGATGTCCGGGCGCAAGTCGCGGCGGACCGCGTCTCCGGCGCCTGGGGCGCGGTTGAGCATCCTGCGGCCTCGTTACGTGCGCTGGGGACCGGGGCGCCATCGGCAGGGGTGACGGCGCGGGGGTCTGCGACGCTCGAGGCCGCGCGCTTCACTCAGGGCTCGCTCACCCTGCAGCACATTGCGCTCGACCTCGAGGCGCCCGAGGCGGCCCTTGACCTGAACGACGGGCCTGCAAAGCTTTTTGCCAAGATCGCGGCGACCCTGACCGCGAGCGGGGAGGTCAAGACCGCGGACGGTCCAGCAGCCCTCTCGGATCTGCGCGTCTCCACTTCCGGAACGCTGGCGGGCGGCAAGGCGGGGTTCAATGTCGCGCAGGCCCCTGTCAGCCTCCGGCGCTGTAGAGCCTCCCGCGGCGCTGGTTGGGAAGATGGCTGACGGGCTCAGCGGCGATGCGACGAAACGCGCGGATCTGGCGAGGCGTCTGCACCGGGTCACGCTGACGCTCACCAAGGCGCAGCTCGACGCAGGCGCGGGGCGCTATCGCCTGACGTTGAGCGCCCCGCTGACCCTCGATGCTGACCATGTTCACGCCTCGCTGACAGCCGACAAGGGCGCGTTGGCGGAGGTCGAGGACAAGCGTCTGACGGCGAGGTTCGCCATTGCGCTGGCGGGGGATGGGCTGCCAGATCTGCACATCGACGACGCCAGCCTGCAGGCGCAGGACGGGACGTTGAAGGGCGACGGGCGGGTGCGCCTGCGCATGGATGTTGCCGGGCTTCGAGCGCTCACGACCGATCAGGTGTGGAGCCTCGCCTCCCACGGCGGGTCGACCACGCTCCGCCCCAAAGCTTGCGTGCATCTGACGGCGGAGGCGGTTGCGGGCCAGCCGAAGGACCTCGCCACAGGCCTCTCCGGCGATCTGTGCGAAGCGGACGGTCCGCTGGTCCTCTGGCGAGAAGGACGCGGACGGTTGCTCGGACGGCTTGAGCGCGGCGAGGCGGGCGTCCCGACGGCCCAGGCGCGAATGACGGGACTTGCCGGCGATGTCACCGCAGGCTTCGGCGGCGCGGAAGGCGTGTCCGCCGACGTGCGCGTCACCAGCGCCGCGATCGAGGACCAGGCCTCGCCGAAGCGGTTTCGCCCAATGACCGCAGTGGGCGCCCTGTCGCTGAAGCATCAGAAGTTATCCGGCGCCTTCGTTGTCTCTGAAGCCAAGGGGCGCCGGAAAATCATGAACATCGCTCTCGCCCATGATCTTACGGCAAAGCGAGGATCGGCGGACGTGGTGGCCGACCCCATCACCTTCTCGCCGGACGGGCTGCAGCCGGGGGACCTGTCGGTGGCGGCGGCGAAGATGATCTGGAAAGCTTCGGGAACGGCCAGCTTCCACGGTCGCTATGACTGGTCGCAGGCCGCGCCCGTCCGCAGCTCCGGCGACGCGAAGGTCGATCTGACGGACTTCCAGATCTCCGCCGGCAAGGGTCACGGCCTCTCCACGACGCTTCACCTGACCAGTCTCGGCCCATTGGAGAGCGCGCCCGATCAGATCGTGACCATAGGCCGGATTGACGGGGTGGCGCCGATGACCTCCGTCCGCGCGCGCTACAGCCTCAGCGCCGACGCCCTGACGGTGGCGGAAGCGTCGACGGAGGTGCTGGGCGGGCGGGCTGCGCTCGATCCCATGCAGCTCCTGCTCGCGCCGGGGTCTTTGATCGTCGGCAAGGCGCGGGTGTTCAATCTCGACATCGGCGCGCTGCTCAAAGGCACCGACATGGCCGACAGCATCACCCTCGACACCCGCGTGTCCGGCGTGGTGCCGTTCAAGATGACGCCGGAGGGCCTGCGCGTGTCCGACGGTCGTCTCGCCTCCGTCGCCGGCGGGCGCCTGACCATCCATCGCAAGGCGCTGACCGGGCCGGTCGTGGCGGGCGCTGGCACCATGCAGGACATCGCCTGGCAGGCGCTGCAGGATCTCGCCTTCGACCAGCTGGACCTCGTGCTCGAGAGCCGTCCGGAGGGTCGCCTCGGGCTCGTCTTCCACATCCGCGGCAAGCACGACCCGAAGTCGGACGCACCCGCCGTGATCAATCTCATCGACGTGGTGCGCGGACGCGCCGCCTCCACCCCGATGACCCTGCCCAAGGGCACCGAAGTCAATCTGACCCTCGACTCCTCTATAAATTTCGACGAGCTATTGAGCGCTTTACCGCGGCCCGACACAAATCGGACAAGTCCTGACGCGAAAGTCAGTCCTTGACGCCGGAATCCACTGCCGATGACCTTACGGAGATCTTCGCCCATGAGACGACCAGCCCTGATCGCGGCGGCGGCCCTGTTCGCCCTGACAACGGCGGCGTGCAGCTACAATGTGCACCTCGATGTGGCGCCGATCAGCATCTACGCGAAGCTCGACGCCAATGTCCGTATCCAGCTCGACAAAGAGGTCGAGTCCCTGATCACCAAGAATCCGAACCTGTTCTGAAGCCTTCGGGAGACCTGACCATGACCTTCGCATCCCGACCCGCGCGCCCGCTGACCGCCGTGGCCGCCGCCCTCGCCCTGATCGCCGCCGGGACCGCAGGGGCTCTCGCCCTCGCGCCCGCAGCCTTCGCCCAGACCGCCGCCTCGAAGGCCCTCGTCGACGCCGCCAAGGCCAAGGGGCTGATCGGCGAGCAGGGGGACGGCTATCTTGGCGTGGTGGCAGCCCCGCCCCCCGCGGACGTCGCCGCCGCGATGGCCGAGATCAACACGGGCCGCGCCGCCGCCTATCACGACATCGCCGCCAAGACCGGCGCGACGCCGGAGGCTGCGGGCCAGGCCACGGCGCTCAAGCTGTTCGCCAAACTTCCGCCGGGCCAGTTCTACAAGCCCCTCGGCGGCGCCTGGACCAAGAACTAGACGTTCAAACTCAATCGTCGAGCGGGGGCTCAAGCATGATCCGACGGACTATTGCGAGCGTGTCGGCGGCGGCGCTGGCCCTGATCGCAGCGCCCGCATTCGCCGGTTGCGCGCCGCCTGCGGCGGGCTTCACCGCTGCGACAGCGGGACTGCAGCGCAAGGACGGCCTCGTCCCGGTCTATGTCGACCACGCCTGCGGGCGGGTGTTCGTCGCTCTGCAGCCCTCCGACAGCCACGGCCTGTATGGTCGCTTCCTCTATCAGACCTACCTGCGGGGCGGTCTCGGCTCGGCGCCTGTCGGGCTTGATCGATCCGTCGCGTCCGAGACGAAGCTGATCGCCTTCCGCCGCGCGGGCGACAAGATCGTCGCCATGCTCGAAAGCACCGACTTCCGCGCGGACCGCGGCTCGGCCGATGAGGCGAAGGCGGTGGCCGAGTCCTTCGCGCCCTCCGCCATCTGGTCGGGACCGGTCGTTGCCAGCGGGCCGGATGGCGCGGTGCTGCTCGAGATCTCCGACTTCCTGGCGCAGGACCGTTTCGGCGCCGTGGATGTGCTCAAGGACACCCGCCAGGGCGAGTTCCATGTCGTCCCGGGCCTCAGCTTTGCCGACGCCGAGGGCGTGTCGGCCTTCCCCGACAATGTCGAGTTCGACGCCGATGTGACGCTGGAGAGCGCCGCGCCGGGACCGGAGCCGTCCGGGATCATGCCCGGATCCCATACGGTGACGCTCGTCGAGCACGTCTCCCTGATCCGCCTGCCCGCGCCGGGCTTCAAGCCGCTGGAGTCCGACCCCAGGGCGGGCGCCTTCTCGAGCCTGATCGCAGACTACAGCGCCCCGCTCGATCAGGCGCTGACCCTGCGCCTCGCCCATCGCTTCCGGCTGGAGAAGACCGATCCTTCCGCCGCAAAATCGCCGGTGAAGAAGCCGATCATCTTCTATGTGGACCGTGCGGCGCCGGAGCCCGTGCGCTCGGCCCTGATGGAGGGCGCGGGCTGGTGGGCCAAGGCCTTCGACGCCGCGGGCTTCATCAACGCGTTCCGGGTCGAGCTGTTGCCCGAGGGGATCAGTCCGCTCGACGCGCGCTACAATGTCATCAACTGGGTGCATCGCCAGACGCGCGGCTGGTCCTACGGCATGAACATTACCGACCCGCGTACGGGCGAGATCGTCAAGGGCGGCGTCCTTCTGGGCTCGCAGCGGATGCGGCAGGACCTGTTGATCTTTGAAGGGATTCTGGGCGCGGACAAGACCGGGACCGGCGCGCCGGATGATCCGATCAAGCCGACCCTCGCGCGACTTCGCCAGCTCGCG
>Ga0208617_1000616_pt1 | contig 10177 bp, 13 predicted proteins | sample CryBogCBE06Nov07_FD_184581 | JGI IMG/M metagenome (GOLD analysis project Ga0208617, IMG submission 184581) | Freshwater microbial communities from Crystal Bog, Wisconsin, USA - CBE06Nov07 (SPAdes) (version 2) | ecosystem: Environmental > Aquatic > Freshwater > Lake | place: Crystal Bog...
CCATCAACGATCTGGGTTCTGTGGAAACCAATGCGCATCTTCTGCGCTATGACTCCGTTCATGGACGCTTCCCGCATGAGGTGAAGGTCGCCAATGACTCGATCGACGTTGGCCAGGGGCTCACCCATCCCCATGAAGACGATGTTGGAGAGTCGACGGGGGCGAGCAGCTCGAGCCGCCACCACGAACTGCTCGACGATCTCGCCAACTTCTAAGTTCCGAGTGAAACCCACCTGGCCCGTGGCACAGAAGGTACAGCCCATTGCGCATCCCGCTTGTGAGGACAGACACGCGGTGACCCGGTCGTCGTACTCCATGAGCACCGTCTCGACCATTGCGCCATCGGCGAGGGAGAACACCCATTTCGTGGTCTCTCCATCGTCTGCGGATTTCTCGGTGGCGACGCGGAGGGCCGGAGGGAGTGCGGCCTCCAACTGTTCTCGCAGCGCCTTCGGCAAGGTGGTGAGTTCTGCGGGGCTTGCGAGGTCGTCGTAGAGGCCGTGGAGCACCTGATCGACACGGAACCGAGGCTGATCGGACAGAAGTTCGGCCAGATCCTCTCGAGTGGCGTCGTAGCGAGTCGGCACGGCTACAGGCTAGGCCGTTCCACTCCGATCACTCCCCCGCTCAGGAGGTCCTAGGCTGTGCAACCGATCGGCCGCATCGGTCGTACTTCCGAGAAGGAGCATCATGGAACTCAGTCACACGTCTGCAATCGTCACCGGTGGAGCATCGGGTCTCGGTGAGGCCACTGCCCGCCTCCTCGCTGCTCGTGGCGCCCACGTCGTCGTTGCCGACCTGAAGGCAGAGACCGGCGAGGCCCTCGCCAAGGAGATCGGTGGCACCTTCGTCCAGTGCGACGTCACCAACACCGACCAGATCATCGCCGCCATCGACGCCGCCTACGCACACGCTCCGCTCAAGAGCGTCGTGAACTCGGCCGGTCTCGGCTGGGCCACCCGCACCATTGGCAAGGACGGCGAGTACTCCTCGGCCCATGACCTCGACATCTACCGCAAGATCATTGAGGTCAACCTCGTCGGCACCTTCAACGTCTGCCGCCTGGCCGCCACCAAGATGAGCATGAACGAGCCCGACGAGTTCGGTGAGCGTGGCGCCATCGTCAACGTCGCTTCCGTTGCCGCCGAAGACGGCCAAATCGGCCAGGTTGCCTACTCCTCATCCAAGGGTGGCGTCGTTGGTCTGACCCTCCCGCTCGCCCGCGACCTCTCGGCCGTCGGCATCCGCGTGAACACCATCCTCCCGGGTCTCATCGACACCCCGATCTACGGCAGCGGCGAAGCCTCCGAGGCCTTCAAGGCCAAGCTCGGCACGGGCGTGCTCTTCCCGAAGCGCCTCGGCCAGCCTGCAGAGTTCGCCACCTTGGCGATCGAGCTGCTCGCCAACAGCTACATGAACGCAGAGACCATCCGCCTCGACGCTGGTATCCGCATGCAGCCCAAGTGATCTGCTGATCATGCCGCAGTCAACAACACCCCGGGGCATTGGCTCCGGGGTGTTGTGCATTCAAACGGGAATCATCCGGAGTGAAGGATCGAGTCGATGGAGATCTCTGCGATCGCTCGTCATCACCCACTGCCCTCGTTCTCTCGCGCAGAGAACCACATGGGCATCGCACACGTCAGTGGTCTGTGACTGACCGAGGAGCACCCCCACTCCGACCGCTGCTCGTCGATCGAGCGAAACGACCTCGACTCTCCGGTCACGGAGCAACGTCATGACCGCGACCTGACGAGAAGGTTGTCGCACAACCTGTGCCACCACGCTCCCCGGAACGGCAATCGGCAGGCCATCGCGCAGTGCGTTGGCGATGAGGATCACCGCTTCCCGCTTTCGCCGCTCAAACGCGATCAACCCTCCGGCATCGATGGTGAGGCCCCGCATCAAGCCTCAATCGCCCCTTCGCCGTGCGACCCGTTCAGCGTGCAACGCGCCCATTCGAATTCCTCCTCGGTGATCGGACCACCGGTCTCGGAAAGTGCCGCGGCGATGACCGCATCGAGACCGTCTCGCGCTTCAATGGCCATCGCCACCGCCTGCTGGACGAAGCCCGAGACGCTCTGCGTCGCACCACTTTGCACCAGGCCGTGAAGGACACCGACCTGCTCCTCGGGAAGGGTGATGGTGATCTTCTTCATTGCCATACTCATGACCATACCGGACACCACACCGTGAACGGAGGGGAATCCTCCGACGGTCCCAGCATGCCGAGGGGCGTTGCACATCGTCTCGCTAGACGCTTCCCTTCGCCATGTTCTCGAAGCGGGCGTAGTTCCCGAGCCAGGCCAGACGGGCGGTTCCCGTCGGTCCGGAGCGGTGCTTGGCCACGATGATCTCAGCCAGCCCCTGCTCTTCGGGCGTCGGGTTGTCGGAGTACATCTCTGGACGGTGGAGGAAGAGCACCACGTCGGCGTCTTGCTCCAAGGATCCCGACTCTCGTAGGTCAGAGAGCATTGGTCGCTTGTCGGGGCGCTGCTCGAGGCCACGGGACAACTGCGACAGCGCGATCACCGGACACTCGAGTTCTCGGGCCAGGATCTTGAGACCACGGCTCATCTCGGCGACTTCGACTTGGCGGTTCTCGGCTCGAGACCGCCCGGTCATCAGTTGGAGGTAGTCGATGAGGACGACGCCGAGGTCGCCTTGTTGCTTCTTCAACCGTCGGGCACGGGCCCGGATATCCATCACGGTGAGGCGAGGATTGTCGTCGATGAAGATCGGCGCATCAGACAGTCGGGTAACAGCCCGTGAGACCTTCTCCCAGTCGGAGTTCTGTAGCTGGCCCTGGCTCATGCGCTTCGCGTCGATGCGCGCCTCTGAGGCCAAGATGCGCTGGGTGAGCTCCATATGGCTCATCTCGAGGCTGAACATGAGGGCAGGCCGGCGGAGCTTCACGCCACAGTTGGCGATGATGCCGAGGGCCAGCGACGTCTTTCCCATGGCCGGTCGAGCGCCGATGATGGTGAGTGAGGTGGGTTGAAGCCCAACGAGGATGTCGTCGAGTTCGTAGTACCCGGTGGCGAGACCAGAGAGGGTCCCATCACGCTCAGCGATGGCCTGAATGCGATCGAGACTTGGCCCGAGGAGTTCGGTGAGCGGTCGCATGGTCTCGGTCGATCGTGCTTCTGAGACCCTCAAGACCTTCTGCTCAGCTTCATCAACGATGGCTTCGACGTCATCGGGGACACTGAAGGCGAGGTCGGAGATCTCACCAGCTACCGTGATGAGCTTGCGCAGCGTCGAGTGCTCGTTCACGATCGCCGCGTAGTAGACCGCGTTGACAATGGACGGCACGTTGGCCTGGAGCATGACGAGCACCGAAGGGTCCCCAATGAACTCCATCTGGTCCTTGCGCCGGAGTTCATCGGCAACGGTCACCGCATCGACGGGTTCTCCACGGTTGTAGAGGCTGATGATGGCGTCGTAGATGAAGCCGTGAGCTGGCTTGTAGAAGTCGATGGCGTCGACACTGTCGAGCACTGCGGCTACGGCATCGGCGGAGAGCAGCATGGCGCCGAGGAGCGACTCTTCGGCCTCCAAGTTGTGGGGAGGAATCCTCGATCCACCCTGGTCGCTCCGACCCCTCGGGCCGCTGTTGTCGTTCATCGTCATGGTGTGTCGATCCTCGCGTGAAGTGGCTGTGGAGCGCTCGGCTGTAGTGGTGGAGCATCATGGGGATCTTCCTGTGGAGAACCCTGTGAATCTGTGGAGAACCCTGCTGCTGTCGTGGAGAACTCCAGCATGGCTGTGGAGGATGCACGGGACATTGCGTCAGTATTCCCACGAATACTGCCCTCTGGTTGTCACAGGTCATCCCCAGCCTGTGGAGCGAACGAAGATCCTTTGGTCCTGTGGATAACCCAGGGGAGAACAGTGGACCAGATGCAGAACGGGGGCGCCAATGGCGCCCCCGTTCGCTACAGCGTTTACTGCAGATGGATCAGGCGGCGCCGATGACCTCAACGGTGATCGTCGTCTCCACATCGTGGAACAGCACCACTTGGATCTCGTGGCTGCCGGTCTCCTTGATGGGCTCAGCGAGCTGCAGGGCATGACGGTCGATGCCGACACCCTTCTGCGCCGTGATGGCCTCAACGATGTCGTGGGCGCTGATCGAACCGAACAGGCGGCCATTGCCACCAGCGCGGGCCGTCAGGCCAATGACGGCACCAGCGAGCACGCTGGCTTGAGCCTGGGCAGCCTCGCGGTTCTGCGCGTCCCGCAGGTCGCGGGAGCGACGCATGCGAGCAGCTTGGGCCTCGATACCACCAGCGGCAACCACGGCGAGTCCGCCGGGGAGCAGGAAGTTGCGGGCGTAGCCGTCGGCGACCTCCAAGAGGTCTCCACGACGACCAACACCGGCAACGTCGGAGCGAAGGAGGACTCTCACTCTGCCACCTCCTCGGCACCAGTTGACTCAACGACCACGATGTCGGGAGCAGCCGACGCGTCGAGGGTTGCCTCGGCAGCCTCGCCACGCTCGCCGCGAGGACCACGGTCTCCGCGGTCACCACGATCGCCACGGTCACGGCCACGGCCACCAGAGCGCTCGGTCACCGTGCGCTGCGTGTAGGGCAGCAAGATGAGCTCACGTGCGGTCTTGATCGCCTCGGCGATGTCGCGCTGGTGCTGCTGGCAGTTGCCCGACACCCGACGGCTGCGGATCTTTCCGCGGTCGGACAGGTACTTGCGCAGCAAGTGCAGGTCCTTGTAGTCAACCCAGGTCACTGAGTCCCGGCACATGGCGCAGGGCTTCTTCTTGACCCTGCGGCCATTGTCCTTCGGCGCGCGCTTCGGCGGCGCCGCCTTGAAATTATTGCGTCCCATTAGAAAGGCTCCTCATCGAAGTTGTCATTGCTCGGGGCGGGGGCGCTGGAGCCGCCGCCTCCACGGTTGTTCCCTCCACCGAAGTTGCCGCCTTCGCGACGTTCGGTGCGCTGGATCGTGCCGGTTGCCCACTTGAAGCTGGCCGAGATGTCATCAGCCAAGATGACGGTCTTGGAGCGGTTCTGGCCCGACTCCTTGTCCGTCCACTTCTCCACGTCCAAGCGACCAGTCACGGTGATCCGGTTGCCCTTCTGCAGGGAGGATGCGGCGTTCTCTGCCAAGTCCCCAAAGGCCTTGACGTCGAAGAACATGCCTTCGTTCTCCCAGGTGCCGTCAGGGTTCTTCTTGGACTTGTTGACCGCAACCGAGAGGTTCAAGATGGGGTTCCCACTGTTACCGAACCGGAGTTCAGGGTCACGCGAGAGGTTCCCGGTGATGACCACCGAGTTGTCACGATCTCCAGCCATGACTGCCTACTTCGCAGCTGCGGTGGCCGCAGCGTGCTTCTCGGGCAGGCGAATGATCTTGTGCCGGAGCACCACATCGGCGAGGCCGAGTTGGCGGTCGAGCTCTGCGACCGTCGCCGGGGTGCCAGCGAAGCCGACGAGGACGTAGTAGCCCTCACGCTTGTGGTTCACCTCGTAGGCGAAGGGGCGACGGCCCCAACGGTCGATGGCACCGACGGTGCCGTCGTTGGATCGGATGACCTCTAAGAACCGGTCGAGCTCAGTTTGAATCAACTGAGCGTCGGTGGAACTCTCGAAGATCACCACGACTTCATATGGACGCATGGTGTCTACTTTCTCCCTCTGGACTGGCCGTTCGGCCGGGCCCCACACGGTGTGGGGCAGGGTGTGCCACCGGTGCTGCTGGTGGGACGAACATCCTACCCGGTGATGGGCTGTCCCTCCAAACAGTGAGAGGCGGCGTCAGTCGTTGAAGGATTTCGGGGCGTGGTAGGTCTCGGCGTCGCTCGGGAACGCGCCGCTGGCAACGTCCGCCACGAATGCGGAGATGGCACCGGTGATCTGCGTTCCAATGTCGGCGTAGGTGCGAACGAACTTGGCCGGCGTGCGGTTCCCGAGGCCCAAGAGGTCGTGGAAGACGAGCACCTGACCATCGGTGCCGGCGCCGGCGCCAATGCCAATGGTCGGGATGGCGAGGGCCTCGGTGATCCTGTTGGCCACGACGTCGGGGATGCCCTCGAGCACCACGGCGAAGCAGCCCGCGTCCTGAATTGCCTCGGCATCGGCGAGCAACTTGGCAGCGGCGTCCTTGGTCTTACCCTGGACCTTGAAGCCACCCATGGCGAGCACCGACTGTGGCGTCAGGCCGAGGTGTCCCATGACGGGGATCTCGGCGGCGGTGATGGCCGCAATGGCCGGTGCCCGATTGGACCCACCTTCGAGCTTGACGCACGCAGCCCCGGCCCGGATGAGGATTGCGGCGTTGCGCACCGCATCCATGGGGTCGAGGTGGTAGCTCATCCACGGCATATCGGCCACGATGAGGGCACTCGGCGACGCAGCGGCCACTGCTCTCGTGTGGTGCGCCAACTCTTCCACCGTGACGCTCAAGGTGTCTGGTCGGCCGAGGACGGTGTTGCCGACGGAATCCCCGACGAGCAACAGATCCACACCGGCAGCATCGGCGAGACGGGCTGAGGGCTCGTCGTAGGCCGTCACCATGGTGAACGGCGCAGATCCGCCGGAGCGCTTGCGGCGCGCGACGTCGGGAACGGTGATGGGGGTGCGACTGGTCATGGAGCGGTCCGTTTCCGGGGGGCGATCCCCCCTGCTGGATAGCGGCGAAGCAGATGATGCCACGCGCAGCGTGTGCACACCTCCACGTCGAAGCACATGACCGGTTCAGGCCGTCGGAGCAACCGTTGGAGTTCGGCCTTGGTCGCTGGACACGAACCCGAAGCAGGCAGGCCCTTGCCGAAGACGTAGCTGACCTGCCAGAGCGTTGGTGCGTCACAGATCGGACAGGGTTCATCGGTCTCGCGCCCGACCTTGTTCTTGGCAGCCCGGAGGAGATCAGGGTGGGCGTCGCAGATGTCGCTCTTGAGTTTCAGGCCAGCCGCGTACTCCGACAGGAGGATCTTCCGGCGTAGGCCGTACTCAAGGCTCGCGCCGAGATCGCTGTCTCGCTGCCGTCTGAATCTCGGACCGTCGGTGGCCATGGCCGAAGGCTAGTGGTGGGACTGGAGAACTGGGGTGCCGCCCAGGAATTCGGTCGACGATTTGGCGGTTCCTCGGTCGCTCGTCACCCAATTGTCGCGAAAACGCTTGCACCGCAGTATCGAAGCGATATAGTGATGGGGTGCTCGACCTCGCCATACTCGGACTGCTCCAAGAGAGCGACCTCCATGGCTACGAGATTCGACGCCGTCTCCGCGACTCCCTCGGCCTCATGGCCAACATCTCCTTCGGGTCCCTCTACCCAGCCCTCGCTCGGCTCGAGGCCCAAGGTGCCGTCTCCGCGATTGAACCCGGCATGGCTCCAGTCACCGGCGTGGCCATGGGTTCCCTCTCGGGTGAACTCGCCGCCCTTCGGGCCCGCCGGAGCAAGGTCGTCGTGGCCAAGAAGGCTCGCAAGGTCTACCGGATCACCCCACTCGGCCGGGAACTCTTCACACGCCTCTTAGAGGACCCGAGTGCCGGCGATGACCCCCGAACCTTCACGCTCCGGCTGTCCTTCGCTCGCCACTTGGCGCCCGATGTCCGCCGCTCGCTCTTGGAGCGTCGACGAGCCCAACTCGTTGAGCGGCTCTCCGAAGTTCGGAGCGCAACCGCTCGCAACGACCTCGACGTCTACGCCAGGGCCGTCGTGGAACACACTGCTGCCGGTGTCGCACTCGACATCGCTTGGCTCGATGGGCTGATCGCCCACGAAGGAGCACCGCAGCACACCTCTCCGCAGTCCCCCACCGCAGGCGACACGATGTCGTCGGCCTCGACCAGCCCCCAGGGCTAGAACCATCAAGGAGCTACCAACCATGGCAACTATCCGCCTCGCAATCGCCGGTGTCGGCAACTGTGCGAACTCCCTCCTCCAGGGCATCAACTACTACAAGGACGCCGCTGGCGACGCCAGCGTTCCTGGTCTCATGAACGTGGAGCTCGCTGGCTACCACGTCCGTGACGTCGTGCCGGTTGCCGCGTTCGACGTCGACGCCTCCAAGGTTGGCGCCGACCTCTCCAAGGCCATCTGGGGAGGGCAGAACAACACGATCCGCTTCGCCGACGTCCCTGAAGTTGGGGTAACTGTGCACCGCGGCCCGACCCTCGACGGCCTCAACAAGTACTACCGGGCCTCCATTGAAGAATCCCCGGCCGAGCCCTGCGACGTGGCCCAGGTGCTGCGCGACAGCGGCGCCGACGTGCTCGTGTCCTACCTCCCCGTGGGCTCCGAAGACGCCCAGCGCTTCTACGCCCAAGCGTGCATCGACGCTGGTGTGGCCTTCGTCAACGCCATCCCGGTGTTCATCGCGTCGGACCCTGAGTGGGCCGAGAAGTTCCGTGCCGCTGGCGTGCCGATCATCGGTGACGACATCAAGTCCCAAGTTGGCGCAACAATCGTCCACCGGGTCTTGACCCGCCTCTTCGAGGACCGTGGCACCGCACTCGACCACACCTACCAGTTGAACGTCGGCGGCAACATGGACTTCAAGAACATGCTCGACCGTGACCGGTTGGAGTCGAAGAAGATCAGCAAGACCCAGGCCGTCACCTCCCAGATGGATACCAAGCTCGACGCCGACGACGTCCACATTGGCCCATCGGACCACGTGCCGTGGCTCCAGGACCGCAAGTGGGCCTACATCCGCATGGAAGGCCGCAACTTCGGTGACGTTCCGCTCAACATCGAGCTCAAGCTCGAGGTGTGGGACTCCCCCAACTCCGCAGGCGTGATCATCGATGCCGTTCGGTTGGCCAAGATCGCCAAGGACCGCGGCATCGGTGGCCCCGTCCTCGGCCCATCTGCCTACCTCATGAAGTCCCCGCCAGTGCAGTTCCACGACGACGTGGCCATGGCCATGGTCGAGGAGTTCGCAGCCGGTGGCGAGAACCCTGTCTGGCCCTAGAGCGTTCGTTCCCTCCCAGCCCCGGCTGGGAGGGAACTTCGCTGCCCGGCGCTCAACCGTCGTGCCGGTTGCCTAACCTCAACGCCATGCGTTCTCTCCGACACCTCCTCACCGCCGCGCTGTGCGGCGTGGTCGCGAGTGCCCTCGCAGTCGCACCGACGAGTGCCGCACCATCACAGGTGACCGCGGCGCAACTCCGAAGCGACATCTTGGCGTTCGAACACCACTTGGTGACGACGGGCCACGTCGACCTCAGTCACGTCCCCGGTCTCATCGGCCAGATCCAGGCCAGTTCGACGAACTGGCCGACGGCGAAACCCATCACCGGGTCCAACTGCATGCCCAAGCAGACCACGGCGCCGACGGTCAACGCCTGCACCTACGGCGACCGGCACGGGACAACCACCGTGGTGCTCTTCGGCGACTCCCACCTCGAGCAGTACTTGGACGTCTTCGCCCCCATGGCCAGTGCTCGCCACTGGCACCTCATCACCTACTTCCGCGGCAACTGCGGTGCAGCCCAGGCCACCGCCAGCCCCAGTCACGAGTCCTCCGAGCCGCTGTGTCAGCAGTGGCGGGTGAAGGCCTTCGCCGCCATTGCCAAGGCGAAGCCGGCGATGATCGTGATTGGCCAGAGCGACGACGCGCTGCCGGGCAAGCCCAAGGCTGCTGCAGCTAACGAACAGGCGACGCTCGCGACCTTGTTGCCCATCGTGCACAACAAGGCGTCTCGTATCGTGACCATGGTTGACCAGACCGAGGACGACTACCCCGATGGGGTGTCCGATGAGGCCACCTGCCTGGCGCGCGCTGGCCTCAAGGTCACCTACGACCCAACGAATACCCCGGCAGGGCTCAAGAATCCGAACGTCTGCTACCGAATCTTCTCTGCGCCCTTCCACGCTGCGGCCACCAAGATTCGGGCTGCCGTCGCTGCGGTGGACACCGCCGCTGGCATCATTCGAGTGGATCCCAACCCGTGGCTCTGCGACACGACCGGCGCCTACCAGATCTGCCCACCGGTCATCTTGGGCACCCTCGTCTACCACGACCCGTGGCACCTCTCCTCCACCTTCGTTGGACGCCTCGCCACGCTCCTGAACGCCGCAGTCCCGAAGGTCTAAGACCGGTTCTGCTCCGCCCACCAAGCATCTAAGCGCCTCGTGGCCTCCTCTTGGCCGAGGGGACCTTCGCCGTGGAGGAGTTCGGTCAAGAACTTCATGGCCTTGCCGACGATGG
>Ga0208617_1000618_pt1 | contig 10146 bp, 10 predicted proteins | sample CryBogCBE06Nov07_FD_184581 | JGI IMG/M metagenome (GOLD analysis project Ga0208617, IMG submission 184581) | Freshwater microbial communities from Crystal Bog, Wisconsin, USA - CBE06Nov07 (SPAdes) (version 2) | ecosystem: Environmental > Aquatic > Freshwater > Lake | place: Crystal Bog...
CATATCGGTCTGTACCGCGACCCCAAGACCCTAACGGCTGTGGAGTATTACTTCAAGATGCCCCAAGGCATGGACCAGCGCGACGTGATCGTGGTCGACCCTATGCTGGCCACCGGCAACTCGGCTATCGCCGCCGTGGACCGGCTCAAGGAACTGAGCCCCAAGTCCATCAAGTTCGTATGCCTGCTCACCTGCCCCGAAGGCATCGAGGCCATGCAGACCGCCCACCCCGACGTCCCCATCTACACCGCTGCCATCGATCGCCAGCTCAACGACCACGGCTACATTCTGCCGGGCCTGGGCGATGCCGGCGACCGTATTTTCGGAACCAAATAGGCCGCTAGACCGCTTGAAACCATCATAGTCAGCTACTAATTCAATAGCATGCTGGACTTTCTTGTCACCAACGCCACGCTGCCAGACGGGCGCAAGGGCATGAGTGTGGCTGTGCAGGCAGGCCGTATCGTCCAGGTGGCCGAAGGCCTGGGCAACGACGCGGCTCCCGCGAACGAGGTGGTGGATGCTCAGGGCTACCTGCTCAGCCCGCCCTTCTGCGACCCGCACTTTCACATGGACGCCACCCTCAGCTACGGTTTGCCGCGCGTGAACGAGAGCGGCACCCTGCTCGAGGGCATCGCGCTCTGGGGCGAACTCAAGCCCCTGCTCACCGCCGAGGCCCTGATCGAACGCGCCCTGCGGTATTGCGACTGGGCTGTGGCCAAGGGTCTGCTGGCCATCCGCAGCCATGTAGACACCAGTGAACCGAGTCTGCTGCCCGTGGAGGCCATGCTTGAGGTGAAAAAGCGGGTGGCCAGCTATATCGATCTGCAGCTTGTGGCCTTTCCGCAGGACGGCGTGCTGCGTGCCAAGGGCGGCGTAGACAACCTGCAACGCGCGCTGGCTCTGGGCGTCGATGTGGTTGGCGGCATTCCGCATTTCGAGCGCACCACGGCCGAAGGCGCGGCCAGCGTGAAGCTGCTTTGCGAGCTCGCCGCCCAACAGGGCAAGCTGGTGGACATGCACTGCGATGAAAGCGACGACCCGCTCTCGCGCCACATCGAGACCCTGGCGTTTGAAACGCAGCGCCTGGGCCTGCAAGGCCGGGTGACCGGTTCGCACCTGACCTCCATGCACAGCATGGACAACTACTACGTCAGCAAGCTCATCCCGCTGATTGCCGAAGCAGGCGTGAGCGCCGTGGCCAACCCGCTGATCAACATCACCCTGCAGGGGCGGCACGACAGTTATCCCAAGCGCCGTGGCATGACCCGCGTGCCCCAGCTCATGGCCGCCGGCGTCACGGTGGCCTTCGGCCACGATTGCGTGATGGACCCGTGGTACTCGCTCGGCAGCGGGGATATGCTCGAAGTCGCTCACATGGGCCTGCACGTGGCGCAGATGACCAGCCAGCAAGGCATGCGCGACTGCTACAGCGCCGTCACCACCAACGCCGCCAGGGTCATGCACCTGCAAGGCTACGGGTTGGAGCCGGGCTGCGACGCGAGCTTCGTGCTGCTGCAGGCCACCGATGTAATTGAGGCAATCCGACTGCGGGCGAACAGGTTGAGGGTTTGGAGGAAGGGCGTTCTGCTGGCTGAGGCTTCGCCCATACTCCCGACCCTGCATATTCCTGGCAGGCCAGCCCAAGCGCCACAATAAGCGCTCACTGGCCAAACCGGGGTTGCATCCTGCGAGAATTGCGCATACACGCAACTATTCAGGACTTCATCATGGGCGCGCAATGGAAAGCAAAAGGCAAGGAACTCGCAGCCAATGCCAGGGGCAAACTGTTTGGCCGCCTGGCCAAGGACATCATGGTGGCGGCGCGCAGCGGCGCAGACCCGGCCTCCAACTCCAAACTGAGGCTGGTCGTTGAGCAGGCACGCAAGGTGTCCATGCCCAAGGACACCCTGGAGCGGGCCATCAGGAAGGGGGCGGGCCTGACGGGCGAAGCGGTGCATTTCGAGCATGTGATGTACGAAGGCTTTGCGCCGCACCGGGTGGCCGTGATGGTGGAGTGCCTCACAGACAACCTCAACCGCACGGCGCCGGAGATGCGCGTGCTGTTCCGCAAAGGCCAACTGGGCACTTCGGGCTCGGTGAGTTGGGACTTCAACCATGTGGGCCTGATTGAGGCCGAACCGGCCAACAAGGATGCTGACGCGGAGCTGGCCGCCATCGAAGCCGGTGCGCAGGATTTTGAACCGGGCGACAGCGACGGCGCCACGCTTTTCATCACCGACGCCACCGACCTCGACCTGGTGAGCCGCGCCCTGCCCGCCCAGGGCTTTACCGTGCTATCGGCCAAGCTGGGTTACCGGGCCAAGAACCCGATTGATCCGGCCAGTCTGGCCCCGGCCGATCTGGAGGAAGTGGAAACCTTCCTGGCTGCCATCGACGAAAACGATGACGTGCAAAACGTCTATGTGAGTCTGGCAGGCTAGCGATGCCCGCGCGCTACTGGCTCATGAAGTCCGAGCCGGCCGAGTGCTCGGTGGACGACGCGCTGGCCGCGCCCCGGGCCACCGTGCCCTGGGTGGGTGTGCGCAATTACCAGGCCCGCAACTTCATGCGCGACGGTATGCGCGTGGGGGACGGCGTACTGTTTTACCACTCCAGTTGCGCAGAGCCTGGTATCGTGGGCGTAGCCCAAGTGGCGTCCAAGCCCTACCCCGACCCGACGCAGTTCGACCCGCAATCGCACTACTTCGACGCAAAAGTAAAACCCGAGGCGCCGCGCTGGCAATTGGTCGACGTGCAGGTGTTGCGCAAGACACGAAAGCTCACGCTCAGGGAGCTGCGCGCAACGCCTGCGCTGGCAGGCCTGGAGGTGCTGCGCAAGGGCAGCCGACTGTCGATCACGCCCGTTGAGCCGGAGCACTGGCGCGAGGTGCTCCAGCTGCTCGGGGCACCCGCATTGCCGCTCCCTACTGCTTGGACCGAAGGTCCACGACCTTGACGCGCACTTTGCGCTCGGCTCCGCGGTTGCGCACCACCGTGAGTTCTACCATGCTGTCGATGGGCACGCTGTCGAATTCATTGACCAGGGCAGTCAGGCTTTGCACCGCTTTTCCGTTGATGCCGACGATCACGTCGCCCAACTCACCCGTCCGCTGGTTATAGGGCACCAGCCCGGCTTGGTCGGCAGGGCCACCAGGGTCCACCGCTGCGAGCACCACACCGGTCAGGCCCGAGCGGGCGACGATGTCGGGCCGCACGGCCGTGAAGCCAATGCCCGGCAGGGGCGCATAGCCGCGTGCAATCAGGGCCGGCACCACCCGGTTGACCAGGTCCGCCGGGATCGAAAAGCCGATACCCGCCGAGCTGCCACTGGCAGAGCGGATGGCGCTGTTGACGCCCACCAGACGGCCCGCGCTGTCGAGCAAGGGGCCACCCGAATTGCCGGGGTTGATGGCGGCGTCGGTCTGGATCACGCCGCGCACTTCGCGGTAGTTGGTAGTGGGCAGCTCGCGGTCCAGCGCGCTGACGATGCCCTGGGTGAGTGTGCGCTGCAGGCCAAAGGGGTTGCCAATGGCAAAAACCGTCTGGCCGATCTTGAGGCTCCGGCTCTCCCACAGAGGGATAGGCTTGATATTGGCCGGGAATCGCGAGAGGCGCACCACGGCCAAGTCGTATTCAGGCGCGCGGCCCACCACCGTGGCTTCGATCGGCTGGCCGGCATCCAGCTGGACGAACACGCGGCGGGCATTCTGGATGACGTGGTTGTTGGTAACGATGTGGCCAGCCGCATCCCAGGCGAAGCCGCTGCCCGCGCCTTGGCTGACTGACTGCTCAAGCCAGATATTGGTCTGCACCACTTCGGTCGTGATGTAGGCCACCGAAGGAGCGGCGTTTTCAAAAAGGTTGACGGTGCGCTGCTCCTCGGCGGGCAGGGCGCCGCGCGATGTGACGCCGCGCGGCTCCAGCTGGGCGTTCTGCGCGTGCAGCCCGGCAGCGCCATACGCTATGAAAAAGAGAGCAGACAACGCCCGTTTTACGCTTGCTTTACGCATTTTTCCCTCAATACCCCTCAGACTTTCGGCTCCGCATCCTGCAAGGCGCGCCACATGACCTTGCCGCTGCCGCTCTTGGGCAGGGCGTCGACGAATTGGACGAATTTGGGTGCTTTGTAAACGGCCATATTCTCGCGGCACCAGGCGATGATTTCATCCGCCGTGGTGGCCTTGTGGGTGCTGCGCAACACGATTACCGCCTTGACACTCTCGCCCCGGTAGGCGTCGCGCGTGCTGATGACGCAAGCGTCCGCGATCGCCGGGTGGCGGAACATCAGGGCTTCCACCTCGGCCGGCCAGACCTTGAATCCGCTGGCATTGATCATGCGCTTGAGCCGGTCGGTGATGAAGAAATAGCCGTCCTCATCGACCCGGCCGAGGTCCCCGCTGCGGAAAAAGCGCTTGCCTTCGAGCTCGAAAAAAGCCGCTGCGGTGGCGTCCGGGCGCTTCCAGTAGCCCAGGAAAATCTCCGGCCCGTGCATGACGATCTCGCCCTGCTCACCCTGGGCCACCTCCTCCAGCGTATCGGGGTTGACGACCCGCGCGTCGGTGCTCATGAAGGGAATGCCCAGGCATTGCTGCTTGGGGGCGTCGGGCGGATTGCTATGGCTGGGGGCGGCGGTTTCCGTCAGGCCATAGCCCTCGACATATTTGAGGCCATAGGCGTCGAGCAGGCGCTGGGCCACGGCCTGGGGCATGGCCGCGCCGCCGCCTCCGATATGCACCAGGCTGGTGAGGTCGTATTGCGCGAAATTCGGACTGGCCAGCAGGTCGATGACCATGGTGGGGATATTCGTCCAGCTCGTCACCCGCCAGGTGGAAATCAGCCGTCCGGCGAGGTCGCGGTCCCAGCGCGGCATCATGACCAGGGTTGCGCCGCTGTAAATGCTGGAATGCATCAGGCTGACCATGCCCGTGATATGGAACATCGGTACCACCAGCAAGGCCACCGTTTCATGCGAGGCGTTGCCCCACATCGAGCTGGCCACCGCGTTGTGCATGATGCTGCTGTGGGTGTGCATGCAGCCCTTGGGCAAGCCGGTGGTGCCACTGGTGTAGCACAGGCTCGAGGCCGTGTTCTCGTCGAAGCTGGGCCATTCATAGTCTGCGCGTTGCTGGTCAATCAGGGTTTCATAGCTGACGAGCCCGGGGATGCCGGTGCCGGCGGGCAGTTTGTCCGCGTCGCAGAGCGCCACCCAGTGCTTGATGGTCGTGCAGCGGGCGTGCACGGCCTGGATCAGGGGCAGAAACGTCATGTCGAAACACATGACCTGGTCTTCCGCATGGTTGGCGATCCAGACCACCTGGTCAGGGTGCAGGCGCGGGTTGAGTGTGTGCAGGACGCGGCCCGACCCGCTCACGCCGAAATACAGCTCCATGTGGCGATAGCCATTCCAGGCCAGCGTCCCGACACGGTCGCTGAACTGCAGGCCCAGCGCGTCCAGCGCGCGGGCTACCTTGCGCGCCCGCGGCGCAAGGTCGGCATAGGTGTAGCGATGGATGTCACCCTCCACCCGGCGCGAAACAATCTCGGCATCCGGATGGTTGCGCTCGGCAAACTCGATGAGATTGGAAATGAGCAGTTGCTGCCCCTGCATTAAACCCAGCATGAAATCTCCTTGTGAACGGCGCTGCGCATTGTGCGCCAACAGCCAAGTATTGCCGAGCGCCAGAGCGCCAGCCCTACGGGATTGCCCTCACCGGCAACGCAATCGGGTCAGGTGCGGGACAATCCGCACATGCCTTCCATCACAGCCACCGATTTGGTGCGTCCTCCTGCCATCAAGGCCGACGGCGGATTTGCCGGTCTGGGCAGCAGCTTCCTCACCTTCCTGCAATCCACGCCCCTGCCCTCGCCCTATCTGGTGGGCGCAAGCCATGCGCTGGCGCGCGAGCTGGGCCTAGATGAAGAGTGGTTGCGCAGTCAGGACGCGGCCGAGGCCCTGGCGGGCAATGCCCTGCTACCTGGCAGCCAGTCCTATGCCAGCGTGTACAGCGGGCACCAGTTTGGGGTGTGGGCCGGCCAATTGGGCGATGGCCGTGCCATTGCCCTGGGCGAGCTGGCAGCCAACGACGGTGCCGTCGAATTGCAGCTCAAAGGTGCCGGGCGCACGCCCTACTCGCGCGGCGGGGACGGCCGGGCCGTGCTGCGCAGTTCCATCCGCGAATTCCTGTGTTCTGAGGCCATGCACGGCCTCGGCATTCCGACCACCCGGGCCCTCTGCGTAGTCGGCTCCGACGCGCCCGTCATCCGCGAGGAGGTCGAGACTGCCGCCGTGGTGACCCGCGCTGCGCCCAGTTTCATCCGTTTCGGGCACTTCGAGCATTTCTCCTACAACGAGCAGCACGCGCAGCTCAAGGCCTTGGCGGATTTCGTCATTCAGCGCCACTACCCCGAATGCGCGCATCCCGACCGCTTTGCAGGCAACCCCTACGCGGCCCTGCTGCATGCCGTCAGCGAACGCACGGCCCGGCTGCTCGCGCAGTGGCAGGCGGTCGGCTTTTGCCACGGCGTAATCAACACCGACAACATGAGCATCCTGGGGCTGACCATCGATTACGGGCCCTTCCAGTTCCTAGACGCCTTCGTACCCGGCCACGTCTGTAACCACTCTGACACGCAGGGCCGGTACGCCTACAACCGCCAGCCCAACATCGCCTACTGGAACCTGTTTTGCCTGGGCCAGGCTTTGATGCCCCTGTTGGGCGAAGGCTCTGCAGCCCAGGAGCTGGCCCTGGCAGCGCTGGAACCCTACAAGACAGCTTTTCCGCAGGCGCTCGCAGCGGCCTACCGCAGCAAACTGGGAATGCCCGACACCCAGCCGGGCGACCTGGATCTGATCGAGGGCCTGCTCAAGCTTCTGGCCGCCGAAGGCGTGGACTACAGCATCTTCTGGCGCCAGCTCAGCCACACCGTTGCCGGAACCGCGGGCACGCCGCCCGCCCGGGACCTGTTCCTGGATCGCCCGGCCTTCGACGCCTGGATGCTACAGTTTTCAGAGCGGCTCACGCCCATTGCGCGGGCTCAGGCGGGCGATTGGATGTTGAAAACCAATCCGAAATACATTCTGCGCAACCATCTGGGTGAAAAAGCCATCCAGGCCGCGAAACTAAAAGACTTTTCCGAGCTCGAAGCCTTGCTGGGGCTGCTCCAGGCCCCATATGACGAGCACCCCGCCCATGCAGAATACGCGGGCTTTCCGCCCGACTGGGCTTCTTCCATCGAAATCAGCTGTTCATCATGAGCAAAATCGCCAAGTCCGACGCCGAATGGAAACAACTGCTCGCTGCCAAGGGCGCCGAACCCATTGCGTTTGACGTGACACGCCACGAAGCCACCGAGCCTGCATTCACCGGCAAATATGCCGACACCGAGGCAGCCGGAACCTACCATTGCGTCTGCTGCGGCAAACCCTTGTTTGATTCCGGCGCCAAATTTGACTCCGGCACGGGCTGGCCCAGTTACTGGCAGCCGCTTGCGCCCGATGCCGTGGAAACCAAGGTCGACGGTCTGCTATGGATGAAACGGACCGAGGTGCATTGCGCCGACTGTGACGCCCACCTGGGCCACGTTTTCGAAGACGGCCCTGCGCCCACCGGTCTGCGCTACTGCATGAATTCGGCCTCGCTCGATTTCAAACCCAAAGAGTGACATCCCCTGCATGAAAATCTTTCTCGACTTCTTCCCGATCATCCTGTTTTTTGCAGCCTTCAAGTTCGCCGGCATCTATGTTGCCACTGGCGTGGCCATTGTGGCGACGCTGACCCAACTGGGCTGGATGCGCTTCAAGACAGGCAAGACCGAGCCCATGCAGTGGCTGAGCCTGGGCGTCATCGTGCTGTTCGGCGGCGCGACCCTGATCGCCCACAACGACACCTTCATCAAATGGAAGCCTACCGCGCTCTATTGGCTGATGGGTGGTGCGCTGCTGGTCGGGCGCTTGGTCTTTCGCAAGAATTTGCTCAAGTCGGTCATGGGCGCCCAGTTGGAACTGCCCGAAGCCGCGTGGAGCTTCATGAACTGGAGCTGGAGCGGCTTTTTTGCCCTGATGGGCGTGCTCAACCTATGGGTCGCGTTTCATTTCGACACCGACACCTGGGTCAACTTCAAGCTTTTTGGCGGCATGGGACTGATGCTTCTGTTCGTCATTGCACAGGGGCTCTACCTGGCCCGCTACGTCAAGAACGAAGCGCAGGGCGAGCCATGAGCGAGGCGGATGCACGGCCGGCCACAAGTCTGCCCAGCGCAGCGCAGTTGGAACAGCGCCTGGTGGAGCGTCTCGCGCCGAGCCAGTTGCAGGTCATTGACGAGAGCGCGGCCCACGCAGGCCATTCCGGTGCCGGCGACGCCGGCCACGGCACGCACTTCCGGGTGCGGATCGCTTCACCTTTGTTTACGCCACTCAGCCGCGTGGCGCGGCATCGCCTTGTGTATGATGCGCTCCAGGATTTTGTCGCCGCCGGAGTGCATGCCCTGGCAATAGACATACTGCCGTAGCTATCTTTTCAATAGCGTTCTACGCCCTATTTACCAAGACCTCCAGAGGATTTCATGAATAAATTGCTTCGCGCCAGCCTTACCTCCATCGCCATGGCCAGCCTGATGCTGGCCGCTTCGGCGCAAACTGCCGATGCACAGAATGTGGCCATCGTCAACGGCAAGGCTGTGCCCAAGGCGCGCATGGACGCGCTGGCGCAACAGGTGGCGCGCTCGGGCCGCCCCATCACGCCTGAAATAACCAACCAGATCCGCGATGAAGTCGTCGCCCGTGAAATTTTCATGCAGGAAGCCCAGAAGCGCGGTCTTGACGCCACCGATGATTTCAAGGCTCAGCTCGAACTGACCCGCCAGACCCTGCTGATCCGCGAACTGTTTGCTGACTTCCAGGCCAAAAACCCGGTTTCCGATGCCGATGTGAAGGCCGAGTACGACAAGTTTGCCGCAGCCAACAGCGGCAAGGAATACAAGGCCCGTCACATCCTCGTCGAGAAAGAAGACGATGCCAAGAGGCTGATCGCCGAAATCAAGAAGGGCGCCAAGTTTGACGAACTCGCCAAGAAGAACTCCAAGGACCCGGGCTCCGGCGCCAAGGGTGGTGACCTCGATTGGGCCAACGCCAGCAGCTACGTCCCCGAGTTTTCGCAGGCCATGGTGAAACTGCAGAAAGGCCAGATGACCGATACCCCGGTCAAGAGCCAGTTCGGCTACCACATCATCCGGGTGGATGATATCCGTGACGCGCAACTGCCCCCGCTGGACCAAGTCAAGCCGCAGATTGCCCAACAACTGCAACAGCAGCGCCTGGCCCAGTTCCAGCAGGAACTGCGCTCCAAAGCCAAAGTGGAATAGGGTTCGCCCACCCCAAAAGCGGCTTGCAGCCGCCTGCCCCTCAAGGGGGCGCAGCCAGGGGGCCGGCGGAGCCGGCTTCACGGCTGCCTCCGTTTAATGTGTAGCCGTGAAGGCCATGAGTGCGCCTATCAAGATTGGCTGATGCAGCATGTAGTAGCTCAGTGACCATTGACCGAGGAATCCCAGAGGCCTGGCTACGGGAAGAATCGGGTCGGTTAACCAGTGCCGCCGGTTTGCCAGCAACCATTGGCCTGCAACCATGCCAAACCACATCAGCCCGAGCCAGGGGACGAGCGGAACATAGTCCTCGGTAATGGGCTTGACCGAAATCAGGCCCAGCCAATTCCATGCCTTGCCATTGAGAAAAGCCGCGGAAGCCATCGCCGATACGGCGTAGGATGCTATGAATTTCGCAGCAACCGCCAGCCCGCTGGCAAGCCAGAGCCATACGCCCCAGCCTGCGGTCAGGCGCACGATGATGAGCATGAATGCAATGCCGTGCAGTACGCCGAAGTAGATGAAGCTCTGCGGGAACATCCAGACCGACCCAGCGGTGACAAGCAGCGCACACAGTGCAATCTGGCCCCAGCGTCGCCAGAAGCGCGGCCAGGTCTGACCCTGGTCCAGCGCCACCGCCTGCGACAGGCCGGCGCAAAACAGGAACAGGCTCAGGATGCTGCTGCGCTGCCAGGTCCAGAAGGCATCGTTGTAGAAATCCTGGTGCGCGAATCCGAAGTGTGTGAGGTCAAAAGATAAGTGAAAAGCAGTCATCCAGACCATGGC
>Ga0208617_1000619_pt1 | contig 10139 bp, 7 predicted proteins | sample CryBogCBE06Nov07_FD_184581 | JGI IMG/M metagenome (GOLD analysis project Ga0208617, IMG submission 184581) | Freshwater microbial communities from Crystal Bog, Wisconsin, USA - CBE06Nov07 (SPAdes) (version 2) | ecosystem: Environmental > Aquatic > Freshwater > Lake | place: Crystal Bog...
GAGCGGTGACCGTGTTTCGGTTTCCCAGTTCGTCGCTCCTGGTGGAACGTGCAACCCAACCGACTACACCTCATTGAAAGTGATTTCTCCAGCCCCCTCGACGTACAGCGGCGGAACGTTGCAGTTTGAAGATAGCGATGGCAATCCAATCGGCACAACTATTTCACTCGACTCCACTGGAACGGCCAGTCTTGTGGGTCTGAATTTCTCCACATTGACGACGATCCCGCAGGGTCTCATTAATTTGCCCGGCGCCCCTTCGGTGCCCGTGACAGTGCAACTGTCGTGGAACGGCAGCCCCTCCATCGCGTGCGATCTCGTTCCGAGTGCGCCAACCCCCGCAACGGCCAGCGTTACGGATAACGGAAATGGCACCGGTACCGCAGTGATCTCATGGGTGGCGCCTACCAATAACGGTGGAACACCCGTTACCGGGTACAACGTGTACGCCCAACCGGGTGGCGAATCCTGCACCGCTACGGCAGTGCAGACATCATGCACGATCATGAACTTACCCAACTTCACGAACTACACCTTCCTGGTCGAAGCGATCAATGCTGTTGGCGCGAGCCAGCCGGCGACGTCAAATCCCGCTGGTGTTGCAGCCGGTGCAGCGGTCAACGACACGCCACCTACCATCACCGGCCCGACGGCCGTTGGATCAACGCTGACCGCCACTTCAGGCACCTGGAGTATCGATACCGGTACGTACTCGTATCAGTGGTACTCCTGCACCGACACCCCTCCTTCGAACCCCACGGCAGATGGCAACTGCAGCACGGTGGGTTCGAACCAGAACACCTACGTCGTCCAGTCAAGTGACCTCGGCAATCACATGTTTGTTGTCGTCACCGCAACCGGTACCGACACGTCGACCACGACCATGTGGTCCAACGTGGAAGGGCCCATGATTCAGACTGGCCCAGCGGTCAACACGTTGTTGCCCACCATTTCCGGATCCACTCTTGTGGGCAGCGTTTTGACGGCAACGACAGGTAACTGGACCAGCGGTACGAATACCTTTACGTACCAGTGGAAGGCCTGCAGCGGCTCATCGTGCACGACCGTTGGTGCAAATAGTGCCACGTTCACGACCAGCGAACACCAGGCTGGCAAGACCATCACCGTGACGGTCACCGATCGAGGCACTGACGCTTCTACCACGCCAGCGACGTCGGCGAACTTTGGACCAATCGTTTCGAACAACGTGGCACAGGCTGCACTTCGGATCACCAACGCCACGTTGTCGAACAGCGTTGGTACGAAGGTGATGTTGACGACGAGCGGTGGATCAGGCACCGGAAGCGTGACGTTTGCCGCAACCGGCTCTGGCTGCACCGTCAGCCACAGCGTCATTACGTCCACCCAGATTGGCACGTGCGTCGTGACCGCCACGAAGGCTGCCTCCACCGGCTTCACCGCAGTTTCTTCGAGCGCGGTGCGCTTTAGTTTCGTCGCTGCTCCGGTGACCAACCTGGGGTCAATCCACTTCGTTATCGGCAGCAGCGCGCTGACGTCGAGCTCAATGCCCGCATTGGCCAGCATCGTGAATGCGGCATTGGCCAAGTACGCCACACTCATCGTGGTAACGGGGTACGCCAGTCAGTCCGGACTGCTCTCGCTGAACATGCAGCTCAGCGCAAGTCGCGCGACGACCGTAGTTAATGCCATCCGCAAGATTCTCCTTGCGCAACACGTGACCGGTGTAACGGTTCGTGGTGTTACCGGTGGCATCCTTACCAAGTACGCAAACGAAGCACAAAATATTGAGGCGATCGTCCAGGCCTAGCGTTTAGCGAAGGCCCCCTTCCATCGCTTGCGGCGATGGAAGGGGGCCTTTTGCTGTCCTGCTCTTCGTTACCAAATACTGACGCGGTCCTCCGGCGAGAGGTATTCGCCATCTCCTGCCTGCACATTGAAGGCTTCATAAAACGAGTGCACGTTCTTCACGATCTGATTACAACGAAATTCGTTCGGGGAGTGGGGATCGGTGGTGAGTCGCTGTAAGGCGAGTTCCGGACGACTTTTACCGCGCCACACTTGGGCCCACCCACAGAAGAAGCGCTGCAGTCCCGTGAGCCCATCTACGACGGGTGGCTCTACGCCACCGAGTGACATCCGGTACGCCGTTTCGGCAATGGTGAGACCACCGAGGTCGCCAATGTTTTCGCCGATGGTGAGCGAACCATTGACGTGCACATTCTCGAGCCCGGTGGGAACCAGCGCGTCATATTGGGCAATGAGTTTTGAGGTACGTGCCTCAAAGGCAGTGCGATCGTCGTCGGTCCACCAGTTCTGGAGGTTGCCGTCGCCGTCATACTTTGAACCTTGATCGTCGAAACCGTGTCCGATTTCGTGCCCAATTACGGCTCCAATCCCACCGTAGTTTGCTGCGTCGTCAGCCAATGGGTCAAAGAATGGTGGTTGCAGAATCGCGGCCGGGAAGACGATTTCGTTAAACGTCGGCATGTAGTAGGCGTTGACGGTCTGGGGCGTCACAAACCACTCGGTGCGGTCGACAGGTGCCCCTAACTTGGCGAACATGGTGCCGCGCTCAAAGGCGGTGACGGCTCGGATATTGGTGACCACATCGTCGGGAACGATCGTGAGCGTGCGGTAGTCCTCCCATTTCTCGGGGAACCCAATCTTGCAGGTGAACTTCGACAGCTTCTCCAGCGCGCGAACCTTCGTCTCGCTCGTCATCCAGTCGAGATTGCTGATGTGGTGGTGATAGGCCGCAATGAGGCTGGCGACTAACTCGTCCATCCGTGCCTTGGCGCTGGCGTCAAAGTACTGGGCAACGTAGATTTCGCCCACCGCTTCACCGAGACTGGCCTCAACGAGCGCCACGCCACGCTTCCACCGGTCACGCAGTTGGGGTGTGCCGGCGAGCGTGTGCGAGTAGAAGTCAAAGTTCTGTTGAACGAAGGCCCTCGACAGATACGGCGCCATGCTGGTGACCGCGTGATAGATCGCCCACGACTGCCACGTATCCAGGTCGGTTGTATTGAGGAGCGCCGAAATACCGGTGAAGAACGAGGGCTGGCGAACGACAATTTCTTCGAGGCCCTCAAGAGGCACACCACTCGCCACACGCCAGGTTTCAAAGTCAAAGTCGGGCCAAAGCTCGCAGAATGACTGCAGCGTGTGTCGGTTGTAAGTGGCTTCCGCGTCACGAGAGGCGACGTTGGTCCAGTGGTGCTCGGCGATGACCGTTTCGAGCGCCATAACGCTGGCGGCGCGCTCGTCAGCCCGATCGATGCCCGCCAGTTCAAACATCGTGGCGATGTGCGTCACGTAGGCCGCCCGAACGTCGGTATAGTTCTCGCTCTTGTAGAAGGATTCATCAGGAAGTCCGAGGCCACCCTGGTTCACGTAGGCAATGTTGTTTCGTGCGTCGCCCTTGTCGCTGGTGACGTAGAGGTGGAAGAGGTCCGCCAATCCCTCACGGCTGAGTTGTCCAAGCACCTGCACGAACTCCGTAATATTCGACGTGGTGCGAATCGCTGCGAACGTATCGGTGAGTGGGGAAATCCCACTGGCTTCGATGCTCGCTTCGTCCATAAAGGAGTGGTACAGATCACGAATCTTGGCGACGTTTGCGTTGGAGCTGTCACGCTGGCGGGCGCAGTCCTCAATGATGCCGCGAACACGTTCCTCGCTCAAGTCTCGTAATTTTTGAAACGTGTTGTCGATGGAGCGGTCGGCGGGAATCTCGTGCTCGCGGAGCCATACGCCATTGACGTGGCGAAAGAGATCGTCTTGTGGTCGCACCGATTCGTCAACAAATGACAAATCAATACCTGAATGTTGCGTGTTCGCTGGTGCCATTGCTGAACCAACCTCCCCTGAGAAAACTACGTGGGACAAGGTTAGAGCCCTCGGACCGAGCACGGTGCAACAGGGCACTACGATGACTAGGCAGCCACTGTACGGCGGCACAAAGCCCCCGTAGGCTAGTGGATAGACCAACGGTTTCCTAAACCGCGAGCGCAGGTTCGAATCCTGCCGGGGGCACCACCGCGATGCGTTCGCGCCCACACTCTATAAAGTCGAGTGGTGCGTGAGATGCTGGAACTGGTGTACGACGGGGATTGCGGCCTGTGTCGAGCCAGCGCGCAGTGGGTGTCGCGCCGTGATCGCCAGCACCGCATCGTGTGCACCCCATCCGCCGATTGCACCTGGGATGACGCCGCCCAACAGCCGTTCGTGTCCACCGTGGTGGTTCGTTACCGCGGTGCCACCTACACGGCGTCGACGGCCGTTGCCGTGGCCCTGAGCGCCCTTCCCTGGCCATGGGGCGTGCTGGGGGCGTGGGTGCGATTCTTGAATCGGAATCGACTTCTCCGGGGGTATCACGACGCCTGCTACTACGCGGTGGCCAGGCATCGCCTGTCAATCTCGCGTCTGTTGGTTCGACTGCGTTTGATTGATGAAAGTTGCAGCATTGTCTCGAAGTAATTCGCCGGGCACCTTCATCGGTATTGACGGATGCGCCAGTGGGTGGATTGTGGCGACCTTTCGAGGCCTCGCGCTGAACGTTACCTACGCCAAGCGCCTGGAAGACATCGATCTGGAGGGCGTGGCGGCGGTTGGTCTGGACATGCCGATTGGACTGGTCAGCCACGGCAAGCGTCCAGCCGATGTGGAGGCGAAGGCATTCCTCGGGCGCCGGAGTTCGACAATCTTTTTAGCCCCGGTTGCGGCAGCACTCGAGGCACCAGATTTTGCGTCCGCCAATGCACTGAATCGTGAACATGGGGGATTTGGACTGAGCCGTCAAGCGTTCGGACTCTTTGCCAAGATCCGAGAAGTTCGCGACTGGGCAGCGTCAACGTCGGTACCGACGTACGAAATTCATCCAGAGATGGCCTTCATGGATATGTTGGGAACGCGTGAGCTGCCATCGAAAAAGACATGGCAGGGTCACGAAGAACGGCGCCGTGTGCTCAATCTCGTCGGCTGTGAAGATGTCACCGTCTCGGCGCAAGCCGGAACGCGAGCTGCCAGCGATGACGTTCTCGACGCAATAGCGGTGGCATGGGTGGTTCGAGAAATCGTCGCAGGTCGTGGGGTGAGTATCCCCACCACACCAACGAGGGACGAACGAGGCTTGACCGCGGCACTGTGGCGTCGATCGATGCCTGAAAATGGGCACTGTTAGGCTCAAGCCGTGAGCAGAATTCGCCGGCTTCGTCCGTACGCGGCATTGTGGATCGTCGTCATCCTGTTTGATGGGTACTTCATGCGTAGCGTCGTTCAGACCGGATTCTCGGCGACCACGATTGGCCTCCAGATCGATGCTCCCGTGTACGTCTGGTTCAATGCGTGGGTTGCGCACGCGCTGTTTTCTTTCAACAATCCCTTCCTCGCGAACGTGAGCAGCATTGGTCACCCCTTCAATTTGTTGGCGTTCGCCTCGAACGCTGGATTCGCCATTCTTTACAGTCCTCTCACCAAGGTGCTTGGCGCGGTCGCTACGTTCAACATCCAATTAATGACCATCCCGTTCGTGAACGGCTCAGCGATGGTTGCCTGTGTCCGTCGTTTACGCGGGGGTGCACTTCTTGCGTTTGGTGCTGGAGTCTTGTGGGCGCTCAACCCGTTCGTGGTGCACTCGATGCTGTCAGGGTGGACCGATGTGGGGTATCAGGTAACTATGCCACTAGTGGTCGTGCTCTATTTGGCGACCTTTAGAGACAAAGAACTCAGCTCACGTGCCGGATTGTTGCTGATCGCTGGTGCTGTCATTTTTCAGTACTTAGTCTCCCAAGAAGCACTCTTTGATGATTTAATCTTTGCGGGACTGGTTGCCCTGATTGTCTGGATTCGGCGACCTCGACTGCCGTTGGAAACGCCCTTCGACATTCGAGCGACAATGCAGTATTTCGTCGCTCCGGTGATAATTATTCTTGGCCCATTGACTGTGTACGCCATCGTCGGTCCTTCTTCATTGTCGAATCTAAGAGTACCCAGTCGATTTATTGGACACGATCAAGTTTTAGGCACTTTCTTTAGACCTTTCCACTACGGTTCAGGTCCTTCACCAATTAACCCGTACTACGTAGGAGCTCTGCTCTGCGCATTTTTTCTGTGGGCTTCGTGGAGCCTTCGGCGGAAGCCTCTCGTTGTCGCCGTTTCTGTGGCGTCGGTCGTGAGCTGGTTCTTTTCATTGCAGTACCGGAACGTTGCTGGTGTGCCCCTCAGTCGATTAATTGAGTCACTTCCTATCGTTGGCAACTTGTCCGTGAGTCGATTTATTTTCCAGTTCTGGTTTGGCGCAACCACTGTGATTGTGCTGTGGTTGGCTTCGGACACATCGCGCCGGGTCAGCAGAAATCCGAGGCGAGTGACGGCCGCCGTACTTGGCGGAGTAACGCTGGTGAGTTCAATGGTCGGGGTGCTTCATTTGAGTCCACCGCTTGCCATGGGCTATCCAAAAGATAGCGCCATAGAACACATTGTCCACAGCACCGAGCGGCACGTGGTGGCAACTTTTCCATTCCCCTTCGAGCATCGCTCGATGTGGCTGCAAGCCGAGAATGGAGATTTCTCCTACCACCTGGCCGATATTTATACCTACGCCATCTTTGGGCAGTTTCCGGCTCTGCAACGCGATAAGGCGGTGTTCACGGAGATTCACAAAGACCAACTTTTGAGTGCTCCATCACGCAGACAACTTGATCTGGGCCGTGTCGCCTTGCGCCAGATGGGAGTGACGGACGTTGTTCTGCCGAGGGGGAGTATTGCCTCCGTCGGTCCGGGGGCGCAGACGGACGTGAACACCAATGAGTTCGTTGCCCTTTTCACCGAGATGCTGGGGATGCCATCCGTTCTCGATGGCGAATGGGTGTGGAGGCACCTCGGCCAGTCGCACCACTCGATGAAGGTGCTCAGCACGGCCCAGTGGCGAACATGTGCTTTGCGAACCGCAGCTGGACGCATTCCGAAATGTGTGGTGCAACAACCGTGAGCAATATGTGCCGGGCCACGTCACTCTTGTCGCCATGTCACATCGTTCATGCAAACTTTGATCATGACCACACAACCCACATGTCCACGCTGCGGTGCTTCACTCATTGAGATCATCTACGGCTACCCTTCGAATGAACTTTTCGAAATGGATGAGCGAAATGAAGTTCGGCTCGGCGGATGCGTTATTCCGTCGCCGGAGCAATACTTTCACTACGAGTGCTCGGGGCCACTGGTGCACAAGTTTGTTGCTCTTCCCTAATACAACGAAGCCTTCCATGAGCTCGTCACGAACGAGCAGCCGCGCACGCCGAGTGAAAATGGTGATTGGCTAGGGTGTAGTTGGGGAGTATGCGTTCCGATTGTCGTGCCGCAGAGTGAAGGAGCCTCATGAGTACCGCTCTGGTCGTCATGGACTTACAACGAGAGATATTCGATCGGTATCCAGAGCAAGGTCCAGCGCTGACCCACACGGTCCGCCGCGCTGTTGACCATGCCCATCAATCAGGCGTCACCGTGATCTTCGTGCGTGTTGCGTTTCGCAATGGGTTTCCCGAAATTGGATCAGGCAATTCGACGTTCTGGGCGGGTCGCCAACCACCAATGACGGAGTCCGATCCCTCGACCCAGTTTGTTGCCGGAATAGGTCAAACCGACGAAGACATCGTGGTAATTAAGCGTCGCATTAGTGCCTTTTCGGGTACTGACTTTGAGATGATCCTGCGAGCCCAGCGCGTCACCGACCTGGTCTTGTGCGGTATCTCTACCAGCGGGTGCGTCCTCTCAACGTTGCGTCAGGCGGCCGACTTGGACTACCGAATAACAGTGCTTCGTGACGCCTGCATCGATGGCGATCCCGTCGTGCAGGAGGTGTTGTTGAACACTATTTTTCCTCGGCAAGCTACCGTCTGCACCGTCGATGAGTGGATTACTCAATGAGTGACGTGGTCTGCAAGGGTCGACTGCTCGTCCTCGACACGGTAATGGTTGACGTTGCTCTCCACATCGACGCGCTACCCGTTCGTGGTGGCGATGCGGTGGCGCACCAGCGCCTTGTCACTGCGGGGGGCGGATTCAACATCATGAGTGCTGCGGTGCGCCAAGGATGCGCCGCCGCCTACGTCGGGCAGCTCGGCGAAGGTGCCTTCAGCACCGTTGCGCAGTCTTCCCTCGCACGAGAAGGTATCTCCTCGTTAATTACGCCGCGGCCGGGAAAAGACTTAGGTGCTTGTGCCGTGCTCGTGGAGCGATCCGGTGAACGCACTTTCGTTACCTCACCGGGTGCGGAACTCACGTTGACGCCAGCCGAACTCGCCAGTGTGCATGTCGCATCGGACGACGTCGTCTACGTATCGGGCTACAACATTGTGTATCCAGAGATCGCGACGACCGTGATCGAGTGGTTGGAACAACTGCACCCCAGCGTGCTGGTGGCATTTGATCCAGGTCCACGCGTCGCCGACATTCCGCTGCGTGAACTGCGACGCGTGCTGACGCGAACGGATTGGCTGCTCTGCAACGCCAGCGAGGCGCGTTATCTCACTGGTACGAGCGTGACCAGTATGGCTGCTCGCGCCCTCTTCGAACAGTGGTGCCGCCGAGGGGTCGTCGTTCGTGATGGCGCGAAGGGGTGCGTTGGCGTCGACACAACAGGGGAGTACTTGTCGCCGGGCTATCCGACCAATGTCGTTGATACCAACGGTGCCGGCGACGTTCACAATGGTGTGGTCCTGGCGGAGATGCTGGCCGGTGCGACCTTGCCTATGGCGTTAGAACACGCGAATGCCGCGGCCTCAATTGCGATTTCATCGTTTGGCCCCGCGACCTGCCCGCCGCGAGCAGAGGTGCTCGAGCGGGTGGCCCAGGGCCGCTAGCGAGAATTAGTTCTCGCCAAGTTCCTCGCTCCAGGCGGCCACACGAAGCTCACCACGCGGAACGCTCCAGCGGAACACGGGCTTGATGTCAAGGACGGGGGTGCCATCAATGCCGTCGAGGCCTCGCACCGTGATGGAACGCTCGTTCACTGCGTCGATCGCAACGGTGGTCAGCAGAATGCGGTTGGGGCGATCCTTGTTGCGTTGCGCGAAGACGCCCACGTCAGGCCAGTCCGTGTTACCCAATGGGTGGCGGTGCCAGGGCCCTGGCGGGACGTCGAGTGCCCAGTCGGCAAAGAAGACGACTTCGAGGTGGCTGAAGGCGTCTAGACCTTGCAGCGCCTCGGAGGGTACATCGCTCGCGAGTTCTATGGTCGACACTACGTCGTCCCAGTTGTCGTCGAGCGCTTCGCTGCGCTCATTTCGAATGTACGCAACGGCACGAAGGTTAATGTCCATGGTTGTAATCTACTCAACCGACTTGCGTCAGCGAGACGACTAGAAGAAACTACGGCAGAGTTCGTAGAGGTCTGCGGGCACCTGGCGCTGTCCGCCCGTGACGTCCGTCAACGGGGCGAGTACGACCTGGTTGCCGCGCACGACGGGGATGGTGCCGAACGATCCCGCCACCACCGCGTCGAAGGCGGCAGCGCCCACGCGGGTGGCCCAAATGCGGTCGTAGGCGGTGGGGCTGCCACCGCGCTGCAAGTGACCGAGGACCGTCGTGCGAACTTCGAAGCCACCGTGCTCTTCGATGCGACTGGCCACGAAGGAACCAACGCCACGTGACGCGAGCTGCACGCCACCGATGCCGGTGGTCGGCACGCCATTCACTTCGGTGCCACCGAGCGTTTCCAGGTTCACACCTTCGGCGACGACGACGATAGAGAAGCCGTATCCCATTTTTCGACGGTCGGTGATGTGCGCGATGATGTCGTCCATCGTGATGGGGAACTCAGGGATAACGATGAGGTCAGCACCACCGGCGAGACCACCCATGGCGGCAACCCATCCCGTGGCGCGACCCATCGTCTCAACGACCATGACGCGGTGGTGCGACGCGGCCGTCGTGATGAGACGGTCAATGGATTCGGCCACAATCGAAACGGCAGTGTCGAAGCCGATGCAGTAGTCGGTCCCCAGGAGATCGTTGTCGAGTGTCTTTGGGACGCCAATTACGGGTGCGCCGCGCTCGGCTAGCCAGTGCGTGATGCTCTGGGTGCCGTCTCCACCGATGGCCACCAGCGCATCGAGATTTTGCGTCACTGAGTCGAGGACTCGCTCACGTCCCCC
>Ga0208617_1000621_pt1 | contig 10100 bp, 11 predicted proteins | sample CryBogCBE06Nov07_FD_184581 | JGI IMG/M metagenome (GOLD analysis project Ga0208617, IMG submission 184581) | Freshwater microbial communities from Crystal Bog, Wisconsin, USA - CBE06Nov07 (SPAdes) (version 2) | ecosystem: Environmental > Aquatic > Freshwater > Lake | place: Crystal Bog...
GGGTGGTTACAGAAATGAGTTACTATTTATATCGTCGGAAACCCCGTCACAGGTTGCCTTATTTGCCGGGGTAGGCCTCCCTCACCGCGCAGAAATCGTCATCGCCATGCTTTTCTAAAACTGATGCCATACTATCTGTGGCAGCGGACATGACAGGCAGAGACACTCCTGCGACACTGGCCAAACTCAACCCATACCTAAGCATCGAGAGAGGAAGGAATGACTTAGCAGTATTCCATCGCTATACATGGCGAATAACATTACCTCATATCCTTATGGGCGTGCTTTAGCGGAAAGTGTGGTTCGTATTTCTTCCCGATCATATTCGGCCCTTTCCCCCGAAATAAAGGGTTGGACATGGCCCCCAGGTCCAGTATCTACGGGTCATTGAAATCAAAGATTAATTGAAATATTCAGGTCGGCCTTCACCTGAAGAAGTGCGTTGGAACTGAGATCCGTGGCATCGCACAGAGCGAGGCCCTCAGCAAAGGCACCGGTCATGGCGCCCATAATCATATTAACGACCAACTTCATACGGCTGCCTGCGCCGACGGGACCAAGGAAGAACTTAGCTTTCCCCATCGCATCCAATCCAGCACTAACTTCGTTGTACGCTGCCTCGTCCCCACCGCAAATAAATATCAATTGGCCCATGTCGGCAGGGACCTGAATAACCTTTTTCAAATATTATTAGAAAAATTATAGACTTGAGACCTTGCTTCCAGATACAGGAGCCTCGACAAATTTCCCTCCCGCGGCAGTAATTTTTTGCGATTCTTCAATCATCCGCTCCGGAGTTAGTGTGGCACAATCGACACTAGTAGGATTAACAACTTAATTTTGCTAAAATAGGCTAAGTCACGTATTTACATTATTTTTCCATCAGATACTCCTTCTATAGCACCATCCGAACCGTCAAACTAAGTAGCGAAACAACAATTAGTAAAACTGTTTAGAAGGACGAACTCGACAAAATATGGTTTAAATTACCACTGATATCGAGGCCTCCAGATTTGAAAGCATACTAAATGTAATCTTACATTTTGATACTACATCTTTCGGTGACGATGCAATATCAATTTTCCCAGGAAATGCCTCCGCCACCTCTTTGGATGGGGTTGGATTTCTATTCCATACGATAATATCGACTCCCAGTTTCAAAACAAGATTCTTGATCATTCCTTTACCCATGATTCCGATACCGATAAAACCGATAGGAGACTCCATCTTTTGTTTTACACTAAGTTACACAGAATGGGAAATCAGAACAACATTTGGTCTTGAACTTGAGGGAAGTTTCAATTGTCTCAGGTCATGAGTCGTCTACTTTGTGTTTAAAATTTAAATTATGTCCACAATGAAATATGATAATACTGGTCACGAAAAAAGTAATATTGCACAGACCCTATCAGATTACCGATCCGTAGCCTTGGAAAATATTCCAGTGAAATCAAATATGTTTTATAGTGGCTTATCATCTCAAACTTTTGAAGAACTTGACGAGGATTACCGACGAACACCATCGGCCTCATATCTTCTCAAACTTCCAACATATAATGACATCAATATAACATGCACTTTGCTGAATGGGGATAGATACTTTATAAAGACAACAAACTTTCGAGAAATACCCCAAACTGGTAATAAAATGTCAAACTTGTTACGCCGACCAATTCGAGCACTGATTGAGGAGGCAGAACAAATTCAAATAAGTAGAAATTCTTACGTAAAAGATTCCAAGGGATCCCAAGAGCTCCCTCTACAGCTCTCATATGATGATAAATTGTGGGTAGATAAATATTCTCCAAAAGGGTTTTCGCAGGTTGTCGTTATGTTCTTAGAGATTCAACCGATATACTAAACCGTCATATCTTTGCAGCTTCTAAGTCCCGAAAAAATCAACAGAGAAGTTTTGAAAGCAATTGTCGCCTGGAATCCTCACGTATTCTCCAAACAGCAAAAGGACAAATCAAGACAGAATTGGCAGAGTGTAGACGAAGCATCCATCAACAAACGTGCAGATTCATCGCGAATGGACGTGGAACAAGAAACCAATGGAGACGATGAAGCTGAATCATTGGGTGGGAAAGATTTCCCGAAGCCAGATAGAATTGCTGACACACGTCCGGCAACGAAAGTACGCCAACAATGATTATTTATTTACTGTATCTCTCCCGTTCCGACATTCACCGTATATATATTGACCTAAAGCCATTTTTTTATTGCTTGCCCTCCCCCTTGATATCAGTTGATCCTCTTGTGTGGACCTCCTGGCACTGGAAAGACAACTCTAGCGCACGTCTTAGCTCGTCACTGCGGATACAGAGCGATCGAAGTGAACTCTTCAGACGACCGATCCGTCGACTTCCTCCGCGATACTCTCAGTCGAGCGATGCAGAACAATACAATATATGGAGATGCCAAACCGCCGTGTATTATTCTTGATGAAATCGATGGAGTAGACAGCAGAGCGCCTATCGACTTCTTAGTGAGCTTGACAAAAGTGCCCTTAGACAGCGGTAGAGGCGGGGACAAGAGTAGAAGAAAGAAGGGGGCTGGGGACAGTGGCCTATTCCCGATCACTCGTCCAATCATATGCATCTGCAACGACCAGTACGTCGCGTCCCTCCGAGAACTCCGGAAACACGCACATGTATTTGTCATGACCAGTGCCTCAGAAAATCGCATTGTGCAGCGTCTGCGTGCCCTGTGTCTTGAGGAGAACATCTCCGTGGCGTCGTCTGCGCTGATCGCCCTCTGCAAGTCCGCTAAAGGAGACATCCGCTCATGCATAAACACGCTACAATTCGCCTGTCAGAAAACACGGCAGTCCAGTCCATCTGCCTCCTCGAGCGTAAGCGAAAACCGCCGCCCCTCAGATCCTACTGTGCGAGATGCTGTCTTAGATGTGAACTACACCTTAGCTGAGATGCTGACCACTGGTCTGAAAGACGAGCAGCGGGACGTGTACCAGCTGTGGCGGGAGAGTCTGTGCAAGACAGACCTCAGACTGAGCTTGCTGCAGCGACAAACAGCTTCTAAGCGGCATCCTCATTCTCAGCAACTCCAGGACATTACTGACCAGTCCCAGACCCAGTCCCAAACTGATCCTCGCTCTGTCACGTGCACTGATAATCCAATCGATTTCCTGATGGCAAGCGTCTCCGATTTCGGGGACCACGACTTGGTTCTGCGCGGACTGTTCGAGAACTATTTGAGGCCGAGGTACCCGGACCCGCATCTGGTCAAGACCCAAGTCGCCAGTGAATGGCTCTCCTACGCCGACACGCTCTCACAGTTCGCGCACTCAGGCGGCTTCCAGGGCCACCACATGCTGGCGTACGTCCCTGCAACGGTCGGGGCCGTCCACTGGCTCTGCGCCACCGAATCTAGAACCTCGGTTCAGTTCCCATTCACAGTACGTTCCTGTAACCTACTTGAGAACCACCATTCCTACTTGCGTTGAACAGTTGTACTGGTTGTCGGCCGGTTTGTAACAGTTTACCCGCCCCTCGTAATTGTCCCCTTACCTCCATAGGATCGCGACGCAAGGCAACGACGGACGGAGCGCGAGAGTGTGCTGCAAAGTCTCATGGAGCAACGCGCTTCTCCGGGCGGCGGTGTCCCCAGTCCCCTCTTCAGATCCAAACAGGTCCCGTCCATATAGAGTCACTTCCGCCTCTCCCACTCCCCCATCCCACGCAACATCTTCTCCAGATACGGTAGAAGTGTAACGTTAACCGTATCTACATATGACGTGTCTATCAGACAGTCGCCACCGATGTGGTGACGTATCTCTCGGAGTTGGTGTCCCCCACCATCCGAGCGGTGCAGTTGCGGTCCATGAGTCCTGCGGAGGCACAGAGTGTCCACAGGGCCGCCGAGGTGATGCTCAAGTGCGGCCTGTCCTTCGCACGCGCCCCCACTGTGGCCTCTCCCGGGGTAGAGGAGGAGGCGTCTGAGCGGTGGAGACTGGATCCCTCCATCGACGAGCTGCTCAAGTATCCGTTGATGGAGGTCTCCGGTGAGTGTCTTAGTCCGTAGACGCAGGGCTCGCCGTGAGATCCGTTCGGACGTTTGTGTGTACTTGTGTACTTATGCCTGTGTATGTCCTCAGTTATCCAAACTTTGTACGACCAGGTCCTCCGCGTGAGCAGAATCAGCTGTTAGACCTGCAACTCGTGTTCATCATTTGATTCGATTACATTGACGATCATCAGTCCAATAGCCTTTACTATCCACTCTACTCTACTCTACTATTGAAACCGAAAGTAGGAATATGTGAATCACTGGTACGGATTCGATCCAAGTAAAACTGGTGTTAACAAAGTAGGCTTTCAAAATTTCCGTAGTTACAACTCCATCACAAATGCACTTGATTTCTTCGTATCGTTGGTTAAGTCTAGGCATCATTTGGCTGTATATAAGAACCACTTGTGAACTCGTCTGTTCTGGCAGGCCGGAGGAGGCAGCGTCCCGAAGTGGTGCAGTTGATGATTGCTGAAATGCGGAAACTGACCCTGGAGGCGAGATTGAAGTCGATTTCGGTGAGGAGTGTGTGGTGGACGGACATGGATGAGAGAGGGTAATGAGCACGTACAGTATCTCACAGTGCGAACCCCTTGATTTCAGGATGGTCAGAAGGAGTTAACGATTCATACAGATGCTGTTGGCGGACGGGTGGAGAATGGGGTTGGGCACGACATCAATCCCGTGGCACAAGACGATGGACCTGAGGCTGGGATGACAACGTTTCCCTTCACCACCACCTCTACTAACAACGTAGGCAGAGGTGTGGAGACCGCGACGAGCTCGGGCGTGAGCCATGTTCCCAATCGCTCGCCCGTCGTGCCCATCCCTGTACCTAAGGCACTTCCAACGTCCGCGATGGAGTCCTGTGTCAGACGCGGCGGGGCAGGCGGACTGTCCTCCTTTCTCAAAGTAAGAGAAAAGAATTTACATACTCAATGCTACGAATGCATCTTATCATGGCCGAGCGTAGGCCGTGTGAAGTGTGGGTGCGGGTACACATAAAGTTACATCCCCCCCCGTGGCGATGCCAATTACTCATTTCTTCCCTGTCTCTCCTGTACTCTATCTACGTAGATACCATCCTTCAAGGTCTCCACCAAGAGACGGCTAGAGTCAGATTCTAAAGCCGACTGCGTTTCGTCCTCAGCAGAAGAATTATCGAAAAAGATGAAGATTGTGTTCAAGTTCAAACAGGGTAACTCTGTGGCTGTGCGACGTCCGGTGATGATCAACGAATTCTTGTTCAAAGGCGAACAAAAGCTGTGATATACTGCTGTCTGACTTCGACTATTCTCATCTGCCGTGGGGACGTTGTAACATAAATTTCTCGTTGATTCTTCGAATAAACTCTAAAATGCATTCATCTGCTTTCTGCTTCATGCGTTTCTGTGGGGAGTGGTGGTGCACGTGTCCCGTTCTACCTCGTCGGGTACGTCGGCGCAGTAGAACACAGACGCTGCAGGTACAGTTAGCTGGAGCTTCCTATTCCGCCGGTTGTCGGGGTTCGCCACTCGGTCCACAGGGAGTAGTTAGGTACAACCGGCAGCGCTAGAAGAACAGATGAATTTCTGTTCTTGTAAGATACTTCTCGTCCCTTTGTTACACTAACTGCATTTCAAGCTGTGTTTATAACATTCAAGTAATATTCTAGCCTACAAAAATTGGTGATCCGAGGAGTGTGCACTAGGCAGTGTGCGTGCATTAGCTACATGGTGCTGGCAGAATAAGAAAAAAAGAGCCTGCTGCTGACGATGGGTTCCTTCAAGTAGGAATCCCGTCTTTCTTGTATTCTTCTTACCAGTATGACCGATGATTCCTCCTCTCTCTATTAGTTGTCGAAAATCCTTTCTCTAATAGCGAACTAGCAGGAGACGAACTCCCTCCTTGAACTTCACTTTTGTGATTACTACAAGAATCTCCTGCCCCTGCTGGCGCGACAGAGTGAGGGGGAGTAGTGGTGGGCAGGGTACGATTTCTTCTCTAAGCAAGTAGTACTAGTTTTTACAAAGACAAGAAATATCTGCTGATCGACTTAAAAACAAATGTAATAAAAGCACTGATCTATGACATAATGAAAAGTTATCTTACTCTTATTGATTAAATTGGCCAAAATGAAATAATTTGGAAGGAGAGGAGTTAAGTAAAGAAACAGAGCATAAGCAAGAGAGAATCCACCCCACCCCCGGACCGACCGAAACTCTCCCCCGTTTGCCACATGGGCAGCCCCGCGACCCAGTCGTGAGCTCCGAGTGAATGCACCTGAAGGAACTTACTCATCACCATCTCCCTAACCGACATAGCATCTGCTTTGCATGGTAAATCGTGCTGACAACGCAACACGCAGGCTATGCTTTAGAAGAAGAAGGCGAAGCTCTCGGTCGCTGCGGCGTTGACAATGGAGCTCACAGCCCTCTCCGCCAGAGCCGTTGTTGTTGCTGGTCGCGGTGTGAAAAGGGTTGGCCAGGGCGGGGGGAGGAAGCCACAAATTCCTCAGAACTCTTACAAGTCCTCATCCTGAAGGTTTGGGGGCTGGCCTCTTTACAAGTAAAGTGTTCTCCCGGAAGATATGTCAAATGCGGACTCCTCGGGTTTAGCTTTCGGTTGGGGTTCCGTAAGGGCAGAACTTCCTCTCGAGATAACGAAGAATTCTTGAATCCACATCCGTGGGGGTCGAGCACATCACCCGCCTCGATGCAGGTCACCTGCTTTCACGCTTCTTAGAGGTGGTCCGCGTAACGGACAACGTGGTGGCCGATGTCGGTGAGCATAACTTCTATGGTTTCAAGAGAGTCCGTAGATAGAGTGCGATGACCAGGGTATAATTGAGCTTAATCGTCCTTCCAGTTGCCGAGGCAAGCCTTAACCGAGGACCATCAGGTGTGTTGGGAAAAGGAGCAGTTCAAAATTAATGTCCATAAGATATTTGGAAATGACAGCTATGGAGTCCTGACCGCTAGGGACCAATAGCGGATGCGGGTAGGATCGAAATACACCGTCGTGCAGTAATGTCCTCACATAAAAGAGGAAACAGGTGAGTTGTGTCTCCCGCATGTCCTGAGAGAGAGCCTATTTGCAATTGGCTATTTATTGTGGAGTGGCGATCATTTACGAATGAATAAAAAAGTACTCGATCCGTCGGTGAGGCGCTGGGATGATCAACAATACTAAAGGCAAAGGTAAGAGTTACGACCTCCCAACAACTGGTCAGCAAGTGGGCACAGGTAACGGTAACCCGCCAACATCCGTCACTCAAAAAAGATAGCCGGACGGACAACACAGGAGGAAGAAATACCGGGTGGAATGAGGAGTGCGGGGAGGGGTACTGTCGGATACGACTGAGGTTAAGGGTTCTATCGAAGTCTACCAATTTAGTGACAAGAAGTAGTTGAGGGGGGGGGATTATACGCATAGGATCCAGAAGTGCAATGGCAGGCAGGATATTAGCGCGGTCGCCCGCGCTGTAGTCCCAGAGACGCGTAGCAGGCCGCGTAGAGGAGCTCCGGTGCATTCGAATTCGGCGTAGATTTGGATGCCGCATGGACGAGCGACGACGAGGTTATGTCTGCGAGGGTTCGGGCAATAGCATGCGAGCAGATATAGGAATGCACCTAAGTTTACCCCAACTGGTGTTGCAGTCATGGACAAGTCAGTACGACACAGACAGAAGCAGGACCCATCTTAACCATTCAAGTAACAAAAAGCGCGTAATTTGTAAGCATGGTTGACGTTTGAATTGACGCACCATTTGGAAAGCAATATCTTTACCCGCTGGCAACCCATCTGGCTCCTCCCCTGGATTACCGCTAAAATATGTGGTTGACTTCAGGTAATTTTGGTTACACTGATTTCCATTTTACTCTGCTTTCCATCACGTGGAGTATCTGCTATCCAACCACTGAATATACAACACTAGCTCTTCCCCCGAATTTCAGGGGCAACTCTTGACGTCCCACACTAGGCTCAATAGCAGCGTTAATAATGATTGGCTCTCCCAGCTGCGACACAATAAATCATTTATCCCTGGTTTAGTGTCCTGCATAACCGCTAGGGAGCTAGGTGATGTTTGAAATATCAGGTCCAGAGACTCCGATTCCTGGCGATATCTTGGGATTAATTGGATACACCGATGAACAAAACACTTATCGTCCTGTTTAAGCAACAACTGATCCACCAAGCCAAACATCTCCTAATGTGACTGATATGGCACAAATACGATCTAAACAAAAGCTCCCTTCGATTGTCGTTCTAACCCCAGAGCAGGATCAATTCGTCTTCACGGCGTTCTAAGCATGATGGTCGTTATGTTTCAGTGATTTTCTGTTGGTGTTAACGCAAGTATTTTCAATCATTTTTCAGTAATTTTGCCTACTTTCTCATTAACGCGCCCTAGCATCACATTTCGGCTTGCTAAAATAAGAAGTATGAAATACTTAGGGTGCGTGAGGGCGAGCGAACGCTTTTCCTTCACCATGGTAGTAACTAAAATATTGCGTATCAGGGCACGATACAAATAAAATTCATTTGGTCTCGTTTTATTTCTGCAAAATTTCACCTCTTGATAAAAGTGTAGCAAGGTTGTATAGCCACATCAAAATCATATCTTTTTATGAATTTTTGGTAAATGGCGGTGCAAGGATATTTAAAAAGTCGACGTAAAATCATAATCAAGTCATAACAGTCGACAGAAACGTTTTCATTTTTTTTTTAAATTTCTGATTAACTACAGAAACGTTTTCATGTTCTCGCAGTAGAGAGAATAAGCAAAGCCCATTTGTTTAAATATTAAATAGGTGGATAGCCCACTTAAAAGCTAAAATTGTCATCTTGTGTCAGTTCTCTATGTAGCGCACTGCACGATCGATGTGCTCTGTGTACACCATACCATGACAATGACGTACTGAAGAAATCGAAGGACTTTCCGAGTTCTAGGGATATATAATTCGTTCATGTCTGAAATAACAATTACCATAAAGAGCTCAAACACCGAGCCTGTCTTAATATCAATTGAGAGAAGTGGAACCATTTTAGATTTGAAAACTAAAATTCAAGAAAGAGTGAATGTCGCCGCAAGCATTCAACGGTTAGTCTTTAAAGGGAAGGTCTTGAAAGATGAACTGTCTATTGAATTTTACGGTTTGTATTTGAAAATCTAACAATATCTTCTCCCTTAACTGTGTATTTTTGAAGATATACAAGATGGAAATGTAGTGCATATGGTTAAACACTCAGCTGCGTCTTTGGGTAATAACAATCCTTCCACGAATAACTCTTCACCAGGTATTAATCGCAAGTATAAATTTTATGATCATAACTTCTACTTACTTACAGCTCCAGCACCAAGTCCTCATACTTCATTTCCTACCCAGAATCCACTAGGCCCATTTGGAGCTCTCGGAAACCCCGCGGGGGACTTGAATAGTATGCAACAACAACTAATGGCGAATCCTAATATGATGCAAAGTCTAATGAACTCACCTATTATGGATCAGCTCATGAATAATCCTGAGATCCTGAGCAATATGATGCTAAATAATCCACAAATGCAGAGCTTAATCCAGTCCAACCCACAACTCCGACAAGTGCTCACAGATCCCTCGGTAACGCTAATAAATTGAGTTATAGCATCTTCTACGTCCCTTTTGATTGTCAGCGATCTCACACTATACCATACAGGTGATGCGCCAGACCATTGAGGTGATGAGGAACCCTCGAGCGCTCCAAGAGGTGATGCGACAGAACGACTTGGCGATGAGTCAGTTGGAGAACCATCCCGAAGGATACAATGCCTTGACAAGAATGTATGAGCAGGTACTGTGTGTAGGGGTGCTTAGTTTGCGTGGTCTGCGATGTCTCTCTGTGTAATCTACGCTAAGTTTCTGAAAAAAAATGAGCAGGTACTGTGATGTCCTCGTATTTTAATTTTTCGTCGAGTTTTCACTACAACCTTATTTAAACCATCTTGTTTCTTTGCTAATTATTCCATGCTTATCGCATATTCCAGCTGGAGAATGCGGAGAGCGCCGCCCCGTTCTCTCCCACACAGACGGTGCGGTCGAGTCCCGAGCCTC
>Ga0208617_1000625_pt1 | contig 10022 bp, 8 predicted proteins | sample CryBogCBE06Nov07_FD_184581 | JGI IMG/M metagenome (GOLD analysis project Ga0208617, IMG submission 184581) | Freshwater microbial communities from Crystal Bog, Wisconsin, USA - CBE06Nov07 (SPAdes) (version 2) | ecosystem: Environmental > Aquatic > Freshwater > Lake | place: Crystal Bog...
GTGAGAAAGAAGGCGAGGAGAAGTCTGGGGATGCGACAGAGGAGAAGGACGCGAGTGAGGAGGAGGTGCTGCAAGCGCAGGAAGGCGTGGAGGAGGGGAAAGAGGAGTCTGGAGCGGCGGAGGAGTCGAGTATACGGGCGATGATTGATGAGAACGCACGACTGGAGGAAGAGCTGTTAGCCAAATTACAAGAGGAGAAAGAGGCCAAGGCGGCTCAGTTATTACAAGGATTGAATGTACGGCGTAAGAGCCGCGCGTTTAGTACAGCAGGAGTATCCGGTTTGTCCCAAGAATTCGACTTTGAAAACGCGGACGTGATCATGATGAGTTATGAGGAATTACAACAGGAATTAGAAAAGGTAACGGGGGAGATCTCGCACGCTACCGAGGATTACAACGCAGCGGCGAAGGAGTGGTATGCGGCGAACCGTCCAGAAGGGGAAGATGATCGAAGCGACGATTTGGAATATATACGCAAACTGTATGCAGATCATAATACTCAAAGTAAGCAACTCTACGACGAGTTGTTAGCCGCGAAAGAGAAACGTGCAGCGGCACTGAAGAAACGGTTGGAATCGCTCCGGTCTATGCGCGGGGTGGGCACGGGGAGCAGTATTAGTGTCTTAGCTGCTCTCAAAGAGGTGGAGGGAGGGGAGACGGAGGGCGGAGCTGTGCAAAACGTCCAGCCAGACAGACAAAACGGCCAAATCGGTGTAAAATGTTTCACGTGAAACAAATGGAGAACGCTAAATGATCAACAAACGGCAACTTCTAATTGGAGCGGGGTCAGTACTGGCTGCGTCAACTTTGCCTGCCATAGCCCATAAGAATGCGGATGGAGTGGCACTGAAAGCGATAGAGCATCCAAAGCCAAACTTTGAGGTGCTTTATGTGCCATTAGAGAAGTCCACCAGCTTCCGTGACACGCCCTGTGCGTTTTATAGGAGCATCGGAGGTGGCAATGGAAAGTATAGGGCATTTCTTGGCCGGTTTAATAATTGGGTCAAGGATGACGGCACTTATTTTATAGACTTCAAAATCCTTGTGCAGGAAAAAATCTCATTTGCTGCGACACAATTAGAAACCGCAACAGATGAACAAAAAGCATACGTGCTCAAAGATTACAAAGAAAACGGCATGACTGTTTCTGAAATGCCAGAGGCAATGCTTAAGAACCATTTACGCATGCTAGAACATCGCGGACCAATCAATGCCAAAGACATTGCATATTGGACCGAATGGAAAAAGAACAATTCACAATACAATTACAGCCATTGGAGTGAGTAATGGCACATCCACTCGGTATTCCACGCATAACGCTTGCAGATCATGCCCAATACAACGATATGAAGGCTTGGGTACTTAATCAGAACTGGATGCCGCCCGAATTTATTAAACGGGCTACATTGTATGAGGGAATTACTGGGAGAAAGTATCCTGTAGAGCCTCTGAGCGAAGAGGATTTGAATAAGGCAGTATACCGTAAAGCATTCAATCATGGGCTTTACGGCAAAGACTACACATATAGGCGCAAAGATGACTAAACAAGGCAGAGGCAGACCAAGTTCATTTACGCAGGAGATTGCTGACGAGATTTGTGTGAGGATCTCTGGAGGCGAATCACTGCGGTCGATCGTGCTAGGTTCGCATATGCCGGATCGTGCGACTGTGTTTAGATGGCTTGTCGCGCATCAAAACTTCCGCGACCAATACGCACGTGCGCGTGAAGCTCATGCTGATTCGCTGGTCGATGATATGCTTGCGATTGCTGATGCTGAGTATGAAAGCAACGAGGCAATCACGGCTGCTCGGCTCAAAATTGACACGCGCAAGTGGTTGGCTGGCCGCATGTCGCCCAAGAAATACTCTGAGCAGAAGATGGCTCTCACTGGTCCGTCTGGCGATGGTCCGGTGCAGATCAACATGCAAGTCATTGATCCTGCTACGTTAGCGCCCGAGGCAATGGCGCAGATCCAAGAAGCTTTGACACTGGCAATAGAGGCCCAAGAAGCGCCAGATGACGAAGAGTAAGCAAAATGTTTCACGTGAAACAATTCCAACGGGTGTTCTTCTACCGGGCATTGAGCGCATTACGGGTAGTGCTGCACCTATTGACGCAAAGGAAACGCTGAGGCAGTTCCGAGCGTTCCAGCTGCAAGACGATCTGTATAGCTTCATGCGCTACTTCTGGCCGGTGGTTGATTCGGCTGAGTTCGTGGAGGGCGGCTTTGCCATTCAAGCTGTGTGTGAGCATCTGACCTCGATGGTCGATGGCACTGGTATCCGCAATCTGATCATCAACATCCCGCCGCGTTTCTCTAAGTCATTGATTTGTATGACGTTCTTTCCCGCATGGGTGTGGGCGCAACGTGAAATCACGCCGACATCGGGGCCGGGCGTTCAATTCCTGTGTGCGTCATACGGTTTGAACCTGTCATTGCAGGACAGCGTGAAGTGCCGCCGATTGATTTCTTCTAAGCAATACAATGACTTATACCCACATGTTAAACTAACAGGTGATGTTAACGCCAAGCAGCGCTTTGAGAACTCACTCGGCGGATCTCGCATTGCAACATCGGTGGGCGCATCGACAACGGGTTTCGGTGGTGACTTCCTTCTGCTCGACGATCCGAACAATGCGCTTGAGGCAAACTCGGACGCAATCTTGGAGACGACAACCGATTGGTTCGACAATGCGTGGTCAACCCGTTTGAACAATCCCAAGACTGGCTGCCGCGTGGTGATCCAGCAGCGTCTCAGTGAGCGAGACATCACTGGCCACATCCTGTCGCGTGACGTAGGCGACTGGTGCCACTTGGTGTTGCCCATGCGGTTTGAGCCAGAGCGAAAGTACATGACCGTCATTGGCTGGGAAGACCCACGCACGATCGAGGGTGAGCTGCTGTGGGAAGATCGTTTCGGTGAGAATGAAGTAAAGATACTGGAGGCCACGCTGCTCACTGGAGCGGCTGGTCAGCTGCAACAGCGCCCAACGCCTGCCGGTGGTGGTGTCATCAAGCGTGAATGGTTCCAGCCATGGACGGAGGAAAAGTATCCGCCCTTCTCGATCGTCATCATGTCGCTCGATACCGCATACACGACAAAGCAAGAGAATGACTTTAGCGCCATAACCATTTGGGGCATATTTGAGGAGCCGTCTGGTGTTTCGGCTATTCAAGGGCCGGGTGGCCGCGTTAGTTCTAGCTTTGCACGTGTGGAGACCGAGGATGTGCCACGGATCATGATGGTCTACGCTTGGCGCGGCAAGGTGGAGTTCCACGAGTTGACCGAGAAGGTTGTGGAGCTGGCCAAGGCACATAAGGTGGACATCATCCTCAATGAGAACAAGGCGGCTGGGCATTCACTGGAGCAGGAGCTGCGCCGTCTGTATGCCCACGAGGATTGGCAGGTGAGGCTTGAGAACCCCGGCGCGATGGACAAGGTGGCCAGAGCCTATGCGGTCCAGCACTTGCTTGCTGACGGGCTTGTATATGCGCCATGCCTCGACGAGACGGGCGACCAGTTCCGCGTCTGGGCTGACATGGTGATCACGGAATGTGAAAGTTTTCCTAAAGGTAAGAACGATGACCTCGTGGATACTCTTGTGCAGGCACTGACATTCATGCGTAAAACTGGCATGATTACACGTGTTGTTGAAAGAACAGCGGAAGTAAATGCTAGTAAAGTGTTCCATGGCCATAAGAATAGCCAGCCGCTATACCCAATTTAGGAAAAGTGGTGTAATAGTATTGGAACTGACAATTTAAGGACAAGCTATGCCAGTCACGCCCGGACTTAGCGGCAACATTCGTTTGCCCGATCAAGCGGCTCAACCAGTCAATGTTGACGGTGTTGACGTTATCATTGAGCAGGAAGGTCCAAAGGGCGATACGCCAGAGATGGACGCGGACGGCAATGTCCTCCGCATTGACCATGGCGATGGCTCGATTAGTGTCTCATTAAATGGGCAGCCGATTGAGGAAGCCAACAAGCGCAAAAAAGATACTGGCTGGTTCGCCAACCTTGCTGACGACATCAATGACATGGAGCTGTCCCGCATTGCCGAGGAACTGCTGCGCGGTGTCAAGCAGGACATGGACAGCCGCAAGGAGTGGATTGAGGAGCGGGCACAAGGTCTGCGCCTGCTCGGTCTCAAGGTTGAGATCCCCGGCTTGCAAGGCAGTGCTGACGGTGCGCCGATCGAGGGCATGAGCAAGGTCCGTGACCCGCTGCTGCTTGAGGCGGTGCTGCGGTTCCAAGCAAATGCTCGGTCTGAGCTGCTGCCTACTGATGGTCCGGTCAAGGTTCGGATTGATGGCAATGGCATCGGCCCAGATGATGACGACCTTGCCGAAGCACTTGAGAAGGATATGAACCACTATCTGACGGTGACGGCTACCGAGTATTACCCAGACACCGACCGCATGCTGTTCCTGTATGGCTTTGGTGGCACTGGCGTAAAGAAGGTCTATTATTGTCCGTTACGAAATCGTCCTGTGAGCGAATCAATTGATGCCGAAGACTTCATCGTCAACAACACGGCAACTGATCTGGCCAATGCAAAGCGAATCACTCAGCGCGTCATGATGCGGCCCAGTGTGGTTAAGCGCATGCAAATCATTGGAGCGTACCGCGATGTGCAACTGTCGCAACCTATGCAAACCACGCCCGATTCGGCCCAGCTTGAGAAAGCCAACATCCAAGGTGTGCAGCCAGAAACATTCCAAGCCGAAGATCGTGATCGGGAGATTTATGAAATCTGCTGCGAACTGGACATCAAGGGCTTTGAGCACAAGATTGATGGAGAGATTACGGGCCTCGAAATCCCTTATTGTGTTACCATTGATGCATCGTCGAAACAGATTTTGGCCATTCGGCGCAATTACAATGAAGATGACCAAGAGCTCCCAACGGCGCGGCGGCTGTATGTCAAATACCCGTTCGTCCCCGGCTTAGGCTTCTACGACATCGGCCTGCTGCACATGCTCGGCAATACAACCAATGCCATTACAGCTGGTCTGCGTGAGCTGCTCGATGCTGGTATGTATGCCAACTTCCCCGGCTTCTTGTATTCCGATGTGGGATCACGCCAGAACAGCAACATCTTCCGTGTGCCTCCGGGCGGCGGTGCCCAGATTAAGACGGGCGGTCAGCCAATCAGTGATGTGGTTATGCCATTGCCATACAAGGAGCCAAGCTCTACGCTCATGGCTCTTATTGATGCTATGCGTCAGACGGGGCAGCGCGTTGGCGGTACGGCTGAGTTGCCAGTCGGTGAAGGCAAGCAAGATGCGCCAGTTGGTACCACGATCGCGCTGATCGAGCAGGCCACCAAGGTGATGAACTCGGTGCATAAGCGCATGCATGCAGCGCAGGCCGAGGAGTTCCAGCTGCTCATTGATTGCTTTAAGGAGCACCCCGAATCATTTTGGCAGAAGAATAAGCAGCCAGCTGCCCCTTGGGACGAACAACTGTTTCTCCGCTGCCTTGAGGATTACCACTTGGTGCCACAAGCGGACCCCAACACAGCCAGCCACGTACAGCGCATGATGAAGATCAGTGCCTTGACGCAATTGGCACAGCAGGCACCGCAGTTCATCAACATGGTTGAGGTGATCAAGGCATCACTGCATGCAATGGGCTGGGATAACTATCAGCGGTTCATGACACCGCCCGGACCTCCGCCGCCCGATCCGAAGGAAGAGCTGATGAGGGCGCAGGCACAGGCCGCACTGATGACGGCTAAGGCTAAGGCTGCTGCGACAGCACATAAAATGGCTGGACCGCCCGACACGCATACATCCGCTGCAGAGATGATTGACGCTCAGTCACGCATGATGGATTCGCAGACAAAGCATAAGGAAGTGCAGATCAAAGCCGCTGCGGAGCAACTGGAGGCACAGAACCGTGCCAAGGACCGTGAGAGCCGTGAGATGCTGGCAGCTGCGCAGTTGGCTAAGGAGATAGCCCAACACCCCGATACAATGGCGCTGGTGCAGCGTTTTGTGTCACCAGAGATGCTCCACAAGTTACAGACACCGGGATAAACCATGGCCGACGATACCGTAGACTTAGCAAAGCAAGTATTATCTGAGAAACCTGCCGTCCGGCCTAAATTTTCTATTGCGGGGAAGGGGTTTACACCATCGCAAGACCAAAATGGGTACCAGTTTCAAAAACTTGCGCCCGGCCAAGTCAATACAATGTCTTTGGCGACAATATTTGACAAGGCTATCAACAGGCATTTATCTTTGTCTCCAGCTGACCGTGTTGTTAATTCTCGCAATGCTGTCAAAGCTTTAGAGCCACATTTGGGTGTTAGAAAAGACGGCAAACCAATAGCATTGTTAAGCCAAAACGCTAAGTTGCTTAAAGCTGCCACTGGGACGGATGAAAAAGAACCTATTAAAATACCAGATGGGCGTGGCGTAGAAACCATTGGGTTGTCTTTATTCCCAGATTACAAAGAGGGTGACTTTAAAGTTTGCCCTAATTCAGCATCCTGCCGCGATGTTTGTTTGGGTAAACATGCAGGGCAGTTTTCTGAAGCATTTACGCAAGCACAAAATAAAGTTGGTAAATTAAGTGTTCGAGACCGAGCAATGAATAGAACCAAGGCAATGATGCGTGAACCCGAAGCATTTGCTGTAAGGCTGTATGATGATATTATGGCCGCGAAGATGGAAGCAGAACGGAATGGCAACCATTTGGGTGTTAGGTTAAACACCTTGTCTGATCTAAACCCGCGCATACATGATGCGATTATCAAGAACCATCCCGATGTTTCATTCTATGATTACACAAAGATGGCGTGGAAACCCATATCGGACAACCACCATTACACTTATTCATCAACTGGTGCTTCCCAAGAGGGTGTAGATAACCCACATACCAACTGGAAAAAAATGCGCCGCCATTTGGATAGTGGTAGAAATGTTGCTATGGTGTTTACAAACAAAGAAAAAGCGTTGCCAGAATATGTGCATGACAAAGAAACAGATAAAAAATACAAAGTCATAGACGGCAGATGGCATGATTTTAGACCGCTTGATGAATTGGAACGCGAAGAAGGAACAGACGGCAATATTGTTGGTTTGAGCAATCTCAAATCAACTGGCGTAAGAGATGATGCACATAAAGATTCTAAAGGGTTCTTTGTAAGATATGACCCTAAAACTATGGGCAACACTGCGCCAATCATACAACAAAAGCAGCAGATGACTGACATGGATAACGACAGCAAAGTGGAACCACAACAATGACCTTATCTCGCCCGAAACTTCCCGGTGACATCTATCATCAGCAGTTCCACAATTTGGAGCACCATGACCTTAGTGAACATACACGGCCTATGTGGTACGAAATGCCAGAAGCGGCACAAGCTTTTGCGCCCAAATACAACCGTGGGGGATCTGTTATTAGCCAGTTGAAAAACCATAACAAACGGCATGAAACGTCAGTAATTCCCGGGGTGCACATTGTCGGGCATCTGCCGATCTTTCATGGGAAGCCGTGATGTTTGAAGAAGGTGAAAAATACAACGGTCCAATACCTCAAATAAAATATTTACCTACTCATGCAATTGAGCATTCTGGGCAAGCTGGCGAGGTTCATCAAGTCAGTGATGAGGTCGCAAGAAATATGGACTTTTCTTCCCCAGTTGAAGCAACAGCATTTCGATATGGGCGAAATCATGACGAATTTGAACCTTCTGTTCAACTTTCAGACGGGCACCACCGGTTAGCTGCTGCTAAACAAATCGGGCGGACACATTTACCTGTAAATTTAATTGCTCGTAATGCTAAGGGTGAAAAGTTAAACGCCTTGAAGGCTCTATCTGACGAGATTGAGAACAATTTGTCAAAAAAATCTATTGGCAAGGCAGACGGCGGTCCTGTAGATCAACAAAGCCTCACAGCTTACCATGGATCGCCCCACAACTTTGAGCAATTCAAGACAAGCCAGATAGGCACTGGCGAAGGCGCACAATCCTTTGGCCACGGGCTATATTTTGCTCAGAATGAAGATGTCGCTAAGAACTACAGAGACAAGTTAGCTGGTCAAGATACGTATATGATTGACCATATCTTGGAGCATGCGCCCGAATTAAAGAATGCAGACAGAGACACCCAAATGGATCTGCACAAGTGGGCAATGAATGAAAAGCATGACCCATATAGTGCGGCAAAGTGGGCGCAAGCTGGCAATTCAAGACTGCGCGAGTTTGACCAAAACCGCATTGCTAACGTATTGGCATCATACAGAAATGCATCTCGCGGACACATGTATGAGGTCGGCATTAAAGCTCACCCCAACGACTTTCTGGATTGGGATGACTACAAAGCCAATCAATCAAACAAAGTTCACAGAGCTGTCAGCAAGTTGATTGAGGATAAAATTAACAAAGAAAACCCATCAAATGAGGATAAATACCGCTATCTTTCGCCGACATTGAAAGGCCGTGAGATTTACTCGCTCATCCATGAAGACCCTCATGAAGCGTCTAAGTTATTGCATGCGCACGGTATTAAAGGCATCAAGTACTTGGATGAGCGGTCTCGGTTTAGCGATGACGATGATGATAAAACATACAATTACGTTGTCTTTAATGACAAAGACGTACACGTAAGGCGCAAATATGCCCACGGCGGCAATGTAGAGCGCAAACATTACGAAGAAGGTGGCGGCACAGACGGCGGCGGTGGCGGAGATGCTGCTGGCGGGCCGGGCACTGGTGGCGCTATGGGCAATGGGGATGGTCCTCAAGGTGGCGAAGGTGGCCACGATGGAGGTGGTGGTGGCGGTGGCGATAGTGGATATGGTGCCGCTCCAGAAGCTGTCGCACAACAGCCAGAAGAGAAAAAGCCAGACCCGATTGCGCCCAAACCGCTAACACCAGAGAATATGGGGCTCAATTTGGGCTATAGTGGCGATCTTAAACCCACAATTGTTGGAGCGATGCCGACACCGTATGCCGATGGTGGGATAGTTGACGCAGCACTGCGCAAAGTAAATTCTAAGTATTCACCAGAGGGATTACCATTGTCTGCTATGGAAATATTGAGTAAGATAGCAAGAACGGGTTAATCCTCACACACCAAGGGCACATTATGGCTTACGATTACCACAAGGAAGCTAAAGCTTCCCGCGCAAAGAAGTTGAAGTCTTACAAATCAACTGACCCGCATACCAAGGTTGATTCGTCCGATTGGACCCCTGCAGAGCCCTTGAATGCCGATGTTAAGACCGGCATGCGCCCAGTTAGCAAGCGGGCTTATAAGCGCGGTGGCAAGGTTGCCCATAAGATTGAAGGCGCACATAGCAAAATGCGCCATGACCGCAAAGCCCGTAAGAGCGGCGGTAAAACTGGTGAAATGCCATTAGTTGACCGTTTTGTTAACCGCGACATGCACAAAGCCAACGATTATCGTTCTGGCGAAAAACATGTAGGTGGCATGAAAACTGGCGGTCGCGCCAAGAAAGCCATCGGTGGCGCTGATATGGGCATGATGAGCCCAGTGAGCCCCGTAGCACAAGCCAGCCAGCGCATTGCCAATATGGCATCATCTGCGCCTACGACTGGCATGAATACCGGCATTCCTACCCGTGCAATGCGTGTTAGCCCAATGCTTTCTGGCCACATGAACAAGGGCGGCAAGGTTAAGCATCCCGATGAAGCAGAAGACAAGAAGCTGATCAAGAAGATGGTCAAGACCTCTGCCATGAAGCGTGAGGAGCACTGCTGGGGCGGTAAAGCTAACGGTGGAAAAACATCAGCACATGAGTCACATTGGGGTGATGAAGCAGCCTACAGAAACAAAAGGTGGGACGAAAGCAAAGAAAAGTGGGTAAATAAAAAACCCAAATCTTTTGTTGGTTCAGACAAAGAAATTGGTTCTATGGGGCCGTCTGAACATGACAATACTGATAAATTTCGCCCCGGTGAAATGAACAAAGGCGGCCGCGCCAAGCATAATAAGGGCGGCGGTGTATTCTCTGGCAACAGCAAAGAGAAAATCCCC